>Ga0209803_1000029_pt1 | contig 78731 bp, 77 predicted proteins | sample GraSoiAngelo_138_FD_185895 | JGI IMG/M metagenome (GOLD analysis project Ga0209803, IMG submission 185895) | Grasslands soil microbial communities from the Angelo Coastal Reserve, California, USA - 14_0929_09_40cm (SPAdes) (version 2) | ecosystem: Environmental > Terrestrial > Soil > Grasslands ...
AGCTGCTGCGCACGCAAGCCGATAGGGGCACAACCGGCAGCGGCGCCGTTCGGGTTTCGGCTCGAAACCTCCCGACGTGATGCCGGCCGCTACGGCCGCGCCTTCGGCCTCGGCGTCGTGCTTAAGTGAATCCACCTTATCCATATGGACAGACTCACCCGACGCGAGATAAACCACCTCCAGCTCGACGGGGTCAAGCCGCAAGGCCGAGGTAGCACCCAGCGCATAGAGCGCGACCTGCAGGTCGCGCCGCCTGCGAGCGATCGGCCTGCCGCTCTTGTAGTCGATGATCCGCCAGCCCTTCTCCGTCCGGTCGATGCGATCGATCACACCGCGCAGCTGCCAGCCGTCGACCGCGATGTCGAACGGCTGCTCCACATAAGCGGGAACGTCCATGAAGCCACCCCGCGCTCGGTAAGCCTCGAGCTCGGCCGCGCCGTTGCGCTTGAACGCCGGCGCGCGCCGCGGGTCCGGGAAAGGCGTGGTGCTCCAGACAGTCTCGTGAATCGACTTCAGACTCGACTTTGTGACCGGCTTGCCCTGTTTCCTCAGCTCGCCCGCGCGGCGCAGCACCTCGTGGACGATCACGCCGTGCACCGCCTCCGCGCTCTGGATGACCGGAAGGTGCTTGACGTGCCGGTACCAGTACTGGCGCGGGCAGTCCATGTACGCGGTGATCGCGCTGTAGGAGAGCACCACCTCGCCAGGGTGGCGATGTCCGTTCACGCGTGCCGGCGCCACGGCGTCGGCCGGAATGTCCTTTTCCACGATCCCGCCGCCAAGCTCCTTCAGAAACCGCGACTCGCGCCACCTGCGGCCACCGTCGTAGTGCGAGGCACATGTGAGGTAGAGCCGCCCACGGGCGCGCGTCATCGCGACATACAGGAGCCGGCGCTCTTCGGCGATCACGTCCTCGCGCCCCCGCACCAGAGGCTCGAGCACAAAAGGTGGAAGCTCGAAACGCGGAGAGCGTGCCGACTGCGGAAGTCGGCCCTCGACCAACGACGGAACGAACACGGCGTCGAACTCGAGGCCCTTCGATTGATGGATCGTCATGACCTGAATGGCGTCGCCCTGCTCGGGCGCGGCTGGCTCCTCGTCCTCTCCTGACAGGAGTACCAGCTCGAGGTGGCGCAAATAGGCATGCAGAGAATGGTCGGGCGACGTCTCGCAGAACTCGGCGATCTGCTCGCCAAACCGGCTGACATTGGCCGTAGCTCGCTCCGCCTCACTGGCTTCCAGGCTTGCCCGCAGGTGATCGAGGTAGCGTGTCCGCTCCATCAGATCGAAGAACAGGTCGCGAACGTCGATCCGCGTAGCCGCCGCGGCAAATGACTCGAGCAGCGGCCGCAGGGCGACGGTTGCGGGCCTGTCGTTGATGCGCTCGAGCGCGACGAGATCGGCCGGATCCCATACAGCACGAAGCACAGCGATGAGGTCTTTGACCTCAGGCCGGTCGAGGAATCCATGACCGCCGAACACAACATGGGGCAGGCCGGCGGCGACCAGGGCCGCCGCGATCGGCCGCGCGATCGCGTTGGTGCGGCAGAGAATGGCGACCGTGGACAGCGGGACTCCGCTCGCCGCGAGGTTGCCGGCCTCGCGCGCGATCGACGCGGCCTCGGATGACCCGTCGGCGCAGCGCCAGACCTCGACCGCCGGTCCGGTCTGCTCCGCCCGAAGCCGCTTGAGGAGGCGCTCTGGGTTGTGTCCGATCAGCGCCGACGCGGCCGCGACGATCCGGGTCGAGCTTCGCCGGTTAACCCCCAGCGTGACTGTCCGCGCCTGGGGAAACGTGCGGAGGAATCGCTCGAGGCTCGCCCTGGACGCTCCGCGGAAGCGATAGATCGACTGGTCGTCGTCGCCGACGATGAATGGATCACGGCTGGCCGCCACCAGCTCGACCAGGCGCTCCTGGGCGAGGTTCAGGTCCTGGTACTCGTCGACAAGCACATTCGGGAATCGGCTCGCGTAGCGCTCGAGCACCGCGGGGCTCTTTTCCAGCATCCTCACGGCGAGCAGCAACAGGTCGTCGAAATCGAGCAGCCGCTGCTTGCGGCACTCCCTCTCGTAAGCGCGAAACAGCCTCACGCAGGCGCGCATGAGCTCTGCGCTCTCGGCCTCGTCGCTCGAGGCGGCCCATCTCTCGATGCGATCGAGCGGCACCAGCTCTTGCTTCATGCGTTCGAGCATCTGCAGGACCGGTGAGACCAGGTCGTCCGGTCGCTCGTCTCCGACCAGCGCGCCGTCGCCGATCTTCCACATCAGCTCGCGAGCGAAGATCCAGCGCTCAGCGCCGGTGAGGATCCGAAAACCAGGCTGCACCCCGATCGTCCGGCCGTCCTCACGCAGCCAGCCGAGAGCGATCGAGTGAAATGTGCCGACCCCGGGGGCCGGAGCGTCGATCAGCTCCTCGATGCGCTGCCGCATCTCGCGTGCGGCCCGCTCGGTGAAGGTCATCACGAGCACCTGGTCAGGCGAGATGCCGCCCGCCACGAGTCGCCGGTATCGCTCCGCAATCACGGCCGTCTTGCCGGTGCCCGCGCCTGCGACCACCCGTACCGGTCCGCCCGTGATGGCCGCGGCGAGTTGCTGCTGGCGACCGAGCCTGAGTCCGGCGCGAGAGCTCATATCGGCGTCGCCCGGCCGATCCGCACCCGCAGGGTGCGCACCTTGCGTCCCAGGTCTGACTGGTTGAGCCTGGCGACGATCGTCTCGGAGTCCAGCCGCAGCTGGTGAGCCAGGGCCGGGCTCGAGGTCGTGACCAGCAGGGTCCCCGCGCGCAGCTCGACCTCATCGCACAACCGGGCCACTTCGGGACCGATGAGAACCCGAAAAGCAGTCGCCACCTGCATGCCCATCAGGCGGGCTCCGCCGGGTTGCCGGCGGAGGATTCTCGGCAGGATATTGCCCAATTTATCCACAGGGCTCAATCCTTCCGCTGTTGACGGTCCAGACCATGGCTTGGGCGATCAAAGCTGGCGGAAACGGGCCGGCCTCGACGGAGGTCACGATCACCTGGCCACCTGAACCGACTTCTTCCAGCAAGGCAGCCCGACGCTCGCCGTCGAGCTCCGACAGGACGTCGTCCAGCAAGAGCACCGGCCGTTCACCTGCGCGCTGGCCGATCAGGGCCGCTTCGGCCAGCTTCAGGCTCACGACCGCCGTCCGCTGCTGACCCTGTGACGCGTACGAGCGAGCCTCGTGGCCGTCGAGCATGACCTTCAGATCGTCGCGATGGGGACCCACGCTGGTCGTGCCTCGGCGAAGGTCTTCGGCAAGTGAGTTATTCACAGCCTCGGCCAGGTTTTCCGGAGGCCCCTCGTAGCTGATTTCAAGGCTCTCGCCGGAGGCGATCCGAGCATGACATCGTGCGGCTTCAGGTTCGAGCTCGCGGATGGCTTTGGCGCGCGCCTCGACGATCTCGCTCCCGACCTTGACCAGCTCGTGGTTCCAAGGGTCGAGCATGTCCTCACCACTCTCGCCCGACGCTATGCGCTTCAAGAGGTTGTTGCGCTGCTCGAGCACGCGCCGGAGGCCCGCGATGGCCCGCGCATAGCCCGGCTCGACCTGGACCAGCATCTGGTTGAGGAACCGGCGCCGCAGCTCGGGGCCGCCCTTGACCAGGCCCAGGTCGTCGGGCCAGAACAGCGTCACCCGGAAGTTGCCGGGCAGGTCGACCGCCCGCCGGCGTGCCCCGTCGACCTCGATCGTCCGACGCGCGCGCCCGCCCTCGACATCGAGCGTGATCGCCAGCTCCCGCCTGGAGCCACCGGTCTCCACCTCGGCCTCGATCCGAGAGGCGGGTCCGACCGGACCGACGAGCTCCACCTCGCGGCGCGCCCGCGGCGACGAGGACAGGGCGAGCATCGCGACCGCCTCCAGGAGGTTGGTCTTGCCCTGGCCGTTGGGGCCGATGAAAACGTTGATGCCAGGGCCCGGCGACAGCTCCAGCTGCGCGTAGTTGCGATGGTTGCGAAGGCGCAGGCGACGAAGGCGCACCTGTCTGGTGCGCTTAAGACATCGCGACCCGCACGGGCATGATCACGTAGAGGTAGTGCTCCTTGCCCGGCGGTCGCATGAGCCCCGGGCTGAGTGGACCGTCGAACAGCAGCTCGACCTCATCCTCTCCGATCACCCCCAGGGCGTCCAGGACGTAGCGGGCATTGAACGCGATCTGGATGTCCGAACCGTCGACGTTGGCCGCCATCTCCGCCTTGCTGTCCCCCACCTCATTTGTGGTTGCGGAAAGGGTCAACGCTCCGGCCTGCGCTTTGACGCGGATCACGTTGGCGCTGTCCCGGGCGAAGAGCGAAACCGCACGCACGGTCTGCGTGAGCTCACTCGTGGCAACGCGAACCGTGGTGGAGCTCTTGCTGGGGATAACCTGTGCGTAGTTTGGATACTTTCCGTCGATAAGCCTCGAGGTCAGCTCGGAGCTGCCGGCGCGGAAGAAAACCTGGTTGCGGGCCTTGGAGATGATCACCTCGACCTTGCCAGGCTCGCCCTTGAGGACGCGCGAGAGCTCGGCCAGCGCGCGAGCCGGAACGATCAGGCTCGCCTCGAGGTCCGTGGGCCCGGCGGCCGCCAGCTTACGCACCGCAAGGCGGTGGCCATCCGTCGCCGCCAGGGTCAGGCTGCCGCCCTGCACCTGGACCAGGACCCCGGTGAGCACCGGACGTGCCTCGTCGGTGGACGCCGCCATCTGGGTCTGCTCGACAGCGCTCACCAGGTCGTCCAGCGCAACCTCGAGACGGTCACCCTCATCCGGGCGAGGTCCGGGAGGAAATTCCTCCGCTTCGATGCATTTGATGTGCGTGTCGAAACGCGCGCAGCGCAGGTTGAGCGACTGGCTCGCACTGTCGAGCGTCATCTCCAGGTCGTCATCCGGCAGGGTACTTACGAAATCGGTCAACAACCGGGCCGGGGCGGTGGTCGATCCTTCAGATGCGACCTCGGCGGGAACCAGCTTGCGAATGCCGATCTCGAGGTTGGTCGCGGTGAGGGCAAGTCCGTCGGATGTCGTTTCGATCAGGATGTTGTTCAAGATCGGCAGCGTCGTCCGGCTGGAGATGGCCCGCGACACCACCTGGAGCGCTTGGCCCAGCACTGCGGGCCTGCACGTCACCTTCATCTGAGTTGCAAGAACTTTGGCATTCACGACAGTTGTCCCCCGTTAAAAGAGATTCTCTTTATAGAAGTCATCCGTAACCGATAACAGTAAGCGCTGTGCGAACTGTGGATGTCGAGATCGTTTACAGATCGGAACGGTCCGTGGATAACGTCTGCGAAATCTTGCCCGGACCGGCCTATCGCTGTTGATGAGGTGGGGAGGAAACAGCGCCGGTGCATCCGTCCCACACGTGTCCCGACCCGGATCTCATAACTTGTGGAAACAGTCACTGCACGTAAAGCTTCTCGCGGATCGACTGCACCTCGTAGCGCAGCCGCTCGTCTTCCTTGAGCTCGTTGGCGATCTTCTCGATGGAGTGCAGGGCCGTCGTGTGGTCGCGTCCGCCGAAAGCCTTACCGATCGCCGGAAGGGAGGATGGCGTCTCTTCGCGCACCAGGTACATCGCCACCTGGCGGGGGAACACGATGTGCTTGTCACGTCGTTTTCCCTTCATGTCATCGAGGGTGACGTTGTAGTAGTCGGCAACGAGGGCCTGTATCCGGTCGACGTTGATCGGTTTTCGCGTGCCGGCCGGGATGATGTCGGACAGGAGCCGCGCGGCCTCTTCTTCGTCGATCTGCCTTTGGTGCACGGCGGCGAAAGCCTGGATCCTCGTCAATGCACCTTCCAGCTCCCGGATGTTGCGCTGCACTTTGTGTGCAATGAAGCTCAACACTTCCTCCGGGATGAGGCTCTCGTTGTCGCCGAGCTTGGAATGAAGGATGGCGAGCCGCGTCTCGAAGTCCGGAGGTTGAATGTCTGCGATGAGCCCCCATTCGAACCTCGACCGGAGCCTGTCCTCGAGGGTGGGGATCTCCTTCGGCGGGCGGTCCGACGAGATGACGATCTGCTTGTTGATCTCATGTAGTGCGTTGAAGGTGTGGAAGAACTCTTCTTTCGTTCGATCCTTGCCGGCCAGGAACTGGACGTCGTCGATGAGCAGCACGTCGACGGTGCGGTACTTGTGACGGAACTCGCCCATCCGAGCGGTGGCGATGGAGGTGATCACCTCGTTGGTGAACTGCTCGGAAGTGAGGTAGACGACGCGCTTGCGAGGGAAGCGATCGTGCACCTCGTGACCGATCGCGTGCATGAGATGGGTCTTGCCGAGGCCCACGCCTCCATAGAGGAACAGCGGGTTGTAGCTGTCGCCGGGCGCCTCAGCCACGGCTTTCGCCGCGGCGTGAGCGAACTGAGAGTTATGACCAACGACGAATGAGGAGAACCGAAAGCGGGCTTGCAGCTCTGACGGCGTGATCACGTTGACGTCAGGTGCGCCATCGCCCGCGTTCTCGTGACCGTTCTCCGGGATATGGTCGTCGTCTTCATCGAACAACGTGTGCGCGGGCCGATGGCCGGAGGGAGCGATCACAAAATCGATGTCGACCTCGGAACCCGTCACCGCTTGCAGCGTCTCCTGAATGAGCCCTGAGAAGCGATCCTCAAGCCAGTCCTTCGCGAGCTTGCTCGGTACACCGATGCGAAACGTGCCGCCATCCGCCGAAACCACCGATGTGTTCTTCAGCCACATGTCGTAGGTCCGCTTGGCGAGCTGAAAGCGCAGCTCCTCCTGGACCTGTGACCAGATCTGGTCCTGGTTCACCCCACCTCCTCCTTTTCCAACCCGCGCCACAGCCTGTGGATTGGGCTCCCCCCACCTGTGGAGCGCCGCCGCGCTCGCCTGGCAAAACCTGTGGACAAACTGGGGTCGACCGCTCCGACATCGGTGAGCACGCAGCCACCCGGCCTGCGACCACGAGATCGCGCCGCTGGCGACCACGGATTCAACCGAAGCTCTTCGAGCATGAGCTCCGCCTCCTTGGTGCCTGTGGAAAAGAGCGGACCGGATTTCCACAGGCTGGCGGCGCCGACCTGTCCGAAATCCCCTATCCGGCCATTCCCGAAATATGGAAGCGGTGCTGTATGACTAAGTGTTGCTTACTTGTAAGTATTGGTTAGATCAGGTGCCGAGATTCGTACTGTGACGAAGTTTTGTGAGTTTGCCTGCCTGCTTCCGGCCGGGGAATATAACACCGGCCTGTGGATACCGCAAGGCACTTTGCGCGCGTGATGAAGTGATACAAGCGGTATCACGAGCCCCCAGAATCGGCTCCGGTACACTGGCGCGATCAAACGGACCTACCAACCCAAGAAGCGGTATCGCCGGCGCGTCCATGGATTTCTGCGCCGGATGAGCTCGCGCGGCGGGGCGCGCGTGCTGCAGAACCGGCGTCGCAAAGGACGCCAGAGGCTGGCCGCCTCGTAGTAGAGCGCGCCACCCAAAAGTGAAAAAGGGCTTGCGTCTCCGCCAACGCTCGGTCTTCCAGGCAGCGGTCAAAGGCCATCGATTTCATTCCGGCCGCGCCCTGGTCGGATTTGCTGTTCCCAACGCGGAAAGCCAGTGCTGGGTCGGGGTCACCGTCAGCCGCGCGATCAAGACTTCGGTCGAGCGCAACCGGGCCCGCCGGCGCCTGCGCGAGGTGGCAAGGGGGGCACTGCTCGGTATGGGTTCGCCGCTCCGCCAGGTGGGAATACGATATGACGTGGTCCTGATCGCCCGCCCGGCGGCGCTCGAGGTTTCGTTCGCCGACCTGAAGGCGGAGGCTTCGCTGGCAGCGCTCAGGCTCGCCAAGTTCAAGCCATGACGAAGCTTTTCCTGCTGTTGATTCGCGGTTATCAGCTCACCATCGCCCGGATCCTGCCGCCCGCCTGCCGCTACTACCCGTCCTGCTCGCACTACACCTATGAGGCGATCGAGCGGTACGGATGGGCCAAGGGCGGATGGATGGGAGCCGCGCGGATCGCCCGCTGCCATCCGTTCGCTGCCGGCGGATACGATCCGGTCCCTTAAGGAGATCAGCACATCTTTCTAGCCAGCTCGCCTTTCGACATCTTCCACCCCATCCACTCGCTGTGGTGGAACGTCTTCGGCGTCACCCTGCAGTCCGCCCTGTCGTTCATCTACTCGCACGTCGTGGGCATTCCGGTCCTCGACGTGATCGGACCGTATGGGGTCGCGATCATCCTCCTGACAATCGTCATCCGCCTGATCCTTGCGCCGCTGCAGCAGTTCCAGCTGGTCAACCAGAGAAAGACGATGGTCGAGCAGCGAAAGCTGGCGCCGGAGATGGCCGAGCTCTCCAAGAAATACAAGAAGGACCCGCAGCGCCTGAACGCGGAGCGCATGAAGCTGATGCAGGAGCACGGCGTCAACCCGTACGGCATGCTCCTCGGCTGTCTACCGCTGATCGTCCAGCTGCCGATCCTGACCGCGCTCTACTACGTGTTCACTGGTTTTGCGCGCAGCAACAATGTGATCGCGCACTTTCTGTTCATCCCGAACCTGAACGAGAATCCCAACCACCACCTGCTGTTCAGCGGTCTCCCCATCCCGACCATCGCGTACCTGATCTTCCCGCTGCTGGCGGCGATCACGACGCTGGTCCAGTCGCGGATGCTGCAGATGCCGCCCTCGCCGAACCCAACCGATCAGGAGCAGCAGACGCAGCAGATGCAGCGGACGATGTTGTGGATCTCGCCGTTGATGATCGGCTACTTCGCGCTGAACGTTCCCGCCGGCCTCGGGCTGTACTGGTTCGTCGGGAACCTGGTCAGTATCATTCAGCAGAGTTTCGTCGTGGGGTGGGATAACGTCCTTCCTGCCCGTTTCAGGAGAGGCACTGGAGGAGCGCCGTCGGCGCCGGCCAAGGGGATGCAGAACGGTCAGAAAGGCCCGCCGGGGAGTCGCAAGGCTCTGCCGCCCACGGTGCAGAAAGCTCCCCCACCCGCGACCTCCAGCAAAACCAAGAAGCCCAACCACAAACCGAGGAGTGATCGCAAGTGAAATCTGCAGAAGGGCGGGGCCGCACCCTCGACGAGGCGGTCGACGCGGCGCTGATCGAGCTCCAGGAGAGCCGCCGCCACGTCGACGTCAAGATCCTTAGCGAGACGGCGGAGGAGACGATCGTCGAGGTCACCGTCCTGGAGGAGAACGCCGGCGCACCCGCGGCGGCGCCGGCCGCCGCCAACGGCAAGGCCGAAACGGCGCGCGGTCTGGTCGAAGGTCTGCTGAAACACATGGGCGTCCGCGCCCAGGTGAGCGTCCGGACCGGCTCCGACCCGATCACTCTCGATATCAGCGGGCGCGACCTCGGTGCGCTGATCGGATGGCGGGGCGAAACCCTTCGCGCGCTGCAGGCCGTCACCAACGTGATGGTCGGCAAGCATCTCGCCGAGGGCGAGCGCATCATCGTCGACGTCGAGCGATACCGGCAGCGGCGGGAGCACACAGTGCGCGAGATCGCGATGCGCGCCGCGCGCCAGGTGAAGATGACAGGCGACGCGATCACGCTCGATGCGATGCAGCCGTTCGAGCGCCGAGCGATCCACCTCGCGCTCGAGGGCGATCCCGACGTGACCAGCTCGAGCATCGGCGAAGAACCCGAGCGGCGGGTCGTCGTGGGACCGCGCAAGCCAGCTGACGAGTAACGGAGCCGGCGGCAGCGCCGCGGTCCGGATCCGCAGGGCGATCGCGCTTATCAACGCGGTCGCGGACGAGGCCGGCGACGAGGAGATCACGCCGACCGAGATCGCCGAGGCGATTCGCGACTGCCTCGAGCTGCCTGAGGTCGACGAGGTGCCCAACGTCCGGCGCTACCTCGGCGAAGCACTCGACGCCGTTTCCGATGGCATGCCGGCGGATTTCGTCGCGATGACGCTTTACGCGGCGCTCGGCGCCTTACGCGAGGGCGGCATCAACTAGGCCTCTTATACTTTGCGATCCCATGGTCTCCCCGCATCGCGTACACGCGCTGCCTGGGGGCGCCCGTCTGGTCGTCGAGTCGATGCCCGAGCGGCATTCGACGAGCGTTGTCCTGATGTTTGCGGGCGGATCCCGTCTGGAGGACGAGCGCCTCGCCGGGGTCTCACATTTCATCGAGCACCTCTACTTCAAGGGCACCCAACGACGGCCGTCGTCTAAAGAGATTGCCGACGCGATCGAAGGTGTCGGGGGCTTTATCAACGCGTCGACCGACAAGGAGCTGACCGCTTACTGGGCGAGGGTGCCATCGGAGCACATGGCGCTCGGGCTCGACGTCCTGTTTGACGTCGTGACCAACTCCAAGCTGGATCCGGCGGACGTGGAGCGCGAGCGGATGGTCATCCTCGAGGAGCTCCGCATGTACCAAGACCAGCCGCAGGATTACGTGCAGAACCTGTTCGAGGAGTTGATCTGGCCCGGCCATGCATTGGGCCGGGACATCGCGGGCACCGAGGAATCGGTGTCTCGTCTCACCCGCGACGACATCCTCGAGTACGCGGACGCGCGCTACCGGTTGCCTAACCTCGTCGTCGGGGCGGCGGGGTCGCTCGAGGAGACGGAGACCCTGGGCATGGTCGCGACTGCGCTTTCTCTTCCTGGTGACCTCGATGGCGCTCTCAGCGCCTCACCCCCGCCGGCTCTGGATGGCCCGCGCGTCCTGGTCCGTCGACGCGGCACCGAGCAAGCGCACATCTGTCTGGGTACTCGCGCGCTCAGCTACCTGCATCCCGATCGTTACGCCCTCGACCTCTTGAACACGGTGCTCGGCGAGGGCATGAGCTCTCGTCTCTTCTTGAACATCCGCGAGCGTCTCGGTCTCGCCTACGACGTGCACAGCTTTACGCAGAAGCACCGTGATACGGGTTACCTCGGCGTTTACATCGGAGTCGATCCGAGCAAGGCGGCCGATGCGGTCAACGCGGCCATGGCGGAGCTGCGAGCGCTCGGTGAGAGCGAGGTTTCCCCCGAAGAGCTGACACGCGCCAAAGAGTTCACGAAGGGCCGTCTGCGGTTGGAGCTCGAGACGACCAACGGTGTCGCGTTCTGGCTCACCTACCAGGAGCTGCTGCTCGGCGAGATCAAGAGCATCGACGAGGAGGTCGCCCTGGTCGATGGTGTGACGGCAGCGGATGTGAGGCGGGTCGCTCAAGAGGTGCTTGGCGGTCCGATGCAGATGGCCGTGATCGGCCCGTTCACGCGCGACAGCGCGTTCCGGCTCGCGATCGGCGCTTAGCGCTAGGCGGCAGCCTTCAGGGGAACCGACCCGACGACGACCGAACCAGTTTCGAGCACCGGCACCTGTGTGTAGATGTTGCCGAAGTGATCGAGCGGCCAGATGCGAAACCAAGCTTTGCCGTCGATCCGGTCGCGGGTGATGGGACCGAAAAAGCGCGAGTCTTGCGATTTGTTTCGGTTGTCGCCCATCACGAAGTATTGGTTGGCCGGGATGAGGGCACCATCGCCGAGGCTCCATGGCTGAGGATTGGTCTGCAGAGTCCAGGCCTCGGGCAGGTAGGGCTCGTCGAGCCTATGGCCGTTGATGTACACGACACCGTCGCGAATCAGCAGCCGTTCGCCAGGCAAGGCGATGACCCGCTTGATGAAGTCGGTGGTGTTGTTCGTCGGCGGCCGGAGGATGACGATGTCGCCGCGCTGCGGGGCGTGCAGCCGATAGTCGATCTTGTTCGCGATCAGGTAGTCGTTGTCGTCCAGGGTCGCGAACATGGAGAGGCCTTCGACATGCACCGCCTGAACCGCAAAGCTGATTCCGAAGTAGAGGATGACGGCGAGAACGACAACCTCAGCAACCTCACGCAAGAGGGACGAGGCCGCGGAGCGTTCATTTGGGGCGGCGCCAGCCGCGTGTTCTTGTTGGGCCGCCATTGCGTCTAGGAAACGAGCTTAGCGCAGACTCGTTCCAGCTCTTCGCGGGTTGAGTAGCGAAGCTCGATCTTTCCGCGATTGAGGCTGCCCGTCAAACTCACGGGCAAGCCCAGGGTCGATTCCACGTCCGCGGCGATGGCCCGAAGCTCGGCCGAGGTAGCCGCGTGGCTGCGCCGCCGCGGCCGGTACGTCCTCACCCAGTTCTCGGTCTGGCGCACTGAGAGATGCTTCGCCACGACGACCTTGAGTCCGTGCTCCTGCGCCGCCTGAGTCTCGAGCGCGACCAACGCGCGCGCGTGACCCGCGGTGATCACGCCGGACGCGACCGCCGATTGGACCGCGGCGCATCCGGTGAGGAGGCGCAGCGTCTGCGTCACCGAGACCCGATGCTTACCAAGTCTTTGCGCGACCTCCTCGTGCGTGAGGCCGAACTCCTCGATCAAGCGTCGCAGGCCCCGTGCCTCCTCGATGGGATCGAGGTCCGTCCGCTGGAGATTTTCGATGAGGCCGAGGACCAACTGCTCCTCGTTGCCCGCCTCGCCGCGCACGACCGCGGGCACCTGGCTCAAACCCGCAAGGCGCGCGGCACGCCAACGCCGCTCGCCGGCGATGAGCTCGAATCCGTCGGTGAGCTTGCGCACCAGGATGGGTTGCAGCACGCCGTGCAGCCGGATCGATTCGGCGAGCTCGCCCAGCGGCTCGGCCTCAAAACGTGACCTGACCTGCTGGCGTGACGGCCTGATCTGGTCGACCGCGATCATCTGCGGAACGAGCGCTTCGCCCTCGCTCGACATTGGGATCAACGCATCGAGTCCGCGACCGAGTCCGCGTGGGCGTGGTTGGCTCATCTTTCAAGCAGCTCCTTCGCGAGGGCGCGGTAGGCCGCCGCGCCCCGGCATGTAGGGTCGTATTCGATCACTGATTTGCCGTGACTGGGCGCCTCGCTGATCCGGACGTTGCGTGGGATCAACGTCTCCAGGACGTGGTGCGGATGCGTGCGGCGTACGGTTTCGAGCACGTCCCACGCCAGGGTCGTGCGCGCGTCAAATTGCGTCATCAGGATGCCCGCGATGGCAAGCCTCGGATTGAGCCGCGAGCGGACGAGCTGATGCGTGTACATCAGATGCCTTAAGCCCTCGAGCGCGAAGTATTCGCACTGGGTCGGGATCAGCATGCTTGTCGCCGCGACCAGAGCGTTGAGGGTCAGCAGGCCGAGCGACGGGGGGCAGTCGATGAGCACGATCTCGACGTCTGCCGGAATGGAGGCAAGCGCCTTGCGGAGCAAGCTCTCGCGGTCAGGCATGGAAGCAAGCTCGATCTCGGCGCCCGCAAGGTCGATGTGGGAAGGCACCAGCATGAGGCCGCTCGTTCCCGTCGGCTGCACGACCTGCTCCACCGTCGCCTCGCCGGCGAGAAGGTGGTAGGCGTTCAGCCGGGCGCGAGCCGGGTCGAGGCCGAGACCCGAAGTCGAGTTGGCCTGGGGGTCCAGGTCGACCAGCAAGGTGGGATGGCCGACCTCGGCGATCGCGGCCGCGAGGTTGATCGCGGTCGTGGTCTTGCCTACTCCGCCTTTCTGGTTGACCACGGCCACAACGGGTGGGGACTGGGTTGCCAACATGTTGGGCTTGGCCTGACTTGCGGATCCTATATCTGGGGCCATTGGACGAGATTCTAGCCCTGGGTCAGGAGCCTGGCCAGTCAGTCTGTTAACGGTGCCTCCAGATGGCGTAGGCCGACACGGCGATTAATACGACTTCGAGCACGATGGCGACGTTCAGCGCGGCGCCGGCGATACCGATGCCAACCAACAAGTTGTAGCTGACGTGACAGGCACACGAGGCTGTGGTGTTCGTGTACTTGCGGACGAAGCCGAGGCCCAGGGCGAGCACCAAAACGGCCAGCGTATCGATGGAGAGGCCGTATTCGGTGTGGATCGACGTGAAGAGGAGGGCGGTGGCCAACACGCCGATGCGAGGCTGGAGGGCGCCCCGAAACAGCACCTCTTCGCAAATCCCCGGCAGCAGCGCGAGGGCGGCGATGCCCAGTGGTCCGCCCAGCTGGCCGAACACATGCTGAGTGGTGTTGTCCACCCGCCGCGCGATGTCGGGGGTGAGGCTATGGCTCAGGATGTCCGAGGCCTGGCTCAGGACAAGGAACAGGCCGGCCACCGCAAGGGCCAGGATCACATGCCGCCAGGCCGGAACGACCAGCCCCAGTCGTTCGGCGGCCTGGCGGGCGTTGCGACGCATGAAGACGCCGACCCCCGCCGCCGCGATGATCAGGAACGGCGCCTCGCCCTCGAGCACGTCGACGACGTTCAGCGGCGGTTGGGCGAGGTTGCTCCCCAGGACGTCGGTGAAGGCGATCAAGGTCACCTGGGTGCCCAGCAACAGCGTCGATAGGACAAGCGCAAGCGTGTGAACAGGGTTCTCGGGGTCGATCGGAAGGAACGCCGCCATGTCCCGGCGGATAGGTTGGAACAGGAACCCGGCCGCCGCCGCCGCGGTCACGATCACACCCGCGTCGACCGCAAACCTACGCTGGGCTGGCAGAGCCTGCGACAGCAACTGGAGTCCGGCGAGGTCGGCCAATCCGAACAAAGCGACGAGGGCGACTGTGAAGGCCGCGAGCAGCGTGCCGGCGCCGGAAGCCCAGGGCTTGCCGACGAACGTATTCGCGGCTATGACTAGCGGGAGCGGCATCAGCTCCACCACGAGCGTGCCGGCGTCGAGGGGGAGTAGCCCGGTCAGCCGGTCTTCGGTTCCCTGTCCGGTAGTGGTTTCGGGGGTGCGCCGTCGACGACCGACTTGCCGAACTCGATCAGCGGCTTGAACAGCTCGATCGGCAGCGGCAGGATCACAGTCGTGTTCTTCTCCGACCCGATCTCGACCATCGTCTGCAGGAATCGGAGCTGCAGCGCTCCCTGCTGAGAGGAGATCACCTGCGCCGCGTTGGCCAGCGTCTGCGATGCCTGGAACTCACCGTCGGCGTTGATGATCTTGGCTCGCTTCTCGCGCTCGGCCTCGGCTTGCTTGGCCATCGCGCGCTGCATCGTGCTCGGCAGCTCGACGTCCTTGATCTCGACCACCGCGACCTTGATGCCCCAGGGCTCGGTCTGCTCGTCGATGATCCTCTGTAGGTTCTGGTTGATCTTCTCTCGGTTCGCGAGCAGCTCATCCAGGGTGCTTTGGCCCAAGGCTGCGCGCAACGTCGTCTGGGAGATCTGTGACGTGGCGTTGATGTAGTTGAGGACCTGCGTCACCGCGCGCCGCGCGTCGACGACCTGGAAGTAGATGACCGCGTTGACCTTCGCGGTCACGTTGTCGTTGGTGATGATCTCTTGCGGAGGCACTTCGAGCGTGATCGTGCGGAGGTCGATCTTCACCAGCCGGTCGACCCCGAAGGGGATGATGAAAAACAGGCCTGGACCCTTGAGCGGGATCAGCCGGCCCAGGCGGAACACAACCCCGCGCTCGTACTCGTTGGCGATCCGGAGGCTGGAGAAGACTCCGATCAGAACGATGACGAGGACGACCACGAGTATCGAAACCGAACCGAAATCCACTTAAACCTTCTCCTTGGCCTGTCCGTTCTCCGGCGCGACCTGCAGCTCGAGGCCCTGGCGTCCGACGACTCGCACCGTCGACCCGGCGGGGATCGGCTTTTCAGCGGTCGCTTTCCAGAGCGCGCCCTGCACAAAGACTAGACCCTCGGGCGCGAGCTCTTCGCGAACCTCGCCGACCGCCCCGAGCATCGCCTCGCCGCCCACAAAGGCGGGCTGACGCCTGGCGGTCCAGACCTTGCGAATGAAGAAGACGAAGAACGCGAGGGTGATCACGGCCACGGCCAGGGAGACCAGCGGGTTGACGCCAAGGCCGATGGGGCCGGTGTTGATCAGAAACGCCATTCCGAGGAGGAGCGCGAAGACGCCTCCCACGCTGAGAAAGCCGTGAGTCGGGGCCTTCAGATCAGCGATGAAGAGGAGCAGCGCGAGCAGCATCAGCAGCGCCGCGGCGATGTTCACGGGCAGGTTCGCCAGGGAGACGATCGCCAACACGGCTGCGATCCCGCCCACGACCCCTGGCAGGATCAGGCCCGGGTTGGAGAGCTCGGTGATGATGCCGTATCCAGCCACGATGATGAGAAGCGCGGCGATCGTCGGATCGATGAGCGCGTTCAGGAAGACCTGCCAGAAGGGCATGGGGTTGTCGCTGATCACGGCGCCGGCGCTGTGGATGACAAGGCTTCCGTTGGCGCGGGGCACCGAGCGACCATCGACCTGGCTCAGCAGCGACCCGATGTCCGTGGCCTCGAGGTCGGCCACGTGCAGGCGGACCGCCTCCTCGGCGTTGATGTTCACGCTGTTGCGCACCGCCTGTTCCGCCCAATCGGCGTTGCGGCCGTGCATTGTGGCGAGGTTACGCACGCGGGTCACCGCGTCGTTGAGGACCTTGGCTCCGAGGTCGCCTGTGAGGTCCGCGCCCGTTGCCTGGATCGGGTGCGCGGAGCCGATGTTCGTGCCAGGGGCCATCGCCACCACGTCCGCCGCCTGGGCCACGAAGAGGCCGGCCGAGGCGGCGCGTGCTCCCGACGGATACACGAAAACGATCACGGGGACCGTGCTGTTGACGAGGCTCGTCACGATGTCGTCCATCGAGTTGGAGATTCCCCCGGGCGTGTTCAGAATCACGAGCAGCGCGTCAGCGTGATCGGCTTCCGCGCGACTCACTGACGCTCCGATGTATGAAGCGGTGATTGTATTGATGTCGCCGTTGAGGTCTGCCTGCTCGATGTGCGGCGCGGCCGCCGCGGCGTGGACGGGCAGGAGCGCTGTCGCGACGCCCAGAACCAGCCAGGCAAGCCGTAGGATGCGAAGCGCCACCCGCGCGCGCATGCACCGAGTATGGCAACCCTCAGCCACAGCCGCTCGATGTAAAACGTGGAACATCCGGCCATCTCCCTACCCGGGGGAGTCGGCGGCGAGAGCCGCCGGGTGGGGGCAGGAAGCCATTCCGACCGAGCGTAGAATCGGTCAGCGATGGGGGCGCAGCGCGTGCATTCCGATGGCGACGACGCCGTGATGCGAGATCTGCGTCAGCAAGTGCGGACCACCCCGCCGCTTCAGGCGGGCGAGCAGGAGAGGTTGCTCGCGCGAATCGCCCTCGGTGACCGAGCAAGCCAGGATCGCCTCGTCGCGACCAACCTCGCCATGGTGATCCGAATGGCGGAAGCTCGCCGGGAGCGAGGCCTTTCGGTTTCTGACCTCGTCTTGGAAGGATCTTTGGGTTTCCTCGAGGCCATGAACACGTTTGTTCAGAGCAAGAGCGCGGACTTCATCGCGTTCGCCGAACGCAAGGTCGGCGACCAGATGGACACCGCGATCGCCTCCGAGGCCGCCGCAGTCCGCGACGCGGAGCTGCTCGTCGCGGCCGCGACCGACTACGAGCGCACCGAGCTCTTACTCGCCAGGGTCCTGCGGCGTGCACCGATGGAAGCCGAGATCGCGGAAAAGCTCGAATGGACCGTCGAGCGCACCCGTTATGTGGCGCAGGTCGTCGCCGAAGCAAGGCGTCGCCATGACGAGGAGCTGCTCGCCTTCATCGACCCTGAGGCTCTCGACCCCGAAGCGTTCGACGACGCAGTTGACGGCTAGCGCCCTGCAACGGACGCCGCTCTACGATCGCCATATCGCCCTCGGTGGACGGATGGTGGACTTTGGCGGCTGGGAGATGCCGCAGCAATACACATCCATCCGCGACGAGCATTTCGCCGTTCGCCAGGCGGCCGGCCTGTTCGACGTCTCGCACATGGGACGTTTTCGCGTCGCCGGCGCATCCAGCCGGCAATTTCTGCAAGGCCTGGTCACCAATGACATCGCCCCTCTCGTCCATGGTCAGGCCCAGTACAACCTCATGTGCAACGAGGAGGGCGGGATCATCGATGACCTGGTGGTGTACTGCGGAAGCGAGGGCTTCTTCGTCGTCGTCAACGCGTCGAATCGCGAAAGGGACCTGAGTTGGTTTCGCGAGCACGCGCCCGCCGACGTTGAGGTCGAAGATCGGACATTCGAGCTCGCGCTCATCGCCTTCCAGGGCCCGCGCGCGCAGGAGCTGCTGCCATGCGACGGACTCGACGCGATCCCGTACTTCGGCTTCGGGCATGGGGACGTGGCGGGGATCCATGCCCTGATCTCGCGGACGGGTTACACGGGCGAGGACGGATTCGAGCTGTTCATCGACAGCGACCGGGTGGGCGACGTGTGGGACGCCATCCTCGCGGGCGGCAAGAAGGCGGGTGTACTTCCGGCAGGCCTCGGTGCTCGCGACGCGACCCGACTCGAGGCGGCACTTCGTCTGTGGGGAAACGATATGGACGAATCGGTCAACCCATACGAGGCGGGGCTTGGTTGGACGGTCAAGCTCGGCAAGGGCGACTTCATCGGCCGCGACGTGCTCCAGAAAGTGAAGGCTGACGGAGCCCGGCGCCAGCTCGTCGGCCTGAAGATGCAGCCAGGCGACATCGGCCGACACGGTGCGGCCGTGTCCACCCAAGGCAAGTCCGTGGGCGTCATCACCAGCGGCACGCACTCCTTCTTTCTCGGCTACCCGATCGCCCTCGCAATGGTGGAAGCGCGATCATTTCAAGTCGGAGACAGGGCTGTGGTCGAGGTTCGGGGCAGGGAGGCCCCGGCCGAGGTCGTAAAGCTACCTTTCTATCGGGGCTCGGCCCGCTCACTCAGCGAGAAGAAGGAGAGTCGCCATGGCTGACCGCCGCTACACCAAGACGCATGAGTGGGTCACGGTCGACGGCAAGCACGCCACGATCGGCATCACAGATTTCGCCCAGTCGCAGCTGGGCGATGTGGTCTTTCTGGAGCTGCCGAGCGCGGGCCGCAAGGTCGCGGCTCGCGAGACATTCGGCGTCATCGAGTCAGTCAAGGCGGCGAGCGATCTCTACTCGCCTGTCGCCGGGAAGATCAGCGAGGTCAACGAGAAGCTGGCATCCAAACCCGAGCTCATCAACTCCGACCCGTACGGTGAGGGCTGGATCCTGAAGCTCGAGCTGGCCGGGGACCTTCCGGCCGACCTGCTCGATGAAGCCGCGTACAAGAAAGTGGCCGAGGCTTCTTCTCACTAGCTTGCCGTACCTCGTCCACTCTCCCGAGGACCGGTCGGCGATGCTCGAGACCCTCGGCGTGCGCTCCATGAACGACCTTCTGGTTGACATCCCGCAGTCACTGCGCCTCGAGTCGCTGCAGCTGCCGAACGGCCTCTCTGAATTCGAGACGATGGCGCAGGTCTCGTCCCTGGCAGAGCGCAACCATGTATATCCCGATCGTCTGACGTTTCGCGGCGGCGGAATCTATCGTCGCTTCATCCCGGCTGCAGTGTCCGCGGTCACATCGAAACCGGAGTTCTACACCGCGTATACGCCCTACCAGGCGGAGGCGAGCCAGGGCACGCTGCAGGCCATCTTTGAATTCCAGACGCTGATCGCCGAGCTGACCGCCCTCGACGTCTCGAACGCATCGCTCTACGACGGCGCCACGGCGGTCGCGGAGGCCGCGATGATGGCCTACGTACACACCGGCCGCAACGAGGTGCTCGTGTCGGGTTACGTCCACCCCGAGTACGTGCAGGTGCTTCGGGCATTCGGTGAGGGCCGTGGCATCAAAGTCCGCAAGGGCGCCGAACCGAACAAGAAAACCGCGGCGATCATCTTTCAGCAACCCGACTTTCTGGGCCTGCTCGTCGACGCCAGGAGGCTGACGCAGGCGGCTCACGACGTCGGCGCGCTCGCGATCGCGTGCGTCGACCCGATCAGCCTCGCCATGCTGGCGCCGCCCGGCGAGTACGGCGCCGACATCGCGGTCGGCGAAGGGCAGCAGCTTGGTCTGTCGCCCAGCTTCGGCGGACCGCACGTCGGATTCATCGCGTGCAAGCGCGAGCTGGTGCGAAAGCTGCCGGGACGTCTGGTCGGCACCGCGCACGACGCGCATGGCCGACGCGGATTCGTGCTCGCGCTCGCGGCCCGCGAGCAGCACATCCGGCGCGAGAAGGCGACCTCCAACATCTGCACGAACCACTCGCTTTGCGCCCTGGCGGCGGCGGTATACCTGACTTACATGGGCCCGTATGGCCTGCGGCAGATCGCCGACGTCAGCTTCCGGCGAGCGCATTCGCTTGCGGAGCGCCTGGCCCGGCTGCAGGGTTGGGAGCCTGCCTTCCCGGAGCGCCAGTTCTTGAACGAGTTCCCGTTCCGGGTGCCCAAGGCGCGCTCGGTGGTGCGCAAGCTGGCCCGCAAAGGAATCCTGGGCGGGCTCGAGGTGAACCGCTGGTTTCGCGAGCTGAAGGACGTCCTGACGTTCACGTGCACCGAGGTCAACGACCCCCAGGCGCTCGACGAACTGATGGCGGTGCTCGAGTCATGAGCGAGCCCCTCAGCTTCGAGCTCAGCCGTCCCGCCGTCGACCCTCCGCGCCTGCCGGAGGCCGAGGTCGCCGGCCCTGCGCCGGCCGACGTCCTGGGGCGAGAGATGCTGCGCGCAAGGCCGCCGGGCCTGCCCCGGCTCAGCGAGCCCGAGATCATGCGCCACTACAGCCGGCTCGCTTCGCTCAACTACTCGATCAGCGAGAACTTCTACCCGCTTGGCAGCTGCACCATGAAGTACAACCCGGTCGTCAACGAGGCGGCCGCCGCGCTTTCGGGGTTTGCCGACCTCCACCCCTACCAGGACGAAGACTCGGTCCAAGGCGCCCTCGAGCTCATGTGGCGTCTGGAGCGCGCGTTGTGCGCGATCGTCGGCGTCGAGCGTGTGACCCTTCAGCCGGCCGCCGGCGCTCATGGTGAATGGACCGCCCTGCGCATGATCGCCGCGTTCCATCACTCGCGCGAGGAGAACCGCACCGAGGTCCTGGTGCCGGACTCGGCCCACGGCACGAATCCCGCCAGCGCCGCTCTAAGCGGGTTCCACGTGATCGAGGTCCGCTCCGGAGACGACGGCCGGATCAGCCTGGCCGACCTGGAATCCAAGCTCTCCCCGCGGACAGCCGCCCTGATGCTGACAAACCCCAACACCTTGGGCCTGTTCGAGCGGGAGATCCTGGATATAGCGGAAATGGTGCACGCGACCGGTGCGATGCTGTACTACGACGGCGCCAACCTCAACGCCTTCATGGGCATCTGCCGGCCGGGCGATATGGGCTTCGACGCGGTGCACATGAACCTGCACAAGACCTTCACCACCCCGCACGGCGGTGGCGGCCCGGGCGCCGGCCCGGTCGGGGTGAAGTCAGAGCTGGTGCCTTTCCTACCTGCCCCGACGGTGGAGCGCACCAACGGCCACCTGAGGCTGGATTTCAAGCGCCCTCAGTCGATCGGGCGCGTGCGCAGCTTCTACGGCAACTTCGGCATGCTGGTCCGTGCCTACACCTACATCCTTGCGATGGGAGGCGACGGCCTGAGCCAGGCCTCGCAGGACGCCGTCCTCTCGGCGAACTACCTGCGCAAGCTGGTGGAAGGGGACCTCGACATGCCGCACGAGGGCCCGTGCATGCACGAGTTCGTCGCCAGCGCGCAGAACCTACACGAGGAGGGCGTGAGGGCGCTGGACATCGCGAAGGCCCTCCTCGATCGCGACTTTTATGCGCCGACGGTCTACTTCCCGTTGGTCGTCCCCGAGGCCATCATGGTCGAGCCGACCGAGACCGAGAGCAAAGCCACGCTGGATGCCTTTGCAGGCGCGATCAAGGAGATCGTCGCCAAGGCGAAAAGCGACCCTCAGAGCCTCCACGAGGAGCCGACAAAGCTGCCTGTGGGGAGGCTGGACGAGGTGAGCGCCGCGCGCCGGATCAACGCCTACCTACAGGGGCTGAGCGAGGACCCGGTTCTGCGCTGGAAGGCCCCCGCGGAGGCGCCCGAAACGGCCCCCCAACAAACCCTTCAGGAAAGCCCCTGTTAAGGGCCTCCGCGAGCCATTTTCGTATTCAAAATCCGGTAGAATTGAGGGCCTGAAGTTCTGCCCAGTTGACCCCCATGAGTTCTCCGCGCTGGGAGGGCCGATTCCCCGATAATGGCGGTTCGAAAACCCCTCCCGGGGAGTGAGCCGGGCGCGCGCCGGGCGCACCTTGGCATGAGGCCCCGAGCCCTAGGCGCGGACGTGGCATACACCGCCGAGCAGATCCAGGTCCTCGAGGGCCGGGAGCATGTGCGGCGGCGTCCGAGCATGTACATCGGCTCGACCAGCACCACGGGCCTTCATCACCTCGTCTACGAGGTGGTCGACAATGCGGTCGACGAGGCGCTCGCCGGTCACGCACAGAGGATCGTGGTGACCCTGTTCGCGGACGGCAGCGTGCAGGTCGACGACGACGGCCGGGGCATCCCCGTCGACGTCCACAAGAAGGAAGGGCTGTCGGCGCTCGAGCTGGTCATGACGCGGCTCAACGCCGGCGGCAAGTTCGGCGGCGGCGGCTACAAGGTGTCCTCCGGCCTCCACGGCGTCGGCGTCTCCGCCGTCAACTTCCTCAGCGAGCGGCTGCAGGTCTGGGTCCACCGCGGCAGCAAGGTCTACCAGCAGGAGTACGAGAGAGGCGTGCCCAAGGCCGGCGTCAAGCCGGTGGGCAAGACCGACCGCACCGGAACGATCGTCCGCTTCTGGCCCGACCCCCAGATCTTTCCGGACACCAAGTTCGACCGAGAGATCATCCGGCATCGTCTTCGCGAGATGGCCTACCTCAACAAGCGGCTCGAGATCGCCCTCAACGACGAAAGCCTCGGCCTGACCGAGACGTTTTACTTCGAAGGCGGCATCGTGGCCTTCGTGCGCGCACTCAATCGCGACAAGTCGGTGGTGAACGTGCCGCCGTTCTACGTCGACCGGGAGATCGAGGGCACCCAGGTGGAGGTCGCACTCCAGTACAACGAGACGTTCGTGGAGAACGTGGTCGCGTTTGCCAATACCATCCACACGATCGAGGGCGGAAGCCACCTGACGGGCTTTCGGGCGGCTCTCACCAACGTGCTGAACCGCTACGCGCGCAAGGCCGGGATTCTCAAGGAGCAGGACCCGAACCTCACGGGCGAGGACGTACGCGAAGGGCTCACGGCGGTCATCAGCGTCAAAGTTCTCGAGCCGCAGTTCGAGGGGCAGACCAAGGGCAAGCTCGGCAACGCGGAGGTCCAGGGCCACGTGTCGCTTGCCCTGACCGAGGGCCTGACCCAGTATCTCGAGGAGAACCCGTCCGAAGGCCGGCGGATCATCGAAAAGTCGCTGACCGCTGCTCGCGCGCGGGAAGCAGCGCGCAAGGCACGCGATCTCGTCCAGCGCAAGAGCCTGCTCGAGTCGAGCATGCTGCCCGGCAAGCTCGCCGACTGTTCGGAGCGCGACCCCTCCCTGTCCGAGCTCTACATCGTCGAGGGCGACTCCGCCGGCGGAACCGCAAAGGGCGGGCGAGATCGGCGCACGCAGGCGATCCTTCCGTTGCGGGGCAAGATTCTCAACGTCGAGAAGGCGCGCCTCGACAAGGTCTTGACGTCAGACGAGATCCGCAACCTGATCACCGCGATGGGCGCGGGGGTCGGCGACAACTTCAACATCGAAAAGATCCGATATCACCGCATCGTGACCATGACCGACGCGGACGTCGACGGCAGCCACATCCGCACGCTCTTGCTGACGTTTTTCTTTCGCTACTTCCCGCAGGTGATCGACAAGGGATACCTCTACATGGCGCAGCCGCCGCTGTTCAAAGTGTCAAAGGGCGCCGGCAAGAACATGAAGGTTGTCTGGTGTTCGTCAGAGGCCGACCGCGACAAGGCCCTGCGCCAGCTCGGCAAGGGCGCCGAGGCGGCGCGGATGAAGGGTCTCGGCGAGATGAACGCGGAGGAGCTCTGGGAGACCACGATGAATCCGGCGACGCGCGTCCTTCTTCGCGTCACGGTCGAAGACGCCGCGGCGGTCAACGACACGTTCGAGAGGTTGATGGGACCTGACGTCGAGCCCCGCAAGAAGTTCATCCAGGCGCACGCCAAGAGCGTCCGCAACCTCGACATCTAGGACTGTCCGTTGTGCGAATAGCGGTCGACGCCATGGGCGGCGATCACGCGCCAGAGGAGATCGTCAAAGGCGCCGCCCGGGCGGCAGTCGAATATGGGATCGACATCTCGCTCGTCGGCATCCCCGCATCGGTGCAGCCGCTCCTCGACAGCCATCCGCGGCTGCAGCTCGTGCCATGCACGCAGGTCGTGGCGATGGACGAGCACCCGGCGCGGGCGGTGCGCAACAAGCCCGACTCGTCGATATCGGTCTGCGCGCGGCTGTGCAGGGACGGGCGCGCGGACGGTTGGACATCCGCGGGAAATTCCGGCGCGGTGATGGCGGCTGCCCTGTTCATCCAGGGCCGGATCAAAGGCGTAGAGCGACCCGCGCTCGGGTCCATCGTTCCCACACAGGAAGGCTTTGCGTACTTCCTGGATGTCGGCGCCAATGTCGACTCGAAACCTGAGTACATGGCGCAGTTCGCCGCGATGGGCGCCGTCTACGCCCGAGAGATGCTTGGCCTGCCCGAGCCGCGCATCGCGCTCCTCAGCAACGGAGAAGAGGAGGGCAAAGGCGACGAACGGGTTCGCGAGACGACCAGGCTGCTCAAGGGATCACTGGCGGGCTTCATCGGCAACGTCGAGCCGAAGGACATCTATGGTGCGCGCGCGGACGTCGTCGTGGCCGATGGGTTCGTGGGCAACGTGGCGATCAAGATGGCGGAGGCGACAGCCGATTTCCTCTTCCGTACGCTGCGCGAGGAGATTCCCAAAACGCTGTCCGGCATGCTCGGAGGATTGCTGATCCGACCCGGCGTGCGGCAGATCCGCGACCGGATCGACTGGCGGGAGTTCGGCGGTGCGCCTCTGTTGGGCATCGACGGGGTCGCGGTAGTGGCTCACGGGCGATCCGACGCGCGGGCGATGAAGAACGCGATCCGGGTTACACGCGACGCGATCGAGAACCAGCTCGTCGGTAAGATTCGAGCGGAGGTGGGGAGGGCATGAATTCAGTAAGTCCCATCCATAAGCGGCCTGCCGCCAAAAATGGTCAGACCCGCGTCGTCGTGACCGGGATGGGGACGGTCAACCCGCTCGGCAAGGACCTCGAGGAGTACTGGCACGGGCTCATCGAGGGTCGCAGCGGCGCAAGCCCCATCGAGCGCTTTCCCACCGACCGCCTCGCGACGAAGTTCGCCTGCCAGGTCAATACCTTCGATCCGCAGGACTACATCGAGCGAAAGGCTGCCCAGCGTATGGCGCGCTTCTCGCAGATGGCGGTGGCGGCGTCGCGGATGGCGCTGACGGATTCGGGCCTGGACCTCGCCAAGGAGGATGACTTTCGCGTCGGGGTGGCGATGGGCACCGGGATCGGAGCATTCGACGATATGACGCAGGGTGCGGCTTCATTTCTCAGCAAAGGCCGGCTGAACCCCCTATACGCGCCGACGATCATTCCGAACATGGCGGGCGCGTCTGTCGCGATGCAGTTCCATCTCCGTGGTCCCAACACGACAGTCACGACGGCATGCGCAGCCTCGACGCAGACGCTGGGTGACGCGACCCGAATGATCCAGCACGGCGACGCGGACGTGATGCTCGCAGGCGGGAGCGAAGCCTCGTTGTGCGAGGTAGGCCTGGCGTCGTTCAATGCCATCCGCGCACTTTCGACGCGGAATGATGCCCCCGAGAAAGCGAGCCGGCCCTTCGACCTGGATCGAGACGGTTTTGTGCCCGGCGAGGGTGCGGGAATCTTGATCCTCGAGTCACGCGAGCATGCGATCACTCGCGGCGCACGCATCTACGGCGAGATCCTGGGATATGCGACCACCAACGATGCGTTCCACCAAGTCGCACCCGACGAGACGGGCGAGGCGCCCGCCAAAGCGGTGACGCTCGCCCTGAAAGATGCCGGCATCGACGCCAGCCAGGTCGACTACGTCAACGCACACGGCACGTCGACGCAACTCAACGACGCTGGCGAGACGAAGGCGCTGAAGATCGCACTGGGTGAGCACGCTCGCAAGGTCGCGATCAGCAGCACGAAGTCGATGATCGGCCACCTGCTGGGCGCCGCGGGCGCCGTGGAGGCGATCGCGACCCTGCTCACGATCAACCGCGGCATCATCCATCCGACGATCAATTACGAAAATCCAGACCCGGAGTGTGACCTCGATTATGTCCCCAACCAGGCGCGGCGCCACGACGTGCGTGTGGCGATCTCTAACGGCTTCGGGTTCGGTGGGCACAACGCGGTCGTGGTCCTGGCGAAGTACGAGGAGTAAATAGGGGTTGGCAGACGACGCAGCCGGCACGATCCTGACGCGGAGCCTCCAGGAGGAGATGCAGACCTCCTACATGGAGTACGCGATGTCCGTCATCATCAGCCGGGCCCTGCCCGACGTGCGTGACGGGCTGAAGCCGGTGCAGCGCCGGATTCTCTACGCCATGCAGCGAGCCGGCGCCACAAGCGGCACCAAAACCAAGAAGTCCGCCGCGTTCGTGGGTGACGTGATGAAGCTCTACCACCCCCACGGAGACAGCGCGATCTACGACGCGCTGGTGCGCATGGCTCAGCCGTTCTCGCTCCGGTATCCGCTGATCGACGGCCAGGGCAACTTCGGCAGCGTCGACGGCGACCCGCCGGCCGCGATGCGTTACACGGAGGCGAAGCTGTCCGCGATCACCGGCGAGCTGATGGCGGACATCGACAAGCAAACCGTCGACATGGTGCCGAGCTACGACGGCTCGGAGGAAGAGCCATCGGTGCTGCCGGCGCGGATACCCAACCTGTTGATCAACGGCGCCTCGGGCATCGCGGTCGGTATGACGACCAACATCCCACCGCACAACCTTCGCGAGGTCGGGGGGGCCGTCAGGCACCTCGTCGACAACCCGGACGCAACGGCCGAGGACCTGTTGACCTTCGTCAAGGGTCCCGATTTTCCGACCGGCGGCGTGATCATGGGAACGACTGGAATCAAGGCGGCTTATTCAACCGGCCACGGCCGGATAATCGTCCGGGCAAGGCACTCGCTCGAACAGGCCGCAAACGGCCGCGAGCGGATCATCGTCTACGAGCTGCCTTACGCGGTCAACAAAGCAGCGCTCGTCGCGAAGATCGCGGAGCTGGTCTCGGAGCGAAGGCTCGAAGGCATCGCGGACCTTCGCGACGAATCAGACCGCAACGGGATGCGGATCGTGATCGAGCTCAAACGCGAGGCGCAGGTCTTCACCGTCCTGAACAACCTGTACAAGCACACGACGATGCAGACAACCTTCGGCGTGATCATGCTCGCGATCGTCGACGGCCGCCCTGTGGTCTTGAGTCTCAAACAGGCCCTGCAGCTTTTCATCGAGCACCGCCGCAACGTCATCCTTCGCCGCACGCGGTTCGACCTCGAGCGCGCTCAGGAGCGGGCGCACATCCTCGAGGGCCTCAAGATCTGCCTCGACCACCTGGACGAGGTGATCAAGACGATCCGCGCCGCCGCCGACCAGGACGTTGCGGCCACCCAGCTGCAGACGAAGTTCGGTCTCAGCGAGCGCCAGGCGAAGGCCGTTTTGGCTCTGACCCTGGGCCGTCTGACGCGACTGGAGCGCGGCAAGATCGACGAGGAGTACGAGCAGGTGATCAAGACGATCGCCTACCTCGAGAGCATCCTCGCGAGCGACCAGAAGGTGCGCCTCCTGATCAAGGAAGAGATGGACGACGTCGTCAAGAAATACGGCGACGACCGCCGCACGGAGATCACGGGCCAGGAAGCGATCGACCTTTCCGCCGAGGACTTGGTCCCGAAGGAAGATGTGGTCGTGACCCTGACGCATCGCGGTTACGCGAAGCGGCAGCCGCTTCGGGTCTTCCGCGCGCAGAAACGCGGCGGTGTGGGGCTCAAGGGCGCGAAGCCGACCGCGGGCAGCGACGCGCCGAGCGGGACGCGAGAGGAGGACTACGCGCTGCATTTGCTGACGACGCACACGCACGCGTCGATGCTGTTTTTCACCCAGAGCGGACGCGTTTTCCAACTGCGAGTGCATGAGGTGCCGGAACGCGAGCGCCAGGCCAAGGGCACGCCGATCAACAACCTGATCGACATCGGCTCCAACGAGCGGATCACGGCCGTCTTTGTGCGCCCCGAGACCGACACGGAGGCGCACTACATGTTGATGGTGACCAAGAACGGCTACATCAAGAAGACGGCCATGGCGGAGTACGCGAACGTGCGCCGCAACGGCCTGATCGCGATCAACCTGCAGGAGGGCGACGAGCTCGACTGGGTCACGCCGACGAGCGGCTCGGACGAGGTGATCATCGCCACCGAGCTCGGCAAGGCGATCCGGTTCAGCGAGACCGAGGTCCGCGCCATGGGCCGCGACACGCAGGGCGTGATCGGGATCAAGTTCGGCAAAGGCGACGCGGTCGCCGGCATGGCCACCGTCGTCGAGGGTGGCGATCTTCTTGTCATCACACAGCGCGGCTACGGCAAGCGCACGCCTCTGGCCGAGTACCCAGTCAAACATCGGGCGGGACAAGGGGTGTTCACGCTCAAAGTCACCGACAGGGTGGGCAAGCTCACAGCGTTGCGAGTGGTCAGTGATCCGGAGGAAGAGGTGCTGGTGATCAGCGCCAGTGGGATGGTGCTGCGCACGCCGGTCGGTGCCATCTCGCGCATTGGGCGGCAGACCCAGGGTGTGATCGTGATGCGGCTTGCCCCGGACGACCAGGTGGTGGCGATTGCGCCGGTCGCAGGGATTGAAGAGGGCGACGGAAAAGAATGACCCCGACCGACGCCGACCTGGCCTGGATCGGGATCTGGCTGCTGGTCGTGGCGGCCATTGTGATCGTCGCCGAGACGGTGCTCGCAGGCATTTGGAGCGCGCGAATTGCCCGGCACTCGCAGGATCTCTCTGCGCGCCTTGCCGCCGAGCAGTCGCGTTTGCATGCTGACGTAGAGCGGCTGCGTGAGGCGCTCGCTGAAACGGCCGTCCTATGGCAGCCGTATGGACGCCTCCTGCGCTGGCTGAGCCATCCGCTTGCGATCGCCCTGATGCAGTCGTACGCGCGGCGAAGGGCGGCCCGTTGAGCCCGGTGCGATCACGGACGCAAAGCCGCAGCGACACATTTGCCCAGCAGGCGGTCGAGGACGCAGTGGCGCGGGAGCGCGCGCGGATCTCGCGGGAGCTGCATGACGGAATCGCCACTGAGCTTGCCGGCGCGATCTCATTGTTCAAGGTCTATCTGGAAAGTCGAAAGGGGCAGCCCGACGAAACCCTAAAAAACGTGTTCGACATCCTTGAGCGATCCCTCAAGCACGTACGTGAATCGCTGGCCGAGCTGCGCCCGGCGGCGATCGGACCGGATGGCGTGCTCGGGGATGTGCGTCACCAGGCCGGGGAATTTGCTCGCGTGTACGGCATTCGAGTCGAGCTCTCGAGCAACGGCACTGAAGACATGCTGTCGCCACACCACCGAGAGGTGGTGGCGCAGGTCGTACGGGAAGCGTTGACGAACGTAAGGCGTCACTCGGGCTCCACGATCTGTCGCGTGAAGATGGGCTTTGCGGCGCGTCCGTTCTTGATCGAGGTTTCGGACGAGGGCCGAGGATTCGCCGGGGTCGGACCGTCAGGCTACGGGCTGATGGGCATGCGCGAGCGGGCCGCTGGAATCGGTGGCCGGCTCGAGGTTGTCAGCACGGAAGGCCGAGGAACAACGGTGTTCCTTTTTGGTCCGAACTAGTCCCCGGTTCCGTTCCAGGTCATATCCGAAAAGCTCGCCGTTTCATCTCCACGATCGGAAAGGTCAGGTCATCCGCGGTGACCGATTGCATCTTCTTGGTCACCCGATCGACCAGCGCGCGGGCGTGTCGCTCGTCGGTGCGGACTGCGCGGGCGATCTCGGACGATGAGAGCCCGTAGCTCAGAAGCTGGAGGACTTCGCCCTCGTCTTCCTTGAGCCGGCTCAGCGGCCGCTTCAGCGCCGCGACGAGAGGAGCAAGGCTGCAGCCGAGTGTGTGCGCGTACGCGACATCCTCTTCCGAGTACCAGTGGTCCTGCCGGCAGCCGATGACTAGCAGTCCTATCGGTTGCCGACCGATCTCGCCGATCGGCGTGTAAAGAAGGGCGGGCCAGTCGAGCTCCCAGTCATAGCTGTTCGCGGTCCCCGGCTTTTCAAATACGGAATTGAGGACCAGGGGTCGCTTTTCGTACAGCGCGCGTCGCGCCAACGCCATCAGCGGGCGGCCGTGCAGAAAGCGGGGCGAGACCTCTGAACCGGTGATCGGATGCATCGAGCCGTGGCGCAGATAGCCGAGCACCCAGCGGTCGTGGCAGACGGCGCTGAGGGCCAGTCCCAGCCGGCGCCTGGCGTCTTGTAGGTCTGGGAGCTGGCCCATGTCAGGCAGGTTATGCAGAGCTGGACGTCCTGACCTCAGCCCTGGCTCAGCGTTTCCTCAAGAAACCCTGAACCTGTTACTTTGCGGCGGGGATTGGAGGCATGACCGCCAAGTTGCTGGTGGTTGATGACGAGCCGCGCACGGCGGAGCTGACTGCTGAGATCTTGCGCCGGGCTGGATATTCAGTCGACGTGGCGGGAAGCGGCACGGAAGCCCTCGAGCGAGTGCGCCTGGGGTCGCCGGACCTGATGTTGCTGGACTACGAGATGCCGGACATGGAGGCGCCCGAGGTACTCGATTCGCTTCGTTCCGGCGGTGAGCGGATCGCCTTTCCAGTGATCATCCTCACCGGCGCCAGGCATTCACCCGCAGATCAGGTGGTCGGCATCGAGCGCGGCGCGACCGATTACATCGTCAAAGGCACCGACCGCCAGGTCATGCTCGCCCGGGTCCGAGGCGCGTTGCGCGAGCGAGCGTCAGCGCCGGGCGCTGTAGTGCGTGGGCGGCTTCATGTCGACGCGTTTCGGGGAGAGGCGCGTCTGGGTGACCGGCACCTCAAGCTCGAACGCAGGCCGCTGCTGATGCTCCAGCTGTTGGCCAATCGGTCCGGCGAGGTGGTGCCGCGGTCCGAGCTGCTGGAGCGGGTGTGGGGCAGCTCGTATACGGGCTTTGAGCACAGCATGGAGCAGGCGGTGCACCAGGTCCGCCGCGAGCTGCGGGAGCCCGGATGGATAGAGACGGTCCGTGGGATCGGATACCGGTTCGTCGTCCAGAACTGAGCTCGCGGGTGCGCTGCACCGCCTGCGGTCGACGCTGGCGAGGGCCCGGGCCGAGCTCGAGCTCGCTCAGACCGATGGCGAACCGGTGCCGGCGGATAGGCTCGTCGGCGACCTCGGTGAGGCGCTGGAGCTGTTAGGAGCGGTAGAGGCGGCCGCATTCGCGATCGTCCCGGTCCTCGTGCTGGACGACGATGATCGGCTGGCGGAGTTGACAGCCAGAGGTCTTCGACGATTGGGCTACGAGGCAGAGTCAGCGGGTCGCCTCCGAGCGCTGAGGCCGCGCGAGGTGGTGGTGTTCGACCTGGGGTTGTCGGCGTCCCTCGATGCGGCGCAGCGGGGGGCGCTCCGGGCGGCGCGGCCGATCGTCGTCACTGGCGCAGCCGACCCTGGATCCCGAGCCATCGCGGAGGATCTCGGGGCGTTCGACTACATGGTCAAGCCGGTCGAGCTGGAGGATCTCGCGGCGGCGATCAGCCGCCGAATGGCTCAAGAGCGACACTAGAATCGCGCCGTCTTGTTGTCGATGTAGGCGAAAGTCCTATATGAGACAGCGTTTTGCGGGCGCAGACTCAAAAGAGGCGCATGACTGGCAGGCCGCGGACAGCGGTGGCTTCCGTCCTTGGGCTGACGACCTTCGTTTGCTTGGGCGTGTCAGCCACCACGGCTGAGGCATCTTCCGGACGCGAGCACATTCGTGCCGGAGTAGAAGTCCTGGACTTCGACCCGCTGATGGACGATGGTCTCCCGCTCACCATCGCCCGAGGCTGGAATGATACCGTCCCGCTGCAGACGCAGTACATCGGCGACGTGGCGACTGCGAGCGCCGGCATCGTCACCCACCGGTTGGTGCACACATCGGTAATCCGCTCCTACCCCGAGAAGCCGAATGGGTTTCGCCTCACGAACGCGAACTACCAGGGGTGCTTCGTCGAAACCCCGCCCGATTACTGCAAGGCGCTGATCGACTATGGCGCGGTGCTCAACACGGTTTTCGACCGCCGCTCAGGGAGTGCATGCGATGCCCTCCGGCAGGGTCGCGTCGATGAGGTCTGGCTTTGGGGAGGACCCTGGTTTGGCTATCTCGAATGGCAGCTGGTGTCCCCGCAGACCCTGTGCCCGGCCGTTCGCAACCCCTTTGTCGTGATGGGTTTCAGCTACGAGCGGGGCGAGCCGGAGATGCTGCACGACCTGGGCCACCGCGCCGAAGGGCTGATACAAGCCGGCATTGGCTTTGGGATCTGGGATCGTTTCGATGGGCAGCGCGGACGTTACGGCCAGGACTTCGCCTGCCCTGCGCAGCCCGACGCCACGCATCCCGAGGTGGACGCTGCGATGACGCATGCGGGCAATGTGCACTTTCCCCCCAACGCCTACTGCCACTACCAGTACGACCGTGACCTGCCGGTCATATCGGACGCTGACGACTGGGCAAACTTTCCCGACCTGACCGGGCACCGCACCGTGATCAACTCCAGCACGTGGGGTGGCACCCAGCAAGGTTTCCTAGTGTGGTGGCTCGGCCGGTTTCCTCGGTCCCCAGGGTCTTCGGCCGGGGTCGAGCGCGACTGGTGGCGTTACGTCTACCTAGAAACCCGACGAATCGATTAGGACGCCTCCTAGTCGGCTCGCACGGCAGCTGAGGGACCTTCGGGGCGGCGTCGCCGTGACGCTGTGGCGGGTTGGTTCAACGAATCCGACACCCGCCCTGGGCTCAAGCTTTCACGCACGCCAGCCTGATCGTGCCGCGAGCGGGCCACGACCGTCCCCCGGCGGATCAGGACCCGTGCCATCCCTAGGACTTGCCGAGGTCAAACAGCCGCGGGGCCATGTCTCGACTCCAGGCGCGCTCCACGGAAATTTCGACCCAGTGGAGACGTCGCCGCGTTGATATGGTCCTAAACAGCGCTACAAGCCTGTCGAAAATTGCCATTTCGCGTCCCTCCGAATGGAGGTCTACGCGGTTGGGAACGAAGCCGCAATCGTCATTGCGCCCTTGGACCGGGACGAATGCCTAGCAAGGAGGAGGCAGCCCTCTCCCATTGCTGGGAGAGGGGTGGCGGGTAATTACCACGTCACGGAACTGATAACGCAGTACACCTCCAGATCGGTCCCCGCCATCTGAGGCACCCAGCGACGGGCGATTCCCGAGCCGGCACCCACCATTTGAGGTCTATACCATTCCGTCAACGTTGCTATCGCTTACGGCACGGGAGGACGTGAGTAATGACTCCGAAGACAAACCGTGAGGTCGTTGAGCAATACGTCAAGGCTCTTATCGCCCGTGATCTCGACCTGCAGGCCGAGGTATGCAATCGGGACATGGTCGCCGACTACCCCCAGTCGGGCGAACGGATCCGCGATTGGGACAATTTTCGCGCGGCCCATGAGAGCTATCCGGGCGGTCTTCCGCAGGGTGTCGCGGCCAAGGTTGTCCGCAGCGAGGACAAATGGGTGCTAGGCCCAAGTTTCAACATCCTGCGAATCGAAGGGACGGGTGACATCTACACCCTCGTCGGTTCCGCCAGATACCCCGACGGCAGGACGTGGCAGGTAATGGCGCTCCTTGAGTTGCGTTCGGGCAAAATCGCCAAGACGACTGAGGTTTATGGTGCCCCCTTCGACCCACCGGCGTGGCGGGCGCAGTGGGTTGAGCGTACGACCTGACGTCAAGCACGACTCGAGCCGCAGGCGTAAACAGCCACGCCTCTGACGGGGCGCTGATTGGATCGCACAAGGCCGCTCAGCCGGCGAAAGGTGGAAGTGTGACGGTGAAGACCGCTCCGTGGGGAAAGCGAACCGACGTTAGCCGGCGGAGGGCGACAGTACAACGGTGAACACGGCGTTTCGGCGGGTACCCGCGAACAAAAGCTGACCTTGATGCCAGCGCACGGCGACCTCCTGTATGAGTCGGACCTTGTCCACCTGGCGGCCCAAAGATCGGCTCCGACGTGACCTCAGGCGGGTCACGTTTGGAGGCGCGGCTCTGGCGCCGCTCATGGAGTACCCTTTGGGCCAACTGGTCCGCACAGCGTGGGTAAGACGATGCAAGAAGCGAAGCTCGAAGCCAGGTTCCAGATGTGGGTTGCGCGCGGGGGACGCGTGCGCCTGGAGCCGACGGAGCGACGCGTGCGAGCTAGGCTCGGAGGCATTACGGTTGCGGACAGCCGGCGGGCTCAGCTCCTCTATTTGCCGCCGCCCTTCAACGCGTATGCCTTCCCCCGGGACGACGTGCGATGGGAGCTACTGCACGAATCCGGAATCGCCTCGACCATGCCGGCTGTTGGCGAGGTGAAACAGTGGACTGTCGCGGCCGGTGGACAGGTTCGCGACGGTGCGGTGTGGACCTTCCCTCAGCCACCACCCGGCTTGGAGCCGCTGGTTGGGCTGGCAGTTATTCGCTGGCAAATGATGGACGCATGGTTTGAAGAGGACGATGAGGTGTTCGTCCACCCGCGGGATCCCTATCACCGCGTCGATGTTCTTAACTCGTCGCGCCATGTAAAGGTGAGCGTGGGCGGCGAAGTCGTCGCCGAGACGCGCAGACCACGCCTGCTGTTCGAGACCAGCCTGCCTGTCCGGTACTACATCCCAATGCTCGATGTGAGGATGGACCTGCTCGAATCAAGCGACACGATCTCACGCTGTCCCTATAAGGGTGTCGCATCCTACTGGTCCGTTCGTCTTGGGGGAACACTCCACGCCGACCTCGCCTGGTCGTACAGATCGCCGATTCCGGAGTGCCCCAAAATCGAGAACTTGATCGCCTTTTTCAACGAGCGCGTCGACCTCGATATCGACGAAGAGCGCGTGCAGCGCCCGCAAACGCCATGGTCCGTTGGCCCAGACGGTCAAGCGCCCAACAGGGTCGCGGATCGTGCTGTACCGCCAGCGGACAATGGAAGCGTGTGATGTCAACCGCTTCCCGACCCAAGCGGCCGGGTGTGGGTCGGGCCGCGCGCCTGCTGGCTGCATCCTTTGTTGCTGCGCCCCCTTGTGCAATCTGCGGGCGCGGACACGCCCAGAGCTGCTGGCATCTCGATCCGATGGGCGGTATGCACGGTCGCTGCCCGAGCTGCACCGATATCCAAGCGTCTGCCGCAACGATGCCGAAATCAGCCTCCTCGCCCGCGAACTAGCCGCGACTCACAGAGCGTTCGAACCGCGGAAGAACCACGGTGAACACGGCCCCATGGCGATTGCCTTCGAACAAAAGTTGGCCCTGATGCTCGCGCGCGACTGTTTGCCATATGAGGCGCAGCACTCATCGATTCGCGATGGCGTCGGACAAACAACCCCAACGTGTGAACGTAAGCGCGATCCAGTGCCCGAGCGCCGTAACTGACTGCTCAAACGGGCCGTTTCGACAGCTAATGAAGCCTCCGATCACCCTTGTCGCTGCTGTTCTGGTCATCGGGTGCACGACCTCGAACCCTCAGGGCGCCGTGACATCGCCCACAGCCATGGTCTCGTCGAACGCGGCACAGCCGTCTCCGTCCGGGAGCTCGAATCCGAGCTCCACGCCGAGCCCGAGCGATCTCCAGTTGGGCACCGTGGACGGCACGTGCCAGCTGCCGGTCGTGACATTGACGCAGAACCTCGCAAACAACTCCGCCACATACGTAGGCGGTTTCGTGAGCTTCACGGAGCCGCCGGCGGTTCTTGCACCGGTCTTCAGGCCGGACTCCAGCGGTGTGATTCGCGCGCGCTGGGATTACGCGGACCTGGCCACCGACACGATGCCGATTCTGTACGGCAATCCTCAATCAGGAACTCACGCACCGTCATACGACGCGTCTCTTCGACGTTGGATCCCGGCCGCTGCATCGCAGTTGACGCCGGACCACACCCGTTATGCATACGCGAGTGGCAACGACCAGACGACCATTCACGTCGTCGACGTTGCGCAAGGGACGGAGGCTCAATTTGCCGTGGCGACTCATGGACCTCTGGCGGGAACACCACAGGTCACTGATTTCGATGGTTCCAGTGTCTTCTTCCTCGTGAACGTAGCGGGAAACGATGGGACCGATATCTGGCGACTGGATCTAGCCTCGGCCACCGCCATCAAGCTCGCACCGATGCCCGGGGTAATGATGGTTCGCGGGGGCTACGCCTGGGTCGGCCGAACAGATCCTCGCGATCCATCGCCGCCTACAGCCCCCTTCCCCGAGCAAAAGTTCAACAGCATCGTCAGAGTCGACCTCGGCAGTGGGGCCGAGACAATTTGGTACTACCGCCCGGGTACAGAGGTGTGGATCGGCGGGCTGAGCCCGACGGGCTCGCCCATCGTGAATGTTGCGTCCGGCCCCCAGTTCCACAGCCCAGGCGAGATCAGGCAGGTCGTTCAACCCGGCGAACAGGGCATGCTCATATACAGCGGCGGCCTCGGATTCGCTGGCCCACATGTCGATGTGATCGATCTTTCGCCCGCTGCGCGTTCGTTTGATCGTTTTTGGTTTGGCAACGGCCTGGGCCTTTACCTCTACACGCAATCCGGCGGGATGCGCAAAGTGTTCGATATACCCAGCAGTCTGAGCGCCAACGGAGGGATCTTCCCTGCGGGCGATTGCCGATAACGCATAAAGGCAGTGCTACCGCGACTCGGCTACTCTGAACATGTACCCCAACCGCTGTTGGGCAATGGCTCAGGGAGGCGGATGACAGTCGCGGATCAGCCGACGTATGGCGGAAGAACGACAGTGAAGACCGCGCCGCGGCGATTCCCTTCGTAAATTAGTTGGCCTTGATGTTCTCTGACAATTCCATAAGACATGAAGAGCCCAAGTCCGGTCCCGCTTTCCTTCGTGGTGAAGTGTGGCTCGAAAAGATGGTGGCGATTTTCATCGGATACTCCTGGGCCGTTGTCTGACACGCTGAAAAAAGGCCAGCCGTTGCCACGTTTTCCGGTCGTCAAATAGACGCGTCCGTTCGAGGGGGCGGCATCGATCGCGTTGTTGACCAGGTTGGTGATGACTTCGCGCAGCAGGAGTGGATCTGCCTTAACCCTCACATCCTCCGGTGATTCCCGCAGAGCGAGCTCGACTTCCTTTGTTCGGGCACGTGGTCGCGCCATACCCAACCCCCGGGTGGCCAGTTCATTTAGGTCGATCGGCTGCGTCGCGTAGCTGACTCTCGGCGTGGCGCCCTGGGCGAGGCCACGAAGCACCGTCACGGCATCATTAGCCGCCGCCGTGGCTGTCTCAATGGCGTTGCGGTCGACAGGATCGAGCCGGCGCGAATCGACCTCCTTCAGGTACCCAACCGCAGTTGCGATGTGGTTTCGCAGGTTGTGCACGACGCCCTCCACGGCGCGACTGTGGAACAGGTGGCGGTCGGCATCAGAGAGCTCCGACTCCAGCACTCGACGAACTCGTCGGGTCGCGATTGTGTCGGTTAGCGCAAGCGCCAGGACGAACACAATGCTCGCGAGCAAGTAGCCCAGCAGGGAGCCGTCAAGCACATAGCTTGTTAGCAGCGACGCAAGTCCAAAGTATCCAAATGCCGCGTAGAACTGGGGGGTGAAGTTGTGCCTGACGATGCTGCCTACCGATTCTCCAGCCCGAAGCGACAGACCGATGGCAACTATGACCCAACTTGAAACGATCACGACCGCTAGTACAAGTACCCGAGATTGGAGCGTCAGTGGCGTAGTAGATCGAAGTTCCGACGCAATTAGCGCACCAACACACGCATTGGCGCTAGTCATGATTGCGTTAGCAAGGATTGGCCAATAACCTCTCCGGGCCATAGGAATCGCGATCGCGAGTCCAACCACGGCTGCGTTCGACGGATTGAGCAATATGGCGGAGGCGCCTATCGCTATTCCTGAGAGGTTGATGCGTCCACGCTCTATTCGGACGTCTGCGGTGCTCAGCAGAATCAGTACACAAACGAGATAAAGGACTTCGATCGCGTCGTCTGGCGGGGTATCGGCATGCCGCTGCTGCCAGACTGCAATAGCGACAACGGTCAATACTCCAAGGCCGACGATATACGTGTAACTGAGGACCGCCCGCAAGGAGGTCTTGTTGATAAGCTGCACCGCATCGCCAAGGTGGAGTCGGTTCACAGGAAGTACCGAGTCTTGGTAGTGGACGATAGCATCGTGCCGCGCACCGCAGCCCGTGCAATGCTGGCATCTGCATCTGCACTGCGATTCGTAGGGGAGGCGTCCTCGGGATCAGAGGCGATTGGCGCAATGGAGCGTCTAAAACCGGATCTTGTACTCATGGATGTGCACATGCCGGTGATGGACGGTCCAACGACGGTTAAAGTCGTCCTGGCCAGATTTCCCGAAACCAAGATCGTCGCCTGGACGGTATCGGACTCCAGTGATGATCTCTTGAGGATGATGCAAGCCGGCTGCGCTGGGTATGTACTCAAGGATGTTGGCCCAACCGAGCTGCAGCATGCTTTGCTTGCTGCGTTACGGAGTGAGAGTCCGGTGCCCCGCCGGATGATCCCCGAGGTGTTACGCCGGGTATCCGAATCTGTTCCCCTCTCCCAAGCTGCATCAGTGGCGCTGACCTCTCGCGAAATGCAAGTCTTACGTGGGGTCGCGAAAGGCCACACGACCAAGCGATTGGCAAAAGACCTTGGCCTGCGATCGCCTTCCATCGAAAGTCACCTGCGCAACATCTTCAAGAAGCTGGGTGCAAGCAACCGGGGCGAGGCAGTCAGTGCGGCGTTGCGTGCTGGGGTCATTTCGCTCTCCGACCTCTAAGGCTCGACCCCGCCGCGAAGAGCCCGAACCATGGATTTCCATGAGGGAGGGCCATGGCATTTGATGATGTTCAACGCCCTCTCTGATGGCCACACTGTGGCTCACACAAGTGACCTGGAAACGGAGCCGCAACGAAGGGAATCTCGGAGGATAGGAGGGAGTCAATTATGGTCCGCATGTTCAAGCGACTGCTGCGAGGCGGTGGCAGACAGCGGGTAACGGGCGTCTGGATCATCTAGTTCAGAACCGATCCCCGGCACGCTTAGGGGCGACATGCCTTAACGGTAGTTGGGGGTGAAAAGTCCGGTCTAGAATTCCAAGGTCTTGACGCCTTTCAAATCGCTCTCCCGGCCAGCTCAGACGTACGCAGTCGGCGTTATCGCTTTTGGCCTGGCCATGTTCGCCTTGGGCTGGATCCTCGATCCGGTGCACCCAGACAGCGCCCTAAAGTTGCTGTATCTGGGTGTCGGGACGCAGATAGCAGCTCTGCGTCCCATCCCTTGGAGAAGCGGTCACCAATCGGTGATCGACCCACTGCTGATCGCTACGGGCTTGCTGCTTCCGGGCGGAGGCGTAGCGACAATCGCCTGGCTAGCAGTCTTCGACGGCAGAGTGCCTGGCCGCACCATCACTTGGTGGGCGTTTCTTTTCAACCGAGCGATGCTCGCGACTGCTTATGTCTTTCCTTCGCTTGCTGTTCAGTCGATCCACCTCCAAGGTCGTTGGGAGTTGCCTCTGCGCACCTTGGTTTTCGTTGTTAGCGCCGTTAGCCTGAACTACATCCTCACGGCACTAGTGATGTCGTACGTCAACCGAACGTCATTGTTATCGACCCTATTCGACAACGTTGGAGTCACCACGCTGATAGGCACCGCCGCGCTGAGTTTCTCTGGCGGAATCATATGGTTGCTTCTTCAGAGCGACGTCGGCTACATCATGGCGCCAGGTCTGTTTGGCTTTGTTCTCGCTGTCCGAGGCAACGTCGCAGATGCGCAACGTCAAACTTTGTTGAAGGATCAGACGCTTGAACTGGCGGCTCAAGCACTCGATGCACGTGACAGATACACAGAGTCACACTCGATTCGAGTTGCCGACATTGCCGGCCGTCTCGGCGAGCAACTGGAGTTGGGCGATCGTGAAGTTGACTTAATACGAACAGCTGGGTCCCTGCACGACCTGGGGAAGATAGGGGTCCGAGACGACATACTCAACAAACCTGGCCCCCTCAGCGAGGAGGAATGGGAGATCATGCGCCGGCATCCTGATATTGGAGCCGATATGATCGCGCAGCATTCGGCACTTGCCGAAGTAGCTCCATTGGTACGGCACCACCACGAGCGTTGGGATGGGTCTGGATATCCCGCGGGATTAAAGGGAAATGTCATTCCGTTTGGCGCTCGAATTCTTTCGGTGGCAGATTCTTTTGACACAATCACCGGCGCTCGCTTGTACAGGAAAACGGCAATGACGCCAATCGAGGGCGTTGAGGACATCAGCAGGCGCGCAAGCCATTGGTACGATCCGAACGTCGTTGACGCACTTCGGGAAATTCACGGGCTGAAACCGCTCGAAGTGGCAGACCGTCCGGATGTTCCGCGGCGAATCACGACACTTCGAGTACTTCGGTCGAACTCAGGTTTCGCCAGCTTGATTGCAGCGATCGGCATTTCGTCTCTCGGCGACCCTTTAACCCAAGTAGCGACGCTGGTGTCCATCTACGCAGCGACGAGGGATCCGCGCTACGTCGCACTCGCGTTCATCGTTCAGGCGGTCGGCACGATCGCCATGACGAGCGTGCTCGGAGGCTTGACCGACCGTCTTCCTCGCCGAGGTTTGGTAATCGGCTTAGAGCTCCTGCGCGCAGGTGTCCTTCTCGCCACGCCGATACTTATCGGAGACAGGTCGCGATGGGGCTTGCTCATACCGATCCTTTTCTTCTTGTCCTGCGTCAATGCAATAGTGCAGCCGGCAAGACAAGCCGCGGTACCGAGCCTAGTACCGGCGGGCCAAGTCGGAAAAGCGAATGCTGTCGTGGCCGCTGTAACGATGTTAAGCAGTGCGGTTGGCTTCGGGGTAGCCGGTGCGATCCTTGGTCTGTTTCCGCGTGCGACCAGCATCTTGTTCGTTGCCGACGCGGCCACCTTCGCGCTTGCGGCGGCGATTTTCGTAGGCATTCCATCGCTGGGCGGCGGTTCCACCGCAGCTCCTATCTCCGGCGCGCTTCGACGGTCGTGGGATACGGTAGCCGCCCGTCCGCACCTAGTCATTGGAACGCTTGCGGCGTTCTTGATTCCGATCAGTTATCCAGCGTTGCTATCGCTGGCTTACCAGCTGTCACAGCAGTCGCGCGTTCCATTGATGGGGGGCCAGTTTTACTCACTACTAGAGCTTGTGTCGTCGGTTGGAATCTTTATCGGATCCCTTCTTATCAGTCGCTTGACATCAATTGGAACCATGAGGATCGTTGGGGCCGGCTTGTTGTTGACTGGCGTCTTTTCATTTGTTGTCTCCCTCAATCCTGACGTTGCCCTTATCGCCGTTGCCCTGTTCATAGCGTCGGCAGGAAACCCCATCTATGCCGTTGCCAATCAGACTGCCTTGATTGAGGCCGCCCATCCAGCCTCGAGAGGGTCGATCATGGCAAGCCGTTTTGGCCTCGTGCAGACTGCAAGCGTTATCGGCGTAGGTGTCGGTGGGGTGATAACGAACCAGTTTGGCCCGACTGCGGCTTATGGACTGCTCGGCGTTGGCCTTGTAATCCTCGCAATGTATGCGATTGCTGCAGGGCGGAGCTCGATCAATCCGCTTCATGGTGCTGCGTATGAAGCGAGGACCCTCGCGAAGGGTGGGACCGCTTCGGAGCAACTTGACGACGGCGCCATGCATGGCGCAGTTAATGGCCAAACGGATGGTGAAACCAAGACGGCGGAGCCCGGCCTCCACCAGGCCAAGACCTAATCCGGGCCCGGGTTCGGCTCGTCATACTGCGGGTGATTGCATAACGTGCGTTCCACACCGCAACCGGGCGCGCCCCACGAGAGTGAACTCGAGAGTCCAACCCCGATCAGCGGGGTGGTGACGACCTCGACATGGGTTCTCGATCCGAAGCGGCGCCGTCGCTACCTGCAGATCGCGTTCGGCGTGGGGGCTCTGGTCGTGTCCATCGTGGTCCTCTTCCTGCTTCGCGACTTTCTGGGCGCGTTCGTCCTGGGCTCGGCGATCGCCTTTTTGATCCAGCCGGCCGTCATCCGTCTCCACGCCGCCGGAGTGCCTCGCGTGCTGGCCATCGTGATCGTTTTCGTAGGCATCATCGTCGTGCTGGCGGGGTTGATCCTCCTGATCGTGCCGCTCGGAGTCGCCGAGATCGGCCAGCTCCAGCTGCAGGCTCCAAGCCTCGCCGCTGCGGCCCAAGACAAGCTGAACAATCTGCAGCCCGTCCGCGTCTTCGGCATCGATGTCGACCTCAAAGGCGTGACCGAGACGATCAACTCGCACCTCCGCGAATACCTGCTCGGACAGTTCGGCAACGCGGTCACCCTCGGGGTCACCGCGCTCACGACCGCGCTGCAGATCATCCTGATGTTCATCGTCGCGTTCCTTCTGTCGCTGGAGGCACCTTTGGTGCGCCGCGACCTCCGGCGCATCGTGCCGAGCGACTACCGCAGCGACTTCGACCAGATCTGGCGCCGGGTCCGCAGGATGCTTTACGCCTACGTTCGAGGACAGCTCATCATCGCCGGGCTTATCGGGATCTTCTCGGGCCTGGCCTGCGCGGTCTTCGGCCTTCCTGACCCCGTAGCCCTGGGCCTCATCGCCGGCATCACGGCGCTGATCCCATACCTCGGGCCGTTTATTGGTGCGGTGCCGGCGGTCCTTGTCGGCCTATCCCAGAGCCCAGCGCAGGCACTGGTGATCCTGATCGCGTACATCGTGATCTCGAACTTCTTCTTGAACGTCATCTTTCCCAAGGTCATGGGAGACGCGGTGCGCTTGCCGCCGATCCTGGTCATCGTCGCCCTGCTCGCGGGCTTCAGCTGGGGTGGCATCCTCGGCATGTTCGTGGCCGTGCCGGTGGCGGCGACGCTGCGCATCCTCTTCGACCACATCTACCCGCGCCTCTACGAGAGGCCGGCTTGAAGGTCGCGATCCTCTCGGACATTCACGCCAACTGGCACGCCCTGGAAGCCATTTTGCGCGACTGCCCTCCGGTCGACGAGACGCTGTGCCTCGGCGATGTCGTGGGCTACGGTGGCGATCCGAAGCGATGTCTGGACGAAGTCACCAAGCATCAGTGGCTGACCCTGGTCGGCAACCACGATCGGGCCTGCACCGACCCTGAAATTCTCGAATGGTTCAACGACGACGCCGCGGCCGTGGTTCGCTGGACAATTGAAGTGATTGGAGCGGAGCGGCTGGAGTGGTTGCGGGGACTGCCGGACAGCCATTTTGAACACGACGTCCTGCTCGTCCATGCGAGTCCGCGCGACCACATCTACGAATACGTTCTCGACACAGCCGTGGCGCAGGCCAACCTCGAGCTGCTCGACGGTGGCGTGTGCTTTCACGGTCACACACACGTCCCCGGCATATTCGGCATGGCGAGTGGAACCGTGACGCATGAATACCGCGTCGATACGTTCTCTCTCGCCGGTCCGGCGCTCGTGAATCCGGGCAGTGTCGGCCAGCCCCGGGACGGCCTACCCACGGCGAGCTACGGGATCTGGGACGTCGAGGCCAAGACATTTGAATTTCGCCGCGTGCGTTACGACATCAAAGGTGCGCAGCGGGCGATCAGGAAAGCCAGACTCCCCGAGCGTTTCGCCCTTCGCCTCGAAAGCGGTCGATGAATCGCCGTCTGGCGATGCGCCTGGTCCGGTTGGGCTATGCGGGGGCGACCGGGGCAGGAGTCGGCTCGCTTGTCTTCTGGACGGCGTACTGGTTCTCGTTTGTTCGCGGCAACCTGCGAGGTCCTGACTTCTTCAACTTCTACGCCGCTGCGAAGCTCTACGTCTCGAACGGTGGCTCCGCCGTCTATGACATCGCGATGCAGCGGCAAGTTGAGCTGCAGATCACTGGAGCGGACCCCTCGAGATTTGTCGTTCTTCCCTACTTTCACCCGCCCTACTACACCTTGCTGATCGCACCCCTCGCGCTGCTCGACTACCGCAACGCCTACTACGTGATGGCGGCGCTCAACGTCGTGCTAGCAGGCGCACTGATCTTCTTGCTGGTCCACAGCAGTCTCAGTGTGCGCGGGCGAGGGTGGCTCGTCGCCGCGGCGATGATCGGTGGTTTCTTCCCGCTCTTCGTCACGGTTCTTCAGGGTCAGTCGGACCTCGTTGTCCTGGTTCCGCTCGCCGCCGCCTACGCCGCTTGGGCGAAGGGTCGCTACGGCGCGGCGGGCGCTTTCAGCGCGCTCGCGCTCGCCAAACCTCAGCTGCTGCTGCTCATACCGATCCTTTTCATCGCCCGCCGCTCGTGGCGAGCACTGGCCGCGTTTGCCGGCACGCTTGCCGGATTGGGCGTCGTTTCGGTGATCGGGTTTGGGGTCGGTCCCGTCATCGGCTACCTGGGATCGGTGGGCGCGTGGGCCATCACCGGACGTCTACCTAATAGCGACCAGTTCGTTTACACCGACCCCGCGGTCTATTCGCTGCGCAACATCCTCGAAGCGGTTCCCGGCGGTGGCAAAGTTGTGGCGTTCGTCATTCTCATCTTGCTGCTGGTCCTGGTGGCTCTCTCGCTCAGCTGGCGTCCCGACAAACCCAGGCTTGACTTCGCACTGGCAATCGCGGCATCGCTGGTTCTGAGCCCGCATCAAAACGTTCACGACCTTGCACTCCTCGTCATCCCGGGCTTCGCGCTGGCCGACCTGGCCCTTGCGGGAATGCTTCGCTGGCCGCACGTCGCGGTCGCCGTTCTCTTCTTCGCGTACGCCGCGATCGACCTGACGCTGGCCATCAATTTCTGGTCAGCCGCGCTCGGTGCCCTCGCTGTCGCCGGTTATCTAACGATCGAGCGTATGGCGGTACGCCCGGATCCGATCCCGCTCGGCGAATTGCAGTGGAGCGGGCCACGTCCGCGGCGCGTGATCGTGCTTCCCGCCTATCGCGCGGCCAAGACGTTGGTCGAGGTCGTGGGAGAAATTCCGCAGGGCCACGCTGACCGCATACTCCTCGTCGACGACGCCAGCGCTGACGCCACGGTTAGCGTCGCCACCGCCTTGAGACTCGACGTGATTCGCCACCAGCGCAACCTCGGATACGGCGGCAACCAGAAGACCTGCTACCGCCAGGCGCTCGCGATGGGCGCTGACGTCGTCGTCATGCTCCATCCCGACGGGCAGTACGACCCTGCGATCATCCCCAACCTCTGCGGCGTGATCGAGGACGGGGACGCCGACATCGTGCTGGGTTCACGCTGGCTCGGACTCGATCCGGCGAAGGCGGGCATGCCGTGGTGGAAGCGGTTGGGGAACCGATTCCTCACCGCGTCGGAAAACCGCGTGCTCGGACTTCGACTATCCGAGTACCACACCGGCTATCGCGCGTACTCGAGGCGATTCCTGGAAGCAATTCCGTTTCTCGAGAACAGCAATGACTTTGTGTTCGACACCCAGGTGCTGATTCAGGCGGCGACTTTCGGTTTCAAGATTGGTGAGGTGCCTGCGATCGGTCGCTACCACGAGGATGCGAGCTCGGTGAGCTTCAAGACATCGACGGTTTACGGGTTGAAGACGCTAGGCGCGCTCCTGCGCTACGTCCTCCACCGAACCGGGTTCCGTTGCCGTTGGCTCACTCCGACGTCAGATGCCGACAAACAGGCGCTTGCGATAAGCCAGGTAGCCCACCACAGCCAGGTTTAGAAGCAAGGCGCCGACCTTGAACAGGGTCGGATGCAGGATGACCTCATAGGCCTCGTACGGAATCAGAATCCCAGTCGCGATCACGGTCAGGTATTCGGCCCAGCGGCGGCGCATCGCGAGCCCGACACCTTCCGTCGCCTCAAGCGCGGCGTACACGATCGCGCTGAACGCCAGCAGAGTGATGTGGTTGAACGCTCCGACGTACACAAGGGCCCGCAACAGGAGCTCGAGGATGATGTTGCGGCCGACGCTGAGGTTCAGCTGATCCTCCGCGTAGTTGGCCCACGTGTCCAGCCAGCCCTTTTGCCCTGCGACCAAAAGACCGATGCCGAGCGCCACCAGGACAATTGCTTTCGCGATGCGCTCGACGATGATGACCTTGATGAAGGCGTCGTGCTCGCCGCCGAGCCGGCCCAGCTCATACCACAGCCGGGCGAAGTAGTGACGCCGCCGCAGGTCGGTTTCCGCCAACGAGCGTGACCTTAACAAGGTGGGTTGTTAACCGCCGTTGTGGTGCCTAAGTTCGTATGCCAGGCTCGGCAGGCTGGGGGAGGGCGCCGCTGGGAGAGGGAGGGCCCCGCAGGAGGGGGCGGGGAGGGTGCGGCTACGATCCTTCGTCCCGGTGCTCCCGGTGCTCCCGGAACAGCATTACCCGGCAGTTCGCGTTTTTCAGCACGTACGGCACTGTCTTGCCGAGGTTGAACTCTCCGAACCGCCGCTTGTAAGGCAAGCCCATGACGATCAGGTCCGCGCCCCATTCCACCGCCTCGTCGACCAGCGCAGGCCCGGTGTCGCGCGCCTGCACCAGCTCAGTCTCGACCGGCAGCTGCGATGCGGCCGCGAGCTTCTCGACCTCATCGAGGATCTTCTCCCCACGCTCGACGACGTCGTCCAGCACCGCGCCCAGGGGTAGCGACCGGTTGACCTCGATGATGTGCACCCCATACAGCCGGCCCCCCTGCGGATCGGTCATCCGGCAGGCGAGCCGCACCGTCTCGGCGTCGACTTCCTGACCGCCGACCGCCACCAGAACCTTGTGCGATGTCGTCGGGTGAGAGTGCTGCCCTCGGTCGGCCATCAGTGCTGCGGGCCTCGCCTGACACGGCGGATCAAAACGTACGCCGCGAAGCCAAAACAGGCCACCGCCGTCGCGCCCGCCAACTCCTGGGCAACCGGATCCAGCGACCGATGCCCGGCCAGGTACGCCACCACCCAGAGTCCGATTGCGAGCGCCATGATCCCCATGAACGTGAATGGAAAACGCACGCGTCCAAATCCTAGCAACCTGCAGCCGGAGCCCCGGAGGGCATCCATTGGGCGTCCCTATAATCAACGCGCGTTGAGGCTTCTCATCGTCGGGTGTGGGCGCGTTGGTTCGCAGATTGCCGCCAACATGGATCGCGCAGGTCATGACGTGGTCATCGTCGACCGAGACCCGAACGCCTTTTCGCGGGCGTCGACACGAGGCGTCTTGACGCGCGAGTTCAAGGGCGACCAGGTCGTCGGCAACGGGACCGACGTGGACGTCCTACGTCGCGCCGGCATCGAGCGCGCTGACGGTTTCGTCGCCGTCACCGAGGGCGACAACCGCAACATCATGGCGTCGCAGATCGCGAAGGACGTCTACAAGGTGCCGCACGTCGTCGCCCGCATTTACGACCCCGAGCGTGCCGACGCCTACGAGAAACTGGGTCTGCACACCATCTGTCCGACGATCGACGGCGCTCGACACATCGAAAAGGTCCTGCTGGAGCGGGAGAGCCGCTAGCCGGTGTACGTCATCGTCGTCGGTGGAGGAACGGTTGGCTACTACTTGTCGCGCGACCTGGTGGAGCGTGGTCACGAAGTGACGCTGATCGAAAAGGATGCACGCCGAGCGGACTGGCTCGAGACCCAGCTGGGCAGCATCGTGATGCGCGGTGATGGCTGCGAGGTCAGGTTTCTCGCGCAGACGGGGATCGAGCGCGCCGACGCGATCATCGCGGTGACCGCCGACGACGAGGACAATCTGATCGCACTGCAGATGGCCAAGCGCCACTTCCGGGTCAAGAAGACGATCGCACGCGTGAACAACCCGACGAATGTTGAGATTTTCAAAACGCTCGGCGTCGACGAGGCGGTCTCAGCGACCGATGTTCTGCTGGCCGCTCTCGAGCCTCCGCTCGCGACCTGATCAAAAGAAAGGACCGCTCTCACAAACAGAGCGGCCCTTGCGAGTTCCTACGTTTTCGCTATGTGGCCTTGCCGATCTTGTAAATCTTTGTCCCGCAGTTGGGGCATGTGCCGACTGTTGCAGGCTTGCCGTTCTTCATCGTGATCGGCTGAGGGTCTTTCATCTCAACCTTTCTTTTGTCCTTCAAGCAGTAGCCTTCCACTAAGTCACCATCCTTATCGAGATTCTGTCGTGGGGGCGGACTCGCCCATTCTAGGGGCGGGTATTTGCCCAATACAACCCCAATTCAAACTGAATTCGGACGTAGAGGCCCTCAACCCTGTGCAAAAGCGGGCCAGAAGGCGGCCTCAAAAGCCGTTTTCGCGTCCTCTCCGAAAAGGACAAAACGCACCTCGGATGCTTGCCAGCCTTCGCTTAACGCCGACCTCAGGCATTCGCCCATCACCCGCGCGCATTCGTCGATGGGAAATCCTGCGATACCGGTGCCGACCGCGGGGACTGCGATAGAGGCGATGTGATTTTGATCCGCCAATCGAAACACGTGCTCCATCGACGACTTGAGCGACGCCCTGGTGGTCCGTCCGCCGAGCGACATGCTCGCCGCGTGAATGACATAACGCACGCGTAGCTTTCCGGCGCCCGTGATCGCCGCCTCGCCTACCTGGACCGGGCCGTGCAAGTCGCACTCATCCTGGACGGCGGGTCCAGCAGCGCGTCGGATCGCGCCGGCGACACCGCCGCCCAGCTGCAGGTCGTTGTTCGCTGCGTTGACGATCGCGTCCACCTTTTGCTCGACGAGGTCTCCGCTGATGATCACGACGCGGGTCTGAGCGCCTGCCATATATCGTCCATCCGATCTTCCAGCAACTGCGGCGTCGCCCCGGCGATGCCGCGAACACCGATCGACTCGATGGTCAGCGACGCGCATGCGACCCCGCACACCATCGCATCCTGCAGCCCTGCGCGCTGGGCACCGGTGGTCAGCCAGCGCGCGAGCATCCCACCCGCCAGCGCGTCGCCTGCGCCGGTCGTATCGAAGGCGGTGTACTTCGTCAGCGCGGGCACGTGAACTTTTCCATCCGCGGTGTAGGTCGTGACGCCGTCGTGGCCGGCCTTCAGGACCAGGCCCTCGAGCCACCACTGCCTTCGAAATTCCTCCGGGTCGCGTCCGCCGAACGCTTGGAACTCCTCATGGTTGCAGAAGAACCACGCCGAGCGACGCAGAACGTCCCTCGCTTCGGCGGTCTGCGCCTTGATGTAGGACAGCATCGCGTCCGCCGCCAGGAGTTGCGCCGAATGATGGATCGCTTTCACCGCCTGCGCCTGCCGGTCGGGGCGCATCGATCCGACGAACGCCCAGCCAGTGAACCCCGGTGGGATCTCGGGCTCCCATTGGTCATAGATCTCATCGGCGCTGCCCAGGTCGACGTTGCGTCCGTGTTCCTGGTGGGCGGACCAACGATACGTCGGCGCGTCGAGCACATTGATATGCGTGGTCTCGATCCGCCGTCCGTCAAACGCCTTGGCGAGGCGCTCGATCGCGTCCCGACCCACCGGCGCGGAGACCTTCACCGGCACAAGCAGGCTCGCCGCGAGCGCGAAATAGACAGCGGAGCCGCCGAGCTCCTGCTCGACTTTTCCGAACGGCCCGTCGCGCTTGTCGAGCGCGATCGAGCCGATGACGAGTAGTTCGGGCTCGTCAGGCACGCCGTCCCGTGCCACTGCTCGCGGTCACGACGTGGCGCGCGTAACGGAGCTTCTCGAGGAAATCCTGCTCGCCCGAGTATTCCTCCATCTCCATCCAGCACCGCCCGAGCTCCTCTGCGGAGTGCGAGTCCGACCCGGTGGCGGAAACCTTGCCGAGATCTTCCGCGAGCCGCGCGGCGGCCTGATTGGCGGCCGGGTCGCACCAGGGGTTGTAGGTCTCGATGATGTCGATTCGCTGCGCGAGGTCCATCACACGCTCCGGACGAAAGTTCGCGCGATGCCGGTCCAGCGGATGCGGCAGGTATGTAAGGCCGCCCATGCCATGTATGAGGTCCATGGCCTCCTCCGGTGCGAGAAAAGGCGGGACGCGGCTCGTGATGAACAACCCGATGACCTCACCTTCGAGGGTCTTGACTTCCTCACCCGCGATGGCAAGCGCGGGTGCGATTCGCACGAACGTAAGGGCGCCTTCCACTGTGTTGTGGTCCGTCAGCGCGATGCGGTCGAGCTTGCATTCGTGGGCCCGGTCGATCAGCTGTTGGAGCGAGCTCTTGCCGTCGTGCGAGAAATGGGAGTGGAGATGAAGGTCGACGCGCAGCATGGAAGCCGCTACAGCGCGGCTTCTTTCAGCATCCGCTCGCGGGAGCGCGCAAACAGAGGAATCACCTGCGCGGGACCGCGACTGTTGCACGCCTGCTCCATCAAGGCGGCCTGTGCGTCGTAGATGATCTCCATCACCTGCTCGGGACGCCGTTCGCGACCAAGCCGTGCCGGAAGCTGCGGATGGGCATGGCGGAGAACCGTCATGAGACGCGGCACCAGCCAGCCGGGCACGATGCGGACCTGCTGGACAAGACACTCTTCGACCCAGAAGAGCAGCTCATCTGATTCCTGCAGCAGGCGCCGGGGCGTCATCGCTCGCCTGGTGCGGCGGTGCCAGCGCCGATAACGCTCCTGCTCCTCGATGGTCTGCTGAAGCATGGGCTGCAACCCACTATATCAGCGGGCAACCGCCGTTCTTTGCCTTGTGGGATAGCAAAGGGTGCGCCATCCATCGGAGGCAGACACGAGATGAACCTGGCGGTCGAACGTCCACTCCTTCCACTCCTGGCGAACGCTGTACCGCATCACGAGGCGGGCGACGTTGTTGTACGTGCGTTGATGCAGATGATCGGTCCAGCTGTCGAGCAGAGTCACGCTGGCAACCTGCATGTCGAGGATCTCGAGCCACTCATCGAGTCGCGGCATCTCGCGCACGAAGTTCTGCGAGCCGCCCCATGCGCGCTGCGCGTCTTCGGCGAGCATCTCCCACATCTCGTCAAACCGGCCCTCCGTGTGGAGCTTCATGAATCGCATCTCGCACATCGCTGGAGCGGGCGCCGCCGGCCGCGGGACATCTCGGACCCGTGGCGGCGCGGCGAAGATCCCTGACCCCACCGAGGTGCTGACGAGCCCCCCGAAGTCCTCCGCCATGATCTGGCGGGCGCGTGTGCGGAAGCTTTCCACCCCCGTCCAGCGCCTCAGTCGGCGAAATAACCTCTTGACCATTGGCTCTATATGTAGTGTGATCTCCCCAGACTGTATACATAATGTGGATAACCCGCAAGCCCCGACCTGGCTGCGCCCGCGCTCCCAGGCTTCGGGGTTGGCGCCGCCGGCGCTTGCGGGGTCGGGTCAGGGTGAGGCGGGCGAGATGATCCGGATAGGCGCTTCCGCCTGGCGACTCGGGCCGCGGCCTCAGCGGATGTTGAGTCGCCGGATGACAGCCGCGACCTCATCGAGCGGCAACCCGACTGGGCAGACCGCGGAAGCGGCCACTAGGTCCGGCGTCTCTCCCACCAGGTCGGAGGACGCTTCGCCAACTCGCGCGTAGAGCCGCATATAAGAGGACGCGAGGTCGGGAAGGCGAGTCTTTCCGATGCGACCCGCGGCAAGCGCGCATAACCCGCAGTTGATGCACGTCACCAGCCGCGGGTGACGCTCGCGCTCCAATGGCTCGAGCTCACGAATGCCGTCGCTCGCATATGTCGCCACCAGAGCGGAAAGCTGCGAGCGCGGGCGGCGCAACGTCTTCGCGCGAGATGCACGCCGTAAGCGAGCGCGAGCTTGGCCAGCGAGTCAGCGCGCGCCATCGACTCTCATAAGGCCCCGCATCGAACCTTGCGCCAGCTCTTCCTGGGCCCAACCCGCGTGTCCGAGGACTGGTGCACGACCGAGCCACGCGCCTTTGACAAAGTCGCGCGCGGCTTCAAATCTCTGCGACGCGCTCCATCCGAGCTCGGCCCCGACGACTTCAGCCGCACGAAGGATGCACGCGGCTCCCGCACACGGCCCCGCGGCGATGCCGACGCGACGGAATGCATCCGCCAGGGTCCGCACCTGCTCATGCCTTGTGGCGTAGATCAGCTCCGCCTCGGTCACCGGCTCGCACCGGCACAGGATTCGCGACGTGTGTCCTTCGTCTAGGACCTTCTCGGAGTTCGAGCCGTGCCTGGTCTGCAGCTTGATTGCAGCGAGTGCTGGAATACCGCATCGTGCGGCAAGCGCCGCCGCTGGTTCGGGATCTGACTCGTTGCCAGGGAGCGGCTGAGTTGATGTCGTGCATGCAGCCTGGTGGCCGAGCGTCCGGCACACGGCATCGGACGTTTCCTCCGCCATCAGCCGGTACATGGAAAGCTTTCCGCCCGCGATCGAGATGAACCCGTCGGCGCCTTCGCCCGAGTGGTCGATGACCTCGTAGCGCCGTGACAGCTCGTCTTCGTAGCGGCGCCATTTGAACAATGTCGGTCGCACCCCCGTCGTCGTCCGCGCCGGGCGGTAATCCCGGATGGAGGGAAATACGCGCTCGATGCCCTGGATGAGGTAATCGACCTCGTCTTCGACCACGTCCACCGAGTCGAGGTCGCCGTAGAAGTCGTCGTCGGTCGTGCCCAGGAGCGTGAATCCGCCGTGGGCGACCATGAGCAGGTCACGGCCATCGATCGATTCCGCGCTGATCGAAAAGTTGGAGATGCGGTGCGGGTAGATGATGTGGATCCCCTTGGCCGGCCGAAGCTCCACCTTGGCGCCGGCCATCGCTGCGACCTCGGGCGACCAGGGCCCGGTGGCGTTCACGACCACGCGCGCACGGGCTTCCGAGGAGGTCCCGTCGGGGCCCTGGTAGCGAACGCCGATGACCTTGCCCGCATCGCGGATCAGCTCTGTGACGCGCGTGTGATTGAACGCGCGGGCGCCGTGCACCAGGGCGTCCTGCACGTTGGCGAAGACCAGGCGGTGGGGATCAACGCCCCACTCCTCCATCGTCACCGCGCCGATCAGGTCGGGAGTGAGGCCCGGTTCTGCCTGCAGCGCTTCCGCTGCTGTCAGGCGTCGGTGCGGGTGTGCCTTCTTCAGCGGCTGGAAGCGGTCGTAGACCTCCATCGCGGTCTCCATGCGCTCGATGTTGTTCTTGTCGTGCGGCAGGACTGGGATGAGGAACACGACGCGGTAGACGAGATTGCGGGCGATCGTGACGATGTAGCCGGCGTCCTGAGTCGAGAGCCGTGTCGTATCCCAGTCGAACTCGAGGTAGCGCGGACCACCGTGGATCATCCAGCTCGACGCGCCAGTGGTGCCCGCGCCCCAATCGCCCTTTTCCAGGAGAAGCACCGAAAGCCCGCGCAGCGAGAGGTCGCGCGTGACTCCCGCGCCGGTGATACCACCGCCAATCACAACTACGTCGTACGAGCCTGAGGCGGCCACGGCGCCGATACTAGTGCGCTGACGCGGCGGCTTCGTGCTGCTTCTGGAACTCTTCGATGATGCCCTTGGCTAGGTGGGCCGGCATCTCCTCGTAATGCGAGAACTTCTTCGAGAAGCTTCCCCGGCCCTGTGTGATGGAGCGGAGGTCGAGGGCGAAGCGAAGCATCTCCGACTCCGGCACCATCGCCTTCACGTCCTGATAGCCGTCAGTCGGCTCGGTGCCGAGGATCTTGCCACGGCGCCCGTTGATGTCCGACATGATGTCGCCGAGATTCTTCTCGGGCACGTGGATGGTCGCCTCGACCAGGGGTTCGAGGAGCACCGGTCCGGCATCGAGCGCGGCCCTGCGGATGGCCACCGAGCCCGCGATCTGAAACGCCATATCGTTCGAATCCACCGAGTGGTACTTGCCGTCGACGAGCCTTACCTTGACGTCGACCATCGGGTAGCCCGCGACGACGCCCTTGGACATCGTGTCGACAATCCCTTTCTGGACCGAGGGCCGGAAGTTCTGCGGGATCGACCCGCCAAAGATCTTGTCCTCCCAGACGAATCCCTCCCCCCGCGCCGTCGGCTCGACCTCGATCACGCAGATGCCGTACTGCCCATGGCCGCCTGACTGCTTGACATGGCGTCCCTCGGCACGGGCGTGGCCGTGCACCGTCTCCCGATACGGCACTCGAGGAGTCGCCGTCGTGGCCTCGACGCCGTACTTGCGCTTCAACCTCTCCAGGGTCACGTCGAGGTGGACATCGCCCAGTCCCGCAATCACCAGCTGCTTCGTCTCCTCGCTTCGCTCGACCTGGAGCGTCGGATCTTCCTCGCTCAGGCGGGCTAGCCCGCTCGAGATCTTCTCCTCGTCGCCTCGCGCTTTAGGCGTGATGGCCAGGCTGTATGCCGGGCCTGGAAAATCGATCGGCGCCACCGGCCCGCCGTCCTTGAGGCCAAGCGTGTCTCCGGTCAGCGTGTGGGTCAGCTTGGTCGCGGCCGCGATGTCGCCTGCCCGCACCTCGGTGGCGGCGACATGCTCCTTACCGCGGGGAAAGAAGATCTGAGCAAGCCGCTCCTCGCCGCCGCGGCTGAGGTTGGGCAGATGGGCGTCGGCTTTGACCGTTCCCGCGACAACCTTGAAGTAGCTGACGCGGCCGAACTGATCGCCACCGGTGCTGAAGACAAAGGCCTTGACGGGTTTGTCCGGCTCTGCCTCGGGCGGCGGCATGAGCTCCGCGATCGTCGACATGAGCGTGCGCACGCCGAGAAGCTTGGTCGCCGAGCAACAGACCACGGGTGCGACCTTGCCCTCGAGGATTCCCTGACGCAGACCGCGCTGGATCTCGTCTTCGCTGAGCGTGCCCGCGTCGAGGTACTTCTCGAGCAGTGAATCGTCGCTCTCGGCCGCGGCCTCGATCAGCTGGCCCCGGTACTCATCGACTCGCTGCTTCATATCGTCGGGGATCGGGACCTCGCTGCCCTTGCCGTCGTCAGCCGTGACGAACGCCTTCATGTGCAGCAGGTCGACGATGCCGCGAAAGTCCTGCTCCGCGCCGATCGGAAGATGCAAAGGAAACGGGCGCGGCGTCAGAGTCTCCCGCATCGCCGCGACGGCGCCGTAAAAGTCCGAATTTTCCTTGTCCAGCTTGTTCACGACAACGATTCGCGGCTTGCTCGATCGGTTGCAGAACTCCCACGCGACCTCGGTCCCGACGGCGAGCTGCGCGGTCGGGCCGACGACCACCACCACTCCCTCCGCGGCTCGGAGCCCGCTGATCACCTGGCCCGCGAAATCGAAGAATCCAGGCGCATCGATGATGTTGATCTTGTGGCCGTTGTGCTCGGCAAACGCGACGCCGAGTGTGATCGAGATCTTCCTCTTGTGTTCCTCGGGCTCGAAATCAGTCGTCGCGGTCGCCTGATCGGGGGATCCCATGCGAGCGACCGCCCCTGAGGCGAACAACATGGCCTCCGCGAGCATGGTCTTGCCGTCGTGCGAATGGCCCAGCAGGACCACGTTGCGGATCTTGTCGGCGGAATACTCAGTCGCCATCCAAACCCCCACCCGGAACGGCTGCTCAGGAACAGCCGCGGTAAGTACCGGACAAGTCTAAGGCCCGGTCGAAATCGACCCGGTAGAATGGCCCTTCGCATGGTCAAGAAGACGGCCTCGATCGAAGAGGTGCTCGCCGCAATCGAGGCGGCGCGCGACAAGGTGATGGCGGACGAGGTGAAATCGCTCACCAAGCTCGGCATCCCCAAGGCGATGGCCTATCAGATGATCTCGAGCCGCTTCCACCAGAAGGTCGGCAACCAGGAGGAGGCCGAGCCCGACCCGTTCGAGGGCACCCCGACCACGTCCTGGGAAGAAATTAGCTAAAGGCGCGGGTGAGGACCGCGTCCTCCCCGGCGGAACCCCCTCCTCCCACATGCGACCATGGGAGGCGTCTGGAATGCGGCGCCTGGGGACGGCCGGAGTGAATCCGGCCTACAGCTACACCTCCTCTCCGAATCGCGGGTGAGGACGGATGTCCTCCCCCGCGGAACCCCCTCCTCCCACATGCGACCATGGGAGGCGTCTGGTATGCGGCGCTTGGGGCGGCCGGAGTGAATCCGGCCTACAGCTACACCTCGTCTCCTCTGTGAACCGCGCTGAGCGTCTGGCTCGGCTGCTGCGGGTGCTCGCCGCGATCATCGCCGAGCCTGGGCTCAACCCCCTCGAGCTGGCCGAAAAAGCCGGCGTCTCCGACCGGACCTTGCGGCGCGACCTCGCGCACCTCCGAGATCTGGGGTATGAGGTCGCCTACACAAGCGGCTACGAGGTCCAGGAAAAGCTCAACCTCGAAGGACGTGGGCGGCAGCGGACCCGCGGGCGTGGCGATGATGCTCTGCTCCAGGCGGTGGCCCAGGCGGTGGAGACCGCCGGCCTGTGGCGCGACCCGGACCGCGTCGACGCGACCCTACCCAGGCGAGCCAAGCCGCGTCCGTCGGGGAAAGCACCGATCGTTCTCATCCCCAGCGGCGACGAAGACGCCGACTTCATCTACGCCACAGGATTCGGCGTCGAGAACGCGCTCTACATCAGGTTCAGCGAAAAGGACGACGTCCTGGTGGCCAGCCCGCTTGAGATCGACCGCGCCCGCGCTCAATCGCGAGCCGCGACTGTCGTCGAAGACCGCGACACCTACGTCCATCAGACGTGGGCTCGACTGGCCGCCCGGATGCTGCGCGAGCGAGGCATCAGCGACGCGCGCGTCTCACCAAACCTTCGCGCCGTCCACCTCGAAGACCTGCGCGCCGGCGGGATCGACGCCCAGGTCGACCGGGAGCTATACGTTGCAGGACGGAGGCACAAATCAGCGGCCGAAGCGGCGGCGATCCAAGACGCGCAAAGCGCCGCCGAATCGGCTGTGGTCGAAGTGGTCCGCGGCCTGTCCGAGGCGGAGATCAGAGACGGAGTCCTGTGGTCGAACGGAGGGCCGCTGACCTCGGAACAGCTCTACGCCCGGGCCCAGCTGCTGCTGGGCAAGAAGGGCTACACGTGCCCCGACATGATCATCGCGGGATCGCCCGAGTGCGCCCTGCCGCATTACCGCGGCACCGGTCCGATCAAGGCCAACGCGCCTGTGATCATCGACATCTTTCCCACGAGCCGCCAGACCCACCTCAACGGCGACCTCACTCGCACAGTTGTCGTCGGTGAGATCAGCGACGATGTCAAGCGCATGCACGCAGCCGTCCTGCAGGCGCTCGACGCCGGCATCGAGTCGATTGCCGCCGGCGTGCCTGGGCAGGAGCCTCATCACGCTGTGTGTCAGGTGCTGGTGGACCGCGGCTACGCGACCACGACGAAGGGCTTTGAGGGCGCGGAGGGGGTCGCGAAGTTGAATCACAACACCGGGCACGGCGTTGGCCTGGAGGTGCACGAAGAGCCGGCGCTTCGCGATGCGGTGGTGGACGAGCTGCGTGAGGGTGACGTCGTCACGGTGGAGCCCGGGCTGTACCTGCTGGGCTTCGGCGGCGTACGGGTGGAAGACACCGGCATGGTGACCCAGCACGGCTTCCAGAACTTCACGACCCTGACCAGAAGCCTTAACCCCCAGGATTACCTGTAAACCAACTCTTTACGGTAGGGTAGGACGGATGGACGAAAAGGAGACGCTGGGGCAGCGGATCCGAAGGATCCGCCAGGACCGCGGCCTGAGCCTCGCCAAGGTGGTGAGGGACGACTTCAGCCGCGCGTTTCTCAACCAGGTCGAGCTCGGCAAGTCCCGGCCGTCGATCCGGGTGCTGCGGATCATCGCGGAACGGCTAGGCACCGAGGCGGAGTATCTCCTCGAGGGCCAGGAGGCCGGGATCGAGCGGGAGCTTGCCCTGGAGAGGGGACGCGTCCTCATGTTGCAGGGCGACCCGCGTCGGGCCTTGCTGGCCCTGAAGGCCGCGATCAACACCTACGACTGGCCGCTTGGCTCTGACGCCCGTGTCTGCCAGGCGCAAGCGTTGATCGCCCTCGGGCGCAAGGACGAGGCTGCGGCCATCATCGCCAGGGAGAGGAGCACGATCGAGCTTCACAACGACCATCACCGCCGCGAGCGCCTGCGCACGGTCGAGCGCGGCCAAGAGTTTCGCTTCGACAGCGATGCTGTGGAGTCGCACCTGCGTCTAGCCGATCGCGCCACGCGGGCAGGCAACAACCACGATGAGCTCGAGCACTACCGAGCCGCGCGGGTGCTCCTCGAAGCGGCTCCTCCCCGATTACGGGGAGGTGACGGCGAAGCCGGCGGAGGGGCTAAAGCCCGGCCTCAAACGTAAAGGCCGGCGGCGGCGTCACCTCGGGCGGCGTGATCTCGATGGTGATCACCTCGTGCGACCTCAGCAGAATCGTCCGTGGGTCGCCGGTGAAAACCTGCGCACCTTTGGCGTCGCCCAGATCGATGTAGACGATCACTTTCTGGTCCGGTTGGACGGTGATCGTCGAAACGTGTGTGGCGTCGAGCTTCTGCGCACCCAAGCCGTGCGCGTTGCTCCAGGAGTTCCACACGTCGAAGAACTGGCCGAGTGTGAACGTGTCGTTTTTTGGCGACTCGATGTGAATCACGTTCTTGTTCGCCGGATGCACGTGCAGCCAGTAGTAGCAGGAGATGTTGCCGGCCGAATCCATGTTGATGCCGATGTTGTCGGGGATGTTGTGCACCGCACCGCCGTAGACGATCTGCAAGGCAGCGTGGTAGTGGGTCTGCGATTGCTCGAGGTGATCGCACGGTACGCCGGCGACGGGCTGCGGGCCAGGTTGCGGTCTTCCGTAATAGACGATGGCCCCGATCAACGCGATCACGAGCACGGCGAGGATGGACCCGACCACGATTGGGAGCAGCGGGACGCCGGTCCCCGACTTTGTCCGAATCGGCGCCCGGCGCCCGGCTTTGCCTTTGCGTGCGCCCGCGGAAGCCTTCGCTCGGGATCGGGTGGCCATGACCCTTGGTAGAATACCGACCTCACCTTTCTGGCTTCGGCCGGTTGCGAAGGCAACCGTTGGACCGGGGCCTGAACCCATAGGAAGGAGGTTTCCGGTTGCGGGATTACGAAGTTCTGTACATCGTCCGGGCGGACTTTGACGATGACAAAGTCCAGGAAGCGGTGAAGCGCGTGAACACGCTCATCGAAAGGTCAGGCGGCACGCCCGAGCGCACCAACCTGTGGGGCAAGCGCAAGCTCGCCTACGAGGTCAAGCACCAGAAGGAAGGCTCGTACGTGCTCCAGGACTTCCAGCTCGAGCCCGAGCGCGTGCCCGAGCTCGAGGCAGGCCTCAAGATCACCGAAGAGGTCCTGCGTCACCTGATCGTGCGCAAACCCGAGAAGGTTGTCCCGACCCCCGTCCCGCCACCCCCGGCGGAGGTCGTGCTGGAGCCCGTGGCCGCAGGGTCAGTCGAGGCGGAGGGTGAATCGCGCCGGCCAGATCGGGAGCATCGGGAGGAGTCGTAAATGTCGAATCTCAACAAGGCCCTGCTCATCGGACGGCTCACCAAGGACCCGGAGATGCGCTATACGCCGAGCGGCACCGCGGTGACGAATTTCAGCATCGCGACAAACCGCTGGTCGTCGGGACCGGAGGGCGAGCGCAAGGAGTTCACCGACTACCACAACATCGTTGCGTACAACATCGGCAAACGGAACCTGGCCGAGATCGTCGCCCAGTACACCCGCAAGGGCGCGCTGGTGTTCATCGAGGGCCGCATCCAGACGCGGTCCTGGGAAGGCCAGGACGGCCAGAAGCGCAGGACGACCGAGATCATCGCCAACGACGTGCAGTTTCTCGACAGCCGCAGCAGCGGACCGAGTGACGGTGTGCCGCGCCAGAAGCCTGCCGCGTCAGAAGAAGGCATCCCCGCTCCGGACGACGCGCCGCGTGACGTCGACCCGGACGAGATCCCGTTTTAGGAGTACCCCATGGCAGTTGAACGACCCCCGACAAGAGAGGCGTCCTCATCCAGTGCGCCCCGAGGCCAGAAGCGACAGCACCGCAAGGTCTGCGCGTTCTGCGTCGAGAAGATCGATTACATCGACTACAAGGAGATCTCGCGGCTGCGGCGCTTTGTCAGCGACCGGGGCAAGATCCTGCCTCGGCGCGTGACCGGAACATGTGCCAAGCATCAGCGGCCACTCACAACGGCCCTCGAGCGCGCGCGAGCGATCGCTCTCCTTCCATACACAACCGAGCTGCACTGAGGCAGAATTTCTAGGCCGCCAAAGCCGATTACTGGAGCGCGCCCATGACATTCCACACACAGCTGCGAATCCCAGGACCGACGCCCCTTCCCGAGAGGGTGGTCCGCAGCATGAGCCGGCCGATGATCGACCACCGCGGCACCGAGTTCGCCGCCATCCTGTCTGAGATCACGGCCGGCGCCAAGCGCGTATTCAAAACCAAGAACGACCTGCTTCTCCTCACTAGCTCGGGAACCGGAGGGCTCGAGTCGGCGGTCGCCAACCTCGTGTCGCAGGGGGACGAAGTGGTCGCCGCGCTGTGCGGAAACTTCGGCGAGCGATTCGCGGCGCTGGCCGCCGCCTACGGCGCCGACGTCGTACGACTGGAGTTCGAGTGGGGCCAGCCGGTCGACCCCGACGACCTGGCGGTCGTCCTAGAGCGCCATCCGAAAGCCCAGGTCGTGCTTCTCACTCACAACGAGACGTCGACCGGTCTGACCAACCCGCTTCGCGACCTCGCGCGCGTCGCCCGGGACGCCGGGCGCCTTGTCGTCGTGGACGGCGTCAGCTCGATCAGCTCGATCGAGATCGAAACGGACGCCTGGGGGATCGACGTCGCGGTCAGCGGTTCGCAGAAGGGCTGGATGGCGCCGCCGGGCCTGGCGCTTGTCAGCGTCAGCGAGCACGCGTGGGAGCAGCAGGCCAACGCTCGCTCGCCTCGCTTCTACTTTGATTGGAAAGAGGCCAAGACCTGGGCACAGAAGGGCATGACCCCATTCACGCCGGCCGTTCCCGTCGCCTATGCGCTGCAGGAAGGGCTGCGGATGCTCGAAGAGGAAGGTCTCAACAACGTCTACGAGCGGCACGCGCGACTCGCACGCGCCACCCAGGCCGGCCTGGTCGCCCTGGGCTTCCAGCTATACGCGCAAGAAGGATTTCGCTCCCACACCGTGACCTCGGCGGTCCCGCCGCCGGGACTCGACGTGGCGGCTCTCCGCACCCTGATCGACACCAAGTACGGGGTGGTGATCGCGGGCGGCCAGGGCAAGATGACGGGGAAGATGGTCCGCGTCGGGCATCTCGGCGCGGTCGCCGAGGGCGATGTGGTGCAGGTCATCTGGGCGATCGAGCAGGCGCTCGAAGAGCTGGACATCGCGCCCGCGGACGGTCGCGGCGTGGCCGCCGTCACCGCCTCAGTGCAGGGCGTCCCCGCGGCCGCCCGCTAGGCGGCCCGACCCCAGTGGCCAAGATCCTCGTCGCCGACCCGTTGGCCGAGGACGGCCTCGAGCGACTGCGCCGCGCGGGCGAGGTCACCGTAGTCAGCAAGCTCGAAGAGTCGGAGCTGATCCGGAGAATTCCTGACTTCGACGCGCTCGTCGTGCGCAGCGAGACACGGGTCACCGCGCCGATCATCGAGGCGGGTCGCAAGCTCCGTGTCGTCGGCCGCGCCGGCGTCGGCGTCGACAACATCGACGTCCAGGCTGCCACGCGCAAGGGCATCCTGGTGGTCAACGCGCCGCGCGGCAACATCGTGGCTGCCGCCGAGCACGCGATGGCGCTGCTGTTCGCGCTTGCGCGCTGGGTGCCGCAGGCAGATGCGTCGGTCAAGCGCGGGGAGTGGAATCGCTCGAAGTTCATCGGCACCGAGATCCGCGGCAAGACACTCGGGGTGATCGGTCTCGGCAACGTGGGCTCCGAGGTGGCGAAGCGTGCGCACGGCCTCGAGATGGACGTCATCGCCTACGACCCCGTGGTTTCGGTGGAGCGGGCGGAGCTTTTCAACGTCGCGCTGGTCAGCCTCAATGACCTCCTCGAGCGTGCCGACTTCGTTACCGTGCACGTGCCACTCGTCGATTCGAATCGCAACCTGATCGGTGGGCCGCAGCTGGCGCTGATGAAACCGACGGCGCGCCTCATCAACACCGCGCGTGGCGGAATCGTCGACGAGGCGGCTTTGTGCGAGGCCCTGCAGGCGGGCCGGCTGACCGCGGCCGCGGCCGATGTGTTCGCGACCGAGCCTCCGGGCGACAACCCGCTGCTCAAGCTTTCGAATTTCATCGCTACGCCGCACATCGGCGCGTCGACGCTGGAGGCGCAGGTGTCTGTCGCCTTCGACGTTGCAGAAGAAGTGGCCGCCGTGCTTGCGGGGGACCTGCCGCGCTTCGCTGTCAACGCGCCGGCGTTGCCGCCCGAAGAGCTTGCTTATCTCCGTCCTTTTGCCGAGCTGACCGAGCGTCTCGCCGCACTGCATGCCCAGCTCTTCGGAGGTCGCGTGGGCACGATCGAGCTCGATTTCGAGGGCGAGCTCGCCGAGCATGATGTCAACCTGCTGGTCGCGTCGGCGATCAAAGGCGTCGTCCAGCCTTTCACCGAGGAACGCATCAACGCGGTCAACGCGCGCTTGATTGCTGCCAACCGCGGGATTCGTCTGGTCGAGCGGCGCAGCCGCCCGCACAGCAGCTACGCCAGCCTGGTCACCGTCCGCATGCTGGGCCACGAGATCGCTGGCACCCTGCTGATGGGTGAGCCGCGCGCGGTGCGAATCGACTCATTTCGGGTCGACTTGATACCGGAAGGGCGTTTTCTGGTCAGCCGGCACGAAGATCGTCCAGGCGTCGTCGGCAAGGTCGGCAGCATTCTCGGCGAGCACGACGTGAACATCGCCAGCATGCAGGTCGGCCGAGATGCGCCGCGCGGCAACGCGATGATGATCCTGGCGGTCGACGACCGGGTCGCGCAAGATGTTTTGTTGCGGCTGCGAGAGGTAGAGGGGATGTCGGATCTGCGTTATGTAGAACTGCTCCAACACTCCGACGCCTGACATCCGCGCTCTGCCGGGCGTCAGGTACTACCTGGCACGGGCGGGCGATCCGGGCAAGCTGGTGGCGCCACCGTACGACGTTCTGTCGGATTCAGACGTCGCTCACTATCGCTCCATGTCGCAGTACAACGTTGTGCATCTGACGAGGCCGGGCCCTGATTACGACGGTGCCGCGAGGAATTTCGAGAGGTGGCTCGACGACCGGATCCTCGAGCCGGACCCGCGGTCGATGTACGTGCATGAGGTGGCTTTCGATGGGCGTGTTCGCCGGGACTTGGTCGCCGCCCTGCGCCTGCAGCCCTATGCCGACAAGGTGGTGCTGCCGCACGAGCGGACGCACCAAGGCCCGAAAGAAGACCGCCTGGCCCTGCTTCGCGCGACGAAGGTCAGCCTGGAACCGCTCTGGTTCCTGTACGAAGGCAAGGGCAGCGGCGTCCCCGAGGTGCTCGAGCGGGTTGCGGCGAGGGCGCCGGCGGTCAGCTTCGCCGGACCCGAGGACACGACTCACCGGTTCTGGGTCATCTCCGATCCGGCGATCCACGCGTCGATTCACGCCTCGCTCGATCAGCTGCCTGTCCTTATCGCCGACGGCCACCATCGCTACGAAACCGCGCTGGCGTATGCCGAGGAGGTGGGCGGAAGCCCGGACGCTGCGTCGCGCTTCACGCTCGCTCTCCTGACCGACATCGCCGATCCGGGTCTGGTCGTGCTGCCCACGCACCGCGTCATGAAAGCCGGTATCGCTGTCACCGGAGGCGAGCCGAAGGCCTCGCTCGAAGAGACGCTGGCCGCGCTGCGTGGCCGGGTGGCGGCCGGCGCGTACCGCAACCACCTGTACCAGGTGCTTCCCCTGGAAGGCGATCTGGCGCTGGTGGAGCTCCACGAGCAGGTGATCGACAACCTGCTCGGGACGCGAAACCCCGAGGATTTCCTGCTTTACACCAGGGACCCGGAAGAGGCTGTGCGGTGGGTCGACGAGGGCGTCGGCACCGCCGCCTTCTTCCTCGACGCGCCGGATGTCCGCGAGGTTTTGAAGCTGGCTCAGGAAGGGAAGACTCTTCCCCAGAAGGCGACCTATTTCCACCCGAAGCCACCCTCGGGGATGGTGTTCGATCGGCTGGAACGAGATCGACGTTTATAGTCTAGGAACCAAAATTGCCGACTTACGGATACCGATGCACCAACTGCGGACACCAGTTCGAGATTCAGCAAAGGATGTCGGACGAGTCGCTCAAGGTATGTCCCAAATGCCAGGGCAAGCTGACCAAGGTCATCTACCCGACGGGGGTTGTCTTCAAGGGCAGCGGCTTCTACACCACCGACTACAGGGGCGCGGGCAAGGAGTCGTCGGGCAACGGCGCCGCGCCGAGCGCTGACAAGAAGCCCGAGACGAAGTCGGAATCCAAGTCCGAATCCAAGTCGGGATCGAAGTCGGAATCAAAGTCGGAATCAAAGTCGGATTCCGGCGATTAAGTCTTTTTTAGAGGGAGTGCACGTGGCAAACATCCAGGAAGTCACCGACAGCGACTTCGAGACCGCCGTTCTGAAAGCCGACAAGCCAGTGCTCGTCGACTTCTGGGCGACATGGTGCGGGCCTTGCCGGATGATCGCCCCGATCGTGGAGCAGATCCACGGTGAGTTGGGCGACAAGATCAAGGTCATGAAGATGGACATTGACGAGAACCCGTCGGTGCCGATGCAGCTCGGGATCATGTCGATCCCGACCGTGATCATCTTCAAGGACGGGAAACCTGCGGAGCGGACTGTCGGCTATCGCCCGAACATGAAGGGCGACCTGAAGGCCAAGCTCGAAGCGCTGATCTAAGGCGATCGCCGCTTTGTCCGGCGTCAGCGTCGGCCCCGATGGTGTGGCCCGGTGCTGGTGGTCGGATTCCGACGATCTGTACCGCCGCTACCACGACCTCGAATGGGGCCGGCCCGTGGCCGACGACCAGCGGCTGTTCGAGAAGCTGATCCTCGAAGGCTTCATGTCGGGGCTCAGCTGGCTCACGATCCTGCGCAAGCGGGACAACTTTCGCGCCGCGTTCCGCGGCTTCGACCCCGCTGCCGTCGCCCGTTTTGGCGCTCGCGACGCGGCGCGGTTGATGAATGACGCCGGCATCGTCCGCAATCGGGCAAAGATCGACGCCACGATCAACAACGCCCGCCGCTACGCAGACCTGGTCGAGGAGTTCGGGAGCTTTGGCGCCTATGTCTGGCGTTACGCGCCCAAGCCGCGGCGCCGCCTGCTCGAGCGCGACGAGCTGATGAGGATTGCTTCCAGCGAAGAAGCCGCCGCGATGAGCAAGGACTTGCGCCGTCGCGGTTGGGGTTTCGTCGGGCCGACGACGGTCTACTCGTTCATGCAGGCGATGGGTCTGGTGAACGACCACATCCGCGGGTGCGCGGCCGGCGTCGAGGTCCAGCGCCTGCGCAGGAAGTTCGCGCCGCCGCGCTAACCTAAGCCCTCGCCGGGGATGTATGGGAGCTGGTGCTCCCCGCGGTCTTCAAAACCGTCTGCGGGGCGCTGTTGAGGCGTCCTGGGTGGGTTCGATTCCCATCCATCCCCGCCAGTTTTGGCAATTGAGACAGCCAAGATGACAGCCACACCCGCGGACTGCCACGCATATCGGTGGATAAAGCTGGACCTGTCAGCGTAGGAAACGTTGGTAGGACTGGACCCGTCGAACTCTAACCGTGCCTGATTCGGCGGACATCGATAACTACATCAGCAATGTCGTCTACTGCCCGATCTACCGCCAATTCAATGATCGCACCGACCCTTCCGCGGGACTTTCGATAACGCTTATATGGAAAGTTACCTGGCGGCTGGAAAGTAGTGTCAATCCTGGGCTACGGGTACGGCCGAGTCGCGCCGCTGTTGATCGCTGAAAGGGTTACCCGATGTCCATGGCGTTGGAGCAGCTGCTCGCGCCGGGAGGGGAGTTGAATTTCGGGCTTAAGCCTATGTATGGGGACTCAGGTTGCGAATTGGCCTCCTGACCGACCGATGGCCCAGCCCAGCCAGCCAGACCACACCAAAGCCAGCACTGCTCCTATGGCGACCAGTGGGGAGCCGAGTTCGTTTGCGAAGGTGACGCCCGCGTCGAAAAGCACGAGGTTGGCTAGGCCCAGCCAGTAGAAGATCGCAAGGGCGATGCTAAGCCACCCCAGGCCGGTCGGGAGCGAACGCTGCTGCAAGGCGAGGCGCCCGGTCCAGAGAGTGCCGAGGCTCGCGAACAGAAGATAACCGCGCTGCAGCCAGTTGATGACGGCGGACCAAATACTCGACGAGGCGCCCAACACATTCAAATCCTGCGTGCTCATGCCCGGACTGTCGCGAACAACGACCTGTGCCGAGCCGATCTGGGCGAGCATCCAAATCATTCCGACCAGGGCCGCTGCAAGGAATGAGGTGTAAAGCAGTTCGCTGCGGACGCCACGTCCAAAAAATTCGCGCAGCACCACTGCCATCACGATCAGGCAGACGAATGCAGCCATGAAGAGAAGGAACGAGATGTAGAGCTCGGGCCAGATTTGCCGGACATAGGCATAGTGCTTCGCCAAATCTGGCGCGGTCGGCGGGATGCCGATGCTTACGATGGTGACCAGTACGCCGGCCACGATCAAGAGAGCGCCGTAAGCCCAGGCAAACAACCGGCCGCTACGTGCCCAATCCCTGTCCATTTTCATTCAGCGTGCAACACGTCGACCACGTTGGTGCGGGCCGCCCACCTGCCGGGAATCAAAGCCGCCACGATGGCGACGGCGACACCCAGCACGAGCACGACCAATAGCTCGAGCGCGCTGAACGTCGAGTAAGCGGCGGCAGGCGTGTCATTGCCGGCTGAATAGCTGACCGCGTCAAGAAGCACGCGGTTGAGCATCACGCCGAGCGGCGTCGCCACCAGCCCGCCGATCAGGGCGAGGAGGCCCGCGGAAGAAGCCACCATCACCAGGACCTGACGCGGGCTCATTCCTACCGCTTTCAACGTCGCGGTGTCCCGTACCCGCTCGCGCGTGTTGAGAAGCAGTGTGTTGAAGACTCCGCCCACCGCGATCAAAGCAAGGACGACTGCGACGATCAACAACACGGAGTCGATGATCTTGACCGGCGCAATAAGTCCGGTGTTGTTCGGCTGCACGTCAAGAAAGTCCGGTTCCACTGCTGCGACTCGGCGCATGTACGCGGCGATGTTTGCTCCTGGATTGAGCGTGACGTAGTAGACCACAGGACTTGATTCAGGGCTCACCTGAACATAAGTCGACCAATCCATAAACAGCTCATGGCCCAAGTTGGACACGTCAAAGACCTCGCCGACGACGCGCAGCTGGAGCGGCCGGCCGTTAGCGGTCGCCGCGATGGCGTCCCCAACCTTCAGGTGCGCGTCGCGAAGCAGCGCCTTCGGGGCGAGCACCTCGCCGGGAGTGCTGAACCAGCGCCCGGCCACAAGCAGATACCCCAGATGCGACGAATCTCCGCGGAACACTCTTGCGTTGACCGCGTCGCCGATGCCGGGGACATCGACGCTCGTTCCGGTCAGCGCCACCACGCGGGATGTCTCCGGCTGCGCGGCCAGGATCCGCGTGACCTCCGAGTCCGGAAAACCTTCGCTTCGCGTGACGATCACCTGCATGTTGCCCGAGGAGGTTTCGCTGTCGTTGATTTTCTGGAAGCTGCGCGGCAGGCCGATGGCGACCGTCACCGTTGCGACGCCGAGGAGAATGGCTATCAAGGTCAGTGCGCTGCGCAGTGGGCGAGCAAACGCGTCGCCGACGCCGAGCACGATCGGCTGCGGAAGCCGAACTAGGTTGGCAAGGCCGCGCAACCAGCTCCCGCTCGCGCCGCGCGGCGCCATGGCGCTCGTCAACACGACGACTGGCTTGAGCAAACCCGCCCGCAGTGCCGGCAGCGTGGCTGCCAGCCCGACCAGCACCAGGGCGCATCCCAGAGCAAGCAGCCCTACGCCGACAGAGAAGCTGGGTTCATATGTCAAGCCAAGCGCGTGAGAGCTGTTCGCAAGCAGAGGCTGGCTGGCGATTGCCCCCGCCGGAATGCCTACCAAGCAGGCCGCCAGAGCGGGAGTCACGATTTGTAAAACGAACACCGCCACCACTTCGCGGGGCGCAAAGCCGATCGCCTTCATGATCCCGATCTCTCGATAGGACGACACCACGATTCCGGTCACCAGGTTGGCGACGATCGCCGCGGTGGCCCCCAGCGCGAAGACGCTGAAGGCGACCAGAACGCTCGTGAGGATCTGGTTGGTGATGTTGAAGATGTTTCGGATAAGCAGGTAGTTGAGCGACACCACGATGCTTCCGGGAGGGAGGCCGGCCCTGAGCCGGTCGATGTAGCCCGCCAGCTGTGACGTGCTTGGGTCCATCGCGAAGCGGTAGTCCATCTTGTAGAAGGCCGAACGCGGAGTCGGAGCGGTCAGCGAAGGGACGGCGGAGCTGAGCATCCAGGCATGCTGGGTGCTCAGGTCAGCGCTCCCTTCATCGATATCGACCACTTCCGCGACCACGGTCAGGACGGGCCGCTGCGCAACGCTTACCACTTTGAGCCGGTCGCCGATCGAGATGTTGTTGAGCTCGGCGAAGGATCGTGTGAGCGTGATCTCGTCGTTGGAGGTTGGCCAATGTCCATTCGTGATCCTCAACACCTCGACATCGCCGCCAGGGTTGTCACGGCCAAATGTGTCGAGCGAGAATTTTCGGCTGCCATGCTGAAACTCGATCGTGGTCGATGGATAGGGGCCTCCGAAGGACGATGCGCCGATGAGCGCCGGCGTCGAGGCGAGCGCCTCCCGAGAAGTCGCACCGTCGTAATAGACCTGGAGGTGTGCGCCCTTCTGGGCCGCAAAGGCGGCCTGATATGGGTCGCGTGACTGCGTCAGCAGCGTTAGGGCCATCATCCCGGTGCCGACGGCCAGCAGCACCGTGATAAAAATCACCGCTGCCTGAAGCCGGCGCCGGCGAAGGTCGGCAAGCGTCTTGACGAAAACCGCTCTCATCGTGCCGTCTCCTCACCCCGCACGCGGATCACGTCCGCCGGTCGGCGCTCAGCGGTTTCGAGGCGCGCGTCGTCCACAACGCTCCCGTCAATGATGCTGATCACCCGAGCGGCGTAACGCGTGGCGAGCTTCGCGTCGTGTGTTACGAGGACGATCGTTTGCCCTTGCTCGTGCAGCTGCGCAAGCAGGGTCATGACGTGCTCTCCGCTCTTCGTGTCCAGGGCGCCAGTCGGCTCATCGGCCAGGAGAAGATCCGGCTGGTTGATCAGAGCGCGCGCGATCGCCACGCGCTGTTGCTGGCCACCGCTGAGCTTGGCCGGATAGCGATCGGCCACATCGTCGATGCCCAACTGCGACAAAAGCCTCCGACCGCCTGCCTCGGCGCTGGCCCGGCTTTTGAGCTGTGCCGGGATGAGCACGTTCTCGAGCGCGGTCAGGTTCGGCAAGAGGTGGAAGAACTGGAAGACGAACCCGACGCGATCGCGACGAAAGCGGGCAAGGCCTGCTTCCCCGAGGCGGCCGAGATCGGTTCCACCGACGACCACGCTTCCGGATGACGGTCGGTCAAGTCCCGCGATGAGGTTCAGGAGGGTTGACTTTCCACTGCCGGACGGACCCATGATGGCGGTGAACTCGCCCTGCTCAATCGCCAGTGACACGCCGCTTAGCGCGCCAGTGACACCACCTTGATAGACCTTTGTGACGTCGCTCAGCCGCACGAGCTCGCTCATTCGGTGCCCGCTCTCCCACCACTGCCCAGCTCCGAAAGTTCGTCTATCCATTTGATGTCAGCCTCCGTATGAAGTAAGGCGCCGCGGACAAGGCGCGCCAGGTCGTTCCGTCCGTCTCGCTTGGCTCTGTTCTCGAGCTGGTTCAGGTCTCGGAGCAGCTGCAGGTAGGCCCGCTTCTGCCGCGCGAGTAGCGGCCCCAGATCGCCGTTGGCGAGTCGCGTTGCGAGCAGTAGCTTCACGTAGATCTCTTCGTGTAGGCGCTGGGGGCCGAGGTCGGGTTCGGCAAGCCACGCATCGAGTGCGTCGCGGCCAGATTCGGAGACCTCGTAAAGAAGCTTGCCGCGGTCGCCTCGACGACCCACCGGGCGAACGAGCCCGTCGCGCTCCAGGCGCTGGAGAGTCGTGTAGATCTGCCCGATGTTGACTTCCCAGGTGCCGCCGAGCATCGACTCAAACCGGTTCTTGACCTCATAGCCGTGGAGGGGCTCCTCAGCCAGCAGTCCCAGAACTCCGTACTTAAGCGACATGTTTCCTGCAATCCATACTGAGTATGCATGCAAAGTATGCATCTGCCCAACCGTCCTGTCAAGACGTTGCGGGCTGGCTAGGCTACGGGCTAGAAATCAGCCGAGTTCCCGAGGTCTCGCCGGCCATTGACAGCCAAGTTGACAGCCAACTTCATGGACTTCCGCGGACGAACGCGTACGCGCGCGGAATCGCGACTTAACCAATCGAACGTGTACGCACCTAGGCAGACAGTTGCGCACACACAATCCGCGGTCTTCAAAACCGTCTGCGGGGCGCTGTTGAGGCGTCCTGGGTGGGTTCGATTCCCATCCATCCCCGCCAGTTTTGGCAATTGAGACAGCCAAGATGACAGCCACGGCCGCGGACGTTTGCAGGCGCCAGCGAACGCCTTTGGACGCACGAGCTGGGTCACCTTAGCGGTGGACCAAGAGCCGTTATAGGCTCGCGAGGCACACGGCGGCAGTGCGACGGTTCCAGTGAGGACATCAGGATTCGGATTGCCCGGACCGGAACGATGCTGTCATATTTGGTCCGCGTGGATGAAAAGCAGCCAGGGGGTTCAGCCTACCTCGCCACCTGCCGCGCATGATCAGGAAGCCAAGCGAGAGAGGCAGCCAAATCAAAATCGCCGCGCGGATGCCAATAGCCGGCAATTGACCAGAAACAATGCCAGTGCCTATCCAGACGATGTCATCAAGCGACATCGATCCGTCGATCGCAAGCCATGCTGACACGACCAGGCCTACGTAGTCGTATTCATGCAGGTGGACGGCAGACGTCAACGTGCCGACGATTCCGATCGCAAGGGCGACCCGAAGAGATCGCCGATTTAGCCACACGCCAATCAGCGCGATCGCCGCAAAGACTGCCTGCCCGACCAACAACGAGGCGCGCGGTCCGAATGGCGATAGCAGTGGCGCAGCCGTGAAGCTGGGATCCGACGCGGCCCAGGCCATGACACCACCGTATGTCCCGATGCCGGTAGGTCCGAGGACGGCGGCGAACAGCGCAACTGCGACGCCGGTTGCGGCGAGCCACCACAGCGCGGTCAATCGAAAGCCGCAGATAAAGAAGACAGCCGGCAAGAGGATCACGTCCTGCGGCTTGATGCAGCTGGCGAGCCCCAGGAGGACACCGGCCCACCGCTGGTGTCCACGTTGAGCGCACCACCATGAAGCAACAACTAGTGCGTAAAGAAGTAGCTCGGGCTGTCCGCGTTCAATGGCGAAGGCCGCTGGCCAAAGCGCCAGCGAGCTCAAAAACGCGAGGGTCCATGCGCTTCGACTGCGGCCGAACACGAGTCCTGAAGCGACAGCGATAGCGGCGACGTTCAGGCCGGTCCAGAGGTAAAGATCGAGCGAAAATGGCAGCGGGGTCATGATCGCAATCAGCCACGCGAGCAGGGGTGGATTCAGATACGTGTACAGCGGCGCAATGTTTGCCGACCCGACCACTCCGAAGCTCTGGTTCAGCAGCTCAAGCTTTGATGGGTCGTACATGTGCGGCCAGCCCCAGGTCGCACCGGCCTCGGCCGCCAGGTAGAAGACCCGAAAGTCGTTATTTCCGGGCTGAGTGCTGACGGTTCCAACAAAGCGCCAGGCTTCGAACAGAACCGCCCAGGCCGCCACAACGATCGGAATGGCGATCCGCAACGGAGGGAGGCGGTTGCTCGGGCCCCGCCTGACAGCCTGAGGAAGGCTGGGTCGCCTTAGAGCCAAGGAGATCATGGCGGTTGCCATCACACCCGGTGCTGCATTAAGTGATCAATGGGACATCTGTCCCTCGGATGGGAGCGTCGGGTGCAGCGAGTGTGCGGCCCCCCGAAAACTGGTCCATTTTCTTAAGCGATCAACAGACCCGTGACCAGTGTTGAAGAGATATTCCTCCCCGATACCGATAGCCCCATCGGGATTCGACTCGACTTCGGAAATCGGAGCCTCTTCGTCTTCACTTGGGGCGACCAGCTAATTGCGACCGACAAATTGCCCAACTATCTGGTTGAGGCGGACGCCAGTTTCCGACCACCGGGCTGAGAGCGACACCCGTGGCAAGACGCATTGGAGACTCATTTGCCGGCCGCCGTGCGCTTCGCCAACGTTGTCGATGCCTAGCGAAAGATCGGTTCTAGGATCCGGGGCTGTGACAGCCAAGGTGACAGCCAACTTTCCGAGTTTCTGCGGACAGGCGCGGACGCCTTCGGATGAGGAAGGAACGGTCTCTATCTCCGGCGGCCGCCTGTGGACGGTTGTGGACGTCTAAAGGGCGGTCTTCAAAACCGTTTGCGGGGCGCTGTTGAGGCGTCCTGGGTGGGTTCGATTCCCATCCATCCCCGCCAGATTCGCCGGCAACGACAGCAAATGGCAGCCAAAACTGCAGACGGTTTTCAAAACTGTTGAGGCCCGAGCGCTACCCGCGAGTCCCGAGTTGCGCTACTCTGCAAACCGTAGTACCCTTCTAACCGCAGCATGCCGCACTCCAACGGAAACCCGGTCGATACCAGCCAGCTCCTGAAGGGCGTTCTGGACCTCGCCGTCCTGGCGGTCCTTGCCGACCACGACAGCTATGGATATGAAGTTCTCCGCCAATTGCGCAACAGCGGACTAGATGGCGTCGGCGATGCCTCCGTGTATGGAACGCTGCGCCGTTTGTATCAGGCTGGCGCACTTAAGTCGTACGTCGTTCCCTCTGTCGAGGGGCCTTACCGCAAGTACTACGGACTGAATGATCGCGGCCGGAGCGCCCTCGTCCAATCCAGCAAGACGTGGGGCTCCCTCACCAGGGCCCTCGAACACCTGCTCAATGGGAGGAGCAAAGCAAATGCCAAATAGCAGTCAAGCCAACGATGTTGCCAGCTATGCCACCGCCGTTCGGGCTGCACTTGCGGCTCTCCCTGACGCTGAGCGTGAAAGTCTGCTTGAGGATCTCGAAGACCACCTGGCCGAGGTTGCCAGCGAGTCCGATCTGTCGCTAGACGAACGCCTGGGAAAGCCCGAGGACTACGCCGCTGAATTGCAGTCGGCATACGGCGCTGGAAATGACCTGTCCAGTACCAAACGCAACAGGCCGTTTCGCGAACGAACTGCGGCACTGTTGAAGACAGCGTTGGGCAATCTGCCCTATTCCAACATGCGCTCGTTCCTCCCCGAGCTGCGCCCCGGATGGTGGGTCCTTCGGGCCTACCTGGCTGTGCTGTTCCTCGCACTCGTCTTCAGAGACGGGAGCAACCTCACGCCGATACCCAACCCCTTCACCAGCGGTGGGCTGCTCCAAATCGTGGCCACTGTGATCGCGATCGGAATCTCAGTGCGGCTGGGCCGTCGCGCCCTGCCGGCAAACAGAGGCTGGCGATGGGCGGTCGTCGGGCTGAATGTCACGATTGCATTGCTGGCGTTGCCGACGCTCGCGAGTATGGGCACAGGGAGCAATGACTATTCATACGATTATTCGCCTGATCCGTACCTTTCGGCGGCTTCGGCCGGCTACGTCCCCGGCGTCACCAATATCTATCCCTATTCAAGGGATGGAAAGCCGCTAAAGGATGTCTTGCTGTATGACCAGGATGGACGGCCCGTTGTCCCAGACAAGACAGACATCGTGATAGACGTCCCCAATGGTGCGGACGGATTGCCGATTCCAAACGCATATCCGCTCAATGAACGCCATGCCACCGGTGACCTGATCATGCCCCCGCGCGTTGCACTCCCACCCTCTCAAACCAGCATGCCCACCCCGAGCCCAACGGCCACCCCATCGCCGTAGCGCTTGAGATAGACAGCCAACATCCCGAACGCCAGCGGCTGTCAGTGGACGTCTGCGGAATTCCGATCGCATTTCTCGAAGCTGACGTTCGAATATGGGAGTCGTGATTCTTCAAGAACGATGCAACCGGCTGCGAGCTCTTCACATCCCGGGGACGCCCCTGGTGTTGCCGAACGCATGGGATGCTGCATCTGCGCGGGCCGTTGTCGCCGGCGGGTTCCCGGTCGTCGCCACCACCAGCGGTGGGGTCGCCGAGGCGCTCGGATACGAGGACGGGGAGCGTGCTCCGGCCGCGGAGATGTTCGCGGCCGCGGCAAGGATAGCGAGGTCAGTCGACGTTCCGGTGTCGGTCGACGCGGAGTCAGGCTACGGTCTACCGCCGGATGAGCTCGTCGCGGCGCTCTTGGATGCCGGCGTAGCCGGCTGCAACCTGGAAGACACGGACCACAAGTCCGGCGGTCTAACTCAGCGCGACCGTTACGCTGACCGGCTGGCAGCCATCCGCCGCGCGGCGACCGCTCAAGCGTATGGGCTGGTGATCAATGCCCGTGTGGATGTATTCCTCGCCGACCACGGCGCGCGTCCTGTGGAGCACCTCGATGAGGGCATTGCTCGGGCCCGGGCATACCTCGACGCGGGGGCCGACTGTGTGTATCCGATCTTCTTACACGACGAGCGCACGATCGCCAAGTTCGTCGAGGCGGCCGGGGGCCCCGTCAACATCCTGGCGTGGCAGGCACCGCCAGTCTCGCGGCTGGCCGAACTCGGAGTGGCGCGGGTAAGTTACGGCTCGGCAATCCAACACCGGTTGCTGCAGAACCTTGCGACGATTCTCGCCGAGATCCGGGACTACGACTCCGCCCATCCCTAACACGCTGCCCATTTGCGGCGCACGAGCTCGCGGTGCCACGCGAGGATCGTTTCTGGTGTGATCAGCCCGCCCAGCGCCGGATGGGTGAACACGCGATTCCGCGCAGCCATGATCGCCCCCGTTCTGAAAGGTTCAGGCGGGTCGGTTGACCTGACGGCGTAGGACTCGCCGGTCATGCCGCAGAAGAAGAAGCTCCGCCTCCGGGTCGTCGACCCGACGCCGGACGTCTACGACATCGAGCAACACGCACAGGCACGAGTAGAAGAACCAGAAGATCATCGAGGCCGCACTTCAGACGCGTAGCTAGCCTCGGATGGATAAGTGTGTCCCACACGATGCATCCGCAGTGTCATCAACACCGCGACCCAGAGCAGCACGATGCCAACCAGCGCGGATTCAGCCCAGGGACGAATGATGGGCAGCCAGAAATAACCCGACGCATACGTGTTGGTGAACGCGAGGTAAATCGGGCCGGTCAAAGCCCACGCAAAGCCGGTGATCGTTAGCAATCGCCATTCACCAGCTCTCACCATGAAAACGATCATCACGACAAACGGTAGTAACAGCAGCGCCAGCTGGCCCGGCCATAACAGCGTGCTCAGCAAGGGGGCGACGGCCACCGCAGCGGCAGCTTCGATCGGCGCGAGCTCCACCGGTCGGCTGGATCGCCCCAGGCAATACGCTGTCAGGGCGAGCGCTCCGAGGGCGGCGAGCGTCGCGACTGCCCTCTCGAACGGTCCGACTCCAGTTCCAAGCTCCGGATGGCCCATGGCTTGAGGGTGCAGTAACCGCGCGAGAGTGGCGATTGGGGCGATGTTTTTCGCGTAGCCTGTGCCGCCTCCCGCCTCCGGCAGCACCCTAAAGAGGTATTCCGGAAGGTATTGGGGAACCGCCACCGCCCACAGGATGATCCACGCAGCCACCGCCGCGAGCAGCATTGCGAGTCGGCGCCTCCAGAGGATCAGCAGAAGTGTTGGCGCCTGCACCAGCTTCAACGCGATACCCATACCGGTGGCTATGCCTCCCCACCAGACATCGCGCTTTGTCCACCCGAGCAGCCAGATCCCGCTCAGCCCGAGCAGGACAATCTGCACGTTGAGGTAACGGATCTGGTCAAGAAGCGGTGGATAGCTCAGGGTCACAATCGCGCAGAGGACAATCAGCTGCCAATCCGAGACCCTGAGAGCCACCAACGTGGCGATGAGAAAGGTCATTACCGCGATCTGGCATGTGACAAGGGCGCCCACGACGAGAACCGTTTGATTCACGTTGATGACTGGCTGCAGCAGCCAACCCAACAGCGGCGGATACACGGAAGCACTGTTTGTCAGCTGCTGGAAACATGCCGCGTTGTGACAAGGCCCATACGGGTCCTGGCCCGCGGCGATCGAGGCAGCGGCGGTCAGATAAGCCTCGTGGAAGTCTGTGGGAACCAGATTGGGGTTCAAGAGCGGTTGCAGGAACGCGTTCCACAGATACGAGACTCCGATGGGAACACCGGCGATTGCCAGGAGCAAGCTGCGGAATCGTCTGTTGAGTAAGGCCTTTACAAAACCCTGCAAAATCGGCTGTGATGATCGAGGACTGCCGGTTCACTGTCAATCGAATTCGGACAATGGATTGCTTGATCTGCCGGCCAATGCGCTTGCGAAGGACATCGCCTCGCCCCGGGACGCGGGTCAGGTTCATGGTGACCCCTCCAGCCGTTGACACTTGACCTTCTGGCCTTGGTGGCCCCGGCGCGGTCCCAATGTCGCCGCGTTTGGCACATGCTGGCCTAGGCGCGTAGAGTCGCAATCGGTCGCCCGGTGGCTGCCCAAAGGTGCGGTCAGGCGTCACGCCACTGTTGAACCGCATAGGTCAGTGGCAAGGTTGGCGGCGGCAATACGGACGAGGCGTCCGACATTGGAGGTGAACATGACCACAGGAACTGTCAGCAAGTTGGAGGCTCGTTCCCATGACAATCCGGATGAAACGCGCAAGCCGGACAAGGCGACCGTCGAGGTGAACAACCTCGGTGACTACTCGATCGGCAGGTTTACGTTCCAGCCAGGATGGACCTGGGAGTCCTCGATCAAACCAGTGGCCAAGACCGAGCACTGCGAGAAGACACACGTCGGCTATTGCGTCTCGGGCCAGCTGGAGACCTGGATGACGGATGGCACGCGAATCACCATCACGAGCGGCGACTCGTACACCATCCCGCCAGGACACGACGCCCGCGTTGTCGGTGATGAGCCCTTCGTTGGCATCGAGTTCGCCAGCGCGGCGACGTACGCCAAGCGCTGACGCTGGCAGGCGGCGATCGATTGCGAGAGCTTGAGGAGCGCCCGCCAGGGTGCTCCTCTTCTGTGTCTCACTTGATCGTGGGACCGTAGCCCAATTGTCTTGCTGACAAGGCTGCGATAGAGCCCCCGTCAAGGCGTCCTGGGTGGTTCGATTCCCATCCATCCCCGCCACCATTCGCTGAATTGGCAGCCAAAGTGCTTCGTGTCTCCCGGTGCTTTGCGCTCCGCCTGTCCGACACCACATCGGGCCTATGATCGGAGAAGCAACCCACCGCGCAAGGAGAAAGACATGGCAGGTCCAGTAGTCCACAAACTCAGCGAGAAGCCTCGCCCGCGATTCGGGACCGCGCGGCGGGAAGATGTTCCTGCCTTCATCGGCATCATGCAGATACTCCATCAGGAGCCAATATCGAGTGCGTTCTCGCGCCTTGTCAGCGGAATGCAACAGCCGGATGACGAGATCCCAATGGCGCACGTGTTCGAGGAAATCTCCACGCTCGCCCTTCACGGACTGCTACCCGAGGACCTGCTTTTCGATGCCTTTGCAATCGACATCTATTGGAGTCAGCTGGAAGCGCGAGTGCAGCAGGTCCGCAAGGCAACAAGCAACGACAAGTTCTGCGAGAACTTTGAGATCGCCGCCGAGCTGGCGGTCGCGTATCGCGAGGAGCGACCGGCGAAAGTAATTCGCACCTGAGCCCTTTGCGGCTCTGCTGGGCGTTGCGCTTCCACTGTTTGCCGTAGGTCTCGTCACACTCGTGAAGACGACGATCCTTCCCGTCCAGACCTCCTGACCAATGGTGACGATAGACGACGTACGCGCCGTGGCGGAGAAGCTGCCTCGCAGCTGTGAGGTGCTCGTTGGAGGCCGCGTCAAGTTTCGGGTCGGGCGAATCGTCTACCTATCGTTTTCGCGTGACCACGCGGTGATGGGTTTCGCTTTTCCGAAAGAGGAACGCGAGTGGTTGATCGGCGGCTCGCCCGAAAAGTTCATGCATCCGAGCGCGTCAGACATGCGCTACCACTGGGTGCACGCGCGCCTCGCTGCGCTGGAGCCGGACGAGATGCGTGAGCTCGTGGTCGATGCGTGGCGGATGGTCGTTCCCAAGCACGTCGCGGCCGCCTACCTCGAGGGTTAGTCCAATTCCGCTCGCGGAATCGCGACCAGGAACTCCGACTTCTGCTCTCCCTTTTCAGCCGCGACGATCTGACCGCCGTGAAGTTCGATGATCGCCCGCGCGATCGCCAGCCCGAGGCCGGCGCCGATGACCGAGCTCGGTCGCTGCTCGTACCGTTCGTAGCGGCCGTAAAGCCAATCGTCAAAGTTGACCGCGGGCAACGAATTCGACCCCACGGTCAGGGCCACGTTTCCGCGTTCGACACTCGCCTCCAACCAGATCCTGCCGCCCGCTCTGGCGGTCCTCGTGCAGAAACCGATGACGTACTGCACCGCCTGCTTCAGGCGGTCCGGGTCTCCGCTCACGATCAGCGGGGCTGGGGCGATGCTGAGCTCGATGGTCAGGCCTGGATTCCTCTCGCGCGCCTTGTCAGTCGCGTCTCGCACGACTCCCCTCAGGTCGACAAGTGCCTTCCTGAAAGGTGCCTGGTTGGACTCGATCCGATGTAGGTCAAACATCTCCCCGATGAGCCCATCCATCCGCTGCGCCTCGATGAAAATGTCGTTGGCGCACTCCCGGACCTCATCCGGCGTCAGCCCGCCGTC
>Ga0209803_1000030_pt1 | contig 77515 bp, 72 predicted proteins | sample GraSoiAngelo_138_FD_185895 | JGI IMG/M metagenome (GOLD analysis project Ga0209803, IMG submission 185895) | Grasslands soil microbial communities from the Angelo Coastal Reserve, California, USA - 14_0929_09_40cm (SPAdes) (version 2) | ecosystem: Environmental > Terrestrial > Soil > Grasslands ...
GCGGCCGGTGTGCAAGATTTAGAAACTAATTTAGAGTTCTTACTGCGTCCTTACCAGCGGGCTCTGGTGGATCAGTGGCCCCGACCAACACCGGCCATAATGGCTCCGTTTTTCACTGGCGTTAACATCCATATTTTCCAATTTCCCCTTGGAAAACGCCTCGGCCTTCAAACACGTGCACCAGTTAAGAGGCGACGCTCAGTTTTCAACTTGGCTCGGCAGCATTGTTCTGAACGCCGCCAGCATGCAACTTCGACGCCGGATAAACCACGCTCTCGTTTCACTCGACGAGCAAAGCAAAGAAGGAGTGCCCATTTGGCCTGAGCGGCTTCAGGATTCTGCCCGGACACTCAAGAAACTCTTCGTGAAACGCAAACGCGTGAGAACCTGGAGCGAGTAGTGGAAAACCTGCCCGTTCGACTTCGCGTCGCTTTTCGCCTCCGCGTGTTTGAAGGATTGACGACGTCCGAAGCAGCCACAGCTCTTGGTGTTCCAGAAGGCACTCTAAAAGCTCGGTTCTTTCGCGCTCGCATGCAAGTGACTGCTCTCATGCGCCAGTACGATCAATTCGGCCCGGCACGCAAAACCGGACAACACGGTGGGGCCAATTCGAGACGGCCGCTCGAAGTTCGGTAGTTCACAGAGCGAGGCTGGCAGGTGACTACCCATCTTGATTGTGTACATGAGGTCAGGATCTGATGCCTCTCTTTTCGGAACGTAGCGATAAGACCCGTGAAGTCAATATCTCCATCTCTCACCTCCTCTCGACCTTGGCATTCGCCGTCTTGTCAGGCGTCCCACTCGTGTGGGCACTGGTAAGGTACTGGCTGTTTGCTCCGTGAAAGGAATCAAAAATCGCGTCTTCAGCAATCACATTGATCGCCTGCTCTGAGATACCGATCGCGGTGTCACGAACGACCGTACTTCGACCGAAGGTGTCGATGTGTCGATGTGTGAAGGCAGTCCCTCCTTCTCACGACCTGTCGTCTCGCGGACTGCATTTTGCCTAACTATTATAGCTCGTAGGAGCTGAGAATCGACGTGGTCAACCACGGCAACACGCACACGAAAAATGGGGTGGTAATGGAGTTGCAACGCTGAGCTGAGGAGTACCGCAGCGAATCTCGATGAAATGAGCTGCCTGTTGTGAGCGATCCAACGACCCGGAAGTTGCAAAGCCCTTCCGCTAGGCACAGCAACTACGCGTGAGATCTTTTATCGCATGATGTTTGAGTTCATCGCCACGTTATTTCGCCTTGTTTCGGTCATTTGGGGATGCTCGCGTGCCTGCGAAGAGTTTGTGCCCTTCGTTGTGGGAGCCTACATTACGGCGGCGTACTGGTTCACGGCATCAACGTCTTTCGCCAATCCCGCTGTGACCATAGCGAGGTCCTTAAGCGATACTTTTGCCGGGATTCGCCCCATCGATGCGCCGGTGTTCATCCTCGCGCAAATCCTTGGAGCCGTTGGTGCAACCTTCCTCTTCCGCTGGCTTGCCCCAAGCTTGTCATCCGCTGCCAGAGACATACTCGTCGAGCACAGTGACGACATCTAAGAGCCGACGGCACCCACCGCACCAAAAGCGTTGTTTGTACTGTATTAGCCTTGTGCTAGGGTTTTTTGTTTCGCCCTCTCTCAATTTCAGGGGGCCTGTGGGGCCTTCATGGCTGAACGAGTTAATGCAATGGCGAATGTTCCTCCACCCTTATCAGCACAGGAATTCTTTACGCCGGAATTGCTGAGAGATCCGTATCCTATCTATCGTCGGTACCTTGACGGGCCCGGGCTTCAGTTCCTCACTATTCATGGAGGAGTGTGGGCCGCTTTCAAGCATGCAGATTGCTCGACATTTCTTCGGGATCCCAGACTTTCTGCCAAGCGTACTGGCACTCTGATTGACGAGTTTCCTACCGAAAAGCAAAAGGAATTTGCCGAACTCGCCCGTACCCTCAGTCTTTGGATGCTTTTCTTTGACGCCCCCGAACACACGCGCCTTCGCAAGCTCATGAACAAAGGCTTCTCTCCAGTGGCAATCGAATCTCTCAGGCCGCAGATCGAGAAAATCGTCCATCGGCTACTCATGCCGCTCCGCAATAACCACCGGATGGATATTCTTCCGCAGTTCGCTCACCCGCTTCCTACATACGTGATCGCCGAGTTGCTCAGTGTTCCGGACTCGCTGCACGAAAAGTTTATCCGCTGGTCAAATGCCGTCGCTACCGTCTTCGGCAATCCCTATCGGACCGTGGATGATCTCGTTGCGGCACAGCAGGCCATCCATGGCCTCACGAGTTACTTTCGCGAAGCCGTTGCCGTGCGCCGCAGGCAAAAGGGAAACGATCTAATCAGCTTGCTCCTGGAGATCGAAGAAGATGGAGACGTTCTTACCGAGGAAGAATTGTATGCGCAGTGTGTGATGTTGCTCTTCGGCGGGCACGAAACCACACGCAATCTTATCGGGAACGGTCTGTATACGCTGCTTCGTCACCCTGAACAGGCTGCCGAGCTTCGCAACAATCCCGAGCTGATCCGGAGCGCCGTCGAGGAGTTACTGCGCTATGAAAGCCCTGTTCAGTATACGGGCCGCATGGTCCTGCAGGACTTTGAGTTCTGCGGCGTCCCGGCACGCCGCGGTCAGGAGATTATTTTCATGCTGGGGGCGGCCAATCGCGATGGGAGTCAGTTCGAGGATCCCGACCGTCTGGACCTGAAACGTGCGAAAAATCCACACCTCGCATTTGGTGCCGGTGCTCATTTCTGCATCGGAAATCAGCTTGCTCGGCTTGAGGGTCAGGTGGCAGTGTTGAGAATCCTCCAAGAGTTCCCGGAGATGCGTTCAGTTTCAGCAGAGCCGGAGTGGCTTCCCAACTTCAGTTTCCGCGGACTTAAGGCACTCCTTGTTGAAGCGTAGAGTTCAGAACTGCAAATCGGAGGGAAACACAATGACGAAACAAACGAAGCTCGGTGGCACCTTCACGCTTCCTAGCACCTCAATCAGCCTGTACCGGATGGGCTACGGCGCGATCCAACTTGCCGGCCCTGAAGTTTGGGGACCTCCACCGGACGTCAACGCCGCGGTTGCTGTTCTCCGAGCGGTGATCGCCGCCGGCGTAAACCATATCGACACCAGCGACTACTACGGCCCTCATGTAACCAATCAGATTATCAAGAAGGCGCTTCATCCCTATCCGGACAGCCTGGTAATCGTAACCAAGCTGGGCGCCCGTCGCGGTGAAGACAAATCTTGGATTCCAGCACTTTCACGTAAGGCGTTGATTGACGGCGTTCATGACAATCTTCGAAATCTCGGTGTCGATCGGCTCGATGTCGTCAACCTCAGGGTTGGTGCAGTCCTGGAGCCATCGGAGGGCTCTATCGAGGAACCACTTACTGTGCTCGCCGAACTGAAGCGCCAGGAATTGATTGGTCACATCGGCCTCAGCAACGTCACTCGCCAGAAACTCCTACTTGTTAGGCCGCCGCCGGTATTGGGGTGACTCGGTATCCGAGCTTTTGGGCTTTGGCCTTGAGGCGCTTGATCTGTAACTCTCGGTGTCGAAGCTCGTAGACGGCTGCTCCTTGGTCCACGTATTTCATGCCGTAGCGCAGCATGCGGTAGACCAAGCGGGCCAGCTTGGCGGCCATGGCCTTGATCGCGATGGGAGCCTCCAACCTGGTTCGCAATCGACGGAACTGCGCTCCCAGATAGGTTTTGCTTAACCGCAAGGTGGTAGCCGCCATCTTCAACGCGATAGTGATGGGATTATTGGTGGGCAGCCGGCCTTTGCCAATGACCTTGTTCCCGCTGATGCGATTGTCCGGACACAGCCGCAGCCAGGAAACAAAATGGTCCTCGGTTTTCCATTTGCTCATATCCCATCCTGCTTCGCTAATGATGGTCGTGGCGGTCATGACATCGATGCCGTCGATCCGGGTTAGGTCCGTGCCGGTCATGCGGAACAAGCCTTCGCGCAAGTCGAACTGCGGCGCATTTCCCTTCTTCTTCTTGAGCCGTCCCTTGCGCTTCTCTTCCGGCAGAGGAGCACCGTGGCTGCGATCCTCTCGCTGCTGGAGATACTGCTTGAGCTGTCGATCGCACTCCGCCATCTGCTTCTGGCAGAACTCGTAGCCCTTATGCTCTTGCTTCAACACGAACAGCAAATCCTCTTGCCAGTTGCCTTCCAGACTCTGCGCAATCTGTTCCTCACTCGCCTTGACGCGAGGATCCCGAAACTCAGCCAGCTTATGCGGATTGCGTTCGCCTGCCAGAATGGCCTTGATAATGGCCTGTCCGGTTGTTCCGCTGATATCGGTCAACACATTGGCCAATTGAATGTTCATCTGTGTCAGCGCCTTCTGCATCCGCAGAATATGCCGACCCGCACTCTGCACGAGATCGTTGCGCTGCCGCCAGTAGGTCCGCATCTCGCGAATCTCCTGTGATGGCCGGAACGAATTTCGCAACAGTCCATAGGTGTGCAGCTTCATCAACCATTGACTCTCCTGCACGTCGCTCTTCCGCCCGGGCAGATTCTTCGTGTCCCGGGCATTCACCAGGTACACCTCCAAACCCGCTTGTTCCAGAATGTCGTATACCGCAACCCAATAAACTCCGGTGGATTGCATCGCGACTGTTCGAATTCTGCATTGCTTTAGCCAGGCGGCCATCGCCTTTAGCTGGGCGGTGGTGCATCCGAACCGCCGTACCGATTGGTTATCTCGGCCTGGCGGTACTGCCACGTAGTGGGATTCGTTGCCAATATCAATGCCACCAGCGTCGGGATGGATCACTTCTAGGCTGAGGTCTTCGCTCTGGATCTGGCGCGTTATCTCGCGTCGTTGCTTGCGGTTCATCTCGTGCCATTGGTGCTGCGTTGGATGGTTGGTGGCTCTTTTGTTTTGCTCCTCTGGCTTAGATTTCATGCTAACCTTCCTGTACTGAATTCAACTTGGCTCGGCCCGGTTGGCGGAAACTACACAATCTCGCCAGCGGGGTCGGGCCGTTCTCCTTTTTCAGGACAACGCCCGCCGCCATCTACACAATCGCCAGAACCGGAGCCATGCTCCTCGTCGGGCAGGAACGCTCCAGGGAAAATGCGGCCTTAGCTGCCGAGCCAGGTTGTGCCTCGGATTTTACTTGGGCCACACCATAACTGGCGAGCTCTCGAAAAGAGTTTCAGGCTCATACAACCACCGCAAAGCGGTGGCCGGTGCTCCTCGCCAGAAACTCCTACTTGTTAGGCCGCCGCCGGTATTGGGGTGACTCGGTATCCGAGCTTTTGGGCTTTGGCCTTGAGGCGCTTGATCTGTAACTCTCGGTGTCGAAGCTCGTAGACGGCTGCTCCTTGGTCCACGTATTTCATGCCGTAGCGCAGCATGCGGTAGACCAAGCGGGCCAGCTTGGCGGCCATGGCCTTGATCGCGATGGGAGCCTCCAACCTGGTTCGCAATCGACGGAACTGCGCTCCCAGATAGGTTTTGCTTAACCGCAAGGTGGTAGCCGCCATCTTCAACGCGATAGTGATGGGATTATTGGTGGGCAGCCGGCCTTTGCCAATGACCTTGTTCCCGCTGATGCGATTGTCCGGACACAGCCGCAGCCAGGAAACAAAATGGTCCTCGGTTTTCCATTTGCTCATATCCCATCCTGCTTCGCTAATGATGGTCGTGGCGGTCATGACATCGATGCCGTCGATCCGGGTTAGGTCCGTGCCGGTCATGCGGAACAAGCCTTCGCGCAAGTCGAACTGCGGCGCATTTCCCTTCTTCTTCTTGAGCCGTCCCTTGCGCTTCTCTTCCGGCAGAGGAGCACCGTGGCTGCGATCCTCTCGCTGCTGGAGATACTGCTTGAGCTGTCGATCGCACTCCGCCATCTGCTTCTGGCAGAACTCGTAGCCCTTATGCTCTTGCTTCAACACGAACAGCAAATCCTCTTGCCAGTTGCCTTCCAGACTCTGCGCAATCTGTTCCTCACTCGCCTTGACGCGAGGATCCCGAAACTCAGCCAGCTTATGCGGATTGCGTTCGCCTGCCAGAATGGCCTTGATAATGGCCTGTCCGGTTGTTCCGCTGATATCGGTCAACACATTGGCCAATTGAATGTTCATCTGTGTCAGCGCCTTCTGCATCCGCAGAATATGCCGACCCGCACTCTGCACGAGATCGTTGCGCTGCCGCCAGTAGGTCCGCATCTCGCGAATCTCCTGTGATGGCCGGAACGAATTTCGCAACAGTCCATAGGTGTGCAGCTTCATCAACCATTGACTCTCCTGCACGTCGCTCTTCCGCCCGGGCAGATTCTTCGTGTCCCGGGCATTCACCAGGTACACCTCCAAACCCGCTTGTTCCAGAATGTCGTATACCGCAACCCAATAAACTCCGGTGGATTGCATCGCGACTGTTCGAATTCTGCATTGCTTTAGCCAGGCGGCCATCGCCTTTAGCTGGGCGGTGGTGCATCCGAACCGCCGTACCGATTGGTTATCTCGGCCTGGCGGTACTGCCACGTAGTGGGATTCGTTGCCAATATCAATGCCACCAGCGTCGGGATGGATCACTTCTAGGCTGAGGTCTTCGCTCTGGATCTGGCGCGTTATCTCGCGTCGTTGCTTGCGGTTCATCTCGTGCCATTGGTGCTGCGTTGGATGGTTGGTGGCTCTTTTGTTTTGCTCCTCTGGCTTAGATTTCATGCTAACCTTCCTGTACTGAATTCAACTTGGCTCGGCCCGGTTGGCGGAAACTACACAATCTCGCCAGCGGGGTCGGGCCGTTCTCCTTTTTCAGGACAACGCCCGCCGCCATCTACACAATCGCCAGAACCGGAGCCATGCTCCTCGTCGGGCAGGAACGCTCCAGGGAAAATGCGGCCTTAGCTGCCGAGCCAGGTTGTGCCTCGGATTTTACTTGGGCCACACCATAACTGGCGAGCTCTCGAAAAGAGTTTCAGGCTCATACAACCACCGCAAAGCGGTGGCCGGTGCTCCTCGGCAACTCCAGGAGGGTCAGAAAATCACGGAGATAGTTTGTGTCCAAAACTTCTACAACGTGGCACGGCGCAGCGACGATACCTTCATCGATGCTCTCGCGCAGCAAGGGATAGCTTATGTCCCGTTCTTCCCGCTGGGAGGATTCACCCCATTACAATCGTCGGTGGTCGACCGTGTAGCGGCATCCATGCACGCTTCCCCCATGCAGGTCGCCCTTGCCTGGCTTCTTCAGCGTTCTCCCAACATTCTGCCGATTCCCGGCACATCTTCGACAAGCCACCTTCGAGAGAATCTCGCAGCTGCGGCGCTAGAACTCCCTTCGGATGCAATCGCCCCGCTCAACGCGGTCGCCGCAAGCGTCCCGGCGGCGGCTCAATCCGCGCACTGATCCGTGTTTCACAGTACTTCCGATGGAACCCGAGCTTTATTGTCCATTTGACAGCCGCGCTATCGTGGATAAGTGCCGCTGTTCCAGCAACTTAGAGTTTGCTAGAGGAAGCTTGGGACGCTTCTATTCTGCCATTGAACTACGCCCACCCTCTCTCGATCTTGCTGATTCATACACGACTAAGCGACCGTGCACGCCGCGCCCATTTTCCATATTTTCCAAAACCATGCAAAACCGTCCTTTTCTCGCGAGAAACGTCAGTTTCTGCGATTCGGGCGAATTTCGTAAGCCTTCTATAACCAGCAACTTAGAGGGATTCTTCGCAGATTCGCTCCCTGGTCGCGGTCAAGATTAGAAGCTCGCGGGGCTTCGGATGTAGGACTCGACCATGGACACTTCCTGGCATTGCACTACGGCGATTGGGAGCTGCAGTTGCAACGCGTGAGCGCTCGGACGTCGGACGTCTGCGGAAGCGGTTAATATGGTATGATGGAGCCATAATGATGGCTAAGACCCAGATCTCACTTGAAACTGAGATGCAGCGCCGTGCGCGCCAACGCGCCAGTGATCTCGGGGTGTCTCTCGCAGAGTATTTTCGCCGTCTGGTGGCACGCGATCTTGCTCGCCCTGAGACAGCAGCTCACGTAGACCGTATTTTCGATCTCGGAAGCTCGGGCGGCTCGGATATTGCGAGCCAGAAGGATTCCATGATCGCCGAGGCTTTCCAATTTGCGCACAGGAAACTCCGGCGTCGCTAGCTGCTCTCGCGATATGAGCCTATTTGTCGACACTTCCATGTGGTATGCCGCCGCGGACTCTTCCGACCGCAGCAACGCTCGCTCAAAAGCGATTCTCAAGTCCGGTGAAACGCTGGTGACCTCGGATCACGTTTTGGTCGAAACATGGACGTTGCTTCACCACAAGCTTGACCGCAAAGCTGCGGAGCGCTTTTGGGAAGGCTTGCGGAGTGGGATAGCGGTAATCGAGACGGTTACTTTGGCGGACCTGGAGGTTGCTTGGGATATGGGCGTTTCCTGGCGTGACCAGGAATTTTCCATCGTGGATCGCACCAGCTTCGCTGTAATGCGGCGTCTGGGTATTGATCGGGTCGCGTCCCTCGATGCTCATTTTGCCGTATTTCGCTTCGGTCCAAAACGCCGCCAATCGTTTCATGTCCTTAGATAACATCAACCCTGGGCCTGGGCGGCCGAGTGTTGATCTCAGCGCGATTTGGGAATACCGCGCCCTAGATTCGCTGATCCCTTTTCGTGTATCGCTTGCGAATTCTCTACGGTTTTGGCGTAAGCGGACTTCCTCGAGATCCATCGCACCAGGTCTGTGATAGCCGCCTAAGCTTAGGAAGCGTCTGTTCTACCACTGACAACGCTCGTCCGTGTCAGAGGCGGTGAGCGACTGGGCCATTTTAGCGGTCCATTTAGGGCCACCCCTTTCCCTTTTGTCGAGGATCTCAGAACGGTCGGCACAGACAGGACCGCAGATGAGGGTGGGTACAGAGGACCGAGCGCAACTCGACGTAATACTGCCTGACCAGAGCGCGGACGCCGCTGCGGCGATACCAATCCGGGACGCCCTGAAACTGCTCCTGGATTTTGAGCACTAAAAACCCAGGTTTTGGCTTAAGATGGAGATCCGTTTAAACAAAGCATCCTTGTCCTACCCGATCGACATGTCGGTGTCGAGAGGGTAGGCAAGGATTTTCTTTCGCGCAATACCTCGCGCTACCGATTCACGTCGCCATTACAACCGACCCGCCTCCCCCAGCTTGGAGAGAAACACAGGCAAACTGCGCTCAAAACGTTTGCAGTGAAACGGTTGCTGGGCCAATCATCTGAGCAGAGGTGAGGATCAACCTTGGTGAGCGCTATCGGACAAGCCCTCCTCGTTTACGGAGGCGAGACGCAGCGCATTCAACGGGCTCTGCATGGCACTTGTTCAAGCACTTAAGCAGCCTGGAAGCATCCGGGTCGAAGCTTCCTCGGCGGGACTCGACGGCTCGGCGGTCGTGATTACCGCTAATCAAGCGAAGCTGCGTCCGGCCCTTTAGGGAACGCGCGCAGGATTAAGGTCAAACAACTGCACAAATTTGGCTATTTCTCCTAACGGTCGCTGAACATCATTATTTATTTATTTGCTTTATTTGCGCCCCCATCTCTCATGGGGAATGTTGCTGCTCTATATGCCGGCCGCTCCTGCAAGCTCTACGCTTATAGGCTACCGCCAGGGAAGAAAGCCCGATGAAATTTGAATTCCCCAACGTACCCGCCCCAGCAGACCGGCCCGGTGAAAGCGTGGTTCGAGCCGGTAGTGATTCCCACCTATCACCCACACGCCCCCGACAAGAACCCCATATTTCTGGAGAATCGCGCGGAAGCGGGTAGACCTTCTCGCTTGCCTGGTGACCCCGCTTACATATGCCTTGACACGTATATGCTCAGTGGAGTATACCAAGAGCATGGAATCTGTGTTCGAAATCATTGCGGAGCCGAACCGCCGCGCGATATTGAGCCTGCTGGTCTCGTCGCAACAGTCGGTTGGAGAGATCGAGCGTCAGCTTCGCATGTCGCAGCCGACCGTGTCAAAGCACCTGCGAGTGCTGCGCGAGGCCGGGTTCGTGGAATCCACGGTGGACGCACAGCGCCGTCTCTACCGGCTGAAACCTGAACCATTTCAAGAGGTGGATGCCTGGCTGGATCAGTTCCGCCGGTTCTGGTCCGATCACGTGGATGCTCTCGAACGCCACCTCGACCGCATAGATCAAGCTGCAGCAACGAAAAGGGCAACACCAACGAAAAGGAAGACAAGGAGAAAAGGACGCGGCGCAAACCGCGAACCTGACAAAGGAGAAGCAAAATGAAAATCAAAGTGACCAGCGTATACGTGGATGACCAGGACAAGGCCCTGCGCTTCTATACGGAGGTACTGGGCTTTGCCAAGAAGACCGATTTCAGTCAGGGCCCATTTCGATGGCTGACGGTGGCCTCGCCCGAGGAGCCGGACGGCACTGAGCTGCAGCTGGCGCTGAACAACAACCCCGCGGCCAAAGCGTATCAGCAGGCGATGTTTCAACAAGGCCAGCCGACGGCCATGTTCTACACCGACGACGTGAAGGGCGACTACGAGCGGATCAAGGCCCGCGGCGCCCAGTTCACGATGCCGCCCACCGACGTGACCGCCTCCATCATTGCGATGCTGAACGACACCTGCGGCAACCTCATCCAGCTTGTCCAACTGGCACGCAAATCACAGGCGGCGCGATGACCGATCGCGAGCAGTACACACCGGGTCCGGCCAGCGGGGCGCAGGTACGAAAGGACGGAGAGAAGTGAACGCTCGTTCTCGTCAGAGAACTGCGCCACCCGCCGGAAAAAGTCTGGCAGGCGCTTACCGACCCGGCGCATCTGCGCGAGTGGGCGCCATTTGAGGTCGATGGGAGCCTGGGTACGGTTGGAACGGTGAGGCTCACCTGGGTGGGAACGCCCACAGCGATCGAAACTAAAGTGACGCGAGCCGACGCTCCCAAGGTACTGGAGTACAACGATACCCGGTGGGAACTCGAAGCCTCTGGTGGCGGCACGCGCCTGACGCTGTGGCACAGCATCGATCGCCGCTTCATCTCGTGGGGCGCCGCGGGCTGGCACATCTCCTTCGACGTCCTTGAGCGCTTCCTCGCGGGTCAGCCGATTGGACGCATCGTCGGCGCCGAGGTCATGAAGTTCGGCGGCTGGCAGCGATTGAACGCCGAGTACGCCAGGCAGTTCGGTATTGAAACGCCCAAATGGCCGCCTAAGGCGGCTCAAAATTCGTGAATCGGAGGTGGATCGCAACATCATGAACCAAGGCACCATACGTTTAATCCTTCGCTGGATTCACATCGTCTTTAGTATTCCGATACTCGGTTATATTTATAGTCCGTTTGACAAAATTCCAAACTATGCCCCCGCGACTCGGTTTGTCTTTGTTCCCATAATGGTCCTTTCGGGATTGTGGATGTGGAAAGGCCATCTCCTTCGACGACTTACTTCGAGAAGACCGGCCAAACAAGACGCTGCGGCGAAACTACTCGCATGAAAACGGGACAAGAATTCGAGGCATCGAGATCCAATGAATCCATCGGAACGTATTGACCAGCTCGTCGCAGGACTCACAGACTGGCGTGGCAAAACGCTCGCCAGCATCCGCAAGAGCATCCTGGAGGCCGACCGGGAGATCATCGAGGAATGGAAGTGGATGGGCAGCCCAGTGTGGTCTCGCGACGGGATCATCGCGGTCGGCAACGCCCACAAAGATAAGGTAAAGCTTACCTTTGCCCACGGGGCGAGGCTCCCAGATCCTGACAAGCTCTTCAACGCGAGCCTCGAAGGCAACGTGTGGCGAGCGATCGATCTTTTCGAGGGCGATAAAATTAATGCCCGTGCTCTAAAAAATCTCGTCCGTGCTGCCGTTGACTACAATCAGATCAAATTGAAGAGCAAAGCGCCTGTGGGTACTCGAGTGAAAGTACATAAAAGCAAAAAGTGATGAAACGACGGCCTATTCTCACTAATTCTCTTTGCGGGACTGCCTGACAAGGGAGCGTTCAGGGGCAGTCCCTAAGAATTCGCAACCCACAACAGTTTCGGGAAGCTTCTGTATTGCCATTTTCTCATTGAATCGCGAAAAGCCTTCTACCACCTTTCCCGCATGCAATGCCGCCCCCCGAACTACCGCGGGGGATCACGCGTCAGGTCGCGCTCGGGATGTCCACTCTTCTTTTTTGCGTTACAATTTGACGGTGGGTATTTTGCGGCGGCTTTCACGCTGGATAGGATTCAGGACAATATGACTCACCTCGCAGCAGGAAACCCGGCTCCCGAATTCTCTCTCAAATCGCTCGACCAGAAGGAGTACTCGCTCGGTGCGCTACTCGAGCGAGGCCCCGTCGTCGCAGCTTTCTTCAAAATTTCCTGTCCCGTTTGCCAGTTTACTTTCCCCTTTTTGGAACGCCTCCACCAGTATTACGGCTCCAGCGGTGTAACCGTCCTCGGTGTCTCGCAGGACGACGCTCGCGCAACCAAAAGCTTCGCCTCCGAATACGGCGTCACGTTCCCGTTGGTTCTGGATTCCGACGCTTATCCACTCTCCAATGCTTATGGGCTGACCACTGTCCCGACGATTTTTCTGATTGAGTCCGGCGGCAAGGTGAAGGTCAGCTCCACCGGTTTTGACAAGAAGGATTTGGAGACCATCGCCAACGAATTGGCCGAGCGCCGCAAGATCGCTCTCACTCCCCTGTTTCGCCCGGACGAAGTCGTCCCCGCCAACAAACCGGGATGAAGTTCCAAGAACTAGGTCCGGTCCGGGCCTGAGTGCAGCCTATGTTTTGGTTTTTGGGTGGGATCTAGGAAGACGCGTCCGTGGCTTAAATAAAACACCCATTCCCGGAGTCATTTACCGTTAGTTCAGCGCGATTTCCGGCCAACGCTTCTTGTGCTTCTCGGGCTTTTTTCTCTTATCCGGAATCACCCGCGTTACCGCGGGGGCTAAACCGGACTTTCGCGCCACGCGCCGCGCCTCTTTGCCTACGTCGATCGTTCTCTTCTTCCTCCGCTTCATGGTAACGAGAGGTTAACGCAACCAGGTTGCGGAAGGAAGCATCGTGCGGAGTCAGGCCTGCTGGCGGTCACCGAACTGCGGCCATCATCGTTGACAGCGTTAGCCCGCTAGAAATTGAAAAGGCATTGCAAATAGATCAGGCGGTTGGCCGTGGAGTTGGAGAATGGTCCGGGGGCTAGGCCGTTGGACTGACCAAACAGTGGCGAACTGAGATTGCCAATGGGGTTGGATACGTTCACGTTGTTGAAGACGTTTCGTGCGTTGACGGTGAAGGTGAGATTGTAGTGGTTTTGCGAAGGACCACCCCACATGCCTCCTTGACGATCGCCGTGTGGCCCCGACCCGCGCCCAAACGTGCCAGCGCTCATCCCTCCGCCTCTCGCGGCTGTCTCTTTCTTTTCGCCAAAGCCAAAGGTTTTGCTCAATCGCAGATTCAACGCGAATCGCCCCGGCCCGGTCTCCTGATTGATCGGAATGCCAATTTGCCCGGGTTGTGCCACTTCATTAAAGCAACCATACACTGTGGATATCACGCCCGAACTGCCACAGGTGCCCACAGTCGGTCGCGCGTTGAAGCTATTGATTCCGTACAAATCCTGACCGGTGGTGATGTTGAAGGGTGGCCCGGACTGAGCGATCAGAAACGGGCTCACGCGAAAGCCCCAGGGCAGGCTCACGGTGCCGCCAACAAACGCGCGATGCCGCACATCGAACGATGCCCGTCCATAGTCTTCCGGTATACCGCACGCCGGCAGGGTCGATGTTGCGCAGGGGATCGATGGGATGTAGCCAGCGCCAGAGGTGTTGCTGTTCGCGTAGTTCAGAGTGTAAGAACCCAACAACGTGAGGTTGGCTCCCATCTGTACCCTGTTATTTACGATGAGCTGATTTTGCTTGAAGGTTCCGCCTGACGCGTACGCATAGGGAATTTGCGGAGTGGCGGGCGGCGGGACCAAAAAACTCGGATCGACATAATTCGTATAGAACTGATGCACCCCGCGTGAATTGAGATAGGTGACGGAAAGATTCGCGTACTTGCCCAATTGCCGCTCGACGGTGACACCGGTTTGCATGATGTAAGGACTGCGAAGAGCGGAGTTGACATGGTAAACGACCTGAGGCTCGGTGCCCGTCGGCTGCACAAGCCCACTGGGATTAAAGAACGGCGGGTTCTGAACGAGGAATTGCTGCTGAACGGATCCGTTCTGCAATTCCTGCTGCAAGACCAGGTCGTAGGTAAAGCGATCATAGAAAATGCCGTAACCCGCACGCAGCACGGTCTTAGGGGATTTGTTCTTCCCGTTTCCATCCAAACCCCAGGCAATGTCGACCCGCGGCGCGAAATCGCTGTGATCTCCCAGATTGTTTTGCATTTCATAACGCAACCCCGTGCTCAGCGTCAAGTTTGGACGGATCCGCCAGTCGTCCTGGAGAAAGAGCGCGCCGTCAAACCAAGTGACGTCGGCAGCGGCATTCCCGGTCGCGCTTGAATTCACCGAATAATTACTCGCGCCTCCCCCGTTCGCCGTGGCCGGACTGCCATTCTTTTGGTTCATAAGCGTGATTTGATAGGCCTCCAGGCCAGTGAGCTGGCAGCTCGTCGCCGGCCTCGGACTGCAGCCCGGGAGCGGCCGCGATCCAAAATCGTACACGCCGTTAAATTGCGCGCTCGACAAATAATCATCCGTTGTTGCGCGCAACCGTCCTCCGTACTTGAGGGCATGCTTGCCCACATTGAAATAAGTGATGTTCTGCAGTTCATAGCGGTTCTGCGTATCAAGGTTCGTTCCGCTGCTGCTGCCCCCGGTCGTAAATGCCCCTTGAATTGAAATCGTGGGAGTCGTGTTGAGCGGATTCTGGTCCCGTTCCTGGTGGATGTACTGAAACCGTATTTCGTTGATGGCACGAGGACCAAGCACCTCCGTATCCGTCATCTGAAAGGTATGCTCGGTGCTGAGGGCGTTGTACGCCACGTCCGGCAGGCTGAACGATCCGATACCGTCCCCGACCTCGTTGTTGCGCCAATACTGGTAGCGCGTGATCAGCGTGTTGTTCGGCGTAAGTTGAAAATCGAAGCGCTGGCTCACCTCAGTGCGTGTGTGCGGATTGGGAAACGCGCCGGCGAACTGCGAGACTTGAAGCGTGGCGGGATCCACAACCGGCGTGTTCACCACGGAAAGATCGTTGAGATTCCGTCTCTCGATGTTGGTGAAAAAGGAAATCCTCTTGCTCAGCGATCCCCCGAGATTTCCCTCGTAGTGCTCCGAATCGTAGCTCGGAGGTGCTGCACTACCCGCGAACGGGTTTCGCGAGTTGAAGGCCGAGGCATTGCCCATGACCATGACCTGTCCGTGCAGTCGGTCCGTTCCCGGCTTGGTCAGGATTTCTATGCGGCCGTACCCCAGTTTGTCGTATTCCGAAGAGAACGGATTCTGATTGATGCGAATCTCGCGAATCGAGGCTTTCGGCGGAAGCTGCCCTGCGGTGAATCCATCAATATAGATCTGTCCCCCGTTCGGCCCTGCCGACGGCCCCGCCAACGCCTCTAACTCCGATTGCAGTTCGTCCGGATCGTCCGAGAGCGCTTCGAGGTCTTTCCCCTTCATAACCACCGTGCCGGCATTGTTTGATGGGTTGACGTCGACTTTCGTCGTTTCGTCGGTTACCTCGACTTTTTGCTCTTCAATCTGGATGCTCAGGCTGATGTTCACCTGTACTTGTTGCTTCGCGATGATCTGGACATTCTCTTTCGTAAACAGGGCAAAGCCCTTCGCCGCCGCCTTGAGCGTGTAAGCTCCCGGCGGGAGATCCTTCAACTCATAGATTCCCTCTTTATTGGTGGCGCCGTCATAGGAAGTGCCGCTTGCGCTCGTTAAACGCACGGACGCCTTGGGAATCCCTGCGCCCGAAGGGTCGGTCACAAATCCGGTCAATCCTCCAGTAGCGCCTGCCGCTGGGGCGGCTGCTTGCCCCGTGGCCCCGCCTGCCGGTGCCTGCGCGCACACACGCTGCGTGAAGAGGGGGAGCAGAAAGAAACATAAGAAAAATGCACAGGTAGTTCGAACCAGCCGAAAGCTCATCCATTCTCCTAATTCTGTGGGATTGCGCTTGAAGTGCGCGCCATCACGGGTTCCCTGCTTCCCCGCCGGGCGCTTCGCTCAGGCTCCAGGGCGAGAGGATCGTAGAAGCGTTGCTATTCGGCGAAGCCTGGAGGATAGGCTCTACTCCCCCGAGCAGCGTAATCACCGACGGCTCCCCGTTGGGCCCTCCCTCCGTAGCAACCATCATTACCGCGTCGCCCTTCTGTAATTCCGCGAGCGTCGCCGGCGGCATGCGATTGAGGGCTTGCTGGAAGTCTCCACCACCGCCGCCGTTTCTGCCCGCCCCTCCGGGACCGCCTGACGCGCTGCTCGTTTGCATCTCACCGGATCTCCCTCCTTGCGCTGCTGTCGCGCCTCCTGCCGCGGCGGAGTTCTGCCCCATTCTCCTCAGGCGCATGGCGATGCCCTGAGCCATCTGTAAGGGCAGCTTGCGGATCTGCGAATCTCCCGTGATTCGCAGCGTGACGGTTTTCTTGGTCGCTAAGTCCTCTACCGTGATGGTATTGGCGGAAGCGTCGATCGAAGAAATCGTCCCGGCGATGTTCCGGAAAGTGCCGCACACGATTTCAGCCGCGGCGAGCTCGCTTCCGTCGGCGCTGCGCGTGCCCCGCGCGCGAAGCTGGTCACCAGGCTTGATTTCCTCGAGCCGAGCTGGCTTTGCATCGTCAAACTTGATCGAATCGGGCGCGTACCTGCGAACGATGGTGTCTTTGGCAAAATGGATGGTCACTGTTTTCTTCTCGCCCATCCCCTGCTGGGTGATCACAATGGAGTTTGCCGCTGGATCAATGCTGCTTACCAACCCTCCGACTCCTTGCCTCCGCCATTCCTCGCGCTCATGGGTCTGCTTTTCCGCAATGCTGGCTTTCTTCATTGCGATAAGGGTGCTCCCAAGAACAGTTTTCCCGTCCTGGGCAAGCTGTCCGCGCACCAGAATGCGGTCTCCGGGGAGTAATTCTTGCAAGGAAATGGGTGCTGCCTCCTTCAAATCTTTTTGCCCGGGCTCCACGCGAAGCAGCCTCGCCCCTTCTTGCACCACGACCGTTACATCCCCTCCCGCATCCGTTGCCAATATGATGTTGTTCCCGGAAACCGACTTAATCGTTCCCACCGGGCGCGCCGGGTTGGGAGCTTGAGCGCTCGCCGAGCGTGCGCCGAGCGCGGCCGCTCGCAGAGGCGTGGTCATCGCCACGCCGGCGACCACAAACAGGGTGAGCGGCAGAAAGATCTTTATGAGCTTCAAATCAGAGAACGCCATCGGCACTGTCCACAGCTTCTGAATTTTCCGGGATGACACGGGACGAGGGTTTGGGGATCTTCGCCCCGGCTTATGCGCACAGCCAACTTACGCGCAATAGTTAGACGTTTCGACAGGTGCAAACCGTTTCAGCAGGTAGCTCAAGTGTTCTCCAACTGGGCCTAGTACTTCCCCCCAAACAAGTGTCCGTGACCCGGGTCACCTACCGCCGTGCCGGAGGTCACCGCGAGCTCACTCGAGAGGGCACGACAATTTGTTCATCGAGGGAGGAAGCCATGGCTAAGCCCCAAAAAGACGATCGCGACCTGTTGGAAATGCTCCAATTCGAGCTTCGCTTTCTCGAAGACGGCGGCTATGGACAATCGCCGCACGCAGCGCGCCGGGCATCCCTCATCTTTGAAGACTCTCTCACCTGCATGAACTTCAACAGTCAGGACCGCACTCCCTACAGCGCGTGCCTCCTCATGAAGTTCGTTCCGCCCGGCCGCGCTACCGAACAAATCCCCTGTCGGCACATCCCGCTAAACAGCGACGGCGAAACGCTCGCTTCGTTATATGAATCCGCCACGCAGCTTGAAATCGAAGAAGCCCTTGGCAATTGGCTAAGAGCCACCATCCATCGTCTGGAGCGAGAACGGGCGGCTGCCAACTCCTGAGTCACCCGGCACTCGGTAAAGGCATTCCCTAAGGACGCCGTCCCCTCGAGGAACGCTTCTTTCTGTTCGCCCGCTACCTCCCCAAAACACCCCTCGGTTGACCCGGCTCGCATGACCGTCCTGCAGGTCACCGCAATCTCGCTCGAGAGGGCACGACAATTTGTTCATAAGCAATGACGGGCGGCTGTTGTCGCGATAGAATCCGCCTCATAAGCATTACCAAGGGCGACGACCGGAGAGCGCGGCCCGCGCGTTTGGCTAAAAGCTAAGGAGCTTGACCACGCGCCTGACGACGTAAAGCCTGCCATCACTACTTCGAAGTGGGCAGTCTTCCCCGGCAACGGCGTCCTTGAGAAAGGGGCCTCTTTTCCATGCGTCGGATCCCCGTTACCTCGGTCGATATTACCCAAATTGGTTACCAGGAAGATTCCGAGACCCTGGAAATCCAGTTCTCCCGCGGTGAAGTTTGCCACTATTACAATGTTCCTTCCGGCATCTACGACGAGCTGATGCAATCGCCAGCTAAGGAAGAGTACTACCACAGGAAAATCGGAGTGCGCTTCCCCTGCACGCGCATCCGCTGACGATCTGCGAGGTGTAAGGGCGCGCGCCAGCGCGTTCTTTTGCGGCCCTTCGCCGGGGCGCAGCGCCGCTCGGCCCGTCGCCCACACGAGAAGTGTCTCGGCGTGCGTGGTTGCCAGCGTTTACTCTGGGAATCCGCAGCCTTGAAAAAAACGGAGAAAGAGATCTCGCGCCTTTTCGATCTTAGGGTCTCCGTCCCGGGGTTGCAAAAGGAAGACTTGTCTTTCCGGCTTTCGTATTTCGAATTTCTATTGTCAGCTTTGTTCCAGGTCGCGTTTCCGGCTGTAGCGATAGGCCATCGCTACACCCACGCTCATGAACCCGGCGGCGGGCAGCAGCAGCAAAAGCACGCCCTTATTGACGGCTTTCTGCCCGGCCTTCGAGCTCGCCGCAACGTAGCTCGAACACATCGCGCAGCCCTGGCTGAACGAGGGCGGCGCGATACACAGCAAACTCAGGAATAGAAACGTCGCCAAAAATGCGCTGCGCACTCTCATGTTGTTCCTGCATCTTGTTGCAACCTTCTCCCCGTCATTCCGATCGGAGAGAGGAATCCCTCTTGCCTTGACAGCCTCACTTCACTCCCAACGTAATAATACGATGCGCGTCGGGGAAGAAAAAGATGGTCATCAGAATCAGGCAGGCCACCACGGAGCACATGGTGATCCATTTCATGCGCGAAATCTCGTACCGCAAGTGCATGAAGAACCCGATGATCAGCGCCGCCTTGATCAGCGACAAGCCCATCAGAATCGTCAGCATCTTCGCCGGCGCCATATTCTGATAGGTCAGATACACTTCGATCCCGGTCATCACCAGCAGCGCCGCCCAGACCCACAGAAATTGCGCCTTCTTGTGATGGCGTTGCTCTTCGGCAACGCGTTCCGCAATCGCGATTTGAGTTGCGTCCATTTTCTTCAGGCTCCTAGAGAATCCTTGCGGACATCAAATACACCAGGGGGAAAATGAACATCCACACCAGGTCGACGAAGTGCCAGTACAGTCCTGCCACCTCGACATCCGACGAGTCGTACACTTTCGGCTTCAGCCACAAAATAATGCTGATCACAATCGCCGCCACCAGCAGCACGTGCACACCGTAGTGGAATGGGCTATAAGATGGCGTTGCAAGCCAGGCGATCAGCCACAGCGCCAGAAGGATAGGGATGAACTTCCGGCGCAGCGCTACGACGCCCAGATACACGATTCCCAGTGTCACGTGCAGCATGTGCATGCCGGTCAAAGTAAAGAAGGTCGAAGGAAATTGCGGCACGCTCTTTGCCACGCTCGAGAATTCCGCGCTCACCTCATGCCCAGGAACCGCAGGAAACATCGGCAGCGTCAGACCCTCGGCGATCAGCTTGCTCCACTCCATTCCATGGAGAATCACAAACCCTGCTCCGCATGCGATCGTGGCCAGCAGCCATAGCGTCTGGGCTTTCGCGTTGCGCTCGACCGAAGCGCGAACGGCCATCACCATGGTCAGCGAACTGGTGAGCAAGAACGCGGTCATAACCGTGGCGTTGACGATGCTCTCGGAGTGGAACGGCGTCGGCCAACCCGCCGTCGAGATGCGCCCGTAACTGTACGCGTACAGGAGCGCCCCGAACGTCAGCGAGTCCGACATCAGGAACAGCCACATCCCGATCTTCTTCGAGTACGTCCCAAACAGCGACGGCTCGTACACCGACGGGATCTCCCGCGCAACCACGGTATCAGCCATGCCCGAGGCCTCCTCCCTACCCCTGCTTATCTCGCAAACTCCAGCAGGCACAAAATGTACACCCACAACGCCGCCATGAAATGCCAGTACCACCCCGCGACGTCTACGACGATGCTCCGCGTCGTCACCGGCCGCCGCAGCAATACAAAAAGTCCGGCCACCAGCAGCGCCACGACGCCGCCCATCAAGTGGACTGCGTGGGCCCCCGTCAGCAAATAAACAAACGAGCTGCTCGGCGTCGTCGCCACATAAAAGCCGCTCGCCGCCAGTCGCTTCCACGCCATCCACTGCCCCAACAAGAACAGAAGTCCGAGAGCGATGGTCATCGTGAGCCAAGGCATCTTCCCTTCCGCGCCGGCTGGAGCCGGCCCCGCCGGCTGCGTGCTCACGGCTGCGGCTCGAACCTTCGTTTGGCGCCGCGCCAACTCCATTCCCACGCTGCTCACCAGCAAAACCAGCGTGTTGACCCAAAGCAGCGCCGGCAGCTTCACCGGAATCCAATCGTGCACCAACTGATTGGTCCGCGTATCCCAAGTCGGCAACCCCTGGCGCATCACGTAGGCGCTCGTGAAGGAAACAAAAAGCATCAGCACCGGCGTCAACGCAACGAGCAATCCCAATCGAGCACGGCGCAATCGCGTCGGGTAATTGGGCAATCCACGCCCCGCACGACCGTCATCACCACCGCCGAAAATCGGCGGCGCGCCTCCCTCGTTGCCGCGGGAAACCTGGGGCTCGTCTAAGGTTGCGGTTGTGCTGAAGCTGGCCATGACCGGACTAGTGTCTCGCGGCGACGGGCGCATCGGTCTGCATCACGAAATCGCGCGGCGCCCCGGGCACGCTGTACTCATACGGACCGTTGTGCACCACCGGCGTGATTCCGCCGAAATTATCGTGCGGCGGGGGCGTTGCCGTAGTCCATTCGAGAGTCGTCGCCTCCCACGGATTGTCGGCGGCCTTCTCACCTTTCTTCATGCTCCAGAAAAGGTTGAACACGAAGATGAACTGACTGGCGATGGTAATGAAAGCCGCGAAGGTGATGAACTGCTGGATGGGAGCCAACTTATGAATCCAGCCTACTTCGGTGCCCTGCGAATAGCGGCGCAGGCCGCCGGCCATCCCGTAATAATGCATGGGCATGAAGATGGCGTACGCACCCACAAACGTAAGCCAGAAGTGGGTCTTCGCCAGAGGTTCATTCATCATGCGCCCGAACATTTTCGGGAACCAATAATAGGTTGCGGCAAAAATGCCGAAGATCGACGCCACGCCCATGATCAAATGGAAGTGCGCGATGACGAAGTACGTCTCGTGCAAGTAAATGTCCAGCACGGGCTGCGCCAGGAACGGGCCGCTGATTCCGCCGACAACAAACAGCGAAACGAATCCGATTGCAAACAACATCGGCGACGAGAAACGGATCTTCCCTCCCCACAGCGTCCCGAGCCAGTTAAAGGTCTTGATGGCTGACGGGACGCCGATGCCCATGGTCATGATGGAAAACGCAAACGCGGTGTACGGGCTCATCCCGCTCATGAACATGTGGTGGCCCCACACCATGAACCCAAGGAAGCCGATCGCCAGAATGGCATACACCATGGCTCGGTAGCCAAAGATAGGCTTGCGTGAAAACACGGAGAGCAACTGCGAGCAAAGCCCCATGGCCGGCAAGATTGCGATGTAAACCTCGGGATGCCCGAAGAACCAGAACAAGTGCTGCCACAAAAGCGGCGAGCCGCCTTTATGTCCCGTGAGAACTCCATTCACCGTGACCAGCGGCACAAAGAAGCTGGTGCCGAGATTGCGATCCATCAGCAGCAGAATTCCCGCCGACAGCAGCACGCCAAAAGCCAGCAATCCCAGAATCGCGGTCACAAACCACGCCCAGCACGTCAGAGGCATGCGCATCAGGGTCATACCCTTCGCGCGCATGTCCAGGGTGGTGGTAATGAAGTTCAGCGCGCCCATCAACGCGCCAATGCAGAAAATCGCGATGCTGATGATCCAGAGGTCCGCCCCTAGCCCTTCGCCGGGTCCTGCCGATGGCAGCGCGCTGAGCGGCGCATATCCGGTCCAGCCATGCAGCGGCGCTCCTCCGGTCACAAAGAAAGCGGCCACCAGTACGAGAAACCCAAGGAAGGTAGTCCAGAACGAAAGCATGTTGAGGACCGGAAACGCCATGTCCGGCGCGCCAAGTTGAATCGGCAGGAAATAGTTCCCGAAGCCCCCCTGCGGCGCGGTGGTCAGGACGAAAAACACCATGATCGTGCCGTGCATGGTCAGCAAACTCAGATAGGTCTCCGGCTTGATCTCCCCAAAGAACGGAAGTGACGCGGTGGGCCAGACCAAATGGATGCGCATCAGCAGCGAGAGGAAAATGCCGGCGAACACCGCCACCAGCGCCAGGAAAAAATACTGCAAGCCGATGACTTTGTGATCCAGGCTGAAGATGTATTTGCGAATGAAGCCTTGCGGGGCTGCGTGCGCGTGGGAATCGTGGCTAACCATGTTATTGCTTCTCCGCCTCCCGTGCCGCCAGCCATTGGCTAAATTCCTCATCGCTGACGACCTTTACAATTCCGTGCATCTTGTAATGGCCGAGCCCGCAAAGCTCCGCACAGGCAATCTCGAACTCCCCGGTCTCAATCGGCGTAAAGTGCATGTGAATCGCCAACCCCGGCACGGCATCTTGTTTGAAGCGCATTGCCGGCACGAAGAAGCTGTGAATCACGTCGTGCGACCGCAGGATCACCTCAATCTCGCGATTCACCGGCACGACCATGGTTCCCGTGATCACGTCGTCTTTCGCAGCGGGATCGGTCGGGTCCAACCCCAAAGCGCCCGCGCCGCCTAACGACGCGTCCTCCAGCTCCGGCTTGGTCGCCCCGAACTTTCCGTCCGGCCCCGGATAGCGGAAATACCAGGCAAACTGCATTCCCGTGACTTCCACTTGCACGGCACCAGGTTTCGCCGTTTCGAAGCGCTCCGTCGCCCAGATGGATTCGCTCGCCAGGTTCAGACCGATAAACAAAATCATGGTAAGGATGGTCCACACCATCTCAAGCTTAGTGCTGCCGTGCGAATACTGCGCCGGCCCGGAACCAGCGCCGCGGTCGCGGTACTTCCACGAGAACCATCCCAGGGCCAACTGCGCGGCAATGAATACGGCTCCCATGAGAATGAACGTGGTGGTGAAGTGGTGATCGATTCCCGCGGCGGCCGCGGAGGCTCCGACCGGCAGCCACCAGGTTTTGGCGATGATGAAATACGAGCCGATCAGAGTAATCAGCCAGATGACCAGCAGCAGCGCGAGGCCCATGGGACGTGAACCTCCCCCAGTTTTGTCTTTGGGCTTTCCCCGCAGCGCGCCGAAATTCCTGCCACTCGCCAGAGCGGAAAGTCCAAAACGGGGCGAATATATCACAGTTTTTCGCGAAGCAAAGCAAGTTCTTCGGACTGGAATTGCGGGGATTGTTGACCGGCGGGCTGGCGAAATGCGCACGCCGGTTCGAATTTCGTTCCCCGCGCGGGCTTGTAAGCTCCCGCGGCACCCATCTTTGGCTTCTTCGATGGTGCGGTTTATTTGCGCAATACGATTGACGAATTTTTTTGATTTGAGTAATATCCGGGTCGAACCCTGGGGGGCCGGTGAAATGTTAGGGGCCTCGCGATGGTCGAGAAAAATGCCTTTTCAATTCGATGGGCCACCGGCGCTCGGAGCTGATTTGCTTTTCGCGTGTCATTTCTCCACTCCACCCAAAAATGTTTTGCAGTTCCCGCGAGAGCGCCGCTTGCCGGCTTGGGTGTGCGCAGAGCTCCGCTCGTTTTGCGGGGTAACCCAGGACGGCGATTTCAGAGCTGCCAGGTTATGAAGGACGTTACGGGCTCAAATCACGAGGGCGCGAAAACGACGGGCCTGGCTGGGAAGAGAAACAGCGGCGGCCGACTCGGCTGCCGCGCACGAATTCAGAGCAGTGCATAGTTGAGGAGGATCTGCATGGCGGCGCCGGAATCGGAAACGGTCAAACCAAAACCGGAGGCGACGAAATCTACCGCTGCCGACGGTGGAAACGCAAACAAAGCGGATGCGACCAAGTATGTCGGCACTCCTGCCGTTGGCACGTCCAAAGCGGCCGCCGCAGGCGGTCTCGGTACCGTTGGGCCGGAGCCCAGCGCCGCCAACGAACGACGTCGCCGGCTGGTTTGGTGCAGCGTCACCGCATTTCTGGGCGCCTGGTTTATTGCTTTCCTTCGCTTTTTCCTCCCGCGCACGCTTTTCGAGCCTCCCACGATTTTCAAGATCGGGTATCCGTCCGATTACGCGCTTGGCGTAGACAGCAAGTTTCAGCAAAGATACCGCATCTGGGTGGACCGCACTCCCGATCGCATCTTTGTTATTTATGCGCGCTGCACGCATCTCGGCTGCACCCCGGATTGGAAGGCCAGCGAAAACAAATTCAAGTGCCCCTGCCACGGCAGCGGTTACGACAGCGAAGGGATCAACTTCGAAGGTCCAGCGCCCCGCCCGATGGACCGCGCCAATGTCCAACTGGCGCCGGACGGACAGATCATTGTGGACACTTCGCGCCTGTTTTCCTGGCCCAAGGGACAACCGAGCCGTTTCAATGACCCCGGCTCATATTTGCCCGTGTAGCAATGTCGATGGACTTGGAGCGGCGGAGCTCGGGGCTTGTCCCGCCTGTTGACGAGGCTAAAAGGAAAGAATTCTCGAGCGGAAGAGAACGGGGGCGTCACGATGGCTGACGAAAACAAGGGAAACGGGAACAACGGCAAACCGGGCGGGCTGCTTACGCGAGTCACGGCGGGCGTCAAAGAAGACGTGGAGGCCCTAAAGACCGATCTGCCAGCGAAGGCCAAAGAACAGATCGAAATTCTGAGTAAGCCCACCAAGACGCAGCTCTACACTTCCATCTTCCGACACAAGCACGACGACACGCCCCGCAACCGCGCGCTCGGAGTGCTTTCCAACGTCTTTCTGCATCTGCATCCGGCGAAAGTCAATCGCGACGCGGTGCGCTACAGCTACACCTGGGGCATGGGCGGCATCACTTTTTATTTGTTCTTTGTCCTCACGCTCACCGGCGTCTTGCTCATGTTCTATTACCACCCCAGCAAAGTTCAGGCGTTCCGCGACGTTCTTTATCTCGAACACGACGTCCCTTACGGAAAGCTCCTGCGCAACATGCACCGCTGGGCCGCGCACTTGATGGTCATCGCCGTCGAGCTGCACATGTTCCGCGTCTTTCTCACCGGTTCCTATAAAAAGCCGCGCGAATTCAACTGGACCGTCGGCGTCATCCTCCTGGTCCTGACTCTGCTCCTCTCCTTCACCGGCTACCTCCTGCCCGACGATCAGCTCGGCTTCTGGGCCGTCACCGTCGGCACCAACATGGCGCGCGCCACACCTTTATTAGGCCACGAAGGCCCGTTTGGCCCACAGTTTGGGATGACTCCTTACAATGATGTGCGCTTCGGACTGCTTGGCGGATCGATTGTGGACGCCAACGCGCTCCTGCGCTCTTACATCTGGCACTGCATCGGCATTCCCATCATTGCTTCCGTCTTCATGATCTTGCACTTCTGGCGCGTGCGAAAGGATGGCGGGATATCCGGGCCGGCTCAAGTGGTTCTCGACTCCGAGGTCAAGGAGGCGAAAAAATAGCCATGGATTGGAAGCAACTCTGGCAGATCCTCTCCGCCGCGGACAACGTTCCGATCATCGCCATGATCCCGCTGCTGGCCTTCTACATTTATCTTGCCGGGAGGCAGGCGTTTGCCAACGACAAACTCATCGCGGATCTGAGCGCCAATCCGGCGCTGGCGAAAACGCATCACCGCAGGACCTGGCCTTTCCGACCGGGATGGCAGAAGGAAGTCCACGTTTGGCCGTTTTTGTTGCGCGTGGAATTTCTGGCGGCAATCATCGTCACCATCATTCTGATGGTCTGGTCCATCACGTTGAACGCGCCGCTCGAAGAACCCGCCAACCCCAACCTGACCATGAACCCGGCGAAAGCGCCCTGGTACTTCCTCGGCCTCCAGGAAATGCTGGTCTATTTCGATCCCTGGATCGCCGGCGTGGTTATGCCCACGCTGATCATCATCGGTTTGATGGTGATTCCTTATATTGATACCAATCCGCTGGGCTCTGGCTACTACACCTGGAAGCAGCGCAAGTTTGCCATCAGCACTTTTCTGTTCGGCTTTGTCATCTTGTGGGTGTCCATGATTTTCATCGGCACCTTCATTCGCGGGCCGGGTTGGCAGTGGTTCTGGCCGGGGCAGACCTGGGACCACAACCGCCTCATTTATGAAGTGAACCGCGACTTGCCCGACCTTCTCGGGATCACTTCGAATTTGTGGAAGGGCATCTTTGGAGCGATCGTCGTTGGCGGATACTTCGTCATCGGCGGGCTCATCGTGAACGGATTGTTCCGCCGCTACAATCCCAAGGATTATAAGCGCATGAGTCTGCTGCAGTATTCCATCATGATGACATTTTTCCTGATCATGGTGGCTCTTCCGATTAAGATCCTGATCCGTCTGCTCTTTCACATCAAATACCTTTGGATCACGCCCTGGTTCAATATCTAGGAGGACCTGGTGCCGGATAAGCCCATCCCCGAAAACGATCCGATTGTAACCAAATCCCTCGCGCCGCATTACGTTATATGCATGGTCGTCCTGATGGCCACGCTCTTCTGGGCCCTTTGGGATGAAGATTTCGGCCAGCGCCCGTGGAAGACTTTCCAGCACGAATGGAAAAGCCGCTACTCCGCTTTTCTGAAGACCGCCCGCACGCAATCGGCGCAATCCCAAAAGGAAATCGAGAACAGTCCGGATTATCAAAAACTGAAGCAGGATTACGAGGCTGCCAGCAAGAGCGCGGAGTCGCGCATCAACGAACTTAGAGAAAGGCTCCGGGAAGTAGGTGCGAAGATTCTGGCGGTCCAGGATGGCCCCGGTCATTTCACCGACCGGCGCGCCTACGTCACCGCCGTCACTTACGACATCGAAACCACCGCCAGTTCTTCCGCAAAACAGGGCAAGCAAAGGGACCTCGATGCGTACAAGGCGGAACCCAGCACTGTCGAAATGCCCGACGGCAAGGTGCAAACCTTCAAGAACTTCGGCGAGCTCGAAGAGGTCTACAACGACCTGAAAAATGAGCGCACGCAATTGAGCGCGGAACTCGGCGAACTACTGAAACCCGTAACCGAAAAGAAGGAATTGATGGATTCCTACCTCGCCGATCACATGGTGAGCCTCACTTCTTCTCAATTGCTCAACCTGCAAAACAGCGTGGAATCGTTGACTCCCGCGATTCGCCAGATCAATGTGAACGAGCACGCCGCCAACCTCGAGCGCGAAGACAGCGCCCAGATTGTCGACCGCTGTGAGTCCTGCCACCTCGGCATTCGCGAACCGGTCAACCTCACCGCGGCTGCCATGTCTTTGCCCGGCAAGAAACCGGATGAGTACGCGCGCGCTTTTACCAGCCATCCCAACCGCGACCTGCTGCGAATTCATGATTCCGAGAGATTCGGCTGTTCGCCGTGCCACCAAGGCAATGGCCGCGCCACCACCAGCGTCGAAAAAGCTCACGGCACTTACGAACATTGGCTGTGGCCTATCTTCCGAGCCGGAAATTACGAAGCCGGTTGCCAGATTTGCCACTCCGCGGACATGGTTCTGGTGAACAACGACGTCGGCTGGGTGATCGGTGAAGGCAAGGATCTTTTCCGCCAGCGCGGGTGCGTCGGCTGCCACCGCTACGAAGGCTACGACAAAGAGCCCGAAGACCTTCTCTCCATCGCTCAGGAAATCAAGCTTCTCGAACAGCAGAAGAAAGACCATCTGAAGCAAGCCGACGACTTCATGGCGCAGGCCGACAAAGCCGCTACAAACGAGGAAGCCAACCACCTGAACGATCGCGCCGTGGCCCTGAAAGTCGAGAACAGCAAAGTCGACCTCCGCATCATGCAGCTCGACCGCACCACCAAAAGCCTGCTGCAAGACATGAAGAAAGTCGGGCCCAACCTCAAGGATGTGCGTCTGAAGCTGAACAAGAACTGGATTCCCGTTTGGCTGAAGAAGCCCACGGACTTCCGCCCCACCACCAAGATGCCCAACTTTCGCTTGACCGACGAACAGATTCGGGCCATTTCCGCATTCGTCTGGCAATCCGGCCTTACCGATCCCCCGCCCAAGCACAAACCCGGCAACGCCGCTCATGGCAAGGAATTGTTCGAAACGCGCGGCTGCCTCGCCTGCCATTCCATCGGCGAAGGCGATCAGATCGAGGGCGGCACGTTTGCGGCAAATCTCACACGCGTCGGCGAAAAAGCGAATTATGATTATCTGGTTCGCTGGGTCCACAATGCTCGCGAACGCACGCGCCCCTATTGTCCGTACGAGAAAAAAGACATCGGCCCCGAGGACTACAAAAAGAAAGGGGTGCCTTTCGTCTTCGATCTCGATCACAGCAAGTGCCCGAACGACGGCCATGAACTCCAAGTCCAGAACATGACGGTAATGCCGAGCCTCCGCCTCTCCGAAACCGACGCCGAGGATATCGCCAGCTATCTCATCACGCTCAGGAAAAAGAGTCCCTCCGACTACGCGGACGCCTCGTTCATGGACGACCCGCAGCTCAAGGAGCAAGGCAAGAAGTGGGTTCGCTTCTTTGGGTGCTTTGGCTGCCATGAGCTTTCCGGGCTCGAGGACGAGGGCCGCATCGGTACGGAACTGACGGCCGAGGGCAGCAAGCCGGTCGAGCGCCTCGATTTCGCGCTGCTTACGGAAGTCGCCGAGCGCGGCGGCAATGAGCCCATCAAGGACCCCGAGGACCTCGCGCGTCTGCCCGAAGGCCCGGCCAAGGAGCCCTGGTACGACCACCAGGGCTTCTTTGAACACAAGCTGGCCGAACCCAACATCTGGGACCAGGGGAAAATCTTCAACGACGAAACCGAAAAGCTGCGCATGCCGAACTTGCATCTCACGAAGGAGCAGATTCGCGCGCTCACCACGTTCCTTCTCGGCAGCCAGGAAAACCCGCTTCCCCCCAGCTATCAATACAAGCCGCTCGACTATCGCAAAGACATTCAGGAAGGCTGGTGGGTGGTCAAGAAGTACAACTGCATGGGCTGTCACCAGCTCATTCCCGGCCAAAAAACCATCCTCATGGGGTTGGCGCGTTATCAAGACGCGCAGGAACAGTTGCCTCCGAAGCTGCTCACCGAGGGCGCGCGCGTCGATCCCCAATGGTTGCTGCGCTTCCTGAAAAATCCTGCGCTCAACGACAACGACACGAATCGCAACGGCATTCGCAGCTACCTGCAGGTGCGCATGCCAACGTTCTCGTTCTCCGAAAACGAGCTTGGCAAACTGGTGCGGTTCTTTCAGGCGCTTTCGCGCCAGCCGTTCCCGTACATCCCCGAAGAAGTCCCCGTGCTCACCGCCAAGGAAACCGAAATGGCGCGCAGTCTCTTTAGCAGCACTGCCGCGCCGTGCCTCAAGTGTCATGCCACTGGCGATCCTGTGCACGACCGCACTGCCACCGCGCCGAATTTTCTCCAGGCTCGCGGCCGCCTAAAGCCCGATTGGATGGAGCAGTGGATGCTCGATCCGCAAGCCATTAGTCCTGGCACTTCAATGCCTTCAGGTTTGTTCAAGCGCCAGGACGGCCATTGGGTCTTTTCCGGGCCGACGCCGCCTTCCTTCCAAGGGTATGACAAGGACCATACGAAGCTCCTCGTGGACTACATTTTGCAGCTCACGGCCGAAGAACAGCGCCGCGTCGCTTCTGGGATGGGGCGCTCACGCGCCGCAGTAACTCCTGGTCCTCCCGTTGCGGCCGGCAGCGGCGGCCGCGGCGTCAGCAAATAGGATTTTCTGTGAGATTCCCATTCTCAGGAAGAGGGCACAAAATGAAAACGAAAACCTGGGTGACAATTCTCGGTATGCCCGTGGCATGTGGATTCGTCCTCCTCGCCGGATGTGGCGGCAAGAAGGAGGAAACTGCCGAGCAGCCCGCGGCTGCTCCCGCGGCGGCCCCGACCGCCGCGCCTGTCGATCCCGCCACGGTTGCCACCGTCGCCGGCACTGTCAAATTTGAGGGCACAGCGCCCGCGGGCGCGAAAATCGACATGAGCCAGGACCCCGCCTGCAAGGGCACGAACACCGCGGAAGCCCTCCTCGCCAGCGGCGGCCACCTCGCCAACGTGTTCGTCTATGTCAAGGACGGCCTTGGCAGTCGCACTTTCGATGTGCCGAAACAACCCGTCACTCTCGACCAGAGCGGCTGCAAATACCATCCGCACATGCTCGGCGTGATGATCGGCCAGGAGGTCAAGATCGTCAACAGCGACCCCACCACGCACAACATTCACCCCCAGCCAAAAGACAACCGCGAATGGAACGAATCGCAACCACCGCAGTCCGCCCCCCTTGACAAGAGTTTTGCGCGCGAAGAAATTCTTCTTCCCGTCAAGTGTAACCAGCATCCGTGGATGAAGATGTACATCAACGTGGTGAAGAGTCCCTTCTACGCGGTCACGGACGCCGACGGGAAGTTTGAGATCAAGGGCTTGCCGCCAGGCGACTATACCCTGGCTTTCGTCCACGAAAAGCTTGGCGAAAAAGACGAGAAAGTCACGCTCGCGGCCAAAGACAATAAGACGGTCGACGAGACGTTCAAACCGTAGTGGGCGTGACGAAACGATTTTCCATGGCCATTTCCATTCCGCGGCGCCTGCCGCAGGCAAACGCTGCAGACGAGGAACGTGCTTATCGCTTGATACTGAGCTTACGCGAAATGTGAGGAGGCGACTTGCTTGCCGTGATGCTCTTGATCTCCATCGTGCTTGGGCTGATTCCGCTTGCTGGCATTGCCTGGGTCGTCGTCAGTGGCACGATGACCACGGTCGACGGGCTGTTCGAGATTCTCATCATGCTCAGCCTCTCTGCCGTCTTCTTTCTCAATGCTTTCTGGGAGCTTCGCGGCAAAAACAAGCCGGCTGGCCCGTCCAAGCCCGGCTCGCCCTCCGACGAAGGTTAATTCGAGCGGCGGAGCTTGTTTACTCGCAGCACGGTCGAAGGGCGCCTGGGCTGGGAGGGGTTGGAATCTGCCGCGGCCAGGACTCGAGAGGCCCGAGCCTTTTGCTTCTCGGCCTTCTTTTTGACAAACTCATCCACCAGCATGGACACCCCCTCACGCTCTTCGTCAAACGGTGATGTGGAAGCACTCCTGAAAGAAGCTTCCGCGCCGCAAACTGGCGCGGCGTCCGGCCAATCTGCCGACGGCATGTCCACGCGCACGCGTCTTCTCTTCTATCTCGCCGCGTGGCTCATCGTGCTGCTTCCCTTTCTGTTCTGGTGGAACAGCTGGTTTGGCCGCCGCCTCTCCGACCGGCAGATCACGGAATATCTGACCGACGACAAGCACCCCCGCCACATCCAGCAGGCTCTGGTGCAAGTCGGCGAGCGCATCACACGCCAAGATTCGGCCGCGCGCTGGTATCCCGTACTCGTCCGCCTCTCGACCTATCCCGTCGAGGAAGTGCGCAACACCGACGCGTGGGTCATGGGGCAAGACCCTTCCGGGGCAGGGTTCCACGAAGCCCTATTAAAGATGTTGCAGGATTCTTCGCCCATAGTGCGGGGCAACGCGGCACTCTCGCTGGTGCGCTTCCGCGACGCATCGGGCCGCGCGCAAATCGTGGCGCTGCTCGAGCCTGTTCACATCGTCGCCCCATTCGGCGGTCATATCATCGACGCAGACAGACCAGGCACCGCCATCCATCAAGGCGGCATCATCGCCAAACTCAGCTACGGCTCCGAAAAGAGGACGGATCTGCGCTCGCCGATCAGCGGCCGCATCCACTCGCTCTCTGCCGCCGCGGGAGCCAGCGTCGCCGCCGGTGAGGAAATCGCCGTCGTCGATCCCGGCGACGAACAAGTCTGGGAAGCCCTGCGCGCGCTGTACATCATCGGCCGCGCCGAGGACTTACCGGCGATTCGCCCCTACGAACGCGAATCCCGCGACATCCCCGACCGCATCCGCGAGCAAGCTCTCCTCGCCGATCAAGCCATCCGTTCCCGGGCCTCCAGCGAGCCCTAAGCTTTCCATCGCATGGCGCAAAAGATATCCCCGAGAAGCAGGCCGTTAAACCGCTGCAGGATAGACCACGGGACGCGGCTGCTCGCAAACCTTAGACCCACAAAGAAGCGCCCACCTTCAACTTTTTGGCAGTAGACCACCTCGCCCCTCATGGGCGTTCCCCCCTTCGTGGGAACAATCTCTGCCTGCTCGCCAAGCCGCCACTCGCATGTCGAGCGCACGCGGATGCCATGCGGACTCATATTATCGGTGATGGTCCTTTCAGGCGGCCCGCTCGTCGCACCCGCGACGGGCGCGAGTTTCACTTCCATCATAATTGGGAGCCTTTTTTCTTCTCTGCCGGTGAGGCGGCTATCCAGATTCATCCCCTATGCGCCCCTTTTCAAGGAACTTGAGCTGGTAACCTGCACGAACAGGGCTGGTGCACGGAAGGTCGGGCTGGGTGCTTGGCTCTCGGTAGCTGGTTTGGCTGCGGAACCTTAGCTTCAGTTGTTATTTTTGTTCTTCTTGCTCTCTTCGAGGATTTCGGGCCGTGACCCAAAGTAGATGTCATCCGCTGGAATAGCAATCCAGTGAATACCCTAGTACCTCGTGGTATTCGTCTCGGCCGCAAGGTAGGTAGTAGTACCTTCACAAATCGTCGTTATCCGGGCCTTCTGCAGGGCGCTTGTCGTTCAGAAAGAACGTTGCGTCCCGCGGTGCAGCGATGAATTGAAAAGGCCCCGGAGTTCGCGTGAGGTCAAAGCAATCAGAAAGGTCGTCGGCCGGCGTATCCGCGTACCCAAGGGTGGGCACCTGAAAGACCTCCTCAATAAACTTCAGGATGCTCCCAAAATCGTGCGTCACATGCGACACGTAGGCGGGCTTCGCGAATGGTGACACCACGATCACCGGGACGCGGAAACCGTATTCATAGGAATTCGTGATTTTCGGCGCCACGTGGTCATACCACCCGCCCCAGTCGTCCCAGGTAATAATGATCGCCGTGCTCGACCAGAATTGGCTATTCCCTACAGCGTTTACAATCGAAGCCACCCACGACGGACCGGAGCCGTCGTTCGAAGACGCATGATCGGAAGCCGCCGCAGTGGGTATGACCCAGCTCACCTGCGCCAGTTGCCCGTTCGTGATGTCCGTCAAAATCTGCGTCGACGGTGTGATTACGCTGCTGGTCCAGTCCGGGCCCATGCGCAGATGCTCGATGGCGTTCGGCCCCGTCCAGATCGAGCCCGGCGTCGGCGTGTAGTATTTCCAGGCAACGGATTTTGCGTCCAGCTCATCCACGAGCGTCGGATGCTCGAAGCATGGATACTGCGATGAATTCTCCGCCCCCGTAGGATCGATCAGCAGCACAAACTCACCCGCAGGAGCCGTGCAGCCCACGACTGCGCCCGCCGTGGGCACGTGCGGATTCTCCGACGCAAACAGATTGCTCGTCGCCGTCGGCACGGAAGTGCCGGAAATAATGAATTGGTGCGCCGGGAAGCTCGGCCCCTGATTCGTCTGGAACATGCGGTCGCCAAACGTGTACGTCTCTGCCAATTGGAAATACGGCGCCACTTCCGATGGATTGACGTACATGAACTGCGGGTTCGGCGGCGGACAGCCCACGGCCCCCGCCTGGCAGCCCAAGCCCACAAGATCGGCTCCATCCATTTTCCCGCCGTCATACATCTTTACGAAAGCCGTATGCGCGTGGCTCAGGTCGTAGTTATTCGCCAGGGTGATCGGTTGCAAAGTGATAGTTTGCCCGAGCGAGTTCACGCCGCTCGCGGCGATATCCGCATTGGGCAGCCCGTGGAAAAGATTATCCGGCGTGCGATTCTCTTGAAAGATCACCACCACGTGCTGAATTTTCTGCCCAAAGGGCGACGGAGGGGGTGGCGGCGTAACCGTTGTTCCGCTTCCCCCACATCCGCCGGAGTTCACGAGCAATCCGGCGGCAAGCAGGCAAGCCGCAGCCGGAAGAATCAGAATGGGATTCTGAAGCCGCATGTTCGCTGGCACTCCCTCTTGATTTGGCCGGGCTAGCCTTGGGCTAGCCTGCCGCGACCCCGCCTCTGGCGTTTAGTTGTGCAGTTAGCTCTGTATCCGGGCACCGCCCCAGCTCGCCCGGAAGCAAACGCTGGTGCCAGGTTTGCGAGGTTATCCCAGGCGAGCGTAATGTCGGCTCCCCATGGCCAGAGTTGTGGATGACCAGTTCTTCTCCGAGCGTCTCCGCCTTGACACGAATTCGCACGGCCGGTAAGGCGCTCGAGTCCAACCGCGGTTGCCATATCGCCAGTCGCGACTTACCGTCCACAACTTACGATTAATGTTCGCCCTCCGCGCGAACGGCTGGCCGGAAACTGCCCTTAAGGACAGGTGGCACCGGCTGTCCTTGGGGTTACGCTGCGAATTACAGCCCATTCATTAGGTCCCGTCTGGGAGGCGTCATGCGCAGCCCCAGGATTTTGCTTGCCTCAACATCCCGCCCGCGGCCGGTTTTGGCCAATTTTGCGCCACCCGCGGCGGCTTTGCTTGCGCTGCTGGCGCTGGCTCTTCTGCTTTGGCCGCCGACGGCAACTGCCCAGTTGCCCTCCGGAGCAGGCGCGCAGCAATCCCCGCCGGCTCCAACCCCTCAGCAAGCGCCCCCAGCCCCCGCGGACCAGCCCTTGCCGCAGGCGGCCGGCGCGCAACCCTCGCTTCCGGCCTTCGCAACGCAGCGGCCATTAACCTCCGAAGAGGTGGTCGAAAAGATTATGGCGCAGGAGCGGACCGAAGTCGGTCTGCTTCGCCAGTACTCGCCGCTGGTCGAGACCTACATCCAGTATCTCCGGCCGGATAAGCAGCTCGGGGCAGCTCCCGCCGGCGACAAATATTATCTCGGCCGCGCCGAACTCTCGAAGGGCGTCGAACTGGAGCCGCTCGACCGCGACCAGGGCATAAAGCACAAGCTGATCGGAAGCTGGGGAGAGTTCTTCAACTCGGAGTTTCTCCCGCGCGGCTTCCTGCAGATGATTTACCTGGACGTTAACAGCTTCGACCGCTCGCATTACCGGTTGGAGTATGTGCGGCGCGAGTTTTTGGGCGAGGTGCGCTGCCTGGTTTTTGACGTCGATCCGGTAAGCAGGAAGGATAAAGGACGCTTCGTCGGACGCATCTGGGTGGAGGATCAGGATTTTCACATCGTGCGTTTCGACGGCGCGTATGGCGGGTCGTCGCTGACCAGCAACTACTTCAATTTCGACAGTTGGCGCGCCAACGTCGGGAAAAACCTCTGGCTCCCTTCGTTCATTTACAGCGAAGAAGGCAGCGTGCGCGACAAGCGGTCCGTGAACATCGGATACAAGGCATTTCGCGCGCAGACGCGGCTTTGGGGCTACAACCTGGGGCACGCCCGGCAGCAACAAGAGTTGAGCAAGGTGCTCATCGAGTCTTCGGCGGGAGTCCGCGACCAGTCGGAAAATCAGAATGATTATTCGCCGCTACAGGCGGAGCGTTCCTGGGACCATCAGGCAGAAGACAATGTGACGGACCGGCTCGAGCGGCTGGGCCTGCTGGCGCCCTACGGCGAAGTGGACAAAGTGCTCGAGACGGTGGTCAACAACCTGGAGGTCACGAATGATCTCGACATCCAGCCCGAAGTGCGCTGCCGCGTGTTGATGACCTCGACGCTCGAGTCGTTCACGCTCGGGCACAGCATCGTGCTGAGCCGCGGGTTGATTGATGTGCTGCCGGACGAAGCCAGTCTCGCGGCCATACTGGCGCACGAACTGGGCCACATCGTCCTGGGACACCGCATCGACTCGCAGTATGCGTTCTTCAGCCGGCTGCGGTTCGACGATAAGGACACGTTCAAGCATTTTGATTTTGCGCGCACTCCGGATGAGGAAGAAGCGGCACGCCAAAAAGGGATGGAGCTGCTGAAAAATTCGCCTTACAAGGACAAGGCTGCGAGCGCGCAACTGTTTTTGGACGCGGCCCGGAGTCGCGCGAAGGAAATTCCGAACCTGATCAGTCCGCACCTAGGGGACAGCGTTTCGGCCGGCTGGACGGCGGCGTCCGCTCGGCCGGCGCCGGCGGACAAATCTTCTGCGAGCGATAAGCCGGCGACTCCGCCCGAGGAAAAGCCAGCGGCCAACGCGATCGTGGCGCTCCCGCTCGGCGGACGCGTTAAGGTTGATCCGTGGAACGATCAGTTACGCATGCTGAAGTCCAAACCGGTGGGGACCGTGGCCGAAGGGGAGAATACCCCGTTCCAGATCACCCCGTTCATGTTTTACCTGACGCGCCTCGTGGAGAATGCACCAGCCTCACCCGCCCCAGGCACGGAAGCCGCCACCCAGATGGACGCTCCGCCAAAACCTCAGATCCGGCAGGAGGAGCTTCCCGGCCTGCCGAGGCCCGACTCGCCGCAAAAACCGTGAGGCGTTTCGCATGGGAAATGCCGTTATGGTTGCAAAAGGGAAGCCAACAGCTAGTGTAGTGCGTCTAACGCTTCTTTACATTTGGCGATCTTTGTAAGGATCTGTTCGACTGAGGCGCTCCAGACCAAGACTCGCGGATTCTGGTTGTTGTTGTCGATGTAGTCGCTGATCGCACGAATCAGTTCCGTTACGTGATGAAAGGACCCACGGCGCAGCCGTTGCTGTGTCAGATCTCGAAACCAACGTTCGACCAAGTTCAGCCAAGACGAAGAAGTGGGCGTAAAGTGCAGGTGAAAACGCGAATTGCGGCGCAACCAGCGTTTGACGCTCGCGTGCTTGCGGGTGGCATAGTTATCCATGATCAGGTGCAGCTCAAATTCTCTCGGTGTCTCTTGATCGATGTGCTTCAGGAAGCGGATGAATACTTGATGCCGGTGTTGCGGCATGCAGTCGCCAATGACCTTGCCGTCGAGCGTGTTCAGTGCGGCGAACAAGGTGGTCGTGCCATGGCGTTTGTAGTCATGCGTCATCGTGCCGCAGCGGCCGGGTTTCAGCGGCAAACCAGGTTGCGTGCGGTCGAGCGCTTGAATCTGGCTCTTTTCATCCATACAGAACACCAGCGCTTTGTCGGGTGGGTTCAGGTACAGGCCGACTACGTCGATGAGTTTCTGAACGAACTGCGGGTCGCGACTGACTTTAAACGTCGAGATGCGGTGTGGCTTCAAACCATGCCCGCTTCCAAATGCGTCGCACCGTTGCTTCGCTGACGCCTTGCGTCTTGGCCATCAGTCGTGTGCTCCAGTGCGTGGCGTTCGGTGGTTGACGGTGCAGCGTCGCCTCCACAATCGCGGCGACCTTATGGTCGGGAATCGCAGGAAGGCGACCCGGACGAGGCGCGTCTTTCTGCAATCCTTCCGTGCGCAAGGCCAAAAAACGTTCGCGCCACAGTTGCACGGTGGGCCGCGAGACGCGAAGCCGCTGTGCGATCACCTGACTCTCGACGCCATCGGCGGCCAGCAGAATGATCTGCGCCCGCTGAACCACGCGCTGCGCCTGGCTTCTGGCCCTGGCCCACGTTTGCAAGGTGGTTCGCTCCTGGTCGGAAAGCAAGATGGGTGCAGCTATTCGGCTCATGGCCGCAGGATATACGCAAGATGGACATAAGTCATGCTATTTATGACGCACTGCACTAGCGCAGCCTGTTTCGCCCATCCAGAACCGGAAGGAATGGCTGCCCTACCGACCCACACTCCAGCGAAAGCCGACACAGCAAGCGGAAGCAAGAGGAGAGTTGCCGCCGATGGGATCATCGCGATGGCGTTCCTTATTTGCAGCACGATGACCCTGCTTCTTGGCTGGCTAGCGCTCTAATAGAATCAGGCCCGCAGGGAGATTGGCAAAGCCTCGAATAATGGTTCGATGCGCTGTGGGATGGGGCTGCTGCAACTCACCTGGGCGCTGGCGCGCCCTCATGCGGCTTCAGTAGGACATGGGGCCGACTTCTTTTTCCACTGTGGTCGTATCCACCATGACGATGGCGTCCCAGGGGCAGCCATCGAGGAAGCAACCGTCCGGGCCCTTGCTAAGGCACTTCTTGCAGCCTATGCAGAGAATCGGATCGATCTGAATGCGTCCGAATGGCGGATGGTCCTCGTCGGGAACCCAAAACATGCAATCTTCGACAGGGCAGTATTCAACGCAGGCGGGAGAGCCGGCGCAACCGGTGCAGCATTCGGTGATGACGGCTAGTTCTTTGGGCTTTTTCTTGCGCGGGGTGGCAATGCCTTTTGAACGCGGCTCCTGCTTCAGTTCGTCCGGGACCATCCCCGGCGCTTTCACTTCGGTAGGAGGGGCCATATATGGCGCATTATACCTGGTTTTTGTTAATTGGAAAGTAGTACGCGAGACAAATTGCGAAGGCGGGGAGACCGGCGTTCGAATTGAGCCCTGAATTTGATTCCTGCCTTCGGTGATTTGTTGTAAGACAAAGAGGCCTGCTTTTCAACATGAGTGACGATTGTTGCAGCAGTTTTTTGCATCGCCACGGGGCCGGAGGTTGTAGCGATGAGGAGAATACTCGTTTCGGGTGTTTTTCTCTCCTGCGCCGGCGTCTCACTGGTTTTGGCCGCCGGGTCACAAAGGCCAGCGAGGGATCGAACGTTAGAGGCGACCGTTACGATTGATGCTTCCAGGCCTGCGAGCTACAAAATTCCGCGCACGATTTTTGGAACGTTCTTGGAGCCGATTGGCAATTCGATTTACGGCGGGTTGTGGGCGGAACTTTTGCAGAATCCGAGCTTCGAAGACAATCTGTGGAATGCCGGGGCGATCCAAAAGATGCTCAGCGACGAGCCGCAACTGGCACGGGCTTCAGAGCTCGGCCTACCGCTTCCATGGGAGCCGCTCGATGCCAAGCAGGGGAACCGTTACGAGCCGCGGTGGAATGATGCCGCCAATTCTTACCGCTCGCTTTTCTTGATGGGCTTGCCGGAAAGGCCAGTGGGTGTGCGGCAAAAAGTTTTTCTTCCGGTTCATCGAATGCTGAAATATGTCGGGAGCTTGTACGCGAAGTACGAAAGCGGGCCCCGGGAAATCGAGGTTTCCATCCGGAGGCGCGATCACCCGGAAGAGGTGTTTGCGGGTAGCAAGATTCGGCTTGCCGGAGATGATTGGAAACGCTATGAGTTTCGTCTTGATCTAGAGGCGGGAAAGATCACGCCGCTCGAACCGGCTGATTTTGTGATCGCGGTCGGAAACAAAGGCCGCGTGCTGGTGGATCAAGCCTCGCTGATGCCGGCGGACAACGTGGACGGGATGGATCCGGAGATCGTCGAGATGGCCAAGGCGATGAAGACGCCGCTTCTTCGTTTTGGCGGGAACTTTACGTCGGCATATCACTGGCGCGACGGCATCGGGCCGCGCGACAAACGCGTGAGCATGCTGAATATCGCCTGGGGCATGCCGGAATACAATACGTTCGGGACGGACGAGTTCCTGCGCTTTTGTGAACTGATCGGAGCGCGGCCGCAGATCGCGCTCAACCTGGGAAGCGGAACAACCGAGGAAGCGGCGGGATGGGTGAAGTACGTCAACGAACATTGGGACGAACACACGGGCGGAGTTCTGTGGGAACTCGGGAACGAGTTGTGGGGGACATTCCAGGTAGGGTATCCGACGAGGCAGCGTGTGGCTGAGCGAACCAAAGCGTTCAGCGATGCCGTACGCAAGATGGATCCGAAGGCGAAATGGATTGCGACGGGAGGGGATGAGGATTCCTACCGCGACTGGAATGAAACGCAACTCACGAATGCGGAGGCCTTTGATTATCTTTCGACGCATTTCGTGGTTACAGACGACAGGGTCGAACGGCAAAATCCCACGGCTGATTTCATCGCACAGGCGGATTTTGCGCTGCCGGTTGGGTTGGAACGAAAACTGCGCGAAATGCACGACGAGATCCAGGAAAACCCGCAGGCACGCGACAGGGTGAAGACGGCGTTCACGGAGTGGCTGTTTTGGGCGCGCCAGGGGGACGCGCCGCGCTACGACAATATGGGAGGCGCAATTTGCACCGCAGGGTTCCTGAATACGCTCATGCGCGTGGCGGATATCGTGCCGATCGCGGATATGACGGGAATTATGGAGTTTGGCGGCATCTGGAAGAAGCGCGGCGACGTGTTCGGCGCGCCATCGTATTGGGCCTTTCGAATGTATTCGAACGCGAATGTTAGCCAAGTCGTGGAAGCGCGAACACAAGTCGAGAAATATGACATACAGCAAGGGTCGGTCCGCCTGCCGAGCATTCCGGACGTTCCGTACCTTGACGTGGTAGCAGCGCGCAACGACGCGGGCGACAAGCTGTCGCTTTTTTGCGTGAATCGCCACTTGACGCAGGACATCGCCGCTCGAATTTCCCTCGCCGGATTCGCCCCGGCACCGGAAGGATCGGTGCAAACACTGTTTGCCGCCAGCCTTTATGACAAGAACGACGAGGCTCATCCTGAAGCCGTGATTCCGAGAGAGAGATCGCTCAAATTGGAAGGCGCGGAACTGGAATGTACTTTTCGGCATGAGAGTGTGACGGTCATTGAACTGCACCAGAAGAACTAGACTGGCCGTCCACGTTCCAGTTTGGTGCGTGGCTTCCGTCGAAGATACCGGCACCCCTGCGAAGGTCTTTTTCCCTGGCAAAATTCATCCAAAATTCATCGCTACTCGCGTTACTGGGTAATCACCTGACTGACCCGGCTGTGATGGGCTTTCAATATCGCTCTGCATCCGTGTCACGGTCCCCTAGGCTAGGGTGCCAGCGTATGCGTAACCGCAAGCGTTCAGGGGTTGTTCCGCACGTTAGCTAAAAGAAACCTGAGGGCCTCTACATCCCGTCGCGGGGTGGAAAATGCGACCAGTTTATCGACCCGTATTTTGGCTAAGCGTAGTTGTGTCTGCAGGAGTTCTAGCGGCGCAATCGGTGCGCGGTGTTCTCGCGGGAACGGTCATTGCCGATCGTATTCGTTGGATACGGGATCATGGCGCCGGAGTACGATTGGGACGACTACAAGGGAACCAATCTGAAGGGCAAGGTCGCGCTTTTATTTGTGAACCAGCCGGCATCCGATGACCCAAAGTTTTTCAAAGGGAAGGCACTGACGTATTACGGGACATGGACGTACAAATTCGAAGAAACAGCCCGGCGCCGGGCGATAGCGACGCTAATGATTCACCGCACAGACCTAGCGAATCACGGTTGGGAAGTCGTGCGGAATTCCTGGGGAAGCAGCCTACCTGAAGAATGATGCCATACCGAGATTACAAGCGGCATCGTGGATACAGTTCGAAGCGGCCAAGAAACTCGTTGCCATGGCAGGGTTGGATCTGAACAAGCTATTTGAGCAAGCGCAAGCGAAGGACTTCAAGCCGATTGAGCTGCGTGTTCGCTTGCAGGCAGGCGTAGTCAGCCAGTTGCGGCCGTTCGTTGCGCGGAACGTGCTGCCACCTTTTTGTCGAGGGTCCGGAGAAGCAGTGCTTTATCGTTCTATGATCACGCCAGCGGGGGCTGCGGCGGTTTCGAGGACTCTACGGGCCGCGCGGGCTGCTGCGTGGGAGCATGCGGCGTGGGAGTGGGTTGCGTATTTCTCTCTTGCTGTTCCTTCTGGGCTGCCGCGCGCCGGGCGAGGATCCGTTTGCGAACTTCTGCTTGCTGCTCCCGCGTCAGCACCTTGTAAACCTCACCGCGCTCCATACGCTGGAAGCCCTGGAGCATAGCCCCTTTCTGGTCCGTGTTTAGCTTGTCGTCTTTAATCACGGCGTCCAGGCGCGCCTTGAAATCCTCATGGATCTTGTTAATTCTTTCCTTCTGGTCATCTGTGAAGTTCAGGCCGGCAAAATCGTCCATCGGGCCAGTTTCTTTCGTCATTCGCGTCGGGCGTATGGCTTTGGGCGGAGTCGGAACCGGAGCCGGCGGAGCGCTTTGTGCTCGAGTCCGTACTGGCATCGCACATACAAATAACAGGCCGGCCCCCGCCGCCAGTTGTTTCGCCATTCGGTTCATTTTCATGGCGCCCCTTTCGTGCGCGAAGCATGTAGGTTAGGTCACCATCACTCGGTGAATTATTTCGCGCGTCTACTCAATGCTTATTAGGGCTTCAGTTGCGTCAACAGAGAGTCGTCGATCTTAGGCTTCACCACAACGCTCTCAACGATCATCTTATGCGATTTCTTGACCCTTTGCACCGTAGTTTCAAGAAAAGAACATAGGGAACCATGAGGCCGTTCACGCTCCGGTAATCGCGATAATAGACTTCCACGGGGCGCATCTTGCCATCCATACGTTTGGGCGTGCCTTCGACTTTGACGTCCGCGAACGACTCCGCATCGACCCAGAGATGCCGTACCTGGCCACTCTTCATGGTGAGCTTCAGTTTGTAGGCATCGCGGCTTTCCACTTTCTTCACGCCTTCAACGCAATCTGTGACGGCCGTTGGCCAGCGTTGTTCCCTGATATATTCTAGGCATATATCGTCATTTCGAAATTCGGCGTTAAAGTCAGCGACCGTTATACGGAGCCAGCCGCCCCATTTTCTTCCTGGGCTTACTGGCCCTTTCGGCATGCGGAAATGGTTGCATTCCATTACTTCTTGTCGCGAGACAATTTGTCACCGCTAAAGGGAGAGCCGGCTTGCCGAACCAACACAAGACCTTCGGACTGTCAAGAGTCCGATGCGCTAGCTGCAGGAGATTCAGAAAAAACCGTTCCTTTTGATGGTCGTCAAATTAAACCGCTCGGGGTTCTCGGCTCTCGGCACAAACTTTTCAGACTCTTATAATCTTGAATGGCGATTGTCCCGTGCCTCACGCTTACCACACCTTGCCTTTCCCATTCCGCCAGAAACCGGCTCACAGTGAACTCACTCATCGCCGCCATCTCCGCCACCCACTCGTGGCGAATCTTAATTTCTCTTTGGCCGTTTCTCTTTCGACCAATTTGTTTCTGCAGCCGAAGGAGCTCGCCTGCGAGACGGGCAGACGCCTTCTCGGTGGCTACCTCACAGAATCTTTGTTCCAATTCGCGAATGCGCCGCTCCAGGATGCCTTGCGTGTTTCGCTCCAGGATCGGAAAGCGACTCAGAGCAGCTTTAAACATATTGGTATCCCAGACCAGCGCTTTGCTTTCTTCGATTGCTTGTGCGGTTGAATTGTGCCTGCCCTGTAAATCCATCCCAAGTGAGCCGAATAAATCGGTGGGCGACTCAAGCCGCAGTATGACTTCCTCACCGTTCTTGGTGACCTGCGTTGTTTTTACGCAGCCTTCAATCAACAAGAATACTTCCTTCGCCGGATCCCCAAGACAAAACAGTATCTCGCCACTCGGGAAGTTTCTGAAACGGCCCATAGAAAGGACGCTTGCAGAGATAGGTTCAGGAATCTCCGAAAACAACTCCAAGATCTTCGTTATCGAACGCTTTTGACCCTTCTGAAACATGGTAGACCTCAATTTGAATTTGGGCCTGGAGCAACTCGGTTAGGAGAACGATCACGCCGAATGAAGTTGGCATCGGCCAGTTTTGTGAGACGCGGATGAGCCTCGGACCAGAGCGGGTCTCGGTGGGGCGTGCCCAGGCAGGGACGCAAGCAAAGGACAGCGGACTAAGATCGAATTGGGTCGATAAACAAAACGCTTCGTCGAGCAGGTGTCCCCAATACATTTCGTTTTCGCGCAGTCCCGTTCTCCATACGATGGAGATGTCGCAGCTGTTTCCGACGGGCCGTGGTTGGGGGCCAATTGAGACTCTGCTTAGATTCCCGAGAGAGTGCTTTAACTGAAGATGGATCAACCGGTGAAAAGCACTGTTTCCTTCGTTGGTCAGGACGGCATACGGCTCTTCGCTCCACGCGGAACTTAGGATTAGGTTCGGAATACGATCGCCGTTCACATCGCGTGCAACAATTCGCACATCGCGCCAGTGTGCGGCCAGGCATATGGATCGTCTCTGACCGGAACCGAACTGCAGTTGAACGATGTACTTGGTACCCGAAGAATTGCTGGACACCGGTTGGACGATCGCAATGTCTGGGGCGAGATCTCCGTCAAAATCATCAATCGCGAACCTGTCATTCGCGGCAAGTAGCCCATGCCCGGCGGCGAACCCTTGCGAATCATTGGCGCGTGTATTTGCGCCACCAATGAGCGGGCCGAGGAGAGCGAGAAGACAAACGAACAGTGCCACATGAACTTGGCCAGTTCGTTCCGATATTCGACTTTCCTGAGACTCGGGTGAAATCACAGTGCCACCTGACGAAGGAGGGCCGAAAGCGACCTTCAGCTCCTGAGCCAGCACTTCATCGGCATTCAGTCCCCCTGCGTTGATAGTGCGTCGCAATCGCTAGTCATCCTTGACCGAGAGCAACGTAAAACGAAAATGAGCGCAGAATTTACAAGGCCTTACATGGCCGTTACATTATCCTTACATGACGAGCTCTCAATTTCTGAAGAATTGCAGTTCGGAAAAGACAACGCGCAGCGCCCAAGCTGCTCCTTGGTTGTTCAGTACGCTTCGAGATAACACTGACCAATCGCTGTCGGCAGTGCGCTATCATTTCAAGGGAAAGCACCCGGACCAGAAAGGGATACACGATCATGACGTTAAGGCGATGCGCGTGTCGCCACGCACTGAGGATGGCGATGAATCCCAGATTGAGAGCAGCCCTGCTACTGACAGGTGTTTTGTTGTTGGGCGTACCTTCCCTGCGCGGCCATCACGGCCTCGCAAGGTTTGACACGAAGCATCCGGTGAAGCTCGAAGGCATCGTTACGGATTTTCGATGGATCAACCCGCATGCATATATCTATGCGGACGTGAAAGACGAGCAAGGTAAGGTCACAAACTGGAAGCTCGAGCTAGGGAGTCTCGGAATGCTGACGCGGTTCGGCGGATGGGCGCCAGACACTGTGAGGCGCGGAGCCCAGATCACGGTCGAAGGCTTTCGCGCCAAAGACGGCTCGGCTTATATGTCTTTGACTACCGTCCAGCTTTCCAACGGCAAAATACTGTCGGCGGCGCCATAGACATGCCCGACCTGCTGGCACTTTGCGAGCGGCTGGATCAGAGTGCGATGGGCGCCGCCGTTCGGGAGTCGCTGTGGCTGTTTCCAACGATTGAAACCGTGCATCTGCTTGGGATGGCGGCGCTCGTAGGGACTGTGGCCGTTCTCGATTTGCGCCTCTTGGGATGGGCCATGCGGCGGGAGCGCGTTTCGGCTCTGGCCGGAAGGCTGCTTCCTTGGGCTTGGGCAGGATTTGCAGTGCAAGTGGTTACCGGGGTGCTGCTATTTTCATCGGAAGCGGTCAAGGTCTATAGCAATCCCGCGTTTCGCCTGAAGATGCTATTGATTTTTCTGGCTGGCATGCACGCGCTCATCTTCCACTGGATCGTCTATCGAGATGTGGCAAACTGGGATGAGGGCGCACTCTTGCCCATGAAGGCGAAGGTTTCGGGTTTTGTTTCGATTCTGCTATGGACTGGAATTATTGCCGCTGGACGTTTTATCGGATTTGTGTGAGCCTGCCACTGCCTTCGCGAACGGTCTGCCGAGCAAATCTCGCAGTACACAGTCTCTGGAGCGAAACAGGTCCGACCTCTCAGATGCCGCGCGCCTACCACTGCGAACTGATGTATTCAGCTCGGCGGAGCGCCAGGGCCATCCGGCTTCGCGGCATCCGAGGCGAATATCTCCTTCATGGCTTCCGGCGTAGTTGCCAGTTTGTGCTCCAAAACTATCTCTCCTGCTTCATTCAAGATGCGGTACGAACTCGAGCGATCTCCCAAATGCAAACCATTGGTGAGCTTGTCCCCTTTTACTTAAACGCCTGTCTGCCGTCGTCCGTATGGTGCCGACCTTCTCGATTGCCGGTCTCCTCTTCTTTGTGCTTCGAGCACGTCGATCAGTGGGAGCGTATGGCATCCCGCGGAGACCGGCCTTCTCATCCCACCCGGCAAGTTTTTTTTTCCGATCGGTTGAGACGCAACCCTATTTCAAAAGGGGCGCCATTTTATCTAGCGCCGGCAAATCGGGAATGTGGGGCCGCCCTTTGCGCGTTAATCAGGCTGGTATTGTTCCCTGCTCCCGAGCAACGACAGCGCTCGCCTGGTGTTGCATCCTCTTACTATCCAAGAGATTCGTTTGATGCGGGGAAAGTAACTGCGGTAATGGACGGAAGGTGTCGAAAAGGCACGGAATCCGGAGCATCGGCTTGCCCTTCTCAGCGGCGCTGGACAAGTGCAAAAAGACTGCGCGCAGATATTGGCGTTTTGCTAGCGGCATCGTTTGGTCAATCGCGGCTCGTCTTCGACACGATCAATTTGAAGTAGCGCGACCGGCGAACGTCAGCCCTCCCTTACAGATAGATTTTTGCCAGCGGCGCATGAACCTCGAGGAATTTATCGAGGTGTTGAGTATTGGCGACCGCGTTCGATTGCTTTGCGATGACGGAGTGGTTGTGGCAGAGAAAATCTCTCAAACGCAATTCAAGTTGATCCATTGTCAAATGATATCGGAATTGGTTCACTAGTTGGACTGACCCTCATCGCTGACCCAGCAAGAAGGAATCATTGCACCGGATTTCGTCGTGCCAATAAATCCGGCAATTAGAAAAAGATCCTTACTCCGGCGCGGCAGATGCCATTCGTATTGACTCGGGAAACTTTTGTGTTCACGGGCGAGCGGCTCCGAGAATAAAATGCCAACGGCAGAAACAATACAGACCTAGTTGGAGAGTTCAAAAATGCCCTCGGGCGACTCCCAGAGAACGCGGTTTCCAGAAAATGATCGCGCGGTTACGGTCGAACTGGCACGAGGGAACATCGATGCCCGCACTGATCAGCCTTCGAGACGAGCTTGATGAGAATGCTTCAATGCATCCGAACCAGTCGAAACATCCGGACACCGCTGATTATTTGCCGCAAATGTGGGATGACAGCTCGAGCAGCGCCGCCTCATGTTAGCACGCGAAGCACGCGCACTTTGATCCTGGCGTTTGGCCGATTCGAAATCGCCACTAGAGATAAAGCTCGCGTGCTGGAAAAGGAGTGGGCCGGATACCGTAAGCATCGCCGGATGACAGACGAGGGGAAAGTCTTAGTAGAGATGCCGGAGATTTGCATGCATTGAGACTCACTTAAAGGACCCCAGAGCGGCTGCGTCGGGCGTGCCGAACACTGGGGAGTAGGTCGTCGAGCCATGAAGGCAGCACAGAGCGAGACCGAATCCTCACTAAGGTCCAAAGACCTGGTTATTTTCGAGATCCTCCGTGATTCTAAGTGTACGGGTTGCGGCCAGGTAATTTGCAAGGGTGAGCTCCTCTTTCTGGATGGGGAACGAGCACTATGCCTGAGCTGTGCTGACTTCGATCATCTGGAGTACCTCCCCAGAGGGGATGCCGCCCTTACACGTCGTGCCAAAAAGTACAGCGGTCTTTCGGCGGTCGTTGTTCGCTTTAGCCGGTCGCGTGGCCGCTACGAGCGCCAGGGCATCTTGGTCGAGGTATCTGCGCTTGAGCGAGCAGAAAAAGAATGCCAAGCCGATGCTCAACGACGCGCGGCCTTGCGCTCGTCAGACTCTGTCGGCGCCTGCGTCCGTCACCATTTTGAAGCGGTCCGCGGTGCTCAGCTTCGCGGGCAGCATTTCGTACCACACACCCTTTTTGAGGGAGAGCGTTGGAGGAGATGCCGAAGTCTTGGAAGTCGCACCCGCTACGAGAGAGTCCGCCAGAGCTCCGCCGCCGAGGCTAGCTGCGCATGCGGCGGTAACCGAAGAATTGAAAAACTCGCGTGTGGGAGGACGCATGGGCAACCTCAACGCGGTTTATTCAAGTCGATTTTCGAATCCCATACCTCCTTGGATTTCATGGTTTCATCCCAGGTCACTTCGCGTCCTGTGTAAGCTGCGGTGCGCGCCATCATGCAGGAGAGCGCGGACTCGCTACCTTTCGCGGCCTGGTTATGAAAATTCCCGCTGGTGATGCTTTCCACGAAGGCCTTCTTCTTTTCGCGGTCGGCAAATTCCAGGTTGGAGGTGAAATTTCCCGTAACGGAGAAGGCCTGTTGCTCAGTGCCAGGCTTCTGTGTCAAAGGCGCTTGCCAAGGTTCATCACCCCAAACGCCCAGCGGCCCGGTGTAAGGCGACTGCGAAGTTCCTTTTGTCCCGAAGAAGCGTTCCGTCACATCCCACCAGCCTTTGGCGAACTGCGTCGAGCTGAAGGCGACGTCCACATGATCGGGATAGTGGAAGATCACGTTGTAGTTTCCGTAGACGTCCCCGTCGTTGGCCGGACGGCCCAACCGCCCGCCGGTCGCAGACGCCTTCAACGGATGGTTCTTGAGAACCCAGTTGCAGATATCAATGACGTGAATGTTCTGTTCGACGATGATGTCACCGGAAAGAACGCGGTCGTAAACCCAGTTGCGCAGACGTTTTTCAACAGGGGATGCGTTCGGCCAGGCCGGCCGGTCGATGTAGCCAGCCAAATAGTGCGCTTCGCCGCAGACAATGTTGCCAATCGCTCCGTTGTGGATGCGCTTCACCAGTTCCACAAACGGGGGACAATCTCGAATCTGGAAACCCACGTCCAAACTGAGTTTTCCCTCGGCGCCTTTCCCGATCTCGATCACCTTCAAGGCGCCGGGCACGTCAACGGCCACGGGTTTCTCGAGGTAGACGTGCTTTCCGCCAGCAACGATGGCTTCCAAATGCTGAGGATGATAATAGGGCGGCGTGGCAATCACCACGGCGTCTACTTCTTTGGAGGCTGCCATCTGCTGATAGGCTTTCGGGCCAACGAAAATCTGCGAAGCGTCAATTGCTTGGTATCCCTTGCCTTGTTGCATCTCGTCGAAATGCTTTTTGGCGTTCTCCAATTGATCCTGGAACATGTCGGCCAGCGCCGCGACTCGAGCGTTGCCCGTATCCACAAGGTTCGACGCATCTTCTGTGCCGCGTCCGCCACATCCGAGCAATCCCACGCGAACCGCGGAATTCGCAGCCGTGCCGCGCACCAACTCCGGCTTAATCAGCATCGCCCCCGCCGTAGCCGCCGCCACGCCGATAAACTTCCGGCGGTCCAGTTCATTTGAGAAATTTCGTCGCTTGACATCGCCTGCCATGCTTCCTCCTGTCTCTGGGAACTATCCAATCAGTTTTTCCAAGTAAGCCTTTGCTTCCCGAACATCCGCAAGTTGTTGCGGGCCGGAAATCTCGCGCTCGATGGTGACCGCGCCGCGATAGTTGAGCTGCTTCAGACGTTCAATGATTCGCGGAAAATCCACTTTGCCTTTCCCAATGGGAACTTCCTTCCCGAGTTCTTTCGAATTTGTGGGAAACAATCCGTCCTTGGCGTGGATTCCCTGCACGTAGGGGCCGAGCAGCTCAATCGCGTCCACCGGATTGGCTTTGCCGTAAAGAATCAGGTTTGCGAGATCAAAGTTCACGCCCTGATTGTCCAAGCCCACGTCCTGGATGGCGCGCACCAGCGTGATGGGAGTCTCCTGGCCGGTCTCGTAGCGGAAATTCTGACCGTTGTTCTTGCAGTAAGAGGCCACTTCCCGCATCGCTGCGACGGTTTCTTTGTACACCGGATCGTTCGGATTTTCGGGAATGAATCCGCAATGCGTCTGCACGGCCGGAATTCCGCACTGTTTGGCAAAGTCCGACGCTTTCTTGATGTGCGCGATCCGCGCCGCACGCGTCTCGCGCGGAACAAGGCCAATCGTGAGCGGCCCTTGATAAAAGTCCCAAACTTCCTTCCCTGGCCCTCCGACGACCAGCGAGGTCGCCTCAATCTGGCGCTTCTCCAGGGCTTGACGCAGCCGGCCGACAAGATCCATCTCAAATTCATCCGCAAACACCTGGCTGGTCGGCAAGCCGAGCTCGCGCACCTTGGCCATCGCAGCATCGGGATCCCTCCCGATGCCAATAATCAGGCCAAGGCGCAGCGGCTTTTTCCCTTGATTGGTGGCTACATAAGGCGCGCTTTGACCAGCACGAAGGGTCTCTGCAAGTGGAGCATTGAAAGCGGGCTGGCTTTTTGCTCCAGCCACTTTGCTAAAAGGAGCGGCCAGCGCCGCCGCTGCGGAAGTTTGCAAGAAAATGCGACGATTTTGTCTATTCATACTCACGGTCACGTCAAGTTCTATGTCATCGGCCCGAAACCCATTACCGCATTCTATTGCGGCTTGAGATAAATGTCTTTCCACCGCATCTTCACGCCACCACCAGTATGAATCTGCAAACCAATCACGCCATCCGTGACTTTGGGCGCAGGGTCCGTAAAATCCACAATCTTCGTGCCATTGAGCTGCCTCACGATGTGCGCTCCGTGCACGGACACTTCAAGCTCATTCCACTCACCGGGCTTCAGGGCCTGTTCACCCTCCGCCGTCGGCATCGCCACCCAACCGCGGCCGCCGCTTTCGTAGAGGCCGCCGGTATGCTTGCCCACATTGGGGTCGACCTCCACTTGCATGCCTTCGATGTCCGGCCCATGTTGCGGATCGATGCCCAGAATTCGCGAGTGGAGAAACACGCCGCTGTTACCGGCCGCCTCGCCTTTGAACTTGAGGCGCAAAATGAAATCCCGATACGTCTTTTCTGTGGTTAAGTAGCCGTATTTGTTGGCGGTGCTTTCGCAGAAGATGGTTCCCTGCTCCACGACCCACTTTTCATCGCCATTCTTCTTCCAACCACTGAGATCTTTTCCATTGAAGAGAGGAACCCAGCCGCCTTCCCGAGGAGCTTGAGCCTCGCGAATCGCGAGAAGCAACACGGCTACGAGAATGCCACCACATCTCTTCACGGCAAACCTCCGCCCCCGAATGGCTCTGGATTTTAGAACCTATCAGAAGAAGAACACTATCACACTGAGAACCGGAGAAGAGCACTTGAAAATGCCGGGGCACGCCTTGGCGTGCCCCGGGCGGAAGGTTGCGAAATTACAACGCCACGCGTAAACCACAACGGAATTGCCGCTCGTCGTTCTTGGCACTGCTGATCGAAAGGAAGTCGCCGCCATTCGCACACGTAGGGTCAGTCGCACTAACGGTTATGCTGCAACTACTGTTGGGATTGCTAAAGTGCGGCGAGTTGAAGAAGTTACACTAGCCGCACGGCCCCGACAATTGGCTGTGCCTCCGCAATGATTCGCCTCGCTCAGCAATGCCGCGTGCGCGTTGCGGACTGTGCCAGCCAGCTGCCGGGAGATGTTCAGGCATTCATCTCTGCGCTAGCGACCAAAGGGCTGACTAGAAAAACCTGTAACAACGTGTTGCAGACTCTTTCTGGTTTGCTCAAAACGGCAAAAGCGTGGGGTTATGTTCCAGCTGTGTTCGACAGGTCTGCTCTTTCTCTGCCCCGCGAAGGTGAGAAGCAAGAAGAACGCTTCTTCACTGCTGAGCAGGTGAAGCGAATCATCAATGCAAGCGAAGAGCCTTACTCAACCTTGTAGGCTGTTCTCAGTCTAACTGGTTGCCGTGCGGGTGAAGCACTGGCATTGAAACGCGGTGATCTGGACTTTGATAAGAAGGTAATCCGCATCCGGCGTACTCTTGACCACGCCACGCGGAAAACCCATTCGCCAAAGTCTAGGTCTAACTCGGCTGATTTGCCGATGCCAGAAGCCCTAGCCAAGTGGCTGCGCATATTCCTAGCGTCACACTGGCGCGAGAATGAAGAAGACCTGCTTTTCTCCAACTCCAAGGGGAAGCCTATGCAGCGAGACAAGGTTGCGTACAAGCTGCAAGACACCCTTAAAGCGTTGGGCGTTGAGAAGGCGGCGTTTCATGCGTTCATGCGTTCCGACACTATCTACCCTTCCTGACTATGTCGAGCGATATCGGGCAGCAACCTGTTCAAGTCGGAATATTCAGATCAAAACGCGGATGCGGTGAGCGTATCGCCCAACATAGTCTTCTCGACCCTACAGGTTGTTAAGGAACCTGAGGAGTTGATCGCCCGGGTGATAACGGGTTGCTTTGCCATTGGGCGGTGTTGTCTTGGCCAGGGCTTTCTCCTTTATCGCCAGAGTTGCCTCCAAGTAAATCTGCGTCGTCTCTATCGCCTCATGCCCGAGCCGCAACGCAATCACAGAGCGGTCGACGCCCTCTTGGAGAAGGTCCATCGCCATGGTATGACGACTATGTTTCCGAAGACATAGCCGACACGCGACAGCGAGCGAACTGATTGAGAGCGGTGCAGCACCATCTGTGGTGCAGCGCCAGATGCGGCACAGCGATTCGCGTATCACTTTGCAAAAGTACGCGCACGTCATTGGTGACGCACAGCGGCGAGCGGTGGAATCACTTGCTGGCCGCGTTTTGGAGCTAACCCGCTAAAACGGAGCTAAGTTTTCTGCAACTCATTGATAGTGAAAGAAGTTGGCGGAAGCGTGTGGGAGTCGAACTCAAACATTCGACCCCCAACTCGCGGCGAATGATGACGTTGCAGCTTCCGCCAAGCTCCAATTGGAGTCAATTGGAGTCAGCTTATTTTTCAGAGGTAGGCAGCTTAACCCTAGCTCGGTGCATACTTCCATCTGGAAACACCTACTGCGCGGCTTCGACGGTGAGCCTCAGACCGATTGCCTTGGTGACGGCGACTAGGGTGGACAAACGAGGGTTGCCATGCACGGACAAAGCTCGATAAAGGCTCTCGCGCTCGATGCCGGCAGCCTTGGCGACCTTGGCAATTCCCTGGGCCTGCGCGAGATGGCGCAGCGCAATTAGCAGCACGCGGGGCTCGTCTTCATCTTCCAAGGCAGCCTTGAGGTATTCGGCAGCAAAATCCGGGTCCTTGCGGAGTCGTCGAATGATGGCCTCATCATGCGAAACACTAGCTTTACGTTTCATGAGGTTCCGCTCCTTTCCCTGTGATCCTTGAGGAATTCCAGCGCCCGCTCGATGTCTGCGGACTGCTTTCGCTTGTCGCCGCCGCAGAGAAGCAATATACATTCCCTCCCGATCGTCGTGTAATAGACACGGTAGCCCGGTCCCCAATCGACCCGCAGCTCGTACAATCCCTGGCGCAGAGATTTGCAGTCACCAAAATTTCCGGCGGCCAGTCGGTTGGATTCGGGTCGCAATCTTCGCCTGTGCGCGGGCATCCGCCAGTGCAACCAATCGTCGAAGACATCTTTTCCGGCGCGGTTGACGTAGTGACGAATCTCAATCACGTTTTCAAGTGTAACCTATAGATCACAAGATGGCAATCCCGCTTTCTGCTTCCGGCACGGTGTAACTTCAGAGTTGCTCGAATCCGGAACACCGATTCACGTCGTCACCCGGCTTATGCGCCATGCGGACTCAAACGTCACCCTGGAGCACTACGCGCACATCGTTGGCGATGCCGAGCGGGTTGCGGCTGAGAAGTTCTCTCAGCGGATCAGGCAAAACATCACTCAATTGGAGTCAGACCTCGAATTGGAGTCACCTTCAGCAGTTAAAACAGCGTAAAGAAAGGACTTGGCGGAAGCGTGTGGGAGTCGAACCCACCCCCGAATCCGCGAAGGACACGGGCTATGGTTTTGAAGACCATGAGGACCACCGGGCCCTTTGCGCCTCCGCGAGCAGTATAGAGGAGGTGTCGGCGCGCGCTCAAGGCGGGCCCTCTCAAACTCTCAAACGCGCTGCGAGACGAGCGCGGAAGCGTGGCTGGTGCGAATGAGAGCAGCAACAAGCTCGTAAAGTACCGGGCTAGTGCAAACTTCGTAGTAACAATGCTCGGTGGCGCGACCTACTTTTCCGTCCGGAAGCAACTGGCGCGCGAAGGCTTTGCGGAGGACCAAAAGCTCGACGGATTCACCTTGAGGCACTTCGCCGTAAAAAAGCGTCACGTTTTGCTTGCCCCAGGGCATTTCCAACTTCGTTTCGATAGTGTCGAGGGAGATTTCCTCGGAAAGCTTTTTGAAGCCTTCCTCGTTGAGCTCGATGCCGTTCATGTTGTAGCGAACGAGGAATTCATCCAGCTCTTCGGCAGAAGCGCCTTCCATGGTGTTCAGGAATTGAAACACCGCGAAATGAGATTTCTGCTTGGCGAGCATGCGCTTGGCCAGCTTGGCGCAGCCGGAGAGGCGATCGGAGAGATTGAGCGCTTTGGAAATCATGATGCGCGAATCGCCGTCTACCCAATAGGTGGGCGCGTCCCCCTGAAAAGCCACTCCCAAACCAAGCTCAAGGGCGGGTAGGTCGCTCGAAGAAGCGCCTTCGTTGTAGGAATTGCACACCGCGAGAATCTGCCGGGAAAGGGTGCAGGCTTTCGCGACGGGACGCGCGTAAGCAGCAGACGATTCGGTCTCGAAAATGGCGAGAATGATGGCATCGCCTTCAATGAACACTTTCTTCGCATCGTAACGATCAAGCAGCTTCTTCACCGGCTCATGCAAGTTCAAGCTGAAATGTGAAGCGGGGTTCAGTCCGCGAGAGAGAAGATCCTGAGTCATGCGGGTGGAACCGCGGACGTCGGCCTTGATGATGACGTGAGAAATGACATTGTCCTGCGCCGGGCGGGCCTCTTCCTGAAGAACGCATTCATAGAGCCGGTTATTCAAGCGCGAGAGCTCGCGCGCCTTTTCCGTCGTGACCAGGTTGATGCGCTCCATGCTGGCTGTCAGGTGCTCGGCGTCTCGAAGATCCCGGTGCAAGCGAAAGAAGTCGCCGGCAAAGCGCAACACGGTTTCCTTCATTTCCTCGCGCGAGTAGCGCTGGATTCTCCTGGAGAGCTCCTCAATGGTTCTGAGTGCCAATTTTTTGGCCGGGACCTGCTTGATGACTTGTTCCACTTGCTTCAGTTCGTCCTTGGAGACCAGCGCTCGGCGAAGCTGCTGAAGATGCAAGGGCGGGCAGTATTCATCAACGATAGGACGCACTTCATAGCTGGCCAGGACATGGAGCAGCATTTCGTACTGCTCGAGGCGGTCAAGAAGCCGCGTCAAGAGCTGTGCGCGCAGAGGCGCGGATTCCGGTCCGCCCTTCGGGTCGAACAAACGCTGGGCGTTTTCCGGCTCATCGAGATACTCGCCAAGCCTTGAGGCTTTCCCTTTACGAAAGAAATCCAGCTTTTGTCGCGCATCTTCCACCTGAGGACCAAGCTCTTCGAGCTTGAGCTCCTGGTGTTTGAGCCGACCTTCTATGTCGTGCAAAGAAGCCTTAAGGTCGGCGGGATCGTCCGAGCTCAGCAGCCTATTGAAGAAGCCTTCTCCGCGGTCAAGGCGCTTTCTCGTAGCCTCGCGCTGCTCCTCGAGATTCGTAATTTCATTGCGAGTGGCCTGAACACGCTCGCGCAGAGCCGTATGTGTTTCGACGGCCTCTTTATGGGCTGGATCATCAGCCACGGTGATTCCCGCCTCGCGCAGAAATTCCTGGAAGAGCGCGTCCATGGCCTCGAACCGGTCCGGGTCACGGACGTAATTGCCGAGCAGCACGTAATTCTCAAGAAAAAAGAGATCGTCTTTGCCTCCGTCAAGAAAAATCAGGCGGTTTTTACATAGTTCGTAGTAGGGAGCAAAATCTTCTCCGAACAAGGCGCGGCGGGTTTTGGCAATGGAGTTCTCTTCGATTTCAGCAAGAATCTGGGCCACCTGCTGGCCCACGCGCCGGACAACCTGGCGCCGTGAAGCCTGCAATTCCGACAAGCGGGCCTTGATCACGTGCGCCTGCTGGCTGCGCTCGAAATGTTCGCCGCGCTGGCGAATCCATTCCTTCCCTTCCAGGATAATATTGGCGAACTGGTTGCCGATTTCAGAAGTCAGGAATTTCAGCAGGCTTAAACGGAAAAGGAGATCGATTTCAATATTCTTGTGGTATTTGGCTTGAGTTAGCGCACTCTGCAGAAGCTCCGACAGCAATTTGCGGAACGCCGCGGAATCAAGCCCCCGAGTGGGCCGCGGCTCCATGCCGAGAGAATGCGCGGAACTCGTGTGCTGGCGGATGAGGTCAAGCAGGTAATCGCGAGCCGCCTGAACAAACTTGGGGCTCAGGAAAACGTCGTGGTGAATGTTATCGACGCCGATGGCCAGCGTCCCCATGGGGATCGAGACGTTATAGCTTTTCAGCTCGATTCCCTGCGTCTCGGACGACTTCAATATGGTGTGTTCGCTGGGCATGTGCTTCGGCCACAGGGCTCCTTCCAACCTAACAGCCGTACCGGGGCCGGGCAAGCAGTCCCGGGTGCAGGCGTAACCAGATAGTTAGCGGACAGGGGCCGGCGCGGGTAGTCAGACGGAATCCGACACGGAAATCCGGCGAGAATCGCCTCCCAGGTGCTCCAGTCGAACCCGAACCATCGGCCAGGGCGAGGGAAGCGGAAACTTTTCCGACCATTCCAGAATAGCGACGGCCGGGACCGCAAACATGTCCTCCAGTCCAAGTGTTTCAAAGTCGTGAAAACTCTCGATGCGGTAGAGGTCGGCATGGTAGACCTTGGCCTGTTTGCCATAAACGTGAACAAGCGTGAAAGTGGGGCTGGTTACGTCGTCTTCATTGGCGGCGCCAAGGCCGGAGACCAGGCCCTTGGTCAGAGTCGTTTTCCCGGTGCCCAAATCGCCGGTCAAGAGCACTAAGACCGGCGCTTTCAGTCGTTTGGCGAATTCCCTGCCCCATTGTATGGTTTCCTCGGCAGAGTACGTGATCATCTGCTCAAGCAAGGTCGCGCAACTCCGTGAGCAACTGATCGTACGTGTAAGGGAGAGTGTCTGCTATTTCGCCAGCCAAAAGCGTAATTTCTTCATGTCGGGGGGCTTTTTCATCTCCTGCCCGGCCGTGGAGATAGACGCCGAGCGCCAAGGCCGACTCCCAATTCTCCCTACCAAGCTGGGAAACCGTTCCCGCAAGAATTCCGGTCAGAACGTCGCCCGATCCGCCTTTGGCCATCCTAGGGCTTCCGGTGGTGTTCACGAAGGCGCGGCCGTCCGGTGTGGCCAGAATCGTGTGAAATCCCTTAAGAATGATGTGTGCCTTCCAAGCTTTGGCTGCCTTCCAGGCGATTGCCAATCGGTCTGCCTGCACGGTGGCGCTCGACAGGCCGAGCAGCCGGGCCATCTCACCAGGATGTGGCGTCAGGGCAAGGTGCTTTGTCTTTCGCTTGACCAGATCCTGCCCTCGTCCCGCAAATGCGTTTAGTCCATCCGCGTCCAGAATGACTGGCAACTCGGTCTGGCGAACCAGGGAAGTGATGAATTTCTGCGTTTCCGCGTGAGTTCCAATCCCGGGCCCAATCGCTAGAAGGGTCCTGCCCTGCGTAAGAGCGTGAAGGCGGTTGGCGTTCCCGTTTGCCGCAGCGATCGTGCCCCATTTCGTGGAAACCAGTGGCTCAGTCATAAACTCGGCTTGAGACGCCGCGATGATGGGAAGCACAGCATCCGGACTGGCGACGGTCACCAACCCTGCTCCGGAGCGTAGCGCTCCACGACCAGCTAAAATGGCAGCGCCAGATTTGCCGAGCGATCCCGCGATCAGCAGGAGGTGGCCGTAGTTGCCTTTATGCGAATCCACGTGACGAACCAGAGGAAGGTCGAGGAATTCCCGCGGCTCGATCCAGGAGACCTTGCTTTTGCCAAGTTCGGTGATTAGTTCATAAGGCGATCCAATTTCCCTCACGTGAAGTCTTCCGCAGCATGCCGAACGAGCTGAAACCAGTTGACCGACCTTGGGAGCAGTGAAGGTGACAGTCGCGTGGGCGCAAACCACGGGCCCCTCAGAGGACTCCCCATCGGAAGGCAGGCCCGATGGAGTATCCAGAGCAACGACTGCCTCCGGATACAAAGAGGTGGCATCGCGCGAAATCTTGTTGACGTCTTCAACGACCGAAGCGAGGAGCCCCTCGACCTTACCCTTTAAGCCCGTGCCGAGGAGAGCGTCCACGATCAGGCGCGATTTGGCGATTTCACGGCGTGCCTGTTCCCAATTTTCGCAGGAAGTAATTTCCTGAATTTTGGCTCCCGACTTCTTGAGACGCGCGAGGTTTTCAGACGCATCTCCCGGAACGGCATCTTGTCTCGAGAAAAGATACACGACGGGTTTCAGACCCTTCTCTTGGAGAAGCCGTGCCGCGACGAACCCATCGCCGCCGTTATTCCCCTTGCCGCAAAGAACGGCCGCGTGACTCGCGGCCAGGTCGCCATAGGAAGAGCGAAGGAACTCAAAAAATCGGGTCCCCGCGTTTTCCATGAGCTGCAGGCTGGGGATGCCGTAGCGCTCCGTTGTTAAAAGGTCCACTTGGCGCATCTCGGCAGCGGTGAGAGCTTTCATAGGAAGTTCACAAAACGATCAGAGCATCCAGCCGCCGCTGACATTGACGACCTGCCCGGTGACATATTCAGCCTCTTCCGAAGCAAAAAAAGCCACGGCGGCGGCGACGTCTTCGACCGTGGGCGGGCGCCCAATCGGGAAACGCGCGTCGCGCATCCGGCGAGCCTCCTCGAGCGTCAATTCATTTTCGTCGATGCTGGAGGGGTTTACAACGTTCACGGTGATGCCATTCTTGGCCTCTTCAAGCGCCAAGGAGCGCGAAAGCGCAACCACGGCCGCCTTGGCCGCAGCGTATGCCGAGATTTTCGCTTGCCCAAACGCGCGTTCCGCTCCCACCGCGCCCATGTTGATGATGCGTCCCCAGCGCGCTCTCCTCATGTGGGGCAGCGCGGCACGGCTCATATAGAGAACGGTGAAAAGATTCGAGGCAAAGATGCTCTGCCAATCCGGCAACGAGGATTCCCCGAGCATGCCCCAACGGAAATCGCCGACATTATTGACCACGATATCCAAGCGGCCGTAGCGGTCCGCGACAGTTTTGATCAGCCGATCGCAGCCATTCGAATCGGTGATGTCCGTCTCGACGGCAACGCAATCCGCGCCACCCGCCTGCAACTGGCGGAGCGTTTGCTGTGCGGCCACTTTATTCGAGCGATAGGCAATGGCAATGCGCGCACCATCCTGCGCGAGCCGCAGCGCCAGCCCTCGGCCGATGCCCCGGCTCCCGCCGGTCACCAGCGCCACACGATTCCGAAGCGACATGCTTTTCCCCGGCAAATCCCTTGAAGAGGTTTTCAGTATAACGTAGGCCCAGCAGGCGGACTACCGGAGGCGCGTCACAATGATGGTCATATCATCGGCTTGTTCGGGAGTTCCCGCCCACTCTTCCGCCGCGGCCATGAGCGATTCCGCAACCATCAACGGTTTGGCGCTTTGCAACCGGATAGCCGCCTCCCGGAGCCGCGCGATGCCGAATTCTTCCCCGTAAACGTTTTCGGGTTCGACCAGACCATCGCTGTAACCGATGAGCAGTGAATCGGGCGCAACCAGCAACACGCCTTGCTCGTAGGAGTAATCCTCGAGGACGCCAAGCACCATGCCACCTTTGTCCAACAGATGCGACGAGCCGTTGCAAATCAGAAACGAGGGAAGGTGGCCGGCGTTGGTGTAGCGCAGCGTCCGCGTGGCACTGTCGTAGACGGCGATAAAAAAGGTGGCGAAGCGGTCGTCGCCCGTATTGCGCACCAGATGTTTGTTCAGCCTGGCCACGAGTTCGGCGGTGCTTAGGCTTTCGCTGCCTTCGGTCAGCGCCTGGCTGCGCAGGGCGGCTTGCAGGCTCGCCATGAGCAGCGCCGCGGAAATCCCCTTGCCGGAAATGTCGGCGATGGCGATAGCCACGTGCGTTGGGCTGAGTTGGATGAAATCGTAATAGTCCCCGCTCACCGAGCGCGCCGCTTTGCAGATGGCCTGGATTTCAACCCCCGGAACCGATGGCAGTGTGCTGGGGAACAGCTGGTTCTGGACTTCGCGCGCGATGGAGATTTCGTTCTCCAGGCGCTGGTGCTTGTCTCGCTCCTCGATGAGCTTGTCGATCGAACCCGTCATATCATTGAAAGATTCGGCCAGAACGCCAAGCTGGTCCGGCCGCTCGACGGGAATGCGATGAGACAGGTCTCCGGTCTTGACAAACTGCGTGGCTTTATACAAATCGGCGACCGCCCGCGTAATGCGCCGCGTCAATACAATGCCGGTAGTCCACGCCACCGCTTCGATTAGAAGGAAAATGATCACCACAAGAACGAACAAGATGACATAAGTATTGCGGAGTTCTCCGAGCGAGGCGAAGATTCGCGCGTTCAACCGCGATGGCCGTGCATTGGAAACTGCCAGCAAGGGCCGGGCCAGGTCGACCGTTCCGTCCTTCGCGACATAAACCGAGTCGAGACGAGACACGACGTTCACCGGCGAATCGAGCCAGAACACCGCTGGTTGGAGTGTGCGGTTGCTGGCAACGATGCGCTCCGCCACGCGATATTGCTTGTCACCAGACGAGTACAGGACGCCCGGGGGCCCCGTCCCTTCGTAATTCTCCATGAGATTGAGCTGAATGACGCCCAAATCCGGCGCAATGGTTCTGAGGAATGCCGGGGTGACCGGCACGCGAAGAACAACGACGCGCGGCTCCTTGGAATCCCCAATCATCCGGAGGCTGATAAGCGAAAGCGGCTCGGAAACTGAATCTCCTTCTTGCAGCAGACCAGCGAATGAGTTTTTGCCCTGCGAGGCGAGTTTTTGCAGCAGCGAGAGGTCGCTAGAGAATTCGATTTCCAGGTTGGGAAGTTCACCGTCATGAACGGCGTGGGATTGCTCCGCGAGGATTCGTTCCGATTCGTTCTCGTTAATGCTCGCCGGCAGTGTCCGGTGCGCGATGGCAATATGCTGCGCAATATCCGCGATCATTTCGATGCGCTGGTGGATGTCCTCGTAAAGAAGGTAAGCGCCCAATTGCGAATAAAGAATCCGGGCCGCGAGCACGACCAGAATGAAGAACGATAGGATCGGAACGACCGCAATGAACAAATAAGCGACGATGAGCCTGTTTCTCAGGCTCCAGAGCAACCGGCTTCTCCACCATCCGACGAAGCGTACGACAAGATAAATGCCTGCGACTACCGCCAGGAACTCGAGGAAGCTCGAAACCTTGCCGTTAATGCCAAGGAGTCCGACCAGCAGCCCTAACGCAACAATCGCCGAGCAAGCAATGTCCAGCCACGACAAGCGGCTCCAGATTTCTTTCAGACGTGAGAAAAAGGATTTCATGCCTTCAACGTCGGAAGGAATACTCTACCTGAAGATGTGTTCGCGCGGAGCCAACCGCGCTCAAGATCGGCCCTTATCAGAAATCCGTGCTGTGCGGAGCGCTTGCTCGCACTTCACTTAAGGATGGTTTGACGGCGTTGCGAACTTTGCTGTGGGTCACGCCGTAAGTGAAGTAAATCACCAACCCAATGACCAGCCAAACCACCAACCTGAGCTGCGTCCAGTAGGAAAGAGAAACGATTAGCAAGCCCGAGAACCCAATCGCCAGGATGGGAACCAACGGTACCAGCGGAGTTTTGAACGGGCGGTTTAACTCCGGGTGCGTCCGCCGCAGAACCCACACTCCGGCGCTGACCAGCGCAAAGGCGAGCAGCGTGCCCACACTCGTCATTTCGTCTAGGATATGCAGGGGAAGGAGCGTAGCCAGGATCGCCACAAAAACGCCCACGACGATGGAACTGATATACGGCGTGCGGAAGCGGGGATGGATCTTGCTGGCCCATGGCCATAGCAGGCCATCGCGCGACATCGAGTAGAACACCCGCGACTGCCCCAGCAGCATCACCAGCATCACGGTAGCAAGCCCGGCTAGCGCACCCAGCTCGACCAGGAAAGTGGCCCACTGCTGCCCCGTGGTGCGAATTCCGACAACCACCGGGTCGGGCACGTTGAGCTGCGTGTACGGAACCAGGTGTGTCAGCAGCCCCGACACCAGAATGTAGAGCACCGTGCAAATCACGAGGGAGCCGAGAATCCCGAGCGGCATATCCTTTTTCGGATTCTTGGCTTCCTGCGCCGCGGTGGATACGGCATCAAACCCGATATAGGCGAAAAACACCACACCGGCGCCGCGCAAAATTCCTGACCAGCCGAATTCTCCACGGACTCCCGTGTTCGCCGGAATAAAGGGGTGCCAGAAGTTCGGCTTCCAGTCATGGGAGGACAGAAACCTCGTGGCCAGAGCAATGAACAAGCAGACCACCGCAACTTTCAGAATCACAATCGCAGTCGTGAAATTAGCCGATTCCTTGATGCCGATCACCAAAATCGCAGTGATGGCCATGATGACGAGGAAACCGACGTAGTCGTACTTCAATTGCACCGGCAGGCCAAACAATGTGAAACTGGAAGTCGGTATGGCGGGCAGATTCCATCCGACGTCGCGCAGGAACGCTCGCAGGTGGCCGCTCCAACCGACCGCCACGGTCGCCGCGCCAAATGCGTATTCGAGGATCAGGTCCCACCCGATAATCCACGCAATCAGCTCGCCAAGCGTCGCATAAGAATAGGTATAGGCGCTTCCGGCAATCGGGATCAGCGACGCGAATTCCGCGTAGCACAGCCCTGCGAAGGCGCATGCGACGCCCGCAAGCACGAACGAAATGATGATCGCCGGCCCCGCAAACTGCGCCGCTGCCTGCCCCGTGATGACAAAGATTCCCGCGCCGATGATGGCCCCAATTCCCAACGTGACCAGGTTAATCGGGCCGAGAGCGCGCTTCAGGCAGTGCTCTCCCGATTCACCCGCCTCGTTCATCAGCGTTTCGATCGGTTTCGTTGCAAACAAGGGGCTGCCCATGCAACTCCTCCTCTCGGAATCTGTCGGTCTCCTTTATCCCTGCCCATTCGGCCTACAGCATTGTAGTGGTGCGGGGTGCTCGGCCCTACAAGAAAATTCAACGATTTTCCGAAGCCAACCTGGAATTCCGTCGCGACCACAGCAAATAAACCGGGACGCCCAAGAGCACGATGACCAAACCGGGCCAGGCCGTCTGCGTTCGGTAAAGCAGTAAAACAAACATGATGGCCGCGGCCGCAGCGATATACAGCAAGGGCAAAAACGGGTAACCGAGCGCCCGATAAGGCCGCTCGGCCTCGGGCCGCTTCGCCCGCAGCACAAAAATCCCCGCGATGGTCAGCACATAAAAAATGAGCACGGAAAAGACCACATAATCGAGCAAGTCGTTGTAGAGATTGCCGTAGGTGACCACACCCGCTGTGTCCACGTGCCGCGTGCGCAGGAGGATCAGGATGGTCACCCAGATTCCTTGATAGATCAGCGCCGAACCAGGTACCCCTTTATTGTTCAACCTGCCTGTGGAACGGAAGAACAGCCCGTCGCGAGCCATGGCGTAGGAAACGCGCGCGCCAGCAAGAATCAGCCCGTTGTTGCAGCCAAACGTCGAAACGATGATGGCCACGGCCATGATCGCCGCGCCGATAGGGCCAAAAATGGCGTTCAAAGCAGCGCTGGCTACGCGGTCGTCGGGAACGGTCTGAATTTGTACCATGGGCAAAGTAAATAAATAAGCGAGATTTGCCAGGCAGTACAGGGTGATAACGATGATCGTGCCAAGGGCCATCGAAAGCGCGACGTCGCGTTTCGGATTCTTCACTTCCGCCGCGGTGAAGCCGATGTTGTTCCAGGCATCTGCCGAAAACAGCGATCCGACTTGCGCGACCCCAAACGCGACAAACAATCCAAACGCGCCGCTCGAGGCCGAAACTGTGGGAACTAAGCTCTTCAGGAAATTCGCACCCGGCTCCAGCGTTTGCGGATTGTGCAGGGCCCACAGATGGCTGAAATTCTCTGTAATCGCCCCGGCGTTTCTTCCCACAAAAATTCCCAGAAGAACTAATCCCATCAAGGAAAGCGTCTTGGCGCTAGTAAAGATGTTCTGAATCAGCTTGCCGAGCCGCACCCCCAAGGTATTGAGAAACGTGATAAAGAGGATCATGAGGATTCCGACCAGTTGCTGCACCGAGAGGCTGATCGCGTACTTCGATCCGAGCGAAATGGGATGGATAATCCACGCCTGCGGCGAGACTGCCGGGAAGATTACACCGAGATATCTCGCAAACCCCACCGCCACTGCCGCGATCGTGCCCGTCTGGATCACGAGAAAAAGCGTCCAGCCATAAAGAAATCCCCAAAGCGGCGAATAGGCTTCGCGCAAATACACATACTGCCCGCCCGCATGCGGAAAGAGTGCTGCCAGTTCGCCATAGGAGAGCGCTGCCGAAATTGTCAGTAATCCCGTGAGAATCCAGGTGAGCAGCAGCCCGCCCGGTGACCCGGTCTGGCGCGAAATGTCCGCAGCCACGATGAAGATGCCGGAGCCGATCATCGACCCAACGACGATCATCGTGCCGTCAAACAAACCGATCGCGCGCACAAAGCCATGTTCGCTTGCCGCGCTTACCGAGGAAATCGCCTGCGTGCTCTCAGCCATTCGTCATTTCCTTAGATGTGCTTAGGCACCCGCCGCGTGGTTCGCCTCTTGCAAAATCTTGATAAACTGCCGCGCGCGCCCTGCCGGGTCGCGCGCGCGGAGAATGTCGCTGACGACGGCCACCGAATGCGCCCCTGCCCGAACGAGGTCTGCCGCGCGCTCCAGCGTGATTCCCCCGATGGCCACGATGGGTTTGTCCGTCAGTGACCGCACTTCGCGGATCAATCCCGTTCCAACCACAGGATCCGCATTGGCCTTGGTAGACGTGGAAAAGACCGGCCCCACAGCAATATAGTCTGCCGAAGTGGCGGCAGCCTGCTCGAATTGCGCGCGATTGTGTGTCGAGACGCCAACGAGCCTGTCTCGCCCGACGACGGCGCGCGCTTCTTCGACGCTTAGATCCTCCTGGCCAACATGAACCCCGCCGGCTTCGGCAAGGGCGGCCACGTCGCAACGGTCGTTCACGATAAATGTGACCCCACGCGGTATCAGTTCCCCGGAAAGGCGCTTCGCGTTCTCAAGCAATTGACGGGAAGACGCGCCTTTGTTCCGGTACTGAAGAAGGCGGACGCCGGCGTCCACAAGTTGCCGGGCGCATTCTCTTTCGGGAGTGGTAAGCAACGCTGCGTCTAATATCACATACAGCCGTGGGAGAACAAGACGCATGCCTGTTTATTTTCCGTTCGTTCCGACGAGCCGGTCAATGAAGTGCGTATTGTAATTCCCCGCCACGAATCTAGGGTCCGCCACGATTCGCCGATGCAGCGGGATGGATGTCTTGATGCCCTCGATGACAAACATCTCGAGGGCCCGCTTCATACGACCGATCGCTTCCGTGCGATCGCGGCCCTTGACGATGAGTTTGGCAATCAGCGAGTCATAGTAAGGGGGTATGACGGCATCGGCGTAAGCCGCCGAATCCACGCGCACCCCCGTACCTCCCGGCGCCTGGAACGTCGTAATGCGCCCTGCCGAAGGCACAAAAGTATCCGGATCCTCGGCGTTGATACGGCATTCGATGGCGTGGCCCGACGCAATGATGGCGCCGGTGGCGTCCTCCATTTTTTCGCCGGCAGCAATGCGCACTTGCGCTTTGATCAAATCGACGCCGGTGACCAGCTCGGTGACAGGGTGCTCGACCTGGATGCGAGTGTTCATTTCGATGAAGTAGAGCGAACCGTCCTGATCCATCAGAAACTCGACCGTTCCCGCGTTGGTGTAGCCGATTGTTTCCAGAGCCTTGACGACCCGCGCGCCAAGCTCCTTCCGCCGCTTGGCATCCATCACCGTGGATGGTGATTCCTCCACCAGTTTTTGGTGCCGCCGCTGAATGCTGCATTCGCGCTCGCCCAAGTGAATCACTTTGCCGTGCTGGTCGCCGAGCACCTGAAACTCGATATGGCGCGGAAATTCGAGAAACTTCTCCATGTAAACGTCGGGCGTGCCGAACGCCTGCTGCGCCTCGCTTCGCGCCGTTTGATACGCAGCGAGCAATTCTTCCTGTTTGCGCACTACGCGCATACCCCGCCCGCCGCCGCCGGCCGAGGCTTTCAGGATCAATGGGTAGCCGATGCGCTCAGCTTCCTTGGCGAGCTGCTCTTCTCCTTCCACAACGCTGTCGCTCCCGGGAATCGTTGGCAGCCCGGCGGCCTTCACTTCGCGGCGCGCGCGGTCCTTCTCGCCCATCAGCTCGATGACTTCCGGTCGCGGACCGATGAACGTAATTTCCGAAGCCTCACAGACCTTCGCAAAGTTGGCGTTTTCGGAAAGAAAGCCGTAGCCCGGATGGATGGCGTCCACGTTGGTGATTTCTGCCGCGCTGATTACCTGCGGAATGTTGAGATAACTCTCGCTGCTGCGCGGGGGCCCGATGCAGACCGCTTCGTCGGCAAAGCGCACATGCAGCGAATTGCGGTCCGCCTCGGAATAAACCGCCACGGTCGAAATACCCAGCTCTTTGCAGGCACAGATGACCCGCAGGGCAATTTCCCCTCGATTGGCGACTAGGATTTTGTGAAACATAGCGCGGCGTGCCGGCTATTTCTTCCGACTAGGACGGATGCCGAAGAGCGGCTGTCCGTATTCGACGGGCTGTCCGTTTTCGACGAAAATGCGCATGACCTCTCCGGTCTCATCCGATTCGATTTCATTCATCAGCTTCATAGCTTCCACAATGCAAAGCGTCTGCCCCGTCTCGACGAAAGCTCCCAGTTTCACGAAAGGTTCTGAGCCGGGGCTGGGCGAACCGTAAAACGTGCCCACAATCGGAGACTTCACCAGATGCAGATCCTCGGTCAAGCGCGCTTCCGGCGCGCTTGCGGAAGCCTCCTGGACCGCGGGAGCAGCGCCTCCCGGATTGGCGACAATGATCTCGGGGGCCGCCGCCTGATGAGCAGCTAACACCAATCCTGAGGACGGCTTGCGCAGCCGGATATGCAAATCTCCCCGCGAATATTCAAACTCCTCGAGATTGTGTTCGGTCATGAACTGAAAAAGCTGCTCGATTTGCTGCATTTCCGGACTGGCAAACGTCGGACTGGACTTTGTGGGCTGTTTCCGTTTCATGCCGTTTCTTTAAAGCTCGATGAGATCCCGCGGAGCGCGGGTCAGTACCTCGGTACGGCCGGCGTGCACGGCGACATCATCCTCAATGCGAACCCCGCCCCTGCCTGCGGCGTACACGCCAGGTTCAATCGTAATTACGTTTCCGGCTTGCAGCCGCCGTTCTTGCCCCTTCGCGACCCTGGGGGCCTCGTGCACTTCCAATCCGAGCCCATGTCCTGTGCTGTGAACAAACAGATGGTCTAGCCCGTAACCTCGAAGGACTCGCCTCGCGGCGGCGTCCACGTCCCCGCAGGACACTCCCTCTCTTGCGCTCGAGATGGCCGCTTCCTGCGCTTCCAGGACCGCCTTGTACCACGTCCGGATGCGCTGGGGTGCCCGCCCCAGAAAGAACGTGCGGGTAATGTCGCTGCAATAGTGGGCGAGTATAACACCCAGGTCCAGCACCACCAACTCATTTTTCCTCAATCGCTTGCCAGTGGGCCGAGCGTGCGGCAGCGCGGCCCTGTCCCCAAAGGCAACAATGCTTTCAAACGACGGTCCCGAAGCTCCCCGTTTGCGCATCTGATACTCGATCTCCGCAGCAACCTCACTTTCGCGAACGCCGGGCTTCAACAGGCCGACGGCAAAATCCATAATCTCCCCGGCGAGGACGGCCGCCCTGCGCATTGCGGTCAGTTCCCGAGCGTCCTTGCGCATTCTAAGTGTTTCCACGGACCCCGTCACGGGAACCCATTTCCGCGGCCTCCCGGAAGCCTTCCTGGCGCCTTGCAGTTCAGACACCGTCATGTGGGCGGGATCGAAACCCACTCTCCGGGCTCGGAGACCGCGGAGCGCCTCGCCGACCGACTCCAGCAGGGCTCCTTCCTGCCGGCGGAGGCGGACCCCACTAGCTTCTGCCTTCGCCTGCACCATGAATCTCCCATCGGTAATGAGGGTCGTCCCATTCTTTGACACGATCAATGCACCAGACTCGCCCGTGAATCCTGTCAGATAGAACCAGTTGGCCGGCCGGGTCACCAGCAGCGTGTCCACCCTCAATGAACCAAGGACGTTAAACAGTGCGGATCGTCGATGATGGAACCGTGTATCCATAGATTCGTCCGCAGGGGACTGTCGCCATTAGGCGAACAGCGGAATGCGGCCTTCTTTCGCATATTCGTGCGTCTTCGCGTTTTGTTTGCCTAGAGCTATGCTCTTGGTATACTCTGCTTATGCGCTTCGGCTACCAATACCCGTCTCTACCCGAACCAAGCCCAAGTTCAGTTCCTCGAGAACCAGCTCCACGAGGCTTGCGAACTCAACAACGCCGCCCTTCAGGAACGGCGCGACGCTTGAAAAGTTTGCCGCAAGAGCATCCACTACTACGACCAGGCCAAGCAGTTGAAGCCCATACGGGAAGAAGGGTTGCTCGGACTGGCCAACTTCGCCTGCTGCCAGGGGGTGCTCAGCCGGCTGGATAAAACCTTCCAGGCGTTCTTCGCGCGGATAACACGCGGCGAGAAGCCCGGCTTCCCGCGCTTCCGTTCGTTCCGGCGGTAAGACAGTATCACCTTTCCGTCCTACGGCGATGGCTGCCGATTGCTCGATGACGGCAAATTGCGTATCCAGGGCGCTGGCCTCGTCAAAGTGAAGCTGCACCGGCCGGTCGAGGATAAGATCAAGACCGTTACGATCAAGCGGGACGAAGGCCGCACACTGGTGGCCAAGGCGCACCGTAAAATCAGAAACCAGCGTGCCGCCTTTCATCATGATCTCAGCCGTTGGCTGGTGGAACGCTACGGTTGATCGCGGTGGACGACTTGAACATCAAAAGGACTTTCGCGCGGAATATTGGCCGGCCCGGTCCACGACGCCGGATGGAACTCTTTCTTTGCCAAACTCTGGTACAAGGCTGCAAGCGCCGGGCGAGAGCTGGTGAAGGAAGATCCGCCTGAAACCAGTCAAATGTGCGTGCGGAGCGGCCGTGCCCAAGACGCTTGCTGAGTGTTGGCATGAATGTCCCGTATGCGGGTTCTCGGCGCCTCGCGACGTGGTCAGCGCGCAAGTCATACTGCAACCCGCCCGGATCGGGCGTTCGCGGCATAACGTAGAGGATGTCGTCTCATGCGTGAGGCGAGTAGCCGTCGCGTTTCATGGGGTTTCGCGGGCCGCCCTAAAGGACAGGCGACGGAGTGATCAGAAACAAAACGAGGAGACCTCAGTCTCCTCGTTTTGGGCCTTCAATGAAAAGAGATTTTCTTCGAATTATCCGGGAATGATGCGCGGAGTCAGGAAGAACAGCAGCTCCTGAGACGACGTCGTGACGCTTCTCCTCCGGAACAGATTCCCGATCAACGGAAGGCTGCCAATGATCGGCACTTCCTGGATGTCCACGCGCTGCGAGGAGATGATCACTCCGCCGATGACCACGGTGCCGCCATCCGCCACGGTGACTTTGGTTTCCGCTGCTTGAGTGTCCAGTGCCGGGACCCCTTGAATGCGGGGAATACCTTGGTCGATCTGTGTGTTCTCGACCAGCACGTCCATGAAGATCGTGCCTTCCGCCGTGATCTGCGGCGTGACTTCGAGCTTCAATACCGCGTCAATATACTGGACGGAGATCGTGTTGTTGATGGTTGTCTGAATCGGAATCTTGGTACCTTGCTTCACCGTCGCCTTTTCGTTGTTTTGCGTGATGACCTTGGGCTTCGAGAGCAGCTTGCCTACGCCCTTGGCTTCCGCCATGGTGATGAAAAAGTCCAGCGCAAAATTAGGCGACCGATGCGAAAAGCTGAAGGCGCTGCTCGGTGTGCCCGCAGACAAGAAGGTATTGAGCGGAGTCCCGCTAGTGATGCCATTGCCGCTTCCTGTTCCCTGACCGCAGACCACCGGCGAAGGCACAACTCCCGTCACGCCGCTGCAGCCTACCGACGGGTCGCCTCCGAAAAGCGACCGCCCGCCCGTCGTTGCGCCCGCAAACCCGAGTTCCGTTCCGATGTCCTCGGCAAAGCTGCGCGACGCCGAAACCACGCGGGCTTCGATTTCCACTTGCTGCGATTTGCGGTCGAGCTGCGCCCGCAGGTTGTCGATTACAGGTATAACCGAAGGGATGTCACGGATGATCAGGGTATTCGAACGATCATCGGAAAGGATGTCACCGCGAGCGCTCAGAAACTTCTTCAGTGTTTCCTTCAAAGTTGTTGCTTTGGCATAACTCAGAACCCGCGTGACTGTTACCGGCTCGACCGCCTCCGCCTGCGCCTTCACCAGGTCACGCTGGGACTCTGCCTCAGCCTTTAGCGTAGCCTTCGTCGCGATTCGCAGCACGTTCGCGTTCAGTTGTTTATCGAGACCGTTGTTCTGCAGCACGATGTCGAGGGCCTGATCCCACGCCACTTCATCGAGGACGATGGTCAGGCTCCCTTTGACGGCGGGGTCCAACACGACGTTTAATCCGCTGATTTCGTGGATCAGCCGGAAAAAGTCGCGCAGATCCACGTCCTTGAGGTTAACCGAGATGGGTTCTCCCGTGTACCTTGCCACCGACTGCATCGCCAGGGGTGCTGGCGTTTGCGCCGCCGAGGTGGCCAGCGTGGTTGCCGCGGTGTTGGCCTGCTGAACGGCCTGCTGGGCCGCCTGCTGCGGGTTCGGTTCCGGGCGGGCCGGCGGATCCTTCTCGCTGAACGATGCAAGCGGGGCTGAGGGCTGGGTCAGTTCGCCTGGCAAGGCAAAGCGAGGAGCAGGAATCTGGGCGGAGCGAGCAGCATGCTCCGCGGGCTTTTGCGGCGCAGGGGCGCTCGAATCGCTGCTTGGCCGCGCCGTCTGGTCATTCAGTGACGTCGTCAGCGTCGGACGCTGCGAAACACTGACCGGCGCCGATGTCGGAGTGGCAAAAGAAATGACCACCGCTTGGCCGTCCCGTGACACTTGATAAGGCGCAGCTCCCGTGAGGTCGATTACCACGCGCGCAACTTCGGGTTGATATTGGCTCATACGCACGTCGAGCACGGGAGCCGACATCCCGGGAATAACCGTCTTGCGAACGGCTAGCTTCGCCCCTACGAAGTCCAGCACCAAACGATCCGGGTGCTGCATGCGGGCCGGCCGCACGTCGAGCTTGCCTTCGCCTTCCACGCGTACCGCCGACTGTTCCGGCGCCTGAGTGATAGCCACGCTGGAAATGACCGCGGCCGACTTGCTTGCGCTCGAGGGCACCAGCGTCTGTGCCGGCACCGACGTCGGCAGCGTTAGGCTCGCGAGGATCAGGCAGCCGTACTTGAGGGCTGGCCAATTCGTCTTCATTGCTGTTCTCCTGAACTGGTGGAGTAAATTCGTTTGTTCACTTGGCGTTCCAAGGGCTTGCCGAAAGCATCTTTCCCTTCTTCGTGGAACGAAACGCCATCCATGGTGATCTTATCGACGCTGCCGTCATACAGGTGGTCGCCCTCCCGCAGGAAATAAGTTCTCGACTGAGGGTTCGAAACCACGGCGATCATTCCGTTCGGGGCGCGCACGATTCCGTCCAGCCGCAGTGTGCTCACTTGCAGCCCCGCTTTGCCCGGGGGAAGGTTTGGTGCGGCCTTGGCGGTCCCGTGGCTAACTAAAGACTCAAAAGGATCTCGACGCGCCGCCTTCAGTTCGCTTTCGGCTGCAGCTTTGGGTGCGCTCTCCGTACCGGCGGGTTTTTCTACAGCCTTGCCGGCAGATTTCGCTGCGGCTTTGCTCTGCTCTGGTTTCTTACTCGCCTTGACGGGTTGTTTCGCCGGTGCCGCGGCTGTTGGTTTCGCGGCTGGCTGGGGTGCCGGCTTTGCCGTTTGCGCCGAAGGCTTCGCCGCTGCAGTCGGCGCCGGCTTTGCTGGCGCTTGCGCTGCAGGCTTGGCCGCCGTTGGCGAGGCCGGCTTGGCCGGAGTTTGCGAGGCCGGCTTGGCCGGAGTTTGTGTCGCGGGCTTTGCAGGAGCCTGCTGCGCAGGTTTTGCCGGTGGCTTCGAAGCTTGCTGCGCCGCTTGTGCCCCTTGCTCGGCCACGGAGTCTCCGGTAGCCGGCGGTAGTGGGTTCATTTGCGCGCGCAAACGTGGAGCTGCTGCCCCGATCAAAAGCCCTAGTCCGAGTGTCATTACTGAACGCATAGTTCGCCTATTCCCGCTCAGGGTTTCCCAGCCACGCTGCCAGGCTTGGCTCCCGCTGCAGGAGCCCCACCGGAATCAGCAGGCTTGGTGAAAAACGTTGTTGCCGTGAAAGTTCCGGAAACCGTCGTTCCCGGGTGCACCGGGAACTTTGTCCCCTTGGAGTTCTCGGGGGCGTCAAATGCCAGGTCGCCAACGTTGATGATTCGGGACAAGCGACCCAGCCGCCCAAAAAAGTCCAGCACGTTGAAGTATGGGCCGTCCGCCTGGATTTCAAACGGCATCTCGTAGTGATACTCCTTGGGCACAATCGCCAGCGACTTGAGGCTGCGGATCTGCACGCTCGATGCGCTCGCGGCCCCCTGGATCAGCCGGATGAACTCATCCGCTTCCTTTTCCTCGGGGACGATCGTCTTCAGCGTTTCCAGTTGCTTCGAAAGGGCATCCATCTGCTGCTTCAGTTCGCTGTAGCGCTGTTTGTACACTTGAAGCTGCGTCACTTCCTGATTCAACTGCGTCCGCTTTACCACTGCCGCATCCACCTCGTCGCGCTCGCGGGCAATCGGCGAGCCCGGGACGAAAACGCCCAGTGCGGTGAGCACAACAGCAACGGCAACGGCCACGAGGGCCTGCATAAACACCGACATGTCGCGTAAGCTGGCCATGGTCTCGCCTTAACCTTTCCCCGCCGGCGTCTTGGCAGCCGTGAGCGCCTGGGTGGTGGCAGGCCGGGCCTGCGCCGGCTGCGGCGGAGCGATTTCCGCCGTAATCTGGAAAACGAAAGTCTGGACGGCCTGGTTCTTGTCGTCCTGTTTGGATTCCAGGATTTCCACCTTCTGGAAATACCCGGAACGCTTCAACGCGGTTATGAAGTTCGCCACCGCATTGATCGAGGCCGAAGCCCCATCCATCGCCAGCGTGTTTCCCTTGCGCGTCATTTGCGTCAGCCACAGGTTTTCCGTGCGCGACACCGTATTGGCCACCATGTCCAGCAGCTCTTGTCCGCCGGTGCGGTCCCGTTGCAACTGCTCGATGGTGTTCACACGCAGCTGCAGAACCGCCTTCTGCTTTTCAAAGGCCTCGACTTGCTGCTTGGTCTGCTCGAGTTCCGTCTTCTGGATCTGCAGCGCCTTGATCTTGTTGTTTTCTTCGGTGAGTTGTTTTTCCCAGGTGTAGTAGAAAAACCCGAGAACGAGTACTCCCACCAGCACGCCGGCACCGATAAACGCCACTGGCATGGCTCCGCCGGTGTCCACCGCCATCGTCGGCCGCCGCGAGGCCTTGGGTCGTGTTTGTCCGAGAAGGTTTATGCGAATCATGGCTAGTCGAAGCTCCTCAGTGCCAGACCAACGGCAATCGCCAGCCGCGGCGCAATGTCGCGGATCTGATCATCGCTGTGCCGGCTGGGATTGATGAGCACTCTGCGGAATGGATTCAATTCCTCCACAGGCATGGCAAACTCTTCGCGCAGCAGGTCGACAAGGCCGGGCACCCGCGCCGTCCCTCCCGCCGCAACAATTCGCTGGATGTTTTCGCCGCTGGCCGTGGCCCGGAAAAAGTCAAACGTCTTCTGGATTTCCAAGGTCAGAATGTCGGACACGCTGCGCAGAATCTGCTGCCTCTGGTCGTCGGTTACGCTCGGCAGCGTGTCGCCTTTCTTCAGGCGCTCGGCGTCTTCAAAGCTCAGGTCCAATTCCTTTTGCAAGGCGTCGGTGTACTGGTTCCCGCCCACGCTCACGTCGCGCGTAAACAACGGAATCCCGCCGCGCACGATGTTAATATTCATCACGCTCGCGCCGATATTCAGCAGCGCCACCGTCTGCGCGCTGTCCGGCTCGTAATTCACTTCGAAGCAGTTCTGCAGCGCGAACGCATCGATGTCCACGATCGTCGGCGTCTTTCCTGCCTGCGCCAGCACGTTGGTGTGATTCAGGATCTTGTCTTTCTTCACCGCCACAAGCAGCACGTCCATCTGCGAATCCATCGACTCGAGCAGTTGGTAGCTCAGGTTCACGTCCGCGATATCGAAGGGAATGTGCTGGCTGGCTTCCGACGGAATCCGGTCATATAACTCTTCTTCGGTCATCAGCGGCAGCGGCACGCGCTTGACGATCACCGAGTGCCCCGAAACCGAAGTCGCTACATTCTTGGTCTTGATGCGCTCCGCATCGAAGATCTTGCTGATGGCGTTGGCCACCTGGGGCGCGTCCATGATGGCGCCGTCCACGACCGTGTCCGGAGCGAGCGATTCCATCCCGAAGCTCACCAGCTCATAGCCTGCCTTGGTGGCTTTGAGCTCCACGGCCTTGATGGAGCTGGACCCGATGTCCAGCCCTACGATCTGCTTGCTCTTTTTCCCGCCTAGTAGCCCCATTGCGGCCTCTCTCTGACGATGCTTGTTCGAACTCGACCCGGATTACCTGCGTCTCCCGACTGCGAGGGTCATCTTTCGCTCCATCCAGCGGTCCAGGATGGTCTTCCGCAGCTTCCAGCGATTGCCAAGCTTAAACGCCGGTATCTCCCCCTCCGTGATGTAACGGTAGAGCGTATCCGGGGAGATACCCAGGTATTGCGACGCCTGCCTTACGTTCATGACTTCGCGCGATTCAATCACAGTGGAACGCCACCCCGGCGGTTGAACTCACGCCCGCATTTCACAAACATACAGGTGCGCCCCATTGCGCTGCGGATCGGGATTGAGGGCACAACCCGTGCTTGCTTTATGACATTGTGCGCTCCGACCGTCAAGGGGATCTATGGGTCAGTTGCCCTAAGAATACGGGTAGTTCTAGGCAGTTTGGGGGGTATTTTCGGATAGTACTACTATACCTGTAGTGGCGTCTCGATTGCGGACACAATTAGTTGCGCTTTTTTGGCAAAGGCCAGCTGTCCCCGCGTACCGTTAATCCTTTATCTGCAGCCTCCAAAATCAAAAGCCACTATCTCTTTTTTACTCACACTATCTCCTTTTTACCCAATAATTTCCCCTATTTCTTCGATTTGTGTTCGCCCCATTTTGCGCTAAAATTGACCGGAAAACGGTCGTCTTTAGCCCTCGAAAACGTCACTCGAGCGACAGGGTTTTCCACAATTTATCCACAGCTTTCTTGGTCGCTTCATCCATGCGAATCTCATCGGGCCATGGCCGGGTGAACCCCTCGGAGGCCCATTTCCTTGTGGCATCGACCCCCATCTTCGATCCGAAGTCCTGCATCCTCGCCGCGTGGTCCAGGGTGTCCATCGGACCCAGCAAGACCTGCACATCCCGCTCCGGGTCCAGGGCACAGAGCGCCTTCCACACCACCTCGCTGTAGTTGTGTATGTCCACGTCGTGGTCTACCACCACGATGACCTTGGTGAACATGGCCTGCCCCAGCGACCAAATGGCATTCATGACTTTTCGCGCGTGCCCGGGATAGGACTTCCGAATCGCCACAATCATCAAATTATGAAAAATCCCCTCCGCCGGCATCGACACGTCCACAATTTCCGGGTACTGCATCTTCATCACCGGCAGAAAGATCCGCTCCACCGCGTAGCCCATGTAAAAATCCTCCTGCGGCGGCGGCCCCACTACCGTCGTCAAGTAAATCGGCTCCTTGCGGTGTGTCGCGCACTCCACGTGAAAGACCGGGTACTCCCCTTCGAGCGAATAAAACCCGGTGTGATCGCCAAAGGGGCCCTCCGTCCGCAGTTCGTTCAGATTCACATACCCCTCAAGCACAATCTCCGCATTCGCCGGCACTTCCAACTCATTCGTCTGGCACGCCACCATCTCTACCGGCTCGCGCCGCAAGAATCCCGCGAACATCATTTCGTCCAGATCCGGCGGAATGGGCAGCATCCCCGCCAGCGCCGTCGCCGGGTCCGTGCCAATCGCCACGCTCACCGGAATCCTTCCCTCCGGATTCTGCTCCCGCGCGCGCCGGAAATGCTCCGCTCCGTGCTTCTGCGTCTGCCAGTGCATTCCCGTGGTGCGCTCGTCATAAACCTGCATCCGGTACATCCCGACGTTGCGCTTCCCGGTCTCCGGATTCTTCGTAAACACCAGCGGAAATGTGATGAATCGCCCACTGTCCTGCGGCCAGCACTTCAAAATCGGAAAGTCGAACAGGTTCACATCCTTGCCTTTGCGCACGACTTCCTGGCAGTCGCCCGTTCTTACGCTCCTTGGAAAGAACGATGCGAGCTCGGCCAGCTTCGGCAGCATCTTGATCTTGTCGAAGAGCCCCTGGGGCGTCTCCATCTTCAAGAATCCCTGAATCCGCTCGGCGATCTCGTCGAGTCTATTCACCTCGAACGCCAAGCACATTCGTCCAACACTCCCAAATCCATTGATAAGCAGCGGAATCCGTGACCCTTTGGGCTTTTCAAACAACAGCGCCGGGCCCAAGCCTCCGCTCGAACCGTAAGACAGGGGGGCGTCTGACGCGACCTGGTCGAAGACCGCGGAATGTGCTCCCCCTCTCGAAGCGTGGGTGGGACCCTTGGGTCCAACATTGGATCCAGCACTAGAGTAGGCCTTTAGCCCCTGTGGAATTGCCCCTCGCCGCGCCTCGCGGCCCAGCCGCTGGACCACTTCCGTAATCTCCAGCACCGGATCCACTTCCGTGCGCACTCGCCGCAACTCCCCTTCCTTCTCGAGCCTGCCTGTAAACTCATGCAAATTCCGATACGCCACTCTTCCCCTCCTGAAGCGCAGGACGTGTCCGCGAGCCCTGCGGCTTCCTTCCCGAAGCGATGCTCCTGGTGCCGGGGCTTTCCCTCCTGCCTGCCCTTTCCTCGACGCGGCACACAGCACAAACCGCAAACTCTATCACGAACACCAATACTCCCCATTGTTTCCGCGACCAAGAAGCCCTCGAAGGATTTAGTTTAGTCCGCCGGAGTTACGAACGGGTCGTCCCAGGTGTCCCTGCGGCTGTGACAAAGACAGCGAAGCGCAAAAAAGCTCGGCGCGTACATTTACCAGATGCGCCGTAAGGCTCCGTTCTTGAGAACGGGGATATAAGGCGCAGGTTTTGGTGTATCGTTCTTTTGCGAAGTCTTGAGAAGTCGAATTGTTTTGAACGCCTTGACTGCCGGCGCCACAGGGCGGCAAAATCAAACGCGCTTGTTTGCCTCCCTCTAGTTTGGTCCGGCAGCCGAG
>Ga0209803_1000032_pt1 | contig 75941 bp, 74 predicted proteins | sample GraSoiAngelo_138_FD_185895 | JGI IMG/M metagenome (GOLD analysis project Ga0209803, IMG submission 185895) | Grasslands soil microbial communities from the Angelo Coastal Reserve, California, USA - 14_0929_09_40cm (SPAdes) (version 2) | ecosystem: Environmental > Terrestrial > Soil > Grasslands ...
CATCGTCATCCTGGGCGGACTTGCCACCTCGACGCTCCTCAACCTCTTCGTCGTCCCGTCGCTGTATCTGCGCTTCGCCAAGCGCGGCCCCGAGCGTCCCGCGCCCGCGGGCGCCATCGCCTAAGGAGGAGAGATCCAAGTGTTTGCGTCGACACGGCTCCAATCGGCCCTGGTGGCCTTGCTGATCACACCGGTCGCGCTGCTGGCATTCTCCGCTCCAGTGCCGGTGCGTCAGGCCTCGGCGGCGACGGCGACGGACTGCAGTCCGGCGGCGCTCTACCCGGCGCGATTCCCCGCCCAACCCAACGTGAATAACCGATTCCTGCCCTACGTCCCTGGCATGCAGTTCGTTTTGAGCGGGACGGTCATCGAGGATGACGGCACCGCGCACCCGCATCAGGTGGTGACCACGGTGACCGACCTGACCAAGGTGATGGCCGGTGTCCGCACGATCGTGGTCTATGACGTGGATGTCCAGGACGGGGCCGTCCAGGAGTCCGAGCTTTTCTTCGTGGCGCAGCGCAGCGACGGTTCGGTGTGGACGCTGGGCGAATACCCAGAGGAATGGGATGGCGGCAAGCTTGCTGGAGCGCCGAGCACATGGATCGCGGGAACCGCCAGGGCCCGTGCGGGAAAGGCGATGCTGGCACAACCGAAGGTCGGCACCCCGACTTACCTCCAGGGCTTTTCGCCTGACATCCAGTTCAAGGATTGCGCAACGGTCGTCAAAACGAACCAGCACGCCTGCGTTGCGACCGGCTGCTACAGCCAGGTGGTCGTGGTCGACGAGTTTGCGCCCTTCGACCCGGAGGGCGGACACCAGCTGAAATACCATGCCCCGGGAGTCGGTGTGATCAAGGTCGCGGCCGCCGGTGGAGTCGATCCGGAGGCGCTCCAGCTGACCAAGGCGGCGAAGCTCTGTTCCGCCGAGTTCAACCGAGTACGGAAACAGGTGATAGAGCAGGACAAACGCGGTTATCACGTCGCGAGGACGATCTACAGCGCGAGCACTCACGCGGAGCAGACGCTCAGCGCACGGACCTGTTGATCCGTCGCAGCCGGACCGGACTAGGGTTGGTGTATGGCGCGGTGGGTCGTGCGCGTCGAGCGCGGCGGGCCGTGGGACTGGTCGCGCGATATGCGCGAACAGGACGGATGGGACGAGCATGCCGCCTATATGGACGCGCTGTTCGAGGAAGGATTCGTGCTCCTCGTAGGGCCCCTCGAAGGCGGGCGGGATGTGCTATGGGTCGTGGAGGCTGACTCCGAAGAAACAATCCAGAGGCGGATGGCCGAAGACCCCTGGTCTCCCAACGGGATGCTGAAACCCATCCGCATCGAGCGGTGGGACATCGTGCTCGACAGCCTTCCCAAGCGCGATCGCGTGCAGCCTTAACATCGCTTCGTGATCACCGCCGTCTTTGGCGATGCCGTGCTCGACCCGGCGACAGGAGAGCAGACACGCGAAGCGGTGGTGCTGATCGAGAACGGTCGTGTCACCAAGGCCGGACGGCGCAACGGCACGCAGGTTCCCCGCGACGCGACGACGATCGAGGCCTCGGGACTCACTCTGCTTCCGGGGCTCATCGACTGCCACGTCCATCTGACCAACCTCGGCGAGGGCCTCGACTTCGCGCGCGAGCTGACGACGCCGCCGACGCTCGAGCTCATGCGCGCGGTGCTAGCCGCGCGGCGCACCCTCGACGCCGGCTTCACTTCGGTCCGCGACGCGGCGGGCTCGCCTGCCGGCATCCGGATGGCGATCGACGCCGGCTACTTCCCCGGCCCGCGCATGTTCGTCACGGTCAGCGCCCTCAGCCAGACCGGCGGCCACACCGACTCTCATTTCATGTGCGGCGCGGACCTCGACATCCCGCTCCCCGACCGGCCGTACATGGTCGTGGACGGCGTCGAGGCGATGCGCTTACGCGTGCGCGAGGTCATCCGGGCCGGGGCGGACTGGATCAAGCTCTGCACCTCAGGCGGCGTGCTCTCGCCGGGCGACCAGCCGCATCACTCCGCGCTGACGCTCGAGGAGATCAAGGCCGCGGTCGACGAGGCCGCAACGCAAGGCCGCAAGGTCATGGCGCACGCGCAAGCCAACGCGGGGATCAAGAACGCGTTGAAGGCAGGCGTGGCGACGATCGAGCACGGAATCTGGCTCGACGGGGACGCAATCGAGATGATGCTCGACGGCGGCAACGCGTTGATCCCCACCCTCGTCGCGCCTCACTGGGTCATCCGGCACGCCGAGGCGGGGAAGATGCCCGCGTACGCGATCGACAAGGCTCGCGCCGTGATCGACGACCACAAGGCGAGCATCCGCCAGGCGATCGAGTCCGGGGTCAAGATCGCGTTCGGGACCGACACAGGCGTCGGCCCGCATGGCTCCAACGGCGAGGAGTTTCTGTTGATGCGCGACCTGGGCATGGAGCCGATCGACTGCATCCGCTCCGCAACCACCGTGGCGGCGAACACGATCGGCATGAAAGGTGTGGGGAGGCTCGAGCCTGGCTCGTGGGGTGACCTTATCGGCGTGCCCGGCGACCCGGTGGCGGATCTTTCACTGCTGGCCAAGCCCGAGAACGTTCATCTCGTGCTCAAAGGCGGGGAAGTCATCAAGTCATCGCAGAGGTCCATGGCGTGAGACTCGACTGGGCGCTGCTAGCGAATGCCGCCGAAGCCCCGCCCAACGGGCTCGTCTACATCCTCGGCGCGGGTTTCGACACGCTCATCCGCGACCAGTACCCGACACCGTTCGGAGGCGTGATCGTGCTTCGCCTCCAGACGACGCGCCTGGAGACCGAGCGTCCGCACAAGGTCGAGGTCCATGGCAGCGACGAAGACGGCAAGCCCGTGCTACAGCAGCCGATCGTCCTCCACCTACCTGCGCGTCAGGTCCCGGCCGAGTATCCGCATGGGTGGGACCTGTCCGCGAGCATCGTCATCAACCTCACGACCGTGCCCATCGAGCGGCCCGGCTTCTACAACTTCGAGATTCTCATCGACGACCAGCAGGTCCGCACTCTGCCCTTCCGCGCGGTGAAAGCGGCCACGGTCCAGACTGTTTGACCCAGGCGCTCAGCAACTTCGTCGCGTCATACGGGCTGGTCGCGGTGTTCGTCCTCATGGCCGCCGAAAGCTGCGGCCTGCCCTTTCCGAGTGAGGTCATCATGCCCACCGCGGGACTCCTCGCCGCGACCGGGCACATGAACCTCGCGGCGGCGATCGTCGTCGGCGCGTTCGCCAACCTTGTGGGCTCACTTGTCGCGTACGTACTCGCCGCGCGATTCGGGGAACCGCTGCTTCTCGGGCCGGGCCGCTACGTCGGCATCCGGCGACACCACCTCGAGCTGGCGGATGGATGGTTCCAACGCTGGGGTCTGCTGGCGGTGTTCGTCGGCCGGGTGCTGCCCGTGATTCGCACGTATATCTCATTTCCGGCGGGGCTTGCGCGCGTCGAGCTGACGCGGTTCTCAATCTTCACGTTTGTCGGCGCGCTGCCCTGGTGCGCCGCGCTCGCGTACGTCGGGTACGCATTGGGCCGCAACTACGACCGGATCAGCGGACCCGTCGAGAAGTCGGCCATCGTCATCGCCCTGCTAGTGGCGCTGGGCCTGGTCGTCTGGTACGTGCGAGGACGGCGCGAATCGAGCCGCTGAGAAACGCGAGATGTCGCGTTTCGTCTTGCCATCGCAAACGAGGTCGGCCGCTATGTCGCCGATCACCGGAGCGAACTTGAAACCATGGCCCGAGCACGGGCTAAGAACCAGAACTCGCTTGTCATGCGGGCTGAAGTCGATCACGAAGTCATGGTCGGGGGTGTTGCTGTACATGCACGTGATGGTCCGCGTGACGTGACCGCTCACGCCGCGCATGAAGGTAGCCGTCATCAGTCGCAGGGGGTCGACGTCGCCCTCATCCACGCGGCGCCGGATGTGGTCGGGGTCGGTGAAATCGCCGGCGTGGTGCCGCCCGACCTTGACCGAAACTCCGTCGAGGGTCGGAAATCCATACACGTCGCCGAACTGCTCTGACTGGCGAATGAAGACCGGAAATCGATCCGGGGCAAACCAATCCGCGTCACGCGAGATCGAGAACCACGCGTGGACCTGGCGCTCGATACGCAACGGCATCCAGTCGAGCAGCTCGGGTGTCCACGGCCCCGCGGCGACGACGACTGAATCGAACTCCGCAAGCAGCTTTTCGACCGAGCCGATTCGGTGGTCGCGGCGGACATCCGGTGCCAGCCGCAACATCGCCGTGACGACGCCCTCCGGATTGAGAAAGCCTGCCTGGCGATCCAGGACCGCCACCTCATCGTCATGGAGAACATGGCCGGGATACCGCCGGCGCACGGCTGCGGCGTCGAGCATCTCCACGTCGAGCCCATGCGCTTTCGCCGAAGCCTCCGCGCCGACGACCGCTTCGGCCGCCGGTTGGCCGATATACAGCGCCCCGGTCATCGTGAGAAGGCGCATGCCGCTGAGCGTTTCGAGCTCGCGCCACATCGGAAACACCTCTTGCAGCAAGGGCACGTAGTAGGAGCCTTCGAAATACGCGCTGCGGATGATCCGCGACTCGCCGTGTGACGAGCCCAGGGCGTGGGGTGGGGAGTGGCGGTCGAAGCAGACGACGTCGACGCCGCGCTTGGCCAGCCGCCAGGATGTCGCCGCGCCCATGACGCCGCCCCCGATGACCGCGACGCGCATCAAAGTGTGGCCCTATTCAGGTGCGATTCGCGCGATCGCCTGTCCTGGTTTGACGGGGTCGCCGACCTGGAGGAGAAGCTCCTCGACGGTTCCCGCGACGGGGGATGGGATCTCAGCGTTGACCTTGTCGGTGTGGACCTCCATCAAGGTCTCGCCCTCGGCGATGTGCTCCCCGAGCTGCTTGCTCCAGGCGCCGACGGTGATCGCTTCGGCCCCTTGCAGCTCCGGCATGACGACCTCGTGAACCTCGATGCTCACGAAAAGAGCTTAAGCCGAGACGTGCTCACGCCATTGCAACGACGTCGAGGAGGTCTTCCTCCCAGTAGTCGACCCGTCCCTCCGGCATGAACAAGACCCGTCCGGGTTGCAAAGCCTCCACGAACTCCGGATCGTGGCTCACGATCACCATCGTTCCCGGCCAGGCGGCCAGTGCCCGCGCCACGCCTGTCCGCGACGGCGGGTCCAGGTTGTTCGTCGGCTCGTCGAGCAGGAGCAGGTTGTGCCGTCCCGCCACCAGCTGCGCAAGGGCCAGCTTCGTCTTCTCGCCGCCCGACAGCGTGCCCGCGTCCTGCCGCGCGACGTCCCCCGTGAGGCTGAACATCCCAAGCAACGCGCGCAGGACGCGCTCCTCCGCGTCGGGCGCCTGCTCCCGCATGTGCGCGAGCACCGGAACGCCGGGGCGGATGCCCTCGTGCTCCTGCGCGTAGTAGCCCAATGAGACCCCGTGCCCCAGCCGGAAAGACCCCTGATCGGCGGCGCTCTCGCCCGCCAGGATCCGCAGCAGGCTCGTCTTGCCCGCTCCGTTCAGGCCCATCACGAGCAACCGATCGTGCCGCTCGACCTCGAAGGTCATGTCGCGAAACACCAAAGGCCCTCCGTACCCTTTTGCCAGTCCCGAGCAGTGCATCACGATGCGGCCGCTGTGCGGAGGCGCGGGAAAGCTGATCTTCACCTTGCGCTCGCGACGCGGAGCGACCACCCGCGCCGCCTTCATCCTCTCCACGCGGGTGAAGATCGACTTCGCCTGCTTCGCCCGCTTGGCCGTCTGTCGCCGCATCACCTCGGCCAGCAAGCTCAACCTCTCGATCTCCGCCTCCTGGCGGTGCGCCAGCGAGGTCAGGCGCTTCTCCTCGAGCCGGCGCGCGGCCTGATACTGCGAGTAGGTGCCGCGGTGTTCGACCAGGCGGCCGGCGTCCAGGTGCAAAACCCTAGTGATCGATGCGTCCAGCAGGGCCAGGTCGTGGCTGACGACGATGACCGCGCCCCTGTAGTCGCGTAGGAAGTCCATGAGCCAGGACTTGGCGTCGCTGTCCAGGTGGTTCGTCGGCTCGTCCAGCAGCAGCAGGTCCGGGTCCGCGAAGAGCACGCGCGCGATCTCAACCCGCCGGCGCTCGCCTCCGGACAGGACACCGAGCGCAAGGTCAACGCGGTCGAGGCGAAGCCCGAGCCCGGTCACGATGCGCCGCGCCTCCGACTCGCCCGAGTAGCCGCCGTCGAGCCGGTACCACTCCTCCGCCTCGGAATACTTCTCGATCGCGCTCAGCGAGTGGTCCTGCTCCAGTGCCTGATGAAGCTCGACGAGCCGCGCCGCTGCCCGGTCCAGGCCGCGCCCCGACAGGATGTGCGACAGCGCTGAATGCGCAGCTTCCGCGCGGGGTCGCGGGTTCTGCGGCACATAACCCAGGGTCCCGCGACACAGCACGAGGCCGGCCGCCGCGTCGTCCTCGCCGGCCAGCACCTTGAGCAGGCTCGTCTTGCCCACCCCGTTGCGGCCGACGAGGCCGACCTTGTCGCCTGTGTTGACCGTGAAGCTTGCATCGCTGAGCACGCGTCGTGCCGCGACATCGATGGCAAGTCCTCGCGACTGGATCATGGCGGGGCCAAATGTTACGTACGGATGCCGTCGGCGTTTCGTCCCACATCACACTCGCCCAAGGAGGCGGCTCTCAAATGAAGAAGGTCCTGGTCGTGGTTGCTTTCCTCGTTCTGGCGGCCGCCTGCGGCGGCGGCAACTCCGGCGGCAGCCCAAGTAGCAAGGAGGGGCCGGCCCAACCCGTCGCCCAAGGTGACGGTTCACGCGGCACCGGCGTGCCAGGTGAAACATCGAATGGCGGCGGGACGACGACCCTGCCCGGCCAGCCGGTGCCCGCGCTGCAGGGCCCGCCGGTGATCCGACAGGCGCAGCTGAGCATCACCGTCGGATCGGGAAAGTTCACGTCCAAGCTGTCCGAGGTCCGCACGCTCGTTGAGGGCCAAGGCGGCTACATCGCCGGCACCGACGCCCAGGCGACGCCGCTAGGCACTGACCAGACCGGCCCGATCCGGACCGGCGTCATCAACTTCATGGTCCCGGCGGCCCACTTCGACGCCACGATCGACGCGCTGGCGAAGATCGGGGACGTCCAGGGCGAGCACATTACCGGGACCGACGTCAGCGCGCAGTACGTCGACTTGCGCGCACGCCTGGCCAACGCCGAGGCGCAGCTGAACGCGATGCGCGCGCTGCTCACGAACGCGAAGTCGATCAACGACATCATCGCCGTGCAGAACCAGATCGGCCAGATCACCGGCCAGATCGAGCAGCTCAAGGGCCAGATCAAGTACCTGGACGACAACACTTCGTACAGCTCGGTTGCGGTCACCCTCAGCGAGGCCGGGGCGCCGGCGCAGACTGCCTCGAACGACAGCTGGGGTTTCGCGACAGCGCTGAACGACGCCGCGCACAACTTCGTCGCGACCATCAACTACGTCGTCACCGCGCTCGGCGCGATCGGACCGCTGGTCGTGCTCGCGGGCCTTGGCTTTCTCCTCTGGCGTCGCCGGCGCGCGACGTCTCCAGTGACGCGGCACGCGTAATCGATTAGGTTCCTCGTCCCGACCCGGCCGGGCCACCCCGGCCGGGCCACCATCTCCAGCCAGTGGGGAGGGGAGGCCGGGATCAAATCCCAGCCTCCTCCAGTAACCTGCACCGGTATGCCAGGTACACGGTGCAAAACCGCGTTCGGGTGCGCCATCACGTCGCTTGCAATCGCCGCGATCGCAACATGCGCGGCGGCGTGCGGCGGCGAGGCCGGTTCCACTCCGTCGCCGACGCCCACCCAGGCGACATCGCCCGGCCACTTGCCCTCACCCAGCCCCAAGGCCTTCTCCTTCCAGCTCAACCCGGTCAACACCGCCAGAGCAACCGGAACCATCGCGGTCTCCGCCGGCCAGCGTTCGACGACCATCGAGCTGAAGATCACCGGCCTGCAGCCGAACTCTTCGCACGTGTCGCACATCCATATCGGTGGATGCCCGCAAACGTCGCGGGGCGTCATCGCGTTCGCGCTGAATCAGGTCGTCGCCGACGGTCTGGGAACGGCGGACACCAGGACGACCCTCAACATCACCTATCCGCCCGCGAGCGGCAAGTGGTACGTCGTCGTCCACGCGGGACCCGACATGCAGGGCACGAGCGCGAGCTACCTGATGTGCGGCAACCTCTTCTAGGCAAGGCATGACGCCCGACGAAAGGGCGAGCGAACCTGCCGATGTCGTCGAGCTGCCGGCAGCTTCTCGGGCGACCGACATCGCGCTCGACGAGCTAGAGATCGTGTACGCGTTCATCTACGCGCGTGTCGGCAACCGCGCCGACGCCGAGGATCTCACCCAGCAGGTCGCGATGAAGGCGATCCCAAGACTTCGCCAGGGCGCCCCCGCCAGCGCGATCCGAGGCTACCTTTTCGCGACCGCGCGCTCGGTGCTGGGCGGGTTCTGGAGCACCCGTCTCGGGCTTTCCGAGGCCGAGCTCCATGAGGATCTCGCGCTTGCGTTGCCGACATCGCCGCCGTCGGAAGAGAGCGCCGACACCGTGCAGCAGATCCTGGCGCACCTTTCCGACAACTACCGCCGCGTGCTGGAGCTGCGTTTCCTGCATGGGTATTCCTTGAAGGAAGTAGCCGCGGAAATGAACTCGACGGTAGGTGCAATCAAGGTCATGCAGCTGCGTGCCTTGCGCGCGGCGGCGAAGGTCAGGCCGCTCGAATGAACGGCAGGCCCGAGAATCGCGTCGAAAAGATCGTCGCCGACCTTTTGCGAGGGCGGCGGCTGAAGCTGCGCGGCGGCGACGCCGAGGAGAAAGCCGCGATCACGGCCGCGGCGCGACTCGCGGGCGCGCGCCAGGGTCCGCAGCGCATGCAACCCGCGTTTCGCAAGCGTCTCGCCCAGTCGCTCGGGCACGCGCCGAGTGAAGGATGGATCACGCGTCGTAGCGCGCTGGTCGCCGGCATCGGTCTGGCCGCGGGCGCTGCGGGCGGGGTCTTGCTCGGCAGGACAGCCGGCCCGGAACCGGTCAAGGCGAGCGAGACGATCGAACCGGTCGACGGCCGCTGGATCGACGTCGGCGCGGCGAACGACCTCGTCGAAGGCCAGGGGAAGCGCGTGGTGGCAGGCGGAATCGGCGCCTACCTCTTCCGTCGCGGCGACCAGGTCACGGCTGTCTCTTCGATCTGCTCCCACCTGCCGTGCGAGCTGTGGTGGGACGGGGCAGGCGGTCATCTCGCGTGCCCATGCCATCCGGCGAAGTTCATGTCGGACGGCCGCCCGACAGACCCTTACGCCCTGCCCACCTTGAACAAGGTCCACGTCCGCGTCACTCCATCGGGCCGCGTCGAGGTGCTGGGCACCGCATGAACCTGAGAGCCCACAGGACGAAGCAGCTCGCGCTCGATCGGTGCCTCCAGCTTCTCGAGGAAGCGCAGATCCGAGGTCAGACCAGGATCGATGGACCGTTGGGGGCCGCGCTCCGCAGCCATCTCGAGCACGCAGGTGTGTTCGCGGACCACCGGCTCGAGGGGCGGCGGGTCGATCGCGTGCTCGACGACATCTTTGCGCTCCAGGCCCAGCTGCTCGGTCAAGATCCAGAGGACAGTCGGCACCACAACGGCGCCTAGCCGCACCGCAGGTATCATCTGCCTTCGTGACCACATCGTTCAGTTCGTCGCGGTCGTTCCTGCTGACGTCTGAATCAGTCACCGAGGGACATCCCGACAAGATCTGCGACCAGGTATCGGACGCGGTCCTCGATGGGATGCTCGGGCAGGATCCCGCGGCACGCGTCGCCTGCGAGACGGCGATCACCAAAGGCCTCTGCGTCGTCATCGGCGAAGTCACGACCCACGCTGAGCTCGACATCCAGCGCACGATCCGCGAAACGATCCGCTCGATTGGCTACAACGACGAGCAGATCGGTTTCGACGCGGACCACGCCCTCATCCAGGTGTATCTGAAAGAGCAGTCACCGGACATCGCGGCGGGCGTCAATCACTCGCTCGAAGAGCGCGGGGGTGCCACGGGGCAGGATCCGTTCGAGCTGCAGGGTGCGGGGGACCAGGGCATGATGATCGGCTTCGCGTGCAAGGAGACCCCCGAGCTGATGCCGCTCACGATCTCGCTCGCCAACCGCCTCGCCAAGAAGCTCGCCGAAGTTCGCAAGAACGGTTCGCTTCCTTTCCTCCGGCCCGACGGCAAGACGCAGGTCACCGTCGAGTATTCGCTCGGCAAACCGAGGCGGATCGAGGCGGTGGTCGTCTCGACCCACCACGCCGCGAGTGCGACGCAAAAGGAGATCGCCGACGGCGTGCGGGAGCTCGTCATCAACCCCGTTTTGAAGGGCCAGGTCGTCGACGCGGCGACCAAGATCATGGTCAACCCAAGCGGGTCGTTCGTGCTGGGAGGGCCCGCGGCCGACGCGGGGCTTACCGGACGCAAGATCATCGTCGATACGTACGGGGGAGTCGCCCGCCACGGCGGCGGCGCCTTCAGCGGCAAAGACCCGAGCAAGGTCGACAGGTCCGCCGCATACGCGGCACGCCACGTGGCCAAGAACCTCGTCGCAGCCGGCCTTGCTGAACGGTGCGAGGTCCAGGTCTCATACGCGATCGGGCGTGCGCATCCAACCTCGATCGCGGTCGAGACGTTCGGCACCGGCTCGAAGTCTGAGGAGGAATTGCTGGGGCTGATCCGGCGGCATTTCGACCTGCGCCCCGGGGCGATCATCGCGAACATGGACCTGCTGCGGCCGATCTACCGGCCGACCGCCGCATACGGCCATTTCGGGCGCGACGACCTCGGCGTGCCGTGGGAGATGACGAACAAGGTCGACGCGCTGCGTGCCGACGCGACCGTCGCCGCGCGCCAGAGCTGACGCCCTGGCCCGTCTCCGTCTTCGTGACACGCTGACCCAACGAAACGTCGCGCTCGCCCCTCGCGGGCGCAAACCTCTCACGCTTTATGTCTGCGGCGTCACTCCGTACGACTCAGGTCACATGGGCCACGCCTTCACCTTCTCGATGTTCGACGTGCTCGTCCGGTTTATCGAGTCGACCGGGGTGCGCGTGAAATATGTTCAGAACGTGACCGACATCGACGATCCACTGTTCGAGCGCGCGCGCCGGGATGACATCGACTGGCGTGACCTCGCCGAACGGGAGACCCAGGTCCATATCCGCGACATGACGGTGCTCGGCTGGCGTCCGCCTGACGTGATGCCGCGGGCGTCAGACGAGATCAAGCGCATCACCGCCGCGGCATCGCGCCTCAAGGCCTCCGGATACGCCTACCGCACGGACGCACTCTACTTCGACATTAGCAAGTACCGCGGCTACGGTCGACTTTCCCACCGCACACGCCGCTCGATGCTCCGCAAGCTTCGAGACGAATCTCTGCTGGGCACGGTCGGGCCCGAAGCGAAGCGTGACCTGCTCGACTTCCCACTCTGGCGGGCCTCTGCGCCAGATGAGCCCGCGTGGCCGTCGAAGTTCGGCGAAGGGCGGCCGGGCTGGCACATCGAGTGCTCGGTGATGGCGCAGCACTACCTCGGACCCCAGGTCGACATCCACGGTGGCGGCCGCGACCTGGTGTTCAGCCATCACGAGTCCGAGCGTGCGCAATCCGAATCCTTGACGCACAAGGCGCCTTTTGCGCGGGCCTGGGTCCACACCGGGATGGTCCGTTACAACGGCCGCAAGATGAGCAAGTCGCTCGGCAACCTGGTCAAGGTCAGCCAGGCGCTGCAGCGTGCACCGGCCGCCGCGGTCCGCCTGTATCTCATCTCGCATCGCTACCGGCGGGACTGGGACTTCGAGTGGACGGGGCTCTTGCGGTCGGCGCGGTTTGTCGAGCGGATGCGTAAGTTCCTCGCCGACGACGCTCGTACCTCGAAACATGGCGTCAAACCGAAGCCCGGGACAAAGCTGATGGCCGAGTTCAACGCGGCGCTGGCGGACGACCTCGACACTCCGCGCGCGGTCCGGGCGCTCCGATCGGCCGTGCGTCAGCGCGACGCAGCGGCGGTGCGGGCGATGAGCCAGATCCTGATCGGATCGGCCTCGTTAACCTAGCTCGGCGGTTAGGGTCGCCAGGCAAGGCCGGCATCGAGTGCAGACAAGACAGCGTCGCGAGCCGCACGTTGAGGTTCGACTCCGTGCAGCGCCAGCAATGGATCGGCGAGCCGTAGATACAGATCGACCTCGGCGCGCAGCGCGCTGAGAAGAGACTCCTGGTCGATTGTCGCAAGCGTGCGTGCGAAATCGGTGCGGTGATCGCCGAGCGATTCCTCGGCATAGCGAGCACCTCGATACCGCTGGGCGCGAGCAATGGCTAGTAGTCGAAACAGAACCACGTCCCTTACGGAGTTGAGCCCGCTGACCGCCTCCCACAGCTCGCCGCGAAGAATCTTCGTCTGGACATACCAGACCCACGTCCAAATCCGCGATTCCGCGTACGTCACCTCGCTGACGGGGTCAGCCACGTACGTTCGCGAGAACGCTTGGACCACTTCGTCATCGCGCTGCCATAGGACGAGCGTCCGTCTGCCCTCGTTCTTTTCGGCGGTTTGAGACACCTCCGCAAAGAGATAGTCAACGTGCACAAGGTCTTCGTACAGCGTGATTAGGAGATTCGGCTCACCGACATGCTCGCCCGTGAAGGCGGCCAACAGGGGACCGCAATTCCTGGCGAGCTCCAGACGCCGCGGAAAGATCCGGTCGAAAGCTCCGTTGGCCAGGACCATGCGAACGTCAAGGTCTGAGTAGGCATCGGGTTTGCCATCGGCGAACGATCCCGCCAGGCCCATGCCGACAACGTCTGGCTCGTTCCAACCAACCTCGCACGCCTTAAGCAAGCGTTGCTGTTGGCGTGCAAACTGCTCCATCCCGATGGGCAGCGCGACCTCCATCGCGGAAGTATGTCTTAGGCCACCTCGAGGGGAGAGCCGCAGTTCGGGCACTCCATGTTCGCGTCGAGCTGGACCATCGTCTCGCAGACGGGGCAGAGGATATCGGCGGTGACAGACGCCGCCGCTTCCTCAGCCTGCGCCTCCGCTTCGAGCTCGCCAGGGACCTGGGCGAGGTCAAGCGCCGGCGCACCGCAGTTGAGGCATATGTAACCAGGCTGCGTCACCCGGTGGTCCTGGTACTCGCCGGCAGAGTCGACATCGACCTCGGCGAACACAGCGCGAAACAGCGTCCCGCCGCATTTCCGCGAACAGACAAGCATCATTTTCCTACCCGAGCCTACGACGAAGCGTCGCGGTGCCGGCCACGATCAGCAGGACGCAGAATCCCGCGACCACAGCGGCGTCCAACTGCAGCGCTGACCAAGTGAGGTCCGCGCCCTTGACCATGATGTCGCGCATGCCGTTCACGGCGTAGGTGAGGGGCAGCACGTTCGACAGGTACTGCAGAGCGGTCGGCTCGCTCGAGACTGGAAAGATGATTCCCGAGAGCAGCATCTGCGGCACGACGACGAGGGGGATGAACTGCACCGCCTGGAATTCCGAGCGGGCGAACATGCTGAGGAAGATCCCGAGGTTTACCGCGGCGATCGCCATCAGGGCTTCCATGCCGAAGATCAGCAGCACGTTGCCGTGGTTCTGGATCTTCAGTATCGCCAGCGCGAAGACCAGCACCTCGGCCGCCTGGACCAGGGCCAGCACCGTGAAGCCGAGCATGTAGCCAAGCACGATCTCGCCTCGCCGCAGGGGGCTCGCCATCAGGCGTTCGAGCGTGCCCTGGGACCGCTCGTTGAGGAACGAAACGATCGTGATCACGAAGACGAGGAAGAACACCACGAGCCCGACGAATGCGGCCCCGAAGTAATCGAGCGTGTCGTAGCTCGAGCCTCCGTACAGGTAATTGATCTGCGGCTGAAAGCTGACGTTGCGCCCGGCGACCTGAGACGCAAGTGAGGTCATCGCCTGCTGCAGCGCCTGGATGACCGGGGAGTCCTCACCAGGCTGCGACCCTTCGAGGTGCACCTCCGGTGAGACCGTTCCGGCCGCGACCTTCTGAGTGAAGTCTTGAGGAAAAACAACATATGCGACGAGCGAACCATCCCGGAGCTTCGCGTCGCCCTCTGACGCATCGATGTCGCTTGTCTTGATGTGGCTTGAGTGCCTGAGCACGTCGGCGACAACGGCGCTCGCCGGTCCGGAGTCCTCATTGGCGATCCCGACCGCCGGCACGCTGGACGACCCGCGCATGAGATAACCGAGCAGGCCGAGGATGACGATCGGCGCCACAAAGAGAAGCGCCAGCGTCCTTCGGTCGCGCCGGAATCCCTGCAGCAACCGACGGGTGATCGCCCTGACGCGGTGGCCGCTCACGACTCCCTCCGCCCGGCGAGGGCGAGGAAAGCTTCTTCGAGATTCTGCGATCCTCCCTGGACGCGGATGTCGGCAGGCGATCCCTCGGCGAGAAGGCGTCCGTACTGGATCAAGCCGAGTCGCTGGCACCGGTCGGCCTCGTCCATCACGTGGCTCGAAACGATGAGCGTCGTTCCTGCGGCCGCCATGCGGCGGAAGTACTCCCAGAACTGGACGCGGAGCTGTGGATCGATGCCGACGGTCGGCTCATCGAGGAGGAGCAGCTCCGGACGGTGCACGAGCGCGCACGCGAGCGAGCAGCGCTGGCGCATCCCGCCGCTCAGCGTGGCGACGACCGAGGCGCGCCGGTCGTAGAGCTGCACCAGCTCGAGCGCCTCCTTCACCCCGTCCTCGGCGCCGTTGATGGACGCGAAGAAGGCGACGTTCTCCTCCACCGAGAGCCCGGGATAGAGCGCGGCCTGCTGCGTCATGTAGCCGATGTGGCGGAGGACGGCGACGTTGGGCATTCGCTGGCCCAGCACCGTGACCGTGCCTGGGTGTGCCTCGAGAAGGCCGCAGATCAGACGGATCAGGGTCGTCTTGCCGGCGCCGTTGGGACCCAGCAAGCCATAGATCTCGCCCTGGCGCACGCGAAGGGTCACGCCGTTCAGAGCTTTGATCGCCCCGAACGATTTGGAAACATCGTCGACGTTCACCGCGTACGAGTCATGCATCGCCGTCCTCCTCGGTGGCCATGGCGCGAAGCCAGGTTTCGGCGAGCAGCGTCACAGCGGCTTCGCCCTCGATATCGAGTCGCAAGACCCGCTCCGCGATGGGTCGGGTCAGGATGTGAAAAAGGATCGGTCCGATGAACGACTGCAGCGCGAGCAACGGATGCATCCGCCGCAGCCGGCCCTCGGCCATCTGCGTCATCAGATACGCGACGAGCAGACCCACGACCCTGGTGATCGTGTCAGTCACCGCCTCCTCCGTCTCGGGCCTCAGACCGCTGACCTCGAAAAACAGGGTGCGGATCAGGCCGGCCCGGTTCTCGCCGCCCGCGTAGACGGCGCGATAGGCCGTGCGCGCGAGCTCGGGCATGAGCACCGCCGGCGGCTCGTGCTGGTGGGCGAGGATGACGCGGCTGACCGGCTCGAGCGGCGAATAGGTCTCGATCAAGCCTGTCAGCAGCGCGGACTTGCCGGAAAAGACCCGATACAGCGTGGCCCGCGAGACCTCCGCGCGATCCGCGAGGTCGTCCATCGAGAGCGCGGTAAGGCCCTGCGCGCCTACCAGCTCGACGGCGGCGGCCAGGATCCGTTCCGGGGTACCCGGTTCGGGCGCGACGTCGAGCGCGTCGAGCAGCGCCTCGCGGGACTTGAAGTGGCGGTAGAAGGTCGCGCGGGATGTCCCGGCCGCCCGGGCAAAGTCCGCCACTGTCGGCTTGCCCCCTCGCGCGAGCACCGCCGGCGCCCGCTCCAGAATCCGCTGGTTGATCGCGATCTAGTGAGACTATGCGAGACGGGGAGTCTCGTCAAGTGTCATTGAGAGGATTGCCTTAGGACGGCGCCTCCGGGGACCATCCGGAGATGCGGTCGATCGAGATTGCGACCACCGGACCTCCCGGTCGGGCGCGCCGATATTGCGGGTACCTTGCGGCCAGCAGGTCTGTTGCGCGAACAGCTTGCGCACCGTCGGCCAGCAGTCGCGCTGTGCCGTCGATGCGCACCCACCACAGCCTTTCCCAGTCGTCTTCATAGTGGTCGACGAGCACCGACACCGACGGGTTGGCGGCGATGTTGCGCAGGCGTTTGAGATCTGTGGTTCGTTTCGGCTTGGCGTCGACGGCGAAGTAAACGGTGTCGCCGTCCACCGCAAAAGTGATCGGCACCACGTGTGGTTTGCCGCCGGCGCCGACGGTGGCGAGGCGTGCGACCTTTGCGTCTGCGATGCGCCTTCGCATCGCCGTCGCATCCATTCAAGGAAGTATCGTTGAGCGGTGCAAAGGCTCCGGACGTACACGGTCGAGGAAGCGAATCGCGAGCTTCCTCGCGTGCGTCCGATCGTCGCCCAGATCGCCGAGCTGTCAGCCCTCCGGCCAGACCTCGAGGAGCAGCTGCGCATGGCCGAATACGCGACCCAGCGTCCCGGGGCCAACGGCGAGACACGGGAACGCGAGCAGCAAGCTCGGGACGCCGTTCAGGGCGCCGAGGAGGAGCTGCTGAAAGCCGTGCTGAACCTCAACAGCATGGGCATCCAGCTCAAGGGACCGCTCGAGGGCCTGATCGACTTTCCCTCCTATCGCGACGACGAGCTCGTCGAGCTGTGCTGGAAGCTGGGCGAGGAGCGCGTCGAGTACTGGCACCGGGTCGGCGAAGGCTTCGCCGGCCGCAAGAAGCTCTAGAGGCCTCTAGCTCTTCCCTGGAACCCGGCCTCTGATCGCCTCGTAGACCGCCTTCGCGATACCGGCCGCGTCGAGACCGTGCTCCTTGAGGATCTCAGCCGCCTTGCCCTGTGGCAAGAACTCGTCGGGCAGCGCAAGCACACGGACCCGGCCGGCCAGCCCATGAGGCGCGAGCGCTTCGAGCACAGCGGCGCCGAACCCGCCCGACCCGACGTTGTCCTCCGCCGTCAAGACGACCGGGTGAGACCGCGCCCAGTCGACGATGCGCGGGTCGACCGGCTTGATCCATCGCGCGTTGACGACCGCGCATGAGATGCCCTGCATCTCGAGTCTGGCCGCCGCCTCGCCCGCGACCTCCACCATGCGTCCGACGGCGAAGATGACGGCGTCGTCGCCCTTGCGGATCTCCTCCCATCGGCCGACGGGCAGTGGTTCAACTGGAAGATCCGGCGTATCCGGGACGGGTCCCTTCGGATAGCGGATCGCCACCGGGCCGTCGGTCGCGAGCGCCGTTTCGAGCAGGGCGCACAGCTCGGTGGCGTCCTTGGGCGCGGCGACCTTGAGGTTGGGGATCATCCGCAGGTACGACAGGTCGAAGATCCCGTGGTGGGAGGCGCCGTCCGGGCCGGTCACGCCCGCGCGGTCGATCACGAATACGACGGGCAGCTTGTGGAGCGCGACGTCCATGATCGTCTGGTCGAAGGCGCGGGCCAGGAACGTCGAATAGATGCAGACCACGGGGTGCATGCCCGCCATGGCCAGCCCCGCCGCAAAGGTGACGGCGTGCTGCTCGCAGATGCCGACGTCGAAGAAGCGGTCTGGAAATTCTTTGGCGAAGTTGAGCAGCCCGGTCGATGAGGCCATTGCCGCGGTGATCGCGCAGACCTCAGGACGTCTTGCCGCCGCGCTCATCAGCGCCTCGCCGAACACGTCGGTATAGGTCACCTCTGTCGTGCGAGGCCGGCCGGTCAGCGGGTCGAACGCGCTCACGCCGTGCAGCTTGTCGACGTCGTCGTCAACCGCCGGGCTGTAGCCGTGACCTTTCTCGGTGACGACATGGACCACCACGGGTTCGCGCAACTTCTTGGCGCGCGTCAACACTTCCTCGAGCGCGGGCTCGTCGTGGCCGTCGACCAGACCCGCGTACTTGATGCCCAGGCTCTCGAACATCGTCGACGGCTGAAGCAGCTGCTTCAGTCCTTCCTTCACGCGATACGCGGCCTGGTCCGCAGTCGAACCAACGAGCGGCAGGTCGCGCAGCAGGCGCGAGATGTCGTCTTTGATCCTTTCGTAGCGAGGGTCGACGCGCAACTGGGACAGGTGTCGGGCCAGGCCACCGACGGTCGGCGCGTAGGAACGGCCGTTGTCGTTGATGACGATGATCAGATTCGGCGGCTGCAGGTGCGCGATCTGGTTCAGCGCTTCGTAGGCCATGCCCCCGGTCAGGGCACCATCGCCGATCACTGCAACCACAAATCCTCCGATGCGCTTACGCAGCCGCGCCTCGGCGATACCGAGCGCGTAGCTCAGCGAGGTCGAGGCGTGGCTGTTTTCGACGAGGTCGTGCACGGACTCCTTCCGAGACGGATACCCCGACAGCCCGCCGGCCTGGCGCAGCCGCGAGAAATCGGCTGCCCGTCCGGTGATGAGCTTGTGCACGTAAGCCTGGTGTCCGGTGTCCCACACGATCGCGTCCTTCGGGCTGTCGAAGACGCGATGCAGGGCGAAGGTGAGCTCGACCACACCGAGGTTGGGTGAGAGGTGGCCGCCGGTGCGGGAGGTCTGCTCGACCAGAAAGGCACGCACCTCGCCTGCGAGTGCGGAGAGTTTGGGCTGATCCAGCGCCTTCAGGTCGGCGGGGGAGTGGATCGCCTCGAGGAGTCCCACTCTGTCGTTAACGGGCCGGCCGCGTCATGCGTTCCGGGGGGTGGGCGGCCAGGAGTCGGTTCCTCCCCGGGCCATCAACTCGGCCAACTCGATACAGAGTCGCGTGCCGGCGCCACTTGGGCCATGGAGCACCGTGGTCAGCTCGAGGTTGGTGTTCCAGGCGGAGGCCGCGATGTCGATGTGAGCCCATGGCTTGCCGCCCGCGAACTCGGCGATGAACATTCCACCCATGATCGTGCCAGCCTCACCGTACTCGGAGTTGCGCAGATCGGCGATCTGGCTGCGGAGCAAGATGCGGTAGTCGGCGTAGATCGGCAGCCGCCAGACACGGTCACCTGCCTCGCGCGACGCTCGCTCCACCACCGCCCAGAACTCGTCGTCGTTGCTGATGGCCGCGCTCGCGGCGTGACCGATCGCCACGGTCGCGGCACCCGTGAGCGTCGCAAGGTCGATCATATGCGTCGCGCCGTTGCGAAGCGCGTGGGTCAGCGCGTCCGCGAGGACCAGCCTCCCTTCGGCGTCGGTGTTGACGATCTCGACGGTCTTGCCGTCGGCGCTGACCAACACGTCTCCCGGACGCTGGGCCGACGGGCCGGGCATGTTCTCCGCGGTCGCGATCACGGCCATCACGTCGAGCGGCACGTTGCGCGAGGCAATGACGTCTATCGCGGAGAGCACGGCGGCGGCTCCGCTCATGTCGCCCTTCATCCGGCTCATGTTTTCCGGCTGTTTGAGTGAGATGCCTCCGGAGTCGAACGTGATGCCCTTGCCGATCAACGCGAGGACCGCACCGTTCGCTTGAGCCAACCCATGGTTGCCGTGGTGACGGAGTCGGATCATTCGTGGCGGTTTGGCGGAGCCGGTGCCGACCCCGAGCAGCAGGTTGTAGCCGCCGGACTTCAGCTCGCCAGGCCCGAGGATCTCGATCTCGAGGTTGTGACGTTGCGCGATGCGGTTGGCTTCCTGTGCGAACGCGTCGGGGGTGAGCTCGTTGGCAGGGGCGTTCTGCCATTCGCGCGCTCGGTTGGTCGCCTCTCCGTTCTCTTGCGCCGCGAGCACCTCCGCCTCGCGGCTGCCGCCAAAACCCGCCAGCACGATCTCGTCGATCTCGCGTCGCTCTGGCGCCTGGCCGGTCTGCCGGGATCGGCGCTCGAAGGTGCCCAGCACGCAACCCTCGACGACGGCCTTGAGGGTGTCCTCACCGAGTGCGTCGCTGCGCATCACGGCCATGCGCTTGTAGCCCCACGTGCGCGAAGCCCGGACCAGCTCGTGATGGGCGGAGCGCAGGCGCTGGCCGTCGAGGTCATGGTGGGCGCCGAGCCCGAAGAGGATCACGCGACGGGGCGCGATCTTGCCCTGGGCCGGCATGGGCAGCACCTCGTGGATCCGGCCGCGGAACTCGGCGTTGACGATCATCTCCGAAAGCACGCCCCCCATCGCCCGATCGAGCTCGAGCGCGGCACCCGCCAGCTTCTGGCCGGTGACGACCGGGACCGCGAGGGCGTCGACGTTCAGCTCGGCTGCCGGGACCGAGACCAACGAGATCTTCACGGCGCGTTAAGCGTAAATCCCCGGCCTCAGGCCAGATGCTCCGCAACGAGCTCCAAAACGTGCGCTACGCGGAGCTCCATCCCGCGCTTGCGCGCCGCGGCTGCGATGTGCATCAGGCAGCCTGGGTTGTCCGAGGCGACGACTGCACAACCCGTCTTGGCGATCGCGTCGAGCTTCCACTCCGCCAGCCGCTCCGCGACGCGCGGCCACTCGAGGCTGAAGCTCCCGCCGAAGCCGCAGCAGTTGGCGATGTCAGGCAAGTCGACGACCTCATAGCCGGCGAGCTCGAGGACCCTGCGCGGCTCGCTCTTCAGGCCCAGCTGGCGCAGCGTCTGGCACGAGTCGTGGTAGGCGATCTTCAGGCTCATCCGTTCGCCTTCGACAAGGCGGGGGTTGCGCTCGAGCACCTGGAGGACGAAACGCGTCGAGTCGCGCAGGCGCGAGCGCACGCCGGCGTCGGGCGGCGTGCCCCAGTCCGGGCTGTCGATCGTGAACGCGCCAAAGCACGAGGCCGAAGGCGTCACGATCAGCCCCTTGGAATCCCGAAGGCTCTGCGCCAGCTTTGTCGTCAATTTGTGGGCGGTCTTGAAGTCGCCGGCGTTGGCGGCGATGAGCCCACAACACCACTGGTCCTTGGGAAACCCAACCTTGAAACCGGCCGCCGCCGCGACGCGCTCGAGGGCGACGGCCGATTGCGGCCACGCTCGATCCGCCAGGCAGGAGGCGAAGATCGTCAGCGGCTCACCGTCGACGTCCGCCTCGCGCACCTGGTCGCGATACGGAGTACGGGCCAGCTTCGGTGTACCGGGGACGAGGCCGCTGAGGGGCGCGGCCGTCCGCATCACGGCATCGGCGAGCCGCGGCCGTTTCCACAGCCCGATCACGGCGCGTTTGCGCAGCGACTTCCGGCCCGCCCGCCGGTGTTCGAGGATCTGGCGCGGCAGCGGGATGTCGACAGGGCAGATCTCCTGGCAGGCGTTGCACTGGGCGCAGAGCGTGTTCGCAAGGTCGGCGTCCTGCAGCCCGTGATGGAAAGGCGACAGGACCAAGCCGATCGGCCCGTTGTAGGCATGGCCTCCGAACTGGTGACCGCTGACGGCCATGAAAGGCGGGCACGCGTTGGAGCACGCGCCACAACGGATGCACGTCAGGGCGTCGCGAAAGATCGGGTCTTCGAGCATCTTCCCGCGGCCGTTGTCGAGGATCACGCAGTGCATCTCGCGCGGGCCGTGGACACCGATCGTCAGCGACTGCTCGATGTCCGCAGAGCGCGACGGACCGGTGATCCAGTTCACGTAGCTGGTGATCAGCTGGCCGGTGCCGCTGCGCGGAAGCATCCGCAGCACCGCCACCGCGTCATCGAGCGTCGCCACGAGCTTGTCGACGCCGAACAGCGCGATGTGCACGGGCGGCAGGGTCGTCGTGAGGTCGGCGTTGCCTTCGTTGGTCACAAGCACGATCGTGCCCGTCTCGGCGATCGCCATGTTCGCGCCGGAGATCCCGACCGTCGCCTCGATGAACTTCTCGCGCAGCGATTCGCGCGCGTGGCGCTGGATCGCTTCGACCGTCGGCTCGGTTCTGAAAACCGCCGCCGCATCCTCCTTGGTGAGGTGGATCGCGGGCGCGATGAGGTGCGACGGATGCGTGTGCGTCAGCTGGACCATGCGCTCACCAAGGTCGGTCTCCACAACTTCCATCTCGTGCTTTTCGAGGTATTCGTTCAGACCAATCTCCTCGGTGGCCATGGACTTGCTCTTGGTGACGACCATTCGCCGGCCGGGTGGAAGACCGCTGCCGGCGTTCCAGCAGATCTGGAGGATGATGTCTCGTGCTTCTTGCGCATCGTTGGCGATGTGCACGACGCCGCCAACCGCGGCCAGGCGGTGCGTGAACTGCTCCAGCAGCTCCGGTAGTCGGTCGAGGTTGGCCTGGCGCCTGCTTTTCAGATCTGCCCGACCTTTCGCGAAGTCGAAGCTCTCGAACGCGGCATTGCGACGGCCGCGGAGACCCGTCATGGCGTGGGTCAGCGCGCTCTGGAGCTTGGGGTCGTCGAGCGCGCGATTTACGCGGTGCGCAAAGTGGCTTCGACTTTCAGGCACGCGTTTGGGAGGCTTCTCGAATCGCTTCCTTCACCGCGTCAGGCGATGACACCGGCGCCAAGCATATGGTCCCGACGCATACAACAGCGCGCTCGTCACCTGAAGGATCGACAACCGCGTACGGATGGGCGGTCAGCGCCGCATGCGCCAGCTCGGCATTCTTCGTCGTGACCTTGATCGCGTGGCCCAGACGATCGAGCGCCCGGGCAAACACCGCCGCCATCAAACCGTACTGGCGCGGCAGCGCCGCGACGGACTCCAGGGCGCGCCTCGCACGCTCGCGATAAGGAGACGCCGGATCGCCTGTCAGGATGTCGAGCTCGATCAACGCCATCGCGGTGACCGAGTTTTCGGCCAGTGGCTTTATGCGCTCGCCGAGGCGACCCAGCTCGTCACCTCCGGCGTGGTCGAGGTAGCCGCCGAGCTCCGGATCGCCGTAGCGCTCCTCGATGTGCGCGGCCAGGTCGAGCGCCACGTCCATCCACTTTTGGCCGAAGCCGTGCTGATAAGCGCGCAGGGACGCCCACAGCGACCAGACCTGGTCCGCGAGCTGGCCCCCGACGCCCTCGGCGTGGGTCATGCCCTCGCCCTTCCGGTACGCGTGCTTGAAGAGGGAATCGAGCAGCTTCGACCCCCCTCCGGCGCTTCGCGCCACCTCCCCATGAGATGGGGAGGACAGGTAGGCGATGGCAAGCACGGCGTTCCACGACGTGTAGACACGGCGGTCGACAAAAGGTGCTGTACTTCGTGCCCGCTCTTCGGCGTCCATCGAGTAGTAGTGCTCGTCGGCGTCCTGGCTGCCGGCGTACAGGCCTGTCTTCGGATCCCGCAGCACGCGGTCTAGGTAGCCGGTGGTCATCTCGAGCGCTTCCGGCATTCCCGCCAAGACAAGCCCGTAGACAAGGCCGGCGTGATCCTCGAGCATCTTCTCGAAGTGTGGGACGCTCCAATCCTGGGTCGTCGAATAGCGGAAGAATCCACCCTCGACGTGGTCGTACGTTCCGCCGCCGACCATCTTCTCCAGCGTATGCACGGCCATGCGGCGAAGGTTCTCGTCTGACCGGATTGTTGACTGCTCGAGCAAGAGAAGGATGGCGTCGGTCTGCGGGAACTTCGGGGCGTTGCCGAAACCGCCGTACTCAGGATCGTAGGCCGCTTTGACGGAGTCGAGAATGTCGTCGACCAGGCGGCCTTCGAGCTCGCCCGCGCTGCGCGCCACGCCTGACGCTGCACGTTTGCGGGCATCGAGCACGCGGCTTGCGATCTCGGTCTGGTTGGCGCGGTAGTAGTCGGAGACCTGCATCAGAGCGCCGGCCATCTGGTCGGGCGGTATGTATGTCCCGCCGGTAAGGATGTCGCCCGACGCCGTGAGAAACGCAGTCGTCGGCCAGCCGCCCATGTTGTAGCGCTGGTTGATGTCCGGCCGCACGTCGTTGTCGACACGGATGGGCACGTAGTCGCGGTTGATGAGCTCGATCACGCTCGGATGCGAGTAGGTCGTTTCGTCCATGACGTGGCACCAGTGGCACCACACGGCGGAGATGGAAAGAAGGATCGGCCGGCGGGTCTGTCTGGCCGCGTCGAAAGCCTCGGGCGACCACGCGTGCCAGTTGATCTCCGAGGCACGGTTCGGCCGGGGCGAGAAGTGAAACTCCTGTGCGGCCTCGCTCATCGGGACAAGGTTACGATTTGACAGTGATCTCAACGAGCGCGGTCGACGCGTACGTCGAGAAAAACGCCCGCCGCTTCATCGATGACCTGAAGGAGCTCTGCTCTTTTCCGAGCATCTCGAACCACGGTCGTGAGGCGGTCCAGCCCGCCCGGGACTGGATCGCGGATCGCCTCTCCCGTTTCACGGATCGCGTGGAGGCGCTGGAAGCCGGCGGGATGCCGGCCCTCTACGCCGAGGTGAAGGGCGCCGGTCGCCGCAAGCTCCTCCTGTACGAGCACTACGACGTCCAGCCCGTCGATCCGATCGACCTGTGGCAGACGCCGCCCTTCGAGCCGGCGGAGCGCGAGGGGCGGATCTTCGCGCGGGGCGTCGCCGACGACAAAGCCGATGTGATGGCCCGCATCCACGCTCTGGAGACGCTGAAGGAGCTGGGCGAGGTGCCGGTCACACTGCGGTTCCTGATCGAGGGCGAGGAGGAGATCGGCTCCAAGTCGTTCGAGAAGATCGCGCACGACCACGCCGACAAATTGCGCGCCGACGGTTGTCTGTGGGAGTCGGGCACATCCTTCGACGACGCCAGCCGGCCGACGCTGCAGTTCGGCTGCCGCGGCCTGCTGTACGTCAACCTCCGCGTCAAGATGCTGGACTTCGACCAGCACTCCGGCTTCGCGTCGGTCTATCCCTCGGCCGCGATGTACCTGGTCGGCGCGCTGGCGAGCCTGCGCGACCAGGACATGAACATCAAGATCGAAGGGTTCTACGACAAGGTCGTCAAGCCCACGGACGCCGACCGCCGCATGATGGCGACCATCGACCCGGAGATCGAGAAGCGGCGCAAGCTCGTCGGTTTCGAAAAGCTGGTCCGCGACCCCAAGCCGGAGCAGGTCATCGAGCAGATGCTGTTCCTGCCGACGTGCAACATCGCGGGCGTCACGACCGGTTACCAAGGCCCCGGTTCCAAGACCGTGCTGCCGGCCGAGGCGACGGCGAAGCTGGACTTCAGGCTGATTCCGAACCAGGACCCCGATGACGTGCTCGACCAGCTGCGCAAGCACCTCGATCGCCACGGTTTCGAGCGCGTCGAGATCCTGGCCGGCGAGGGCGAAAAGCCGGCGCGGTCGGATCCCTCGTCGGCGGTTGCCCGGACGGTGATCGACTGCGTGCGCGAGATGTACGGCGAGCCCGTGCTGTGGCCGTTCATGCCCGCTACAGGGCCGATGCATCCGGTGGTCGCCGACCTCGGCGTGCCGACCGTCTTGCCGGTCGGAGTCGGGCGTCCGGACAACCGGATCCACGCGCCCAACGAGAACATCCGCGCCCAGGATTACGTCAACACCGTGCGGCTGATGTGCCGCATCTGGGAGAGGTTCGGAGCCGCCTGATGGAAAAGCTGACCGACAAGCTCTTCACCGTCAAGTACAACGAGGACACAGGCAAGCCGCACATCGAGATCGTCGACCAGAACGTCTGCCTGAAGAAGTGCACCGGCAAGTACTGCAACCACTTCTGCCCGGCGGGGGTCTACGAATGGAACCAGGAGCAGCAGAAGAACCTGGTCAGCTTCGGGAACTGCATCGAGTGCGGCGCCTGCTCCATCGGCTGCCCCTTCGACAACATCTCCTGTCACGCCCCACGGGGCGGCTACGGCGTCCGCTTCCAGCACGGCTAAGGTGCCGCGGCGCGGCACCGTTAGGAATACACCCCCGTTCGGGAACAATTCCTATTAGCGCAGTGAGCGAATACGACGTGATCATCGTTGGCGGAGGCCCGGCCGGTCTGGCGGCCGCGCTGTACACGGCCCGCATGGACCTGAAGACCGCCGTGCTCGACCGCGGGCCGCTTGGCGGCCAGCTTCTGAACACCGAGCTGGTCGAGGACTACCCCGGCTTTGAGTCGATCCTCGGCTCCGACCTGGCCATGAAGATGGGCGAGCACGCCCGCAAGTTCGGCGTCGACATCCGGGACTTCGAACCGGTCAAGGAGATCGACCTGGAAGCCGACACACAGATCAAGGTGGTCCGGCTCGAGTCCGGCGAGGAGCTGCGAGCCCCGGCGCTGATCATGGCCGCGGGCGGCCTGCCTCGCTACCTGGAGGTACCTGGCGAGAAGGAGTTCTGGGGCCGCGGCGTCAGCTACTGCGCCGTGTGCGACGGGGCCTTTTTCAAAGGCCAGGAGCTCGCCGTCATCGGAGGCGGCGACGCCGCGGTCGAGGAAGGCGACTTTCTGACCCGCTACGCGTCGAAGGTCTACATCATCCACAGGCGGGGAGGACTGCGGGCGCAGCCGATCCTCGTCGACCGCGCGGAGGCGAACCCGAAGATCGAGTTCATCCTCGACGCTCACGTGAAGGAGATCGTCGGCGGCGAGAAGGTGCAGACCATTCGCTACGAGCAGCACGGGGAGACGAAGCAGCTGGAGGTCGGCGGGGTTTTCATCTTCATCGGGTTCGTCCCCAACTCCAAGCTCTTCAAGGTCCACGTCGACCACGACGAGGGTGGATACATCGTCACCGACCGCAACATGCAGACCTCGATCGAAGGCGTCTGGGCCGTCGGCGACGTGCGCGCGCAGCTGACCAAGCAGATCGCGACCGCGGTCGGCGACGGGACGACCGCCGCGGTGGCCGCCTCTTTGTACATCACGGCCTTGAAGGACGGCGCCCGAACTTAACTAGAAAGGCCGTTCTGATACGGTTCGGGGCGCACTCGGCCCGCCAGTCGATGCAACTGTCCAAAAAGAGGGAGGCACTCCGTGTTGTGGGCGCTTCCCACTCAGTCGGCAACGGAACATCGGCCAGTCAATCGACTAGCGAGACGTCCGGAATCCCGGACCTGCCGGTCACACTGCCGGTGCAGAACATCGGGACCGGCCAGATAGACTTCGCCAACGCGGCAGCCGGCAACAACCTGGATTGGTTGCTGCTGGTCCTCCTACCGTCGTTGCTCGCGATCTGGCTTTTGATCGCGGCGCGCGGAGCGCAGGCCGCCACCCGCCGGCGAACGAGGAAGGCCCCCGCCTAACCTGCCCTCTCACCTTGAGATGCGGGCGGAGTTTGCCGCGGGGGCGCGGAATGCGGTTCGCGCCTGCCTGAACATCGGATCCCAGGATCGGGTCTGCATCATCCGCGACCGCCCACGGACCGAGATCGCCGACGCCATCGCCGAAGAGTCGCGTGCCACGGGTGCAGCCGTGCAGGTGTGGACGATGGAGGATCACCTGCAACGTCCCGCGACTTCGTTTCCGGCAGCACTCGCAGATGAGATAGCCCGCTTCCACCCGACGGCAAGCTTCTTTATCGGTATCGGACTGAAAGGGGAGCTTGCTTTCCGCCAGCCCATGCTCCATCTGCTGGCCGATGAGCTGCGCTGCCGGCACGGGCACATGATCGGGATCAACGATCGGGTCATGACCGACGGCATGGCGGCCGACGACGAAATTTACAGGGTGACGCGCAAGGTCTACGAGATCGCCCGTCAGGCTCAGCGCATCTCCGTGACAACCGATCTGGTGGCCACGTTCTCCCCTTCGCTGAAGTGGGTGTCCAGCGATGGGCGCTAGTGGGAGCAGGGCCGCTGGGGCAACCTCCCGGAAGGCGAGACGTTCACGTGCCCAGCCTCGGTCGATGGGGTGATCGCGGCCGAGGAGATGGGCGACTGGTTCACGGAGAAATACGGGATGCTGTCCCCGGCGGTCCGTTTTGTGATGAAAGCCGGCCGCATCGTCTCCGTTGAGACGGCTGACACGCACCTGGACGCCGACATTCGCGCCTACCTGGCGCAGGATCCGAATTCCAGCCGGGTTGGTGAGTTTGCGATCGGCACCAACGTGGGGCTTTCCGAGATCGTAGGCAACTTCTTGCAAGACGAGAAGTTTCCTGGCGTCCATATCGCGTTCGGCGACCCTTATGGCTTCGAGACTGGAGCCGACTGGGACTGCCCATGGCATGTCGACGTGCTCGCCTCGCACGCGACGATCTCGGTGGACGGACGGAACATCATGGAGTACGGACGCTTCCTCGTCTGAGCTCGATAATTCAGGCTGCTGGGCGGTTGCGCGCGCATGGCGGAGCAGGCTTACCTCTTCGATCTGACCGTGCCTGCGCGAGGAACGGTCTTCGAGCCGGACTACCCGTAGTGCGGCGGGTCCTGCCCGGCCGGTTCCACGCCCGCCAGTAGTTTCTTCAGGAGGGAGACCAGGCCAAGCCTGTCGTTCCTGGTGAGTCCCGCCAGCAACTGACGCTCGGCTGTAGCGTCTGCCGAGACCGCCTGATGGAGAACCTTGCGCCCCGCATCCGTCAGCGAAACCAGCACTCCACGCCTGTCCGTCGGGTGTCGGCTTCGCTTGACGTAGCCCCTGCGCTCGAGGCGGTCCAGGCGGCTGGTGATTCCGGCAGACGACAACATCAGGCCTTGGAACAGCTGGGTTGGCGATAGCTTCCGATCGGAGCCGGCGAGGAGAAGAGCGGCGAGGACGCCGACCTCTCCCCGGTTGAGCTTGAATCGCCCAAAGGCTTCCTCCTGGCTGCGAGCAAGGTGCTGAGCGATTCGCGACAGGCGAGCGGTCACCTGGTAGGGCTCGATCTCTTTCCGGGAGTGACTGCCGGCCAGACTGTCGAGGAGCGAATCGGTCCAATCCTTCTGCGCCACAGCAGGAAGTATATGAAATAACTCTCTCGTGAACGAGATTCTTTAGTCAATGTATCTCGCTGGCAAGTAGTTTCAAAAGTGGAGGCAACACTCATGCGCTCGAAGATCGTTGTCATAGGAGGCCTTGCCGCCGCGGCGTTGCTCGCCACGGCCTGCGGAGCAGGCACTCCGTACGCGTCGTCGCCCAGCACGTCACCCAGTCCTTCGCAGAGTGTGGCGCCGGTCGCAGCGTCGCCCACGGCGAACGCAAGCGCCCAGCCGACCGGGACTACCATCGCCGTCGCGAACACGCGACTCGGCCGCATCCTCGTCGACTCGAACGGCAGGACGGTGTACCTGTTCCTGGCCGATTCCGGTTCCACCTCGAACTGCAACAGCGCCGCCTGCGTCCAGGCGTGGCCGCCGGTTCTCACCAAGGGCACCCCTCAAGCAGGGTCAGGCGCGAACGCTGCGCTGCTTGGTACGACAACGCGCAGGGACGGTAAGACCGAGGTCACCTACGCGGGCCACCCGCTCTACTACTTCGTCTCGGACAAGAAGTCCGGCGACGTCACGGGCCAGAACATCAACGCTTTCGGCGCGCCCTGGTACGTCGTCTCCCCGTCTGGGAGGCAAATTCGCTAGCGCGCGACGTCGATCCAGACCAAGCCCGGAGGCAGGGAGACCGGCTGGCCGTTGTTGAGCGCGAAGGTCAGCGGGCCGTTTCTGTCTGTCGACTTCCACGACGCGCCGTACTGCACGCCCTTGTAGAGGATGGTCGCGTATCCACTCGAATCCAGGTCGTAGTCATGGATGTACGCCCCGTGGCCGTCACCGACGTCGAGCAGCTGCTCGGTGGTGTGAAGCACGATCACCATCTCGATACGAATCGGTTGGTGCAGCGTCGCATCCGAATAAAGGTGGCCCTGCTCCGTCTTGGTGTAGGTCCCGGTTGCCGCGTCGTACTTGTAAGTCGAGTAGTGCTCGGCGACGCTGGCACTCGGTACGGGCGAGCCACCGGTGAGTACCGGCCTCGCTTTTGGCACCGTGAACGAACCGATCCCTTTGAAGTAGTTGCTCTGCGCCGCGAGTACTTTGTCGCCGTTGATCATCAAGTTGTCCGGTGCGTATCGAGCGCTCGTCCGGTACTGGTAGCCGATCACGTCGAAGAACTGCGGCACCGGGTCTCGAGCCGCCCTGGCTCGGGTGGCCGGCGACTCGCCGGACTGGAACAGAAGACCTCGATAGTGACGCGCGATCTTCAGCGAGATGAAGCGCGCGGAACGCATCGGGCCAACCACGTTCGGCACGTTCTGATACATCGCGGTCAGTCGCGTGATGCCGCCCTCGGCGAGGTACTCGAAGATGACGCTGGCTGCCTGCAGGCCGTTCTGATCCCGCGCGAACGAGTCGTTCGGGATCTGGATCAGCGCCGGGTAGCGCAGCGCGACCGTGTGCTCGTGGTCATGCCAGTAGACGCCCGTTTTCAGGGTGAACGAGCCTGCAACGAGGTGTCCCGTCTGGTCGCGGCCGCCCGGCGCGATCTGGACCTCGACCGGACCAGAGGGCAAGCCCGCGGTCGAGAAGGTAGCGCTCTTGAGATCGTCCGCCCACTTGAGCGTTGCCTGCCGCGTGCCAACGGTGACATTGATCGTCACGGGTTCCATCGCGTCGTTGAACGTGAGCTTTAGCGTCGACGCGAGGTCGATCTCCATGCCGTCCTTGAGTGGAGTGCCGTCGGGAGCGGTGATCGCGATGACGCGCGGGATGATGATCGTCGTGAACGTCCAGTGAGCGCCGCTGACGCGACGGTGGCCGACGTCAACGATCGGTTTCAGGTCGACCGTGTACGTCGTCAGCTCGGCGAGCGGCTTGCTCGGAACCCACGCGTACTGCGTGCCGCCTGAGATGGCCGTCACCTCACCGTCGGTCGCGGGCGCGATCGAAAAGGCCGACTTCACCGCGTCGAGAGCAACGGGCCGGGAATAGTTCAGCAGCAAGCTCCCGTCGGTCGGTATGTCCTTCTGGCCGTTGCCGACGTTGGCGCTCACGGTGGTCGGCAGCGTGTTCTCGTAAGCGAGAAAGGCGCCCGCGCCGGCGATGACGACGATCAGCGCGATGATCGCAGCGAACAACCCGCGCCGCCCGAAACGCTTGCGGCGACGAAGAGGTCGTCGGAGCGGCAGGGCCGGAGACGTTTGCTCCAGTTCTGGGTGCGGCGTATTGATCGACAACTGGCGGCGGGAATTATTACATCAAGCGCCGGCGGAGGTAGCTGAACGTATAGATGCCCGTCGCGTGTCCGCTCTCGAACGCGATCTGCAGGGCGTACTGGCCGACCAGCGTGACGTCGCGGATCTTGAGCTCGTCATCGTTCAGCGTCTTCACCCGCGCCAGCCGGCCCGTCGCGCCCCCCTCACCGCGACACTCGGCGCACGGACAGGCCCAACGCAGCTGCTCGCCGGTGTAGCTGCTATGGGCCCCGTCCTCCCACGTGATCTCCACCACCTGGCGCGCGCGATCGACGTCGACGTTGGTCGGAAACGGATCGGGGTCTTGCGTCAGCTAATCCCTAGTGGACGTTGATCACGGGCAGCTGGCGGAACGACTGGATCGACGTCCGCGCGGCGACCTGGGAAGCGATCTCGACGAAAGCCTTGGCGCCCGCGGATTCCGGCCTCGAGATGACGACCGGCGTGCCGCTGTCGGCGTCCTCACGGATGCCCTCCTCGAGCGGGACCGCGCCGAGGAATGGCACGCCCAGGCGCCTGGCCGCGGATTCGGCCCCGCCGTGGCTGAAGATCTCGTGGCGGTGCCCGCAGCTAGGGCACACATACCAGCTCATGTTCTCGATCAGCCCGAGCGGCGTCACGTTCAGCTTGCGGAACATCTGCAGCGCCTTGACGGCGATGTCGGTGGCCACGTCCTGCGGCGTGCAGACGATCGCGACGCCGGTAAGCGGCACGGCCTGGGCCAACGTCAGAGACGCGTCGCCGGTGCCGGGCGGCAGGTCGATGACCAGATAATCCAGAACGCCCCAGTCGACCTGGACCATCATGGCCTCGATCGCCTTGCCCACCATCGGGCCGCGGTAGATGGTCGGCTCCGACCCAGGGTTGATGTGGCCGAACGACATCACTTTCATGCCGTGCGCCTCGATCGGAAGAAGACGGCCGTTCGCCTGCTGCGGCACGCTGTGCGAGCCGGTCATCACGGGCACCGACGGGCCGTAGATGTCGGCGTCCAGCAGCCCGACCGAAGCCCCGCTCTTGCGCAGAGCCGCCGCCAGGTTGACCGCGACGGTCGACTTGCCGACTCCGCCCTTGCCCGACGCTATGGCGATGGTCTGCTTGACGCCAGGCAGGATCTCGGAGGGCTTGGGGCGCAGGAACGCCGGCCGCACGTTGGCCGTCATTCGGACGTCGACCCCGGTCACTCCCGGTAGCTCCCCGATCGCGTCTTCGGCCTGCGACTTGAAGCGGTCGCGCACCGGACACGCCGGCGTCGTGAGCTCGAAGGTGAAGCTGACGCGGCCCTGCGGGCTCACCTCGATCTCCTTGATCATGCCCAGGCTGACCACGTCGCGACCCAGGTCGGGGTCCTTGATGGTCGCCAGCGCGTCTAGCACCTGTTGTGAACTTGGCCCGCTCATCGGCACCCGGATGTTACCGGGGCTGCTAACTTCATTGCGCCATGAAGCAGGCCGGGCGCGCGCAGGTCGCACTTCAGATAGTGACGGCCGCCAGCCCTGCTGCAGACCTCATCGCCTACTACGGCGGTCCGGCCTCTGACGTTTACTTCCAGCGGGCGCGCACGACGCTGGCTGGTGCCCACGTTGACGCGGTCGTCGCGATGGACTTCTTCTCCAGCCAAGCCGGTGTCCTGTGCGGAGTCGCCGAGGCCGTCCGGTTGCTGTCTGGAATCCTCCAGGAAGGCGACCAGGCGTGGGCCATCGCCGAAGGCGCGGCCATGGAGAAAAAGGAAACCGTGCTCCGGGTTCGAGCCCCCTACTCACGCTTCGGGGTCTACGAGACAGCCCTCCTCGGCATGCTCTCGAGCTGCTCCGGCTGGGCGACCGCCGCACGCGAGATCGTCGAAGCCGCGGGCGGCAAGCGCGTGATCAGCTTCGGCGCCCGCCACGTCCACCCGCTGATCGCTCCGACGATGGAGTACTCCGCGGTAGTCGGCGGCTGCGCCGGCTGCGCCACCCCACTCGGAGCGCAGCTCGCCGGACTGCAGGGGGCCTCCGGCACCATGCCGCATGCGATGATCCTTCTGTTCGGCGACACGGTCAAAGCGGCCCTCGCCTTCGACGAGCAAATGGGCGATGACGTGCTTCGAATCGTGCTCGTCGACACGTTCAAGGACGAGGCCGAAGAGGCGCTCCGTGTCGCCGAAGCTCTCGGCAAGCGGCTGCGCGGCGTGCGGCTGGACACGCCGGGTGAGCGCGGCGGGGTGACGGTCGATCTCGTCCAAGAAGTCCGGGCTCGGCTCGACCAGGCCGGGTTCAGCCACGTCGGGATATTCATCTCGGGCGGGCTGGACGCGGCGCGGATCCGTGAGTTCGAGGCCGCCAAGTGCCCGATCCACTCCTATGGCGTCGGGATGGCGATCAGCTCCGCGCCTCCGATCGCGTTCACCGCCGACATCAAGGAGATCTCGGGCAAACCGATGACCAAGCGCGGCCGCATTCCAGGCATCGCGAACAACCCCGGCCTCGTCCGAGTCATCTGAAAACCCGCGCGGCCCTTCTCGCGCACCAGGTCGCCTGCCGCGCGTGCACGGTGTGCGCGGAACAGGGGATCATCGCCGAGGCCAACCCGACGTTCGAAGGCCGATGGGACGCGCCGTTCTTCCTGGTGGGCCAGGCGCCCGGTCCGGCCGAGCGCGAGACGAGGCGCCCGTTTGCAGGTCGCGCCGGCAAGGAGCTCGATCGCTGGATGCTGCGCGCGGGCTTCCGCGATCCCGAGGAATTCCGCCGCCTGACGTACATCGCTGCCTTGATGCGCTGCTTCCCCGGCCGCAACGCAAAGAACACCGGCGACCTGCGTCCACCTCCGGCCGGCATCGCGAACTGCGCCCACTGGCTTGACGCCGAGCTGCGGATGCTCGGACCGAAGGTGCTGATCCTGGTCGGACAGATGGCGATCGCACGCTTCCTCGGCCCCGGCGCGCTCGGGGATCGCGTCGGAAAGAGCTTTGGCGAGCGACCCGTGATGATCCCTCTGCCGCACCCTTCGGGGCAGAATCGCTGGCTCAACGTACCCGCCAACCGCGACCGGCTTGCTTCCGCTCTCGCCCTGATTAGCGAGCTGCGTGCAAACTTGGCGCGGTGAGATATCTCCTTATCTATTACGGGGGCCGCATGCCGGAGACTCCGGCGCAACAGGCGCGGATCATGAAACAGTGGACGAGCTGGTTCGACAAGCTGGGTCCCGCGATCATCGACCCGGGCAATCCGTTTTCGGGATCGGTGAACAAGGTCAAGCCCGACGGCTCGGTCGCGAAGGGCCCAGTCGGTCAGCGAGCGACGGGGTACAGCATCATCGAGGCGCCTTCGCTCGACAAGGCGACGAAGCTGGCCAAGGGATGCCCCGTGATCAAGGGCGGCGCCCAGGTAGCCGTCTACGAAACCTTCAACGTGATGTAGTTTGCCCGCGTTCTTCGGCCGCCGCGTGCGCGACCGCGTGGTGATAGAGGGAGACGACGCGCACCATCTCGCGCGTTCGCTGCGTGCGAGACCAGGCGAAGAGATCGAGGTCGTCGACCCCGAGGGGTTCATGCTCAAGGTGCGGCTCGAGGTCGTGACGCCTGCTCGCGTCGAGGGTGCGGTCACAGCGGAGCGTGTGCACCAACCCGAGCCCGCGGCGCGAATCACGATCGCGGTCGCGAACCTTCCCGCGCCGTCCCTCGAGCTCGTGCTGTCCCGCTGCACGGAGGCTGGTGCGTACGCGTTCGTCGTGTTCCATTCCGACCGCAGCGTCGGTCGCGCGGAGAAGATGGGACGCTGGTCTGCCATCTGTCGCGAGGCTGCGATGCTGGCAGGGCGGCTACGAGTGCCTGAGGTTTCGGCCGCGACGTCGCTGGACACGGCGATCGCGGCATTCGACTTTCCGGTGATGCTGGTCCGGGACGCGCCCCGCCGGCTGGCCGACCTCACCGAGCCGCGCGACCTGACCCTGCTGGTCGGGCCGGAGGGCGGTTGGACCGAGCGCGAGCTGGCGCTGGCAGAAGAGACGGCTAGCCTTGGCCCGCGCAACCTGAGGGTAGACACGGCGGCGCTGGTCGGGCTCGCCGTCGCGCTGGCCGCGAGACGCGACTAGGTCGACCCAGCTAGCTTTTCTTGCCTCTCGCGGTGGCGACCTCGCCGCGGATCGCCAGCACCGATGTGATGGCAAAGGCCGTCAGGCCAACCCCGATCAGAACAATCCCCGCGGTCACGGCCGTCGCCGCAGCGCCGAGGCCAAGAAAGATCAGGCCGATCCCGAGGACGAGGAGCGCGTAGACCTGGAAGCCTTCTTTCGATGCCGCGAAACCTGGTGGCAGCGTGCCAAGCGATCTCGAGGTGAGATGCCGGATCGCGTAATCCGCCGCCCCGCCGAGGTTGACCAGCAGAACGACGCCGGCCACGCTCACGAGGGCGCCTATCACGAGCACTGCGTTCACGATCCCTAGCATTCTGACCGTGGCCGTCACGACACAGCAGGCTTTAGTGCGGAATTTCTGCATCATCGCCCACATCGATCACGGCAAGTCGACGCTGGCCGATCGGTTGCTCGAGCGCACCGGGTCGATCAGCCAGCGCGACATGCAGGACCAGGTCCTCGACACGATGGACCTCGAGCGGGAGCGCGGGATCACGATCAAGCTCCAGGCGGTCCGCATGACATACCCGGCCCGCGACGGCCAGAGCTACGAGCTCAACCTCATCGACACCCCCGGCCACGTCGACTTCGCTTATGAGGTCTCTCGGTCGCTCGCCGCGTGCGAGGGCGCGATCCTCGTCGTCGACGCCGCGCAGGGGATCGAGGCCCAGACCCTCGCCAACCTTTACCAGGCGGTCGAGGCGGGCCTCACCATCGTGCCTGTCGTCAACAAGATCGACCTCGACGCCGCCCAACCCGAGATGGTGGCCGAGGAGATCGCCGACGTCACGGGCATCGCGCGCGAGCAGGTCATCTTCGCCTCGGCCAAGCTCGGAACAGGAACCGACGAGATCCTCGAAGCGGTCGTCAACCGTGTGCCGCCGCCGCGGGGCGACCCGTCAAAACCCCTGCGCGCCCTGATCTTCGACTCCCATTACGACACGTACCGCGGCGTCATCACATACGTGCGAGTGGTCGATGGCGAGATAGTCCCCCGCACCAAGATCCGGATGATGAACACGGGCAAGGTCCATGACGTGGACGAGGTCGGCTGGTTCGCGCCGCGCCCGCGGCCTGCGGAGAAGCTGACCGCCGGCGAGGTGGGCTACGTCACCGCCGCGATCAAGAACGTGGTCGACGCCCGGGTAGGCGACACCATCACGACCTCCGAGCACGGGGCGACGGCACCGCTGCCCGGTTACCGGCAGGTCAAGCCGATGGTCTTCGCGGGCCTGTTTCCGTCGAACTCAGAGCAGTTCGGCGACCTCAAAGAGGCGTTGGAGAAGCTGCAGCTCAACGACGGGGCACTTTCTTTCGAGCCGGAGAACTCGGCCGCCCTCGGATTTGGTTTTCGCTGTGGCTTCCTCGGCCTTCTTCATCTCGAGATCGTCCAGGAGCGATTGGAGCGCGAGTTCGAGCTCGACCTGATCACAACCGCTCCCACCGTCGAGTATCGCGTCAAGCTGAAACGTGGCGGGGTAATCGAGGTTGACAACCCGGCGCTGCTGCCGGATCCCACGATGATCGAATCCATCGCAGAGCCCTACGTGAAGCTGTCCATCATCGCTCCATCCACTTATGTGGGGCCGATGATGGAGCTCTGCCAGGAGCGCCGAGGGACGTTCAAGCACCTCGAACACCGGCCAGGCGACCGGGTCGTGATCGAGTACGAGATCCCGCTGGGCGAGATCATCCACGACTTCTACGACCAGCTGAAATCGCGCTCCAAGGGTTACTCGTCGATGGACTACGAGATGACCGGCTTTCGCGAAGGGGACCTCGTCAAGCTCGACGTGCTCGTGGCCGGGGAGCCGGTCGACGCGCTCTCTCTCATCACCGATCGGAGCAAGGCGCAGGCGCAGGGCAGGCGCCTGGTGGAAAAGCTGAAATCGATCATCCCGCGCCAGCTTTACGAGGTCCCGCTGCAGGCCGCGATCGGGGGCAAGGTCGTCGCGCGCGAGACGATCTCCGCAATGAGAAAAGACGTCCTTGCAAAGTGCTACGGCGGGGACGTGACCCGGAAACGCAAACTGTTGGAGAGGCAGAAGGAAGGCAAGCGACGGATGAAGCGAGTAGGCGCGATCGAGATCCCGCAAGAGGCTTTCATGGCGGTGTTGAAGCTTGATTAGGCTGCCGCGACTTCTTGCGCTGCTCGCGCTGGGCGCGATCGCCGCGAGCGCATGTGCGAAGCCCTTCCAGTCAGCGCCGCCGGCCAACATCATGGACGTCTACGCGACAAGCCCGAGCCCGTCCGACGCGGCCTCGCTGCTCGGCGGCGATTGGTGGCCGTCGGCGCCGACGTTCGGTGTCCGGCCACTCGACGACGCGAACTTCTCCGCGCAGGTCAAGTACGCGGTGGTGCGCCGCTACGCGAACGTCGGCACGTCGGAGAGCTGGAGGATCCGCTACATCCAGTTCGACAAGGCGAGCTCCGCCACGTCGCTCATGACCACTCTCGAGAGCAGCCTGGGCAGCGGCGACACCGGAAAGAACGTTGGCGACAAGGCGCTTTACTACCGGGAAAAGCTGACGGGCGGCGGAGCGCCGTACGAAACGCTGACCTTCATCCGCGTGGGATCCGTGGTCATCGAGAGCACGTGGTTGAAAAACGATGGTTTTCCAAGCTCCGACCAGCTCGGACGTGTCTCATCGAAGCTGGTCTCGGGCGTGAAAGACGCGATCGCCGGCAAGGTCCATGTCGCGCAGCCCTCAGCGAACGACCTGGCGAGCCTGCCTCCGCCGAACGCGTACATCACGCTGCTCGGTGCGGCGAAGCTCCCGATCGAAGCGGTCCCGCTGATGCTGAACTTCAGCGCACCGACCCAGCTGGTGACGCTGTTCAAGGCCGAGAACGTGAGCGATTTCCTGTTCGGCGACTACGTTCTCGACACTGACACCCATATGGAGGTTCAGGCAGCGGTGTTCACCCTGACATCAGCGACTGCCGCGAGTGAGCTGTTCGACGCTTTCAAAGGCAGCTCGACCGTCGACGCCAACGGCGTGCTGAAGCTCTACAACGACGTGACGGGGCCCGGGCAGTACGACTACTTCGTCCTGTCCGGCAGCCACATCGGGCTGCTCATCTGCCGCTCGACAGCGGAGCTCAGTGCCAATGAGGCTGCGTCGCGTTCTTGCGAGTCTCCGCTGGAAACCGTAGCGACCGCCTGGCCCACAGCGTTCCGCGGCTAGAGCGTCAGGGGTAGCCCGACAGCGCCGGGCTTCGACCGCGCCGCAAGGCGGGCTTCCGCCTAACACATCGATCGCGCTCCGGCCCGGGTCTCCTGAAACCACTGCCACTGCTTCGCCAGGCCTTCGCGAAGCGCGACGCGCGGCTCCCAGCCCAGGCGCTCGCGCGCCACGTTGATCGAGGCGCCGGTATGCCGGGGGTCGCCGGGGGCAGCGGGAAGGAACTTCCGGCGTGCTTCGAGCCGGCTGATGTCCTCCAGCGTCGCCAGCACGCGGTTGATTGTGACCCGGCTGCCGCCGCCCAGGTTGACGATCTGGCCGACCACGTCCGCCGATGCGGCCTTGACGGTTCCATCCACAGCGTCCGAAACGAATGTGAACTCCCGCGTCTGCTCACCGTCGCCGTAGATCTCGATCTCATGACCCTCGACCAACGCGTCCATGAATCGCACGAAGGCCATGTCGGGCCGCTGGCGCGGTCCATAGACGGTGAAGTAGCGCAGCGAGGTCGCGGGGATGCCGAAGTTCCTCAGGTAGACGAAGGTGAGGTGCTCGGCCGCAAGCTTGGTCATCCCGTAGGGGGAGACCGGCCGAGGCAATGCGGTCTCCTTGGTCGGGAACATCTCGGCGTCGCCGTAGACCGACGAGCTGGACGCAAAGACCAGGCGCTCGACCGCCACCTCGCGCAAGGCCTCGAGCAGGCGTTGCGTCGCGACGATGTTGTCCTGCACGTAGCGGTCGAAGTGGCCGCCCCAGCTCGGGCGAACCCCGGGTTGGCCCGCGAGGTGAAAGACGACCTTCGCTCCCCGAAGCGGTTTCGAGAGGTCGGCCGCCACGAGGTCGAGCTCCTCGAGCGTGAAGCGCCCGTCGCGGCGCAGAGTCTCTAGGTTCTGCTCCTTGCGGCCGCGCTCGTAGTAGTCGCTGAACGAGTCGATGCCGATCACCTCGTGCCCATCTGCCAGCAGCCGCTCGCAGAGGTGGGAGCCGATGAATCCGGCCGCGCCTGTCACCACGACATGCGTCGGATCTTTCAGCATGCGACAACCCTATCTTCTTAGATGCGATGAACCGATTCGAGGCGTGGCTTGCCACGACTGACTTCGGCGTGACGGTGAAAGAGTTTCCGCAAGGCACTCGGACTGCGTCCGACGCGGCCAGGGCCGTCGGCTGCGAGCTCGGTCAGATCGTCAAATCGCTCGTCTTCATGGCCGGCGCCAGCCCGGTCATCGCGCTGATGAGCGGACCGAACCGGCTCGACGAGGCAAGCCTCGCGGCGCTCGTCGGCGGACCGGTCAGCAAGGCGGACGCCGAGACGGCCCGCGTCGCGACCGGCTACTCAATTGGAGGCGTCCCCCCTTTCGGCCACGCGACCGAGGTGCCGGTGTTCATGGACAGCGACCTGCTTGCATACCCGGCCGTCTGGGCGGCAGCGGGGCGGCCCGACGCGGTATTCGAGATTGCACCCGAGCGATTGCGGGAATTGAGTAAGGCGGTGATTGCTGATCTGAAGACCTCAGGCAAATCCGCGCCCCCACCCACGCTTCGTCCGACCTCGTCACGAGGCGGGGACCCATGAGCGCGCTTTTGATCTTTTGCCATGACTGCGGCAAGCAGGTGCCGAGCTCCCAGACGAAGGGAGGCTACTGCGTCGACTGCCAGGTGCGTCGTTCGGTCACCGACCTGCGCGACGAGCACGCACGCCTGTGGCGTAAGCGCGAGCGATATCGCGCTACCAACGCGAACGTGGATCAGATCGCGCGGCAGATCGCCCGCGTCGAAGACCGCATCGCCCAGCGGATCAAGGAGCTCGTGCCCAACGATCGGGAGGCGGTTGAGCACCTGCGTCGCGAGCTGGAGGCGGCGCGCGGCCAGCGCTACACGCTAAAGAAGTGACGAGCCCCACCCGCTCGGGCTCGCTGCGCGAACCGGGCCGACCTCCCCATGAATGGGGAGGAGACATGCACGCATTCCGACATCTATACGTCCATATCCCGTTTTGCCGGCACAAGTGCGGTTACTGCGACTTCAACGCGTATGCCGGGATGGACCGCCTCATGCCCGACTACGTCGACGCCCTCGAGCAGGAGCTTGTCTTTGCCCGCGAGCGGTATCCGTTTCAGCAGCTCGAGACGGTCTACATCGGAGGGGGAACGCCGAGCTTGCTTCCCGCCGCGGAGGTATCGCGGCTGCTCGAGTTCATCCGCCGCAACTTCAACATCGCGCCGGACGCCGAGGTCACCCTGGAGGCGAATCCAGCAAGCACCGACGAGACGAAGATCGCGGCCTGGCTGGAGGGCGGTGTCAACCGGCTGAGCCTCGGCGTGCAGGGGTTTGACCAGCGGGCTCTGGCGGTGCTCGAACGCAAGACCGATGCTGCGCAGGCGGTCCGTGCTTTCAGTCTCGCGCGCGAGATGGGGATGTCTAACGTGAGCATCGACCTCATCTACGCCGTTCCCTTCCAGAGCCTGGAGACATGGCTCGAGACGTTGCGTCGAGCGATCGCCCTCGGCCCAGACCACGTCTCCACGTACTGCCTTTCTTTCGAGGAGGGCACACTCCTTCACCGCCGGCGCGCGGAGGGCAGGGTGCCCGAGGTCGAAACCGACCTTCAGTGGGACCAGCTCGACGCAGCATGCGCGGAGCTGGAGGCCGCCGGTTTCCGCCGCTACGAGGTGTCGAACTGGTCCCGTCTCGGCTTCGAGTCCCGCCACAACCACGCGTACTGGCGCTGCCGGCCCGTGTATGGGGCTGGCGCTGGCGCGCACTCGTACGCCACCGATGGTCGCCGCGCGTGGCGGTGGTGGAACGTCGCGCGACCACGCGAGTACGTCGCCGCCGCGCGATCGCCCAGGGCCGACGGCGAGGAGCTGGAATCGCGCAAGGCGACCGCCGAATCGCTGATGCTCGGGCTGCGCACGGCGGACGGCATGGTCGCCCCAGGTGGGTTCGACTCCGAGCTCCGGGGGCTGCAGAGGGCAGGGCTCATCCGACGCGTCGAGGGCCGGATCGTGCCTACCAGGCGCGGGATGGACCTGCACAACCAGATCGCGCTGGCCGTCCTCTGACCGACTGTTTTCGAAGCCGGCTCCGTTAGGTAGGGTAGACAGATGGCGCAAAGACGCCTGGGACGGCTCGGCGGCACGATCACCGCGTTGGTGGTCATCATCGCGTTACTCGTCCTCGCCGATCTGGTGTACGCGGGCGCCCTGATCACCAGGCAGACGTCGGTCCACCTCGCGCCGGCCGCCGCCCAGGCCAGCCCGAAGGCCAAACCCGACAAGCAGGCCAAGGCCGCGCACCCCTGCAACCACGGGTTCTACGTTTCGCAGGCCGCCCATTCCAAGAAGGGCGGCGGATACGTGAGCGGCATCGCCCAGAGCGACCTTGGCAAGGACGGCAACTGCTCGGCGCCGCTCCCTGCCCAGGCGCCGGCCGCGACTCCCAAATCGAAGAAGAGCTAGCTACAAGCGCCTTGTCGGCGCTGTAACCTGATTTGGCACTCTCGCTCCGAGAGTGCTGAAACGAGATGGAAAACAGAAAGCAGGCAATCCTCCGGGCGGTCGTGCACGAGTTCACGACCAACGCTGTGCCGGTCGGATCGCAGGCGCTGCAGTCGCGTTACTTCGTCAATCTTTCGTCGGCCACCATCCGCAGCGAGCTCGCCGAGCTGGCGGACCTCGGCTATCTTGCCCAGCCGCACACCTCGGCGGGGCGGGTGCCCACCGACTCCGGGTATCGCTACTTCGTCGACTTCCTGATGGACCTGGAACCGATTCCGGACCGCGTCCAGACCTACATCCGCGACGAGCTGAAGGCCGCGCCGGGGGACGTCGAGGGAATGGTCGAGCGAGTCGCCATGACGGTGGCGGCCGTCACCCAGAACGCCTCTGTCGCGAGCGCGCCGCAGGGCACGCTGGCGCGCATCAAACACCTGGACCTTGTCTCTCTCGAGCCCAAGGAGGTGCTCCTGATCCTCCTGCTTGAGGGCAATCTCCTGCGCCAGCAGGTCGTCAACACAAGCGAGCCTGCGACGCAGGCCGATCTGACGCGCCTGACCGCGCAGTTCAACGCATCGTTGAGCGGCCGTGCCAGCGACGAAGCGCGCAGACACTACGACGGCGCGCCTCTGGGGCTGGAAAAGGAGCTGCTCGGCCGAGTCATCGCGGTCCTCGACATGTACGAGAAGGGGACCGAGAACCTCGTCGTCCACGACGGCGTGCGCAACCTGCTGAGGCAGCCTGAGTTCGCCGAGTCTTCTCGTGTCCACCAGGTGCTCGAGGTGCTGGAGGAGACCCGGTACCTGACCGTGCTCCTGCGCCAGCTCATCGGGGAGTCCGACCTGCAGATCGTGATCGGGTCGGAAAACACGTCCAGCCGGCTCCAGGGATGCGCCGTCGTCCTCACGACTTACGGCCCCTCCGACCGCCTCAAGGGAGTGGTCGGCGTGATCGGCCCGACACGGATGGCGTACAGCCAGACGGTGGCGCGCTTGCAGGCCGTTGCTCGCGGCGCCAGCGATCGCATGGCCGAGCTGGGGGTTTGAGCAGGTCGGCCAGCACGGTATCTAGGGTTCGATGACCACCCGCAAGCATCCACACGAGCCTCACGAAAGCGAACCGGAGGAGCCCGCGACTGCCCCTCTCGAAAGCAGGCTGGCGGAGCTCGAGTCGGCGCTCGCCGAAGCGAAGGATCGTCACCTCCGATTGGCCGCCGATTTTGACAACTACAAGAAGCGGATGCGCCAGGAGCAGCTGGAGACCATCCAGCACGCGTCCGCCGAGCTGATCAACCGGTTGCTCCCGGTGCTCGACGACCTCCACAACGTTCTCGACCACAGACCCAAGGGCATCGACGAGTCATGGCTGAAGGGGATCGAGCTCAGCGTGCGCAAGCTCGAGGAGGCGCTCGGCACGCATGGCCTGCAGCCGATTGAGTCGGTCGGCTCCCGGTTCGACCCGAAGCTCCACGAGGCGGTGGGGGAGGAGGAGTCCGCCGAGCACCCGGAGGACACAGTCGTCTCGGAGCTGCGGCGCGGCTACCGGCTTCGCGATCGCGTCGTCAGGCCCGCGCTCGTCAAGGTCGCGCGCGCGCCACAAAATCAAACTGATTAGTTCCTAGTGGCCGTCAAGCGCGACTACTACGAGGTCCTGGGCGTCGGACGGCAGGCGTCTCCCGAGGATCTGAAGCGGGCGTTTCGCAAGATCGCGATGGACTCGCACCCCGACCGCAACCCTGACGACGCCGTCGCGCACGAACGCTTCAAGGAGGCAAGCGAGGCCTACACCGTGCTGTCCGATCCCGACCGCCGGCGCAGCTACGACCTTTTCGGACATGCGGCGGTCGGTTCCGGCGGACCTGCCGTCGATTTCTCGGACATGCCTTTCGCCGACATCTTCGACACGTTCTTCGGCGGCGGGTTTGGCGCCCGCGCGCGACGCGAGCGGTCGAACCGCGGTGATGACCTCCGCTACGACCTGACGGTCACATTCGAGGAGTCGTTCAGCGGGGTGGAGAGGCAGATCGACGTGCCGCGCCTCGCCACCTGCGAGCACTGCTCCGGGAGTGGGGCCGAGCCTGGGACCGGGCAAGAGACTTGTCCCGGATGCGGCGGCTCCGGCCAGATCCGGCGCACCGCGCAATCTTTCTTCGGCCAGGTCATGACGACCGCCAGCTGCCCGACGTGCGGCGGGGCCGGCCGGATCCTCAAGAACCCGTGTGCCGAGTGCCGCGGGCAGGGACGGTTGCAGAAGACCAAGCGGTTGGTCGTGAGGATTCCGGCCGGCGTCGACACGGGGTCGCAAATCCGGATCAGCGGCGAAGGCGAGGCCGGCGTACGTGGCGGTCCGCCGGGTGATCTGTACGTCGTGCTGCGGGTCAAGGCGCATGCCCAGCTTGCCCGCCACGAGCAGGACATCGTGTACGAGCTTCGCGTCAACATGGTCCAGGCGGCGCTCGGCGACCGGATCGAGATCCCGACACTGGAGGGGCCGGTGGAGATCGCCATCCCGGCCGGGACCCAGCACGGGCAGTCCTTCCGGTTGCGGGGAAAGGGCATGCCGGACGTGCGAGGTGGTCGCCGCGGCGACCAGTACGTCGTGATCCAGCTGGTCATTCCGAAGGATCTCGACCCCGAGCAGAAGGCGTTGCTCAGAAAGGTTGGCGGGCTGACGGGCAAGCCCGAAAAAGTGGCCAAAGGATTCTTCGACAAGCTGCGCGACGCGATATCGCTTGATTAGCCTCGACTGACTGAAAATTCGCTGACCGACTTACACTTCGCGTCGCAGTTCGTGCGTAGCGAAGTGGTGTGTGGAAGGTGGGCCGCCGCGATGGCGGCTTTTTTGGTCCTTCTTGCTGCCTGCGCACCGCTGCCCAAAACCGTCGCCGTCCTGCAATCGGCAACGCCTTCGCCATCGCCGACCCTGACCGCCTCTTTTGCCGCGTCAGGACCAGGCTTCCACGCCGGCGAGGTCGGTCTGGCGTATCCGGCCGTCTCGCTCAACGCCGTAGGCGGCGTGCAGTCTTACAAGTGGTCGGTCGCCGGCGGTGCGCTCCCCGGCGGGTTGAGCCTCGGGCCGGACGGCACGGTTGCTGGAACCGGGCGCCGGGCACTACGGTTCATTTCACATCTGTCGCGACTGTCAGGTGAATTGAGAGCGGTTAAGGCATAACTTGGCCCCTTGCGGGGTAGTTATCTGGTTCAGTAGCGTGAAGCGGTAGGGAAGAAGGAAAAGTGTCAAAAACCATCGATCTCGAACTGACAAGGGCTGAAGTAGAGGTCCTCGAGCTAGAGGCCCGGCTCCGAGTCGTCCCCATGAACGATACCCAGCTGTCGGACGCCCTCAAGACCGCCCTGGCGGCCAAAAAGGAGCGCCTGGCGAAGCTGCGCACTCTCCACGCGACCGCCGGTCGTGCCAGCCGCGCCGGCAAGGATGGCGACGGCGAGAAGGTCAACCCGCTTCACGCCGGACGGCGCCCGCCGCTGAAGCGGACCGTCCCGCAAAGGCCCCAGGCCAAAACCGGCAAGTAAGCCGGGCTCCGGCGACCGCGCCGGGCCGCGGGGTCCCTGGAGACCAGTTTCGGGTCCCGAACGTTATCGTTCTTCGAACTTGGCCAACGAGATGATCGCGTCCCGGCCGCCGGCAGCCGATCCTTTGTTCGGGGCCGCTTGGGCCGCTGCCGGACTGCCCCAGGCGTCCCGGCCGTGGAACCTGCCGGTGATCAACGCGATCGCGGCTGCGGCGGTCATCGCCGGGGTGGCCTACCGGATCTGGGAGGCCAACCTTCCGGCCACCGTGTTGCGCCAGGAGGCGGTGCTCATCGCCCTCGGCGTCGTCCTGGCGGCGATCGCGGTGGCGGTGAGGATTTCGAAGCTGGCCACCAGCCTGGTCGCGCAGCTGGCGATCATGGCCGGCGCGGCAACCCTGGCGGTCCTCGTCCTGGGGGTGGCCGGAAAGTCGCTGGGCAACGACCTGCCTCCGCTGGCAGCCGTGAGCTTCGCGGTCGTGCTGCTGCAGTTCGATGCCGGGCTCCATTCGCGTCATTTCGGCTACGTTTTCGGGGTCGCGATCGTCGCCCTGAGTCTGCTCTGGGCGTACGCGGTGACACAGCTGATGGTGTCCCTCAGCACGGTCGTGATCTGGACCCTGCTCCTGGTCGGGATCGGGCTTCTGGCGCTGCTCACAAGCCGCGCCGTACAGCGAGACCTCGGAGCCCAGGTGGCGCGCCAGAGCTCCCTGCTGGCTACCCTCAGCGACCTTGGCGAAGGCTTGCTGATCACCGAAGACGGCCGCTTCGTCGCGGGCAATGACGCCTACGTCAAGCTCACCGGCTACACGCGTGCGGAGCTCGAGTCGATGCAGTCACTGATCGACCTGGCTCCCGAAGAAGAACGCGAGCAGCTCGCCGCCAACCTGGCCAAAAGGCTGTCGGGCGGAGACGTTCCCGCGCGGTACACGTCGGCTGTCATCACCAAGTCAGGCAGGCGGATCCAGGTCGAGGTCGCGATCCACCGCGTGACGACCAGGCGCAACCAGCTTCTGACATTGGTGAGCGACATCAGCGAGCGATTACGCGCCGAAGAGGCGGAGCGGGATATGGAGACGCGATTCCGAACGCTCTTTCACCAAGCCCAGGCCGGCATGGCGTTCACCACGTTGGACGGACACATCACAACGGTCAACCCCGCGTTCTGCGACCTGGTCGGTTACGGCGACGACGAGCTGCGGACGCTCTCGCTGCTCGACATCACACACCCCGATGACGTTGCCGCGCTGCAAGAGGCGATGCGGGGCATGCTCGCGGGGGAAGACGAAGGACGCCGGCTCGAGAAGCGCTACACACGTAAGGACGGCGAGCACGTCTGGGCGGACCTCACGATGCGCTTGGTGCGCGGTGCGGACCAGCGGCCGATGTACTTCCAGACCGTCACCGTCGACATCCGCGACCGCAAGCGAGCCGAGGTCCTGCAGGCGGCGAGGTTCGCGGTCACACAGGCGCTCGTCACCTCGCCTGGCTGGGAGAAGGCGGCGCCAGGACTGCTCGAAGGCCTGTGCCGCACGCTCGACTGGGAGCTTGCCGAGTACTGGGAGGTGGACGCCGAACGCGAGGCCATGCATTTCGTCACGTCGTGGAAGCGCCCCGGCCGTGACACGACCGCATTCGAGGCGACGGCCGCGAGCGCCGCCTATCGCCGCGGCGAAGGGCTCGCAGGTCGGGTCTGGGAGGCGGGGGCGCCGATCGCCATGCCCGATCTCGGGGGCGACAATTCGCCACGTGCCGCGGCCGCGGTCGCGGCCGGGCTGCATGGGATCGTCGGCTTCCCGGTGCGCAGCGGGCGCCGCGTGGTCGGGATGATCTCCCTTCACACCTGGGCGGCGCGGGACCTCGACGACGGTCTCGTCGCGGTGATGAACGACGTGGGCTCGCAGGTTGGCGAGTTCGTCGAGCGTAAACGCGCCGAGGTCGCACTTCAGGAAAGCGAGAAGCGCATGCGCTCGGTCCTCGACAACGTGTCCGACGGCCTGGCGACGATTGACCCCGCCGGGATCATCGAGTCGGCCAACCCCGCGGTGGTCAAGCTCTTCGGCTACTCGGAGCAGGAGTTGATGGGACAGCAGGCCGACATCGTGATCGCGACCACGCATCGCAGCGCGTTCGACAACTACCTCCAGCGCCGGCTCACGCTCGACATCCCGGTCAGCGGTGCGCACGAGACAATGGGCAAGCGCAAGAACGGGAGCCTTTTCCCGCTCGAGTTCATCGTCAGCTCGATGCAGATCGGGTCGCGCCACCTGTTCATCGCGACGCTGCGGGACATCTCGGAACGCAGGGCGCACACCGACGCGCTCGAGTATCAGGCCCTCCACGACGCGCTCACCGGGCTGCCAAACCGGAGCCTGTTCGGCGACCGCTTGCGCCAGGCGCTGCTCGCCGCGCGTCGCAATCAGAAGATGTTTGGCGTCCTGCTCCTCGACCTCGATCGTTTCAAGGACATCAACGACGCGCTAGGCCACGACCGCGGTGACAGCCTGCTGCAGGAGGTCACGGCTCGGCTGCGCGGCGTGCTGCGGGCGACCGACACGATCGCGCGACTCGGCGGAGACGAGTTCGCGGTGCTGACGACGGACGCCAAGCATCCGGAGGACGTCGTTGCGACCGCGCGCAAGATCCTCGCGTCGCTCGAGGGTCCCTTTGCGATTGGCGACCAGATGGTTGAGACAGGAGCATCAATCGGCATCGCCATGTACCCGGTGCACGGCGACGATCCGAGCACGCTGCTTCGACGCGCCGACGTCGCGATGTATGTGGCCAAGCGTTCCGGTGGCGGTTGCGCGCTGTACCAGCCGGAGCAGGAGGCGCAGACCTTGCGGCGCTCAGGCCTCGCCGGCGAGCTGCGCCGATCGATTCCTCAAGGCGAGCTCATGCTCCATTACCAGCCGCAGGTGACGCTAGCGACGGGTGCGATCCAGACCGTCGAGGCTCTTGTGAGATGGAACCACCCGCGCGAAGGACTCATGCCGCCGGACAGGTTCATCCCCATGGCGGAGGAGACCGGCATCATCCATCCGCTCACCGCGTGGGTCATCGATGCAGCGCTGACACAGCTCTGCCAATGGCTCGCGGACGGGATCGACGTCTCGATCTCGCTCAACGTCTCGCCACGCAGCATCGAGGACCACTCACTCGAGGAGATGGTCGCGCGGGCGCTGGGCAACTTCAAGGTCGAGCCGAGCCGCCTCACGCTCGAGATCACCGAAGGTGTGGCGATGGCCGCGGCCGCCGCCAAAGCGTTGCACCGCCTGCACGAGATCGGCGTTCGCCTTGCGCTCGACCATTTCGGCACCGGCTATTCCTCCCTGCTTTACCTGATGCGGCTGCCGGTCAACGAGATCAAGATCGACCGCTCCTTCGTCTCGGCGCTGGCGTCAGATGAGGATTCCGCCGCGATCGTCCGGTCGGCGGTTGGACTCGGTCACAACCTCGGGCTGCGCGTGATTGCCGAGGGCTTGCAGGACCGGATCGCGGAGACGATCCTGATCGAAGTGGGATGCGACGCCGCGCAGGGCTTTCTCGTTGGCCGGCCGGCCGAGGAAGGCGAAATCACCGCCCTGCTGCTGCAGCATTCCAACGCTGCTCCGCAGGCTGATCAAGCCTCGCTCTGAAAGCACTCGTCTTCGGCGCTGGAGGTCAGCTCGGCACAGAGCTCGTGCGTCTGCTGGGAAATGAAAGCGGGGTGCCGCACGAGCGGCTGTCGATTACCGACGCTCCAGCTGTCGAAGCGCTCATCGCCGCGGGCAGACCGGACGTCGTCTTCAACTGCGCGGCCTACAACGAGGTGGATCGAGCCGAGTCCGCGTCGGAGCTCGCCCACGCCGTCAATGCGGCCGCCCCGCACAACGTCGCTCTCGCGTGCAACCGGCATGGCGCAGCGCTCGTCCACTTCTCGACCAACTTTGTTTTCGACGGCCGCAAGGAAGAGCCGTACGTCGAGGTGGACGAGCCTTCTCCGCTTTCCGTGTACGGCAGATCGAAGCTCGAGGGTGAGCGCCAGGTGCTGCAGTCAGGCGCGACTGCCTTGATCATCAGAACGGCCGCGGTTTTCGGCGGCGGCGTCAATTTCCCTATGCGCATCCTCGGTCGCGCGCGGTCCGGCGAGCGGTTGCGCATCGTCGCGGACCAGAAGGTGAACCCGACCTACGCCAAAGATCTGGCGGCCGCCGCGGTCGAGTTGTGGGAGAGCGGGGTCACCGGCATCGTCCACGCCGCGGCCGATGGTTGCGTCTCGTGGGATGAGTTCGCGCGTGCCGTGCTCGCGGACTTTGGAGTCTCCGCGGAAGTGGAGTCAGTCGCCACCACAGCTTTCGCGTCAGCAGCGCGGCGGCCGGCGAACGGGTGCCTCGCGACGACGCGTTACCGGTTGCTCCGGCCATGGAGGCAGGCGCTCAAGGAGTGGTCTGAGGAGACTCGTCGCCACTAAGTTCACCAGACCCCTCCCCATTCATGGGGAGGGCAAGGGAGGGGCTAAAAAAGGCTCGGGCCGGGCGATTTCTCGACACCGGCTCCGAGCTTGGCTGCGGGGGGTGAGGTTCTAACTAAAGATGAGTTCCTGATTCCTTTCTGAAGGCCCGCGCGCACTTTGCGCGGTGAAAAGTTTGGCACGAAATCGGGGAGGCGGTTGGTTGATCTCTGCACATTTTCAACGACGAAATGCCTACGCCACTCTTGAAATCACAAGCCATCCTCGGCCAAGGTGGCTGAAACCCGACTGCTTTTTGATATGGGTTCGTTAGTCCCAGCACAACGTCTTGCAGAGATTGATCAGTTCGAAGGATGTGGCCACTCGCCTTGGCGTCAGCCAGGCGACTGTGGCGCGCGCCGTGGGAAGGGGTCTCCTGCGTGCCGCCATGATCACCCCCGGCGGCCACCGGCGGTTCAGCGAGGCGGACGTCGAGGCGTATGCCTTGAGCCTCCAGGACGAGCCCGACGGCGCCCGGCTGATCACCACCGGCGAGGCCGCCCGTCTGTTAGGCGTTAGCCAGCCGACCTTGAATCGCGCCGTCCGCCGAGGCTTGCTCCATCCAACCCTCACGACTCCAGGCGGACACCGCCGTTTCGACAGCGCCGAGCTGAGCGCGGCTCTCTATTTCGAGGACGAGATCTGAGCGTGGCGGGAGAAGATCCGGCTCATCTCACGGGCGCGTCGCAGGCGCCCGGTCACGGATTCCGCGGAATCGCCTGGAGCGTCCTCCTCAACGCCGTGCTCATCGGCGCGTTTGTCATCGGCGCGATCCCGATCGTCGCCATTGCACGCGGTTTTCTCGACCTGGTCCAGCAATCGGAGATCCAGAGCGGTGCCGACTGGATCGCTTATGGATTCGCTTTCGCGGGACTCTTCCTGGGCGCAATCTTCTTCGCCTACGCGGTCAAGTACTACCTGAGCACCGCGATGGTGCTGCTGACAACCCTTGTCGGCACGCCGCGAAACGGCAACGGCGCGGGCAAGGCCAACGGCAACGGGTTGAACCGGATCAACGGCAACGGCAACGGCTATCACCTCGACCTCGGATATCAACCCTTCGTCTCGATTCATGTCGCGGCGTACAACGAGAAACGTGTCATCGAGCGGTTGCTGACCGCGCTCTCGCAGCTCGACTACCCCGAGTACGAGGTGGTCGTCGTCGACGACTCCACCGACGAATCGATCCAGATCCTGCAGCGCTGGGTGAACCGTCCCCGATTCAAGATCCTGCACCGCACGAGTCGCGCCGGTTACAAGGGAGGGGCGCTGCGCGAGGCGCTCAAGGTCATGGACCCCCGCACCGAGTACGTCGTGGTGTTCGACGCCGACTCGGTGCCTTTCCCGGACTCCATCGAGCGCCTGCTGCCCCTCTTCTATCGGGTCAGCGACGGCGCCTCCAGCAAGCGGTTCGAAGCCGCCTTCGGCCGTACGGAGCCTCCCTCGGAACCTGGCCAGGTCAAGCGCCGGCCCGAGGTCGCCGCCGTGCAGAGCTACCAGTGGCACGTGCTCAACAAGTCGGAGAGCTGGCTGACCGAGGCCGTGCGCGCTGAATACGCGGGCAGCTACATGATCGAGCGGCCCTTCCAGGACGCGATCGGCTCTTTGAAGATGATCGCGGGCACGGCTTACATGATCCGCGCGGACGTTCTGCGCCAGGTCGGTTGGGGCACCAGCATCACCGAGGACTGGGAGCTCACTCTCAAGCTCTACACGCGCGGCTATAAGGTGATCTATACGCCATGGGCCGAGACGCCGGCCGAATGCGTAAGCACTTTCTCGCGGCTGGCGCGGCAGCGGATGCGTTGGGCGGAAGGGCACACGCACAACGTCCGCAAGTGGTTCTTGCCGATCATGACCTCACCGCTCGTCACGCCAATCGAAAAGCTCGAGTTCCTGTACGACGCGTCCTATTACCTGCAGGCCGGGCTGTTCGTCATCGGCTCGCTGAGCTGGCTCATCTCTGAAGTCATCTTCCAGACCCACGTTCCCGGCTGGACGGCGCTCCTCGGATGGTCGCTCCTGTTCTCCAACATTTTCGCGCTCCCGCTGATGAACCTCGGCGGCTTGATCCTCGAAGAGGCGCCGGCCCGTGACGTGCAGGGTGTATTCGGGGCACTCGTGCTGTCATTCGCGCTCGTTCCATTCCAGGGTTGGGCGGCATTCAAAGGACTGATCAGTCGCGACGAAGGCCCGTGGTTCCGCACGCCGAAGACGGGCCGGGTCACCGACGAGGTGCGCCACCTTCGGAGGCTGTACATGCTTGGCCGCTGGCTGCGCGGGCGCCGCGGTGCGCCGCGCTGGACGTCGGCGACCACGCCCATTGCCAAGCCATCGCCCTTCCGCGCGACGCCGCACAAGCGCTGGGTTGGCTGGTTTGTCATCGGATCGCTCGTCCTCCTTTTCGGCGGCCTGGTCGCGGCCTCGATGCGTGCCCCGACCGTGAGCGCCGCCGGCAATCCGCTTTATCTCCACGGCACCGGCACGGCTCCGGGATGCGTCGCCAGCACCGTCGACCAGGCGGTCGGGACGCGGGCCACCGCGTGCCAGGTCCAGTCGGGCGGCGGATCGACGACCTGGTCGTTCAGCGGCATCCCGGCGCAGACAGTCGCGGCAGGCGTGTGGACTTTCACAATGAACTGGACGGGCGGCACCGGCGCGACCAGCGACACTGTCGCCATCGCGGCTGGTGTCTCGGCGACCGCCAGCTGCGCAGGCTTCCTGGCCACGGTCCCCAACGTCGGCTCGACGTGGACGACGACCTACGGGGCGAACGGCGTCAACCCAACCAGCCCGTTCACGGTGAGCACCAGCGCGAGCCAGCTCGCGATGGTCATCCCACCCGGCGGGTCGCTGTGCATCCAGGTGACACTGACGCACAACACGGGCGGCAAGCCGTCCATGGTCTATGACGGGACGGCGGGCGTGGGCGACACCAATTTCGTGCCGCCGAGCATTGTCGTGCCCGAGTCGCTGCTCGGTCTCGTCGGACTGGTGGTGGTGGTCCCGCTGTTGGTGAGGCGGTTGGTGAGGAGACCGAGGTGAGGACGCGGGAGAGCGACAACGTCAACCTCACCCTGATCGCGCTGACGTGCGCGCTGCTGATGGTGCTGCCGTTGGTCACGACGTTCGATGACCTCCTCACCTCATTGGCCATGGGCCTCGGCGCGAACAATCCGCTGCAAGCGATCGTGCCCGTCGAGTCGCGCATGGTCGTGAGGATGCTCGGCCTCCTCGGCGTCCACGCCGCCGCGTCGGGAAGCCACATGGTCGTGTGGGACGGCTCGGGCTCGATGCACACGCTCTTCATCTCGTGGAACTGCATCGGGTGGCAGAGCCTCATCCTCTTCGGGGTCAGCCTCATCTCAGGACTGCGTGGCGGTCACGGTTTGGAGATGCGCGTCCAGGTGATCCTCATCGGGGTCGCCGGCACGATGCTGCTCAACCTCGTGCGAGTCGCCCTCGTCGCGTTGATTGCCGCCACGGTAGGTGTTGGGCCGGCCATCTTCTTTCACGATTACGGCGGCACCGTGCTGTTCGTAGGCTTCCTGTTCGCGTTCTGGGCTTTCGCCCAACGCTGGATCCTCGCCCCGGTCCTTTTGGAGGGCGAAGCCACCGTATGAACCGGTGGATCCGCCTCGGCGTGCAGACCGCCTTTGGGCTCGCCCTGTTGTGGCTGTGGCTGCGCACCGTTTCGCTGCCCGAGATCCTTGCCCACGCGCACGTCCATAGCTGGTGGGCCGTCGCCCTGATGGTCGTGCTGTTCCTCGTCACCAGCTTGATCCGCGCCCGGCGCTGGCTGCTCCTGCTGCGCCCGCTGGCACCGGTCGGCATGGTCCGCGCCTTCGCGATGAACGCAGCCGGCGGATTGCTCAACTACGTGCTGCCGATCCGCTCCGGCGACGCGGCGCGGGCGTGGTGGCTGTGGCGAAGGCACCGGATCCCGGCCGGATCCGCGCTGGCGACGATCGTCATCGACAAGGCATGCGACCTCGCGGCGGTGGCCCTGTTCCTTGCCGGCCTCGAGGTGGTGGCACTCAGCGGAGCCGTCAACGCGCCGCGTGGTCTAGCGGGCGCCGCGGCCCTGGCGATCGCGCTGCTGGCGGCGGTGCTCGGCACCGCGCTCGCCGGCCCCGGGATCGCTCGGTCGAGTCTCGCCCGGCGGCTCATTCCAGCGCGGTTCGCCTCGGCGATCGCCGGCCAGGTCTTCGCGTTCCGGGCCGGAGCGCGGGGGCTCTGGACGCCTCAGCTGACAGCGCGCCTCGCGGGTCTCACCGTGCTGGCACTCGTGATCGACGCATTCAACTTCACGCTGCTGTTCATAGCGGTCGGCATCTCGGTCCCGCCGCTGAAAGCGATGGCCGCCTATCCCGCTCTGCTCCTCAGTTTCGCTGTGCCGGCAGGTCCCGGCTATCTGGGCAACCTCGAGGTCGCGGGGGCGCTGGTGCTTGGCGGCGGACTCGGACTCGCCGCGGGCGTCGCCGCCGGGGCGATCGTCCTCTACCACGCCCTCACCGCCGCCTACGCCCTGACGCTCGGGGTGCTGAGCTTTTTCCTCGTCGGCGGCAGGCGCGACGTGCGGAAGAAAGGCACGCGCCGGATCGCCGTCTTCCACTGTGGCTTCACTTACTCGGGCGGCGGCGAGCGGATTGTCATCGAAGAGGTACTTGGCCTGCGCAGGCGGGGCTACGACGTCGAGTGCTACGCGCCGACGGTCAACGCGTCTCGCTGTTATCCGGACCTCATCGGCGAGGTCAGGGTGAAGACGTTCCTGCCCCAGCTGCCCCGCTGGTTCCCCTTCCGCGAGGCGGTGCAGATGGCCGCGACCTCGCTCCTGATGCCCCTCTACGCGTGGCGGTTCCGTGGTGTCGACGCCATCGTCGGCTGCAACCAGCCGAGCGCGTGGATCGCATGGTGGGCGGCGCGCCTGATGGATGTGCCGTACGTCGTCTACTTGAACCAGCCGAACAGGCTCGTCTACCCGCGCAACATCGACCGCCAGACAGGCTGGGTCTCCAACGCCGACTACCGCCTGCTCGCCGCGATCGTCCTGCGCGCGACGCGCTTTGTCGCGTGGGCCGACCGCCGCTCGATCCAGGAGGCAAATCAGCTGCTGGTCAATGGCGACTACATCGGCGACATCATTCGCCACACTTACAAGCGCGACGCCGTCGACTGCCCCGCGGGTTGCCACGTCGCCGCGTCAGGCTACCCGCTGCCGATCGAGGCGCGCTTCTCAGGCGGCCTGACGATCAACGGCTATCCGATCCGCAGACCGTATGTGCTTCTCACCAACCGGCACTATCCGCAGAAGCGTTTCGACCTCGCGATCAAGGCCTTCGCCAAGGTGCGCAAGCGCCATCCGCGCGCGCAGCTTGTGATTCCGGGACCGCCGACATCGCACACCGCGTCGCTGAAGGAGCTGGTAATCGAACTCGGGCTCCAAGATTCGGTGCTGTTCCTGGGGCCGATCAGCGAGGAAGAGCTGCAGTCGCTGTACGCGGGCGCCGCGGTCTATGTCTATCCCGCACCGGAGGAGGACTTCGGCATGGGCGTCATCGAATCAATGGCGAAGGGTGTCCCGGTGGTGGCGTGGAACCAGGCTGGTCCAACTGTGACGGTGGGGCCGGGAACCGGATACCTGGCCGAGCCGCTGGACGTCGAGGATTACGCGGCGGGTATCGTCGCGCTGCTCGACAGCCGGGCCGAGAACCAGGCCGCCGGCGAGCGCGCCTTTGAGTGGGCGCGACGCTTCGATTGGGAGAGGCACATCGACACGTTAGAGCGCGTTGTGCTCGTTGTGGCACGGGAGCACGAGCAAATCGCAGCCGAGGCCGCAACAGCCTGAGATCCCTTCGCCGCAGGTGGGGCGACGTCGCCTGCATCGCTTCGATTGCCGCTGTCACCCTTGTGGTCGGTTTCCTCAACCAGGCCTTCCAGGGCTTCCCGAAGGGCTACGACGCCTACGGCCACATGTCCAAGATCAAGTTCCTGGTCGACAACTTTCCGAACGTCGACTGGAACTATGAGTGGTACGCCGGCCAGTACTTCTCGGAGGGCTCATTCCCGCCCCTGTTCCACTACGCGGCGGGCGTCCTGGTTGGGTTTGGCCTCCCGATCGGAGACGCCATCATTGTCCTCGCGGCGTTCGCCTTCGTCGTCATCGGTTGCGCGCTCTACGGGCTTGTTCGGGTCGCCACGGACAGCCGGGTCGCGGGGCTGATCGCCGCCCTGATCCTCCTCAGCTCCAACGCCTTCTGGGCGTACGTGCTGGTTGGTGGTCTGTATCCCCGCATCCTCGGCATGGCATTTTTCAGCCTTTTCGCCTTCTTCGCGGTCGTCCATCAGACCCGGCCGTCGCGGCCGGCCTTTGCCGCCATGGTCCTGTCCCTGGCAGCCGCCATGAGCACGCACTTGCTGCTGGGCGCGATCGGGGTCGCCTTCGCGGTGGGCTTGATCGCGGTGATGCCGCTGCCGCCCGCCCAGAAGTCCGCTCGGGCCGCCACACTTTTGGTGACGACCGGACTCCTGGCTGCTTTCTTCTACGTGCCGTATGCGGTCACGCTGTCGACGCCCGCTCCGGTGCCGACGTTCACGCGCGAGTACGGCCAGGTCGACTTGAAGTCGCTCTTCGCGGGCATGGAATCACTTCCACTCCTGCTGTTTCCACTCTTGGCCGTCGGAATCGCCGGCGCCTACAGCTTGCGGCGCCGATTCGCTTCGACGCCGGCCGCGCGGTTGATGATCGTGGCCGGACTGGCGGGTGCAGCCTGCGCCGTCTACGCGCTCGCTGGCCTGGCCGGCACCCACGTCTTCATCTACAACTTTCAGCCTGGCCAGGCGACATATTTCGCTGCCTGGTTTTTCGCCGCCCTCGCTGGTTTGTCGCTGTGGTGGGTCTCGCGGCGGCGGTGGCTCGCCGAGGCTTTGATCGCGGCACTGCTCGCCCAGCTCGTGCTGACGACCCCCGGCCTCTCCGGCGGAGTCATCAACGGGGACAATGCCGACAAGCGTCCCCTGGTGGGCGCACTCGCCCTCGATCCCAACGAACGGCAGTACCGCGTGGGAGTGTCCTGGGACGGCGGCTCGGACTGGATCAACAGTCGCAGCGGCGTGCCGCAGACGCGCGGCTATCAGCAGCAGGGCGTCCTTCGCGGCGACTGGCAGTACTGGCTCGAGCGCGCGGTCTGGAGCGCCGACTCCAACTACGCGGAGGCGAACTTCCTGCTCGACTGGTACGCGGTGCGCTCGCTCTACGCGGGACCCGACCCCGACGTCGTGCGCCGTTTCGAGGCGAGGCCAGATCTCTACAGGCTCCTCTCCGCCGGCTCACCCGCCTTCGCGCGGACGTTCGAATACCCGGCTGCGACGCCCGTCCTTTCGGCGAGCGATGCACGCACCGCGCTCGTGATCGGCGACGCCACCGCCTACAGCCTGGTCCTGAGGTCGATCGCCCTGGCGGATTTCGACAGCCGCGCGTTGATCCCGATCCGCGGTGGCGAGTACCTGGACAGCCACTCCCTCGCCGAGCTCAGTCGATTCGACGAGGTGATCCTGTACCAGTACCGCGTCCACGATCGCGCGAAAGGACTGGCCCTGCTCGATCGATATGTCGAGGGCGGCGGCAGCGCCTTCATCGAAGCGAGCGGTTCAGACCTGGACCAGGCAGGTGCGGCCTCGACGCCGATCCCAGGCGCCGAGATCAAACGGACCGCAATCGGTCCCGACTGGGGCCTGGCTCGAACATCGAGCCCCATCGCCGCCGGCCTCGACCTGACTGCGTTCTCGCCGGCCGTCTACAGCGGCGGACCCTGGGGCATCTCCTACATCCCTGAGGGCTCCATTGCGTCCTGGGCAACGCCGGTCCTTCTGAGCAACGGCTACCCGGTGCTGGTCGCGGGGACCCTCGGCCGGGGCCGCGTCGTGTGGAGCGGCATGAACCTGCCCTACCACGCATCGAGCACGCGCAACTCGCAGGAATCCCTACTGCTGGCGCAGGCCATCGCGTGGGCCGCGCCTGCCGGCGGTGCGGCGGCCCCATATCGGGCGACGTTCGTGAATCCGCAGGCACGATCGATCCGCCTCGAGGGTCCCGCGAAAGGGGTTCTTTTCAAGGAGAACTGGGTACCCAACTGGCGGGCGACGGTGGATGGGAGGCAGGTCGAGATCTATCCAGCCGGGCCCGACTTCATGTACGTCCCGCTGGGTGGGTTCAGCCATCCGGCGGTTGTGGAGCTGACCTTCACGCGAACCGCGTTGGAGTGGATCGGGGATGCCATCTCGTTGCTGACGCTGGCCGGGCTCATGCTGTATCTGGTCGGGGCGTCAGGTCGACGTCTGCGACGGCGTCGCGCCCGGGTGGAGGCGGTTCGGGCTCAAGACTGAGCCGGCCTTCGGCGCGCCGAGCGCGAGCATGGCGAGCCAGACGATGTCCCAGGCGAGTTGCGGCACGGCCACGCCGACTGAAAGGAGCTGCATGGTCACGATGCCGAGGGCAAGCCAGACGCGATGCCACAGCGGGGGCCCGTTTCTCAGCACCAGCCAGGCGGCGAGCACCAGGTTCGTGTAGTCCCACTGATGGAGGTGGAAGGACACCATCAGCGATCCGAGCAGGCCGGCCGCGAAGACCGTCTCGAGCTCGTGGCGCCGCACCCTGGCCACCGCCAGGCACGCGATGCCCTGGATGGCCAGCAGGACATACGTCATCGGCCCAAGGCCGAAAACGACCGCGATGGTGAAGTAGGCATGCCCGGTGTCGTCCTGGACCAGCTTCAGCGCCTGCCAGTAGCTCGCGATGCCGTCCACGCCCAGGCTCGCCGCGCTGAGAGCAGCGAGGACGAGACCCGCGGCGGCCCATCCGAGCACAGGCTTGATGTGGCCTGCCACGAGAAGGGCGACCGGGACCATGATCACGACCTGGGGCTTGAGCGCCGTGGCAAGCGCCAGTGCGATCCCGGCGGCGATCGGGCGGTCGTGCCGGATGAGCCACCAAGCCAGCGCCACGCCCGCAACCACGACCACGCTTGGCTGGCCGTAGTAGAAGACCTGCATGACGGGCCACAGCGCGAGCGCGACGAGAAGCAAGGTGAGCTTGGCGAGCCCGTTGTAGGGCGCCGCGACGTGCCACGTCCAGATGAGCGCGGCCAGCGCGCCTAGGGTCCAGATGAGGTACGCGGCAGGCTCGGGCACGAGGGTGAGAGGCACGAAGAGCCAGGCGAGCAGCGGAGGGCTGATGTACGTGGCGGTCGCGTCGATGCTGCGGTCGGCCGCCGGGAACACCTGCGAGAGCTGCCTCAGCGTCGCGAAGTCGTAGATCGTCGACCACCCGTACTGGAGGCCCGCCTGGGCGGCGACGTAATTGATCCGGATGTCCTCGTGGATGGGGAAGGTTGCAAAGCCGAACACCCAGCGGCCCACGCTGTACAGCGCGCCCCAGGCCGCCGCGGTCGCGGCGGACGCCAGCCACAGCGGTGGGCGCCGACGAGCCGACGCCTCGGCGAGTGATCCGACGGCCGCGACCACGGTCTAGTTGGCCGACTCCGCCCAGGAGATCAGGTCGCGCAGGCCGCGGTCGAACTCGACGTGCGGCGCCCAACCGAGATCGCGGCGCGCCTTGCCGACGTCGCTGACGTAGAACTTCTGGTCACCCTCGCGCCAGTCCGCGAAGCTGAACTGCGGCCTCTTGCGCGTGAGCTCGCCGATCTGGTCGATGACCTCCAGCAGATTCCGCTGGTTCTCCGGCCCGCCACCGACGTTGTAGATCTCGCCCCGGGCGATGCCGATCTTGTCGATCACGGTGGTGTAGAGCGCGCTCAGGTCGCGCGCGTCGAGGAGGTCGCGCACCTGGGTCCCGTCGCCATAGATCCTCAGCGCGCGGTCCCTGAGGATCGAGTGCACGAAGTGCGCCACCCATCCCTGGTCCTCGGTGCCGTACTGGTGCGCGCCGTAGATGCAGCTCTGGCGCAGCACTACGGTGTTCATGCCGAAGCAGCGCGCGTAGTCGCGGACGTACTGGTCGGCGGCGCCTTTGCTGCAGCCGTAGGGGCTGTGAAAATCGATCGGCTGCGTCTCTTTACAGGCACCGTTGTTGTGGTCGAGCTTTCCGTAGACCTTATTCGTCGATGCAAAGACAAACGGCGCATCGTGGTTGTGCGTCCGGACGGCCTCGAGCATGTTGAGGGTGCCGCGCGCGTTGACGTCGAAGTCCGTGCTGGGGTCGACGAGCGACGTCGTGACCGCGACCTGCCCGGCCAGGTGGAGGACGGCGTCCTGGTCCTTCACGTGCTCGGCCAGGGCGCCGGCGTTCCTCACGTCCTCTTTAATGAAGGCGATCCGGTTCGGGTACTTGGTGATGAGCCACTTGAGGTTGCGTTCGGTGCCCGGGCGGCTCAAGTTGTCGAGCAGGCTGACGTGCCAGCCCTCCTTGATCAGGTGGACCGCCGCGTTGACACCCAGGAAGCCGGCCCCACCGGTGATGAGGATCCTGCGGTCCGGAGCGGCCGGGAGTGGCGGCGTCGACTTGGTCTTGGTCAGCCGCTCAGAGGGGTCCACTGCGGCGCATACGTTAGCCCGTGGATATCCCTCTGAGGAAGGCGATCACAACGATCCACGAGGCGCCGGCGAGGACGAGCGCTTCGCGCCGGGCGTTGCCCTGATGGGCGTAGATGTACGCGCCGGGGAGAAACAGCGTCGCGAACGCGCCGTACACCATGTGCAGCAACCCGGCGCGCGGATCGCCGCCCGCGAGCAAGGCCCACAGGCCGAGCAGGCCTTGCACCGGCGTGATGGCTGCCATGATCAGGTAGGTCGACCGAAAGCCCCCGCTGACGCGCTGGTTCCGAAAGTAGTGATAGGCGCCCCACAGCCCGAGCAGCACCGCAAAGGCCACGAGCACACGCGCGCCGTAGCTGTGCAGAAAGGCGAGCGTCTCCACCGCCTAGGCGTGGAGTCTGGAGATCTGCCCGCGGAAGTAGTCGACGGTCAGGCGCAGGCCTTCCTCGAGCTGGATGCGCGGCTGCCAGCCGAGCTGTTCCGCTGCGCGCCGGTTGTCGAGTGCGATGCGGTACACGTCGCCTTTGCGCGCCGGTCCGAACATGGGCTCGAGCTTGTACTCGGTCAGGAGCGCGATCTTGCGGAACAGGTCGTTGATCGTCACCGGGATGCCCGAGCTGATGTGGAAGGTGCCGCCGTCACCCGTCTCGAGGGCGGCGAGGTTTGCCATCGCGACGTCGCCGACGTGCAGCATGTCGCGCGACTGATTCCCGTCGCCGTCGATCGTGACCGGCTTGCCCTCGATCATCCGGCTCGCGAAGATGGCCACGACGCGGCCCTCCTCGGCGAAGAAGTCCTGCCGCGGACCGTAGATGTTGGCGTAGCGAAGCGTCGTGTAGCGCAGGCCAAACGTCCTGTCGAACATTCCCAGGTAGTGCTCGAACGCGAGCTTGCTGGTGCCGTACGGCGAGAGCGGACGCACGGGATGGTCTTCATCCGCCGGCACGATGTCGGGTTCGCCGTAGAGCGCGCCACCGGTGGAGCTGAAGATCACCTTGCGCACGGCCTCGTCGACGCAAGCGCGGAGCACGTTGAGGCCACCGACCACGTTGACCAAGGCGTCGTGCCCGGGGTCGGCCACGGACTTCGGAACCTCGGACTGCGCCGCGTGATGGTTCACGACCTCGGGCTTGAACGACGCGATCGCGGCGTGCACCTGGGCGCGATTCGTGACGTCGACCCGATGTAGCTTCGCGGCTTGATTGACGTTTTCCTCGCGGCCGGTGCTCAGGTTGTCCATGACGCCGACCTCATGCCCCGCGGCGATGTAGGCGTCCACCACATGCGAGCCGATGAATCCGGCGCCGCCAGTGACGAGAATCTTCAACGAGCGTGACTCTACTAAATGTGGATGTCGTCAAGGCTGTGCGGGCGGATGTCCGCCCTAGCTTCATCCGTGACGTGCTGACGCGGGCGGCAGCCGTGCCCGAAGTCGCGGCGCGATTGCCGGATGCCCAGAGCACAGTCGCGGTTCGGCTCACCGCCGACGCGGAGATGCAGCGCTTGAACACGGCGTATGCGGGCGAACCTCACTCCACCGACGTCCTATCGTTTGCCGGCTCAGCCGGCCACGTCGGGGACATCGCCATCTCGTGGCCCGCGACCCTGCGTCAGGCCGCCGAGTATGGCCACGACGCGACGGCGGAGCTCGCGCTGCTCGCGGTGCACGGCCTGCTCCACCTGCTGGGCTGGGATCACATATCGGCGCGCGAAGAGAAGGAGATGACTCGCCTGACAATCGAGGCTTTACAGCAGTCGGGAATCGAGTTGGCTCCGCGACGCCTTTAGACTCGCTACATGGTCTGCGGCGCTCGCCGCGGGCCTTAGTGCGTCTGGATGGGAGAAATACAAGAGCGATTGATCGTGGGACTCGGCAACCCCGAGTCCGAGTACGCCGATACGCGCCACAACCTGGGTTTTGCGTGCGTGCGAGAGCTCGCGCGCCGGCTCGGCGTGTCGGTCGATCGCAAACGCTGGCAGTCCCTGATCGGCCGTTCGGAAGCGAAGCGTCTTTGGCTCGTCATGCCGCAGACGTTCATGAACCTCTCCGGTGAGGCGGTGGCGAAGGCGCTGAAAGACATCGGGCTGACGCCCGAGCAGACATGGGTCGTCCACGACGAGCTGGACCTTCCGATGTGCCGGATGCGGATCAGACGCGGCGGTTCCGGCGCCGGGCACAACGGCGTGCGTTCGTTGATCTCGTCGCTGGGCACCGATGATTTCGTCCGTTTTCGCGTCGGCATCGGCAAGCCCTCGCGCAAAGGCTCACCGGCCGGGCGGCACTACGTCCTGGGGCGATTCACGAAGGCCGAGGCGGAGAGGCTGCCGCAGGTGATCAATGGGGTCGCCGACGCGCTGGAGCTGGCGCTCCAAGCGGGGATCGAGCGGGCGATGGATCGCTACAACCGCGCCGGAGCGCTTGGATGCGAGGAGCTGCTATGACCACGTTGTGGCAAGCTGCGCTCGGCGCCGAGCCGCGGCTCGAAGGATGGGTCGCCCGTGGCCACAGCGAGCTCCACGTGGCCCGGCTTCCGCGCTCGGCGTGGCCTATCGTCGCCGCGGCGGTTGCTCGCGCGCTGATTGAAAGAGGGAAGTCCGCTCTCATCCTGGTCTCGGGCCCGGAGCGGTTCGCCTACGAGCTTCGCGTGTGGCTCAGCGGACGGCCGCCGGCGTCTGTTTTCGCCGAAGTCGGCGTCTCGTTCCTCGACCGGCCTCCTGCCTTTGATGAGGCGGTGAACAGGCGCCTCGAGGCGCTGAGCGCCCTCGCGTCCGCGGACAACACCGCGGCTGTCGTCGTCTCTTCGCGGCGCGCCCTCACCCGACAAACCATCTCGCGCCGGGATCTGGTCGATACGGCGGTCACCCTGCGGCCGGGCGAGGGGCCTGACCCCATCACCGTCGCCGGCCGGCTGGTCGAGCTGGGTTACACCCGCGAGCCGCTTGTCGAGGAAAGAGGGCAGTTCTCCTTGCGCGGCGGCATCCTGGACGTGTTTCCCTCGGCGGCGGACGCACCGATCCGGGCCGAGTGGGTCGGCGACGCGGTGGAGACGCTGCGTCTGTTCGACCCCGACAACCAGCGTTCGGTGATGCCGGTCGCAGAGGTGACCATCAGGACGGGGCGCGAGCTCCTGATCGGCCCGGAGCGAGGCGCCGCCGCCGTTGCGCGGCTGCGCGAATCGGTTTCGCTCGAGAGCCTGCGCGGGGACGTCCGATCGGAATGGGAGGACGATCTGACGCGCCTGGGCGCGGGCGCCGCATTTGCGGGCGTCGAGTTTTACGCCGCCTACCTCGATCCGTCGCGACCTTCGCTGCTCGACCACCTGCCGCAGGACACGGTCGTCATCGACTTCGAGCCGGCGCGACAGCGAGCCGACGCGCGCACGTTGTTGGACGAGACGGCCATGCTCGCCGCGGCCGAGGCGGGCGGAGGCGAGCTGCCGCGGCAGTTCAAGCTTCCGACCGTCGAGCGCGCCGACGACTTCGGCGTGCGGCCCCACCTGACGATCACGAGCGCCGAGGGGACGGGTGACGCGATCGATCTCGGATGGTTCGAAGGAGAGCCGCTCGTCGGGCAACCACGGGCGCTCGCGGGCTTCGCGGCGCGCGCCGAAGGGTCGGCCATCGTCTTCGCGACGGAGCAAGACGAGCGCCTGCGCGCCCTCCTCGACGAGTCGGGCGTCACGAACGCGCTCGTCGAGGTCGACCTGGACATCGACCTCGGCGTGAAGCCGGGCTTGCTGCACTCCTCGATCGACCTCGCGGCGGGCTGCTCGCAGCCGGCGATCGGTTTGCACGTCGCCACCGACGCCGAGCTGTTTGGCCGCGTGCGCCGGCCCTCGCGTGGCCGGAGCGTCGCCCGCACTCGCACCGAGGACATGACGCGCGAGTTCACGCTGGACTTCGCACCTGACGAGCTCGTCGTCCACGTCGACCATGGGATCGCGCGATTCAAGGGGATGCGCCTGATCGAGTCGGAAGGTGCGCACCGGGAGTACCTCGAGCTCGAGTACGCCGAAGGTGACCGGCTGTTCGTGCCGGTCGAAAACCTCGATCGCGTGCAGAAATACCTCGGCGGCGAGGCGGCTCCGGCACTGCACCGGCTCGGGACGTCCGATTGGACGCGTGCGAGAGGGCGTGCCCGCAAGGTCGTGCAGGACGTCGCCGAGGAGCTGCTGAAGATCTACTCGATGCGGGAGGCCAGGCCGGGCATCGCCTTCGCGCCGGACACCGCCTGGCAGGACGAGCTCGAGGCCACCTTTCCTTATGCAGAGACGCCGGACCAGATCGCGGCGTTGGCCGAGATCAAGGGCGATATGGAGTCTGACCGGCCGATGGACCGCCTCCTGTGCGGCGACGTCGGGTTCGGCAAGACCGAGCTCGCCCTTCGCGCCGCGTTCAAGGCGGCGATGAGTGGGAAGCAGGTCGCGCTGCTGGCCCCGACCACTGTGCTCGCGCAGCAGCACTTCCACGTGTTCCGGGAGCGGTTGAAGAACTTCCCAGTCGTGGTCGAGATGCTGTCGCGATTCGTCGACGACGAGACGCAGGCGCGGACAGTGGACGGACTCAAGAGCGGCCATGTCGACATCGTCGTCGGCACGCATCGCCTGCTCCAGCGCGACGTCCGCTTCAAGCGACTGGGACTGCTTGTCGTCGACGAGGAGCACCGCTTCGGCGTCATGCAAAAAGAGAGGCTGAAGAAGTTGCGCACGCAGCTCGACGTGCTCTCGCTGTCGGCGACGCCGATTCCGCGCACGCTGCACATGGCCGTGGGCGGGATCCGCGACATGAGCGTGATCCAGACGCCGCCGGAGGAGCGACAGCCGATCAAGACCTACGTGACCGCGGACGACGACGAGCTCGTGCGGGAGGCGATCGGCCGCGAGCTGCAGAGGGGCGGCCAGGTGTACTTCGTGCACAACCGCGTGCGGACGATCCAGAAAGCCGCGGAACGTGTGCACAGGCTGATCCCCGAAGGCCGGATTGCGATCGGCCACGGACAGATGTCTGAAGACCAGCTTGCGTCGGTGATGGTCGACTTCGAGGCGGGAAAGTACGACGTCCTCGTCTGCACCACCATCATCGAGTCGGGGCTAGACATCCCGAACGTCAACACGATCATCGTCGAGCGGTCCGACCGCTTCGGCCTGGCGCAGCTATATCAGCTCCGCGGGCGTGTTGGACGCTCGGGTCGGCGGGCGTACGCCTACTTCCTCTACGACCCCAGGCGGTCACTCACGGAGCAAGCCGACAAGAGGTTGGACGTCATCTCCGGCCTCCATGAGCTCGGCCAGGGATTCAAGATCGCCCTTCGCGACCTGGAGATCCGCGGCGCCGGCAACCTGCTGGGCACGGAGCAGCACGGGGCGATCGCGGCCGTCGGGTTCGAGATGTATCTCCAGATGCTGCAGAGCGCGGTGTCCATGCTGCGGACGGGATCCGAGGAAACCGCCGTCACGGACGTCCTGTCGACGGCGGAGATGAACCTCGACCTCCCGCTCGACCACTTCATTCCCCGCTCCTACATCCGGGACGAGAAGCTGCGGCTCGGGGCGTACCGTCAGCTCGCGGGCGCGGATGACGAAGCCGACCTCGACTCGATGCTGCGCTCCCTGAAGGACCGCTACGGGACCGCGCCGCCGCAGCTGGACAACCTCGCGTACTCCCTGCGCGTGAAGCTGCGCGGTCAGAGGATGGGACTGCGCGGCGTGGTCGCGGACGGTCACGACATCGTGATCCGGGTCGACCCGCAGCGATTCCTCGACGTCGAGGAGCTTTCCCGGCGGATGGCGGGACGGATCGCGGTCGGCCCCAACCGGATCAAGATGCGGAGGAAGGGGGAGGGGTGGCAGTCCGACCTGCTCACGCTCCTCGAGGAGATGGCGGCGCTTTACGAAGCTGGGCGCGGCGTCGCGGTAATGTCTCGCCCGTGAGCGACAGGCCATTTGCGGACGGCATCGCCGCGATCTTCGAGGTCGTGCACACGCTGCGCGCTCCTGGCGGGTGCCCGTGGGACCGGGAGCAGACGCACGAGTCGCTACGCCAGTACCTGCTCGAAGAGACTTACGAGCTGCTCGAGGCGATCGACGCCGGCGATGACGCGAAGATGATGGAGGAGCTGGGCGACCTTCTCTTGCAGATCGCGATGCACGCTGAGATCGCGGCCGAAGAAGGACGCTTCGACGCGACGCAGGTGTCCGAAGCCGTCGCCGCGAAGATGGTCAAGCGTCACCCGCATGTGTTCGGCGACAAGTCGGTCGCAAACGCCCACGAGGTGCTGCGCAACTGGGAGCACCAGAAGATCAGCGAGGCGCGTGAGGCCGGCAACGAGGAATCGGTCGTCGACCGCGTGCCATCAACTCTCCCTGCGCTCGCCTGGGCGCTTGGTCTGCAGAAGCGCGCTGCGCGCGTCGGTTTCGATTTCGCGTCGCCTGCCGCTGCGGCGGACTCATTGGGCGAGGAGGCACGCGAGCTGGCTGAGGTTGGCGACCGCGACCGCGCATTCCAGGAGATGGGCGACCTGCTCTTCGCGGTCGTGTCGCTGGCTCGAAGCATGAAGGTGAATCCTGAGGACGCGTTGCGCGTCGCAGGTCAGCGATTTCGCAAACGGTTCGCCGCGACGGAGGCGTCGGTGCGCCGCGAAGGCAAGAGCTTAAGCGACCTCAGCGCCGATGAAATGCTCGACCGCTGGGAGAAAGCCAGGTAACCATTTGATATAGTCGGCTCCCGCCCGATCGTTCCCGCACAACGACGCAGCATGAAATACAGCAACAAGCCCACCACCGCCGCGGGCACGCTTCGCGTGAGCGCGTTCACTCTGCGGAGCACCCTGATTCTCATTGCCGCAGGCATCGTGTTGATGTGGGCGGCGGTCGCGTTTGCGCAAGAGGCCTACATCAGCCAGCGCCTCGGCCAGCAGGTCTCCGAGCTGCGCACGCAGAACGCCCAGATCGCGGCCCAGAACGCCGGCTACCGCAAGGACGTGGAGGCACTTTCCAACGGCACGGCCGACGAAGAGGAGGCCCGCATGAGCGGCTTCGCCAAGCCGAACGAGAGGACGTTTCTGGTCACGACTCCGAGCCCCTCGCCTACGCCGAGGTCGCGCTGAGCAGCGCCCCTCGCCCTTCGCCCTTCTCCCCTGCGGGGAGAGGGATGTGCTGGTCTTATACTGGAAACGCGGAGTGGAGCAGCGGCAGCTCGTCGGGCTCATAACCCGAAGGTCCTTGGTTCGAATCCAAGCTCCGCAACCATCCTGATCCCAAGCCCCCTCAGCCACTCGTGCGCATCTGGACGACAAATAAGGAATGAACAAGAGAAAGCGCGTAGCGATTGCGAAGCACCGGAAGAAGAAGCAGAAGCTGAAGGCGCGGACGCAGGCCGCTCGCTAAGCTCACGTTCGACGACGGTGCCGTAGCTCAGGTGGTAGAGCGCGCGACTCATAATCGCGTTGTCGGTGGTTCGAGTCCACCCGGCACCACCATGGCTACGCCACCCGCCGGGCGCATTCTCGCCGCCGTCTCCGGCGGACCCGATTCGACCGCGCTGCTGATCGCGCTCCACGAGTCTGGCCACGACCTGGTCGCCGCCCATTACGACCACGCGCTGCGAGATGGTTCGGCGGACGTCGCGCGACAGGTCGCCGAGCTCTGCGCCCGCCTTGGCATCACGCTCATCAGCGAACGGCGCACCGAGGCGCTGCCGAAAGTATCCCTGCAGGCGGCCGCTCGCAAGCTTCGCTACGCCTTTCTCGACCGCGCTCGAGCCGAGGCGGGTGCGGATGTGGTAGCGCTCGGGCACACCGCCGACGACCTGGTCGAGGGGGTCGTTCTGCACATGCTGCGGGGCTGCGGCATCGCCGGCTTCCGAGGCATGCCCGCGCGCCGAGGTCATTACGTCCGTCCCTTCCTCAACGTCTGGAGAAAGGACCTGCGGGACTACCTCCTGGTGCGCGGCATCGCTGCCTATGAGGACCCGGCCAACCTCGATCCACGGTTCGCGCGCGTGCGCGTGCGTCATCTGATCCTGCCTGCGCTCGAGCGTGCGTTTCCGTATCGTGGGGGACCTCATGCAAGTGGTGCCGTCGCGACGCGTCTCCGGCGACCCGTTACGCCTGCAGGTAAAGACATGCATGGGTTGCGACGACCGTGGCGCGGCGCATCTCCGGGCGGGTCTCGCCCTCCGCCTCGGATTCCGCAGCCCAGGGCTGCGTCTGCGGCCGGTCGGCGGTCGCGGTTCGCGCAAGCTGCAGGACATCTTCGTGGACGCCCGCGTGCCGCGCGAAGACCGTGACGCCTGGCCCCTGGTCTTTGCCGGGGAGAAGCTCGCCTGGGTCCCGGGGCTGGCGGTCGACGCCGACCTCGCGAGCCGCCACGGCGAGCCCGGCGTCCACGTCTCGATCACGCCAATGCAGGTTCCCACCGCGCCGAAAGTTGTTAGGCTAGAAAATCCAACGAGCCCTCGAGCGCCGGGCGCGGGCAGGGCGCGGAAATTAGGAGATCTGAGTTGAGCCGTTTCCCCCGCTCCAGCCTGTTTTACTTCGCACTGGTCGTCGTCCTCGGCCTGATCTTCTGGTTCACGTGGAGCTCGATCCAGAGCAACCAGGCGCAGGGCGACTGGAACTACACGCGGATGTTGAACGAGGCCGCCAAGGGCAACGTGGCCGTGGTCGACATCAGCGGCACGGATGGCGTCGTCACCGACGCCTCGCACAACAAGCACAACGTCGTGCTTCCCGACTGCTCCGGCGAGTGCAAGTACATGGACGACCTGCGCGCCTCCGGGGTCACCGTGCAGTTCGAGAAGAGCCAGACCGGCAGCTACCTGATCAGCGTGCTGCTGCCGAACATCATCCTCGTGATCCTCATCGCCGCCTTCATGTGGTGGGTGCTGCGCCAGACGCAGAGCGGCAACAACCAGGCCATCTCTTTCGGGCGCTCTCGGGCGCGCATGATCGCCGGCGACAAGCCTGCCATCACGTTCGCCGACGTGGCGGGGGTGGACGAGGCCAAGCAGGAGCTAACAGAGATCGTCGAGTTTTTGAAATACCCCGAAAAGTTCGTCGCCCTTGGCGCGCGTATCCCGAAGGGCGTCCTCCTGGTGGGTCCTCCGGGAACCGGCAAGACCCTGCTGAGCAAAGCAGTCGCCGGCGAGGCCGGCGTGCCCTTCTTCTCGATCTCAGGCTCCGAGTTCGTCGAGATGTTCGTCGGCGTCGGCGCGAGCCGCGTCCGCGACCTGTTCGACCAGGCCAAGAAGAACTCGCCCTGCATCGTGTTCGTGGACGAGATCGACGCGGTCGGCCGCCAGCGCGGCGCGGGCCTCGGCGGCGGCCACGACGAGCGCGAGCAGACCCTCAACCAGCTGCTCGTCGAGATGGACGGTTTCGACACCAACACCCACGTCATCGTCATCGCGGCGACGAACCGGCCGGACGTGCTCGACCCGGCGCTCCTGCGCCCGGGCCGATTCGACCGCCACGTCACCCTCGACCGTCCCGACATCAAGGGCCGCCGCCAGATCCTTGACGTCCACGCGCGCAACAAGCCGCTCGACTCCACGGTCGACCTCGACGTGCTCGCCCGCCAGACGCCCGGCTTCAGCGGCGCCGACCTCGCGAACCTCATCAACGAGGCCGCGATCCTCGCCGCGCGCGCCAACAAGAAGGTGATCGGCATGGACGAGCTCGAGGAAGCGATCGCTCGCGTGATCGCCGGACCGGAACGCAAGAGCCGGCGCATCTCCGAGCACGAGAAAGAGATCATTGCCTACCACGAGGTCGGCCACGCCCTCGTCATGAAGGCGCTGCCTCACACCGACCCAGTGCACAAGGTTTCGATCATCTCCCGCGGTATGGCGCTCGGCTGGACGCTCGCGCTCCCGGAGGAGGACAAATACCTCGTCTCGCGCGAGGAGCTCCGTGACCAGATCGCGGGCATCATGGGCGGCCGCGTCGCGGAGGAGATCGTCTTCGGCGACATCACCTCCGGCGCCGAGAACGACATCCAGCGCGCGACGCAGCTCGCGCGGCGGATGGTCACGCAGTGGGGCATGTCGGACAAGCTCGGCACCGTGACGATGGGCCACAAAGAGGAGCTCGTGTTCCTCGGCCGTGACCTCGGGGAGCAGAGGAACTACTCCGAGGAGATCGCAGCGCTGATCGACGAGGAGATTCGCAGCATCGTCGACCACGGCTATCAGACGGCCAAGGGAGTGCTGACCAAGCAGCGCTCCAAGATGGACGCGGTCGTCGAGCGCCTCAAGATCGTGGAAACAATCGACGGCAAGGAGCTCGATCAGATCCTCAACCGTGAGGAGCCGCAAGCTCCGGCCGCGGCCAGCTCATCCGCGTCGTAGAACGCCAGAACAGATAACCGTCGCGGGCCGAGGCAATCTCGGCCGCAGCCTGTCGCGCGCCTTGCACGCGCGCCTCGTGCCTGCGCGAACCGGTTTCCGCATACCGCGCCAGGGTTTGCTGTTTCTCGCCGTTCCTGACGGCGCCATCAGTGAGATGGCGACTCGTGTCGCGCGCATGAACCCGCCCGCGGAGCTGGCGGTGGTGCACTTGAGCGGTGCGCTCGGACTCGACGCCCTGATCGGCGTCGAGGGCAATCCGCGTGGCTCGTTCCATCCTCTTCAGTCCTTTCCGACGCCGCGTGGGCCGGAGGCGTTCCGCGGCATCACCGTCGCGGTCGACGCGACCACCCCGACGTTGATGCGGCAGCTTCGCAGCCTGGCTCGGGCGATCGGCGCCAAACCCAAGCAGGTCGGCGACGAGAGTCGCGTCCTGTATCACGCGGCGGCGGTGTACGCCGCCAATTTCGTCGACGTCGTGGTCGCCGAGGCGGTGCGCCTGCTGGAGCAGATCGGCTGGAGTGAGGACGAGGCGACCAGGGCGCTCATGCCACTGGTCGAGGGGGCAGTGGCAAACATCCGCCGGCGAGGTGTGGTCGGGGCGCTTACCGGACCGATCCGGCGTGGCGATGCCGAGACCGTGCAACGTCATATCGAGGCATTGCGAAACCTGGATGTCCCCATCCCGCCCGGCCGCTCTGCGGCGGGGCCACCTTCCCCAGCCAGTGGGGAAGGGAAGCCTTCGGCCGATGGTCTTTATCGTATGCTCGGCCTGGTTGCGCTCGGCATCGCGACCGAGGCGGGACTCGATCCTGCAGCGGCCCGGCGGACCAGGAGGGCGCTGACCCGAGATGTGGCAGCGACCCGAAGGAGAGGTCGGAGATGACCACGGTGCTGGACGTCCAGCGATTCAAGGACGAGGGCAGGCGCTTTGCCGTGCTCACCGCGTATGACTTCCTAAGCGCGCGCATCCTCGACGAGGCGGGCATCCCGATACTCCTTGTCGGCGACAGCCTTGGCATGGTGATGCTCGGGTACCGGACGACGCTTCCCGTGACGCTCGAAGACATGCTTCACCACGCAAAGGCGGTCGCTCGGGGCGCGCGGCAGGCCCTGCTGGTCGGCGATATGCCATTCATGTCGTATCACGCGTCGACCGAGCAGGCAATCACCAGCGCCGGTCGATTTGTGCAGGAGGCCGGCATGCACGCGGTCAAGCTCGAAGGCGGAGGTCGCGTTGTCGAGATCACCAGGCGTCTGACCGAGATCGGGATCCCGGTCATGGGTCACCTCGGCCTGACGCCGCAGTTCGTCCACCAGATGGGCGGATTCAAGGTCCAGGGCAAAACCGACAAGCAGGCTGCGCAGATCACGGCAGACGCTGTCGCGCTCCAAGAAGCCGGCGCGTTCAGCATCGTCCTCGAGGGCGTGCCGAGCGAACTCGCGGCGGCCATTACCCACAAGCTCCGCATCCCGACCATCGGCATCGGCGCGGGTCCGGGTACTGACGGGCAGGTCCTGGTCCTGCACGACCTGCTCGGCCTGACCACCGGCAAGCCGCCGAAGTTCGTCAAGCGATACGCGAACCTCGCAGAGCAGATCGCGAGCGCGGCGACGGCGTATTCGGAAGACGTGCGCACAGGGAAGTTCCCGGGGCCGGAGCACGAGTACACGGCCAACGGATCGGCGCCCGCAAAGGACAGGTCTCAGGGGTCCCCGCGAACTCTCGGCGAAGCCTCCGAGTTCGTGGGGTCCGAAGAGGTCAGGTACGGCGGATAACGGCCTGACCGTTATCGAGCACCCGGCCGCGATGCTCGGTGCGTCGCGGCGGTGGCGCGCCGAGGGCAGGTCGATCGGCCTGGTGCCCACGATGGGCGCCTTGCACGCCGGGCATATGCGCCTGGTCGAGACCGCGAGGGGCGAGAACGACGTCGTGGTCGTCAGCCTCTTCATCAACCCGATGCAGTTCGGCCCGAACGAGGACCTCGACCGCTACCCGCGGGACTGGGACCGCGACGCGAAGATGCTCCAGGAGGCCGAGGTCGACGCCGTCTACCGGCCGACCGCGGCGGAGATGTACCCACCCGGCGCCAGCACGCGCGTCCACGTACGCGGGGTCACGGATGGTCTGGAAGGCGCGGCCCGTCCGCGACACTTCGAAGGGGTCGCCACCGTCGTGACCAAGCTGCTGGCGGCGGTCGCTCCGGACCGTGCGTACTTCGGCCAGAAGGACGCGCAGCAGGTCGCTGTCGTCAATCGGCTGGCGCGCGACCTCGACCTGGGCGTCGAGATCAGGGTCGTGCCGACGGTGCGGGAGCCCGACGGGCTAGCGCTCAGCTCGCGGAACGTGTACCTCGGCCCCGAAGAGCGCAAGGCGGCAAGGAGCATCAGCGCCGCCCTTCGCGAGGCGGCGGCGGCGTATTCGTCCGGAGAGCGCGACCCGGTGCGCCTGCGGGCTCGGATCGCGGCCCGCCTGACGCTGGAACCGCTCGTCCATCTGGAGTACGCCGAGCTCGTGGATCCGGCTACTTTCCAGAAGCCTGGCACCCTCGCCGTGATCGCCGCCAGAGTTGGCAAAACGAGATTGATCGACAACCACGACGTGACCAAACCCTTCCCTGGTTAGCGATCTTTTGTGCGGTACAATTGACGCTCATTTTGGCGGAGGCCGTTTTGACGACCAAGACCACACCAATAATTTCTAGGGGGTTCGTATTTTGGCTACTGATTCTGGTGCCGTCCTGACCGAAGACGAGGAGGGGACCGACCAGGATTCGTCGGCAGCGATGACCATGGAGGACTACCTCCATTACGACGAGGAGTCCTTCAAGACCCCCAACCACGGGGACATCGTGGATGGGATCGTCGTTCGAGTCGACCCGGACGAGGTACTGGTCGACATCGGAGCCAAGGCTGAGGGTGTCATCTCGAGCAAGGAGCTCGGTATGCGCGGAGACCTCGACTCCGCCGGCCTCGAGCCGGGCGACCAGATCAAGGTCTACGTCCTGCAGCCCGAGAACGAGGAGGGCAACGTCGTCCTCAGCCTGCGCCGCGCGCGGGCGGAGACCACCTGGCTTGTGGCTGCTGAGAAGCAAACCGACGGGACTGTCATCGACGCTGACGTGCGGGAGCAGAACAAGGGCGGGCTCATCGTCAACATCCTGGGCCTGCGGGGCTTCCTTCCGTCCAGCCAGGTCGCTCGCGCCTACGCGGGCACCCTCGAGACCCTGGTCGGCAAGCGCATCCCGGTCAAGATCCTGGAGGTCAACCGCAAGCGCAACAGGCTGATCGTCAGTCAGAAGGCGGCGGAGGACGAGGACCGCGCGCGCAAGCGGGAGGAGCTGTTCAGCCGCCTCCAGACCGGCACGACGGTCAAGGGCACCGTTTCGGGGATCACCAGCTACGGCGCGTTCGTCGACATCGGCGGTGCCGACGGCTTGATCCACATCTCCGAGCTGTCCTGGGACCGCGTGTCCAAGGTCACCGACATTCTTCAGCTGGGCGAGGAGGTTGCCGTGAAGGTGATCAAACTCGATCCGGAACAGACCCGCATCTCGCTTTCGCTGCGCCAGCTTCAGCAGGACCCGTGGGAGCGCCTCGTCCAGTCGATGCCGGTCGGCTCGATCGTCGAAGGCCAGGTCACCAAGACCAAGAAGTACGGGGCTTTCCTGCAGATCATGCCCGGCATCGAGGGCCTGCTTCATATCTCGGAGCTTTCGTGGGATCACGTCGAGCGTACCGAGGACGTGCTGAAGGTTGGTGAGACGGTGCAGGTCAAGGTCATAGGCATCGACACCGCCCGGCGCAGGATCTCGCTGAGCCTGAAGCAGCTGTCGGCGCCCCCGGCAAGCCTGGCCGCGGCGCGACCCGAGCGGGCGAACGATTACCCCGACGAAGAAGACGAGTAACTAGGCGCCGACCGCCTCAGGCGCTGGGCGGCAGGTGAATAGAAAGGGTCGATCGCGAGGGCGCGCCTGTAGGCGCGCGCCGCTCGATCGTATTGGCCGAGCTTGGCGTAGCCGTCGCCGAGCGTGATGTACATGCCTGGATCGGTCTCGCCCAGGTCGGCTGCCCGCTGGAGCTCAGGCACGGTGCCGAGCGCCCAGTGGTACTGGGCCTGCAGGGGGTCGACCCGGACCGAGAGGTCGGCGCGGCCCTTGAGGTACCAGACGTCGGCGAGGACGGGCAAGACGGCGAAGAAGACGGCGAAGATCACGGCGGCAAGGGCCAGGGCGACGGCCAGGGCCGGTCGCGATGGGTGCCCCTCCCTTGCCCTCCCCGCCACGCGGGGAGGGGCCTGGAGAACTGGCATCCCCTCTCTTGACGCCACCGCCACGCGGGGAGGGGCCTGGAGAACTGGCATCCCCTCTCTTGACGCCCCCGCCATGAGGGGAGGGGCCTGGAGAACTGGCATCCCCTCTCTTGACGCCACCGCCACGCGGGGAGGGGCCTGGAGAACCGACCAGCACGTTCCGGCGAGAAGCCAGAACGCGCCCGTCGCCGGCGCCCAGTCGAAGTTGAAGAACACCCAGACGCTGTAGCCGACCAGCGCTCCCGCCAATCCCGGCACGCCGGGTCGCGACCTGCCGCGCCACATCCCCCGCGCAAGCACGACGATGACCCACGTCAGCGCGGCCAGACCCAACAGGCCCTGGGTCGCCGCGATCTCGAGCACGCCGGAGTGGACCCGATCGAAGGTGACCAGTCCGGCGTAGTCCCGGCTCAGGAACTGGCCGAACGCGAGCCCGGTGGTGTCCTCGCCCCAGCCGCTGACCGGCCGGGCGGCGATCATTCGTAGCGCGTCTTGATAGAGGTGGACTCGCAGCTCGGGAGGGTCCTGATTGAGCCCGCGGAGCGGCGGCCAGACCAGGATGAAAGCGGCGGCCGCGCCTACTCCGACAGCCGCAAGGGCTCCGGCCGCGCGAAAGAACCGCGCGGGCACCGACAGGGCGATCACCGTCAGCGTGCCTGCGATCAAGCCCAGGCCTCCGCTGCGGGATGTAGTCACCACAAGCCCGGCGAGCAGGACGACGATCGCGACCGCCCAGGCCGGCGTCAGGTAGGCGCTCCGCCGGCCGCGGTCGATGGCGATGGGTATCGCCATGACGATCAGCGCGGCGAGCAGGTTGGCATTGCCAACGTCGCCATCGGGACGAAATGGAGCGTGGAAGAACCACTGGAGCCACGCCTTGAAGGCGACCACCGACGTTCCGACGACGAAGGCGACCCCGACCGCGTCCTGCTGCAACCTGGTGCGGAGAAGCCACACCGCGGACGCCGCCAGGCCCAGGTAGCTGAGCCTCATCGGCAAAGACTCGTACCGTGTGTAGGACCCGGCAAGGCCGAGGGGCTGGGAAACCGAAAAGAGGAAGGCCAGCACCGCGGCGCCGGCGGCGGCAATGAGCGGC
>Ga0209803_1000037_pt1 | contig 73518 bp, 84 predicted proteins | sample GraSoiAngelo_138_FD_185895 | JGI IMG/M metagenome (GOLD analysis project Ga0209803, IMG submission 185895) | Grasslands soil microbial communities from the Angelo Coastal Reserve, California, USA - 14_0929_09_40cm (SPAdes) (version 2) | ecosystem: Environmental > Terrestrial > Soil > Grasslands ...
GCTTCGCCCTCGACCACCCGACCCTCCTCACGCATCTCGTGCTGCTCGACATCGCGCCCACCTACGACGTCTTGGAGTCCCTCGACCGCGCGGGGGCGCGCGCCCGCTGGCACTGGTTCTTCCACCAGGTCCCCGATCTGCCCGAGGCCCTCACGGCCGGGCGCGAGGACGTCTACCTCCGCTACATCTACAAGGCCTGGGTGTACAATCCGGCCGCGATCGAGGAGGAGGCGGTGCAGGAATACCTCCGCTGCTTCCGCCAGCCCGGCGCGATGCGCGCGGGCTTCGAGGACTATCGCGCGACGACGCTCGACCTCGAGCACGACCGCGCCGACCGTGACAAGAAAATCGCGGTGCCGACGCTCGTGCTCTGGGGGGAGGGGCGGAGCCCGCAGGCCGCCGACATGATCGGCGTCTGGAAGGCGCGGTGCGCGTCCACCGTGGCCGGCCACCCTGTAAGCGGCTCGGGCCACTTCATCCCCGAGGAGCAGCCGCACGCGGTGCTCGACGCGATTTTCAAGTTCGTGGGACAGGGGGGATAGCGAGCGATGCGGATGACGAAGGCGACCGCCCGGTTGATCGAGCGCGAGCGCGTCTGCCGCGTGGCGACGGCCGGGGGGCGGGGGATGCCGCATCTCGTGCCCGTCTGCCAGGCCTTGGCAGGCGGTAAGATCTACTTCGCCTCCGGCAACGACAGCCGGAAGGCGCACCTTAAGGGCGTCATGGTCCAGGGGCGGGCGCGGCTCATCCCGCGCGAGGCTCAACTCGACGCGTCGGACTCCGTGGTCGTCGAGGTCACGCCGACGCGGGTCTTCACGTGGGGGCTCAAATGATCGCTCCCCAGACGTGGATCGCCGTGCTCCGCATCGTCGTCGGCGCGTGGTTCCTCAAGGCGGTGTGGACGAAGCTCGGCGTGGAATTCCTGTGGGGCGTCGTTCCGTACCCGGCGGTCTCGGAGCGCTTCCTGGCCTTTCATCCCAAACGGGTGGCCGAGTTCGCCGCCGGCAACCCCGTCGTCTGGTACAAGGACTTCCTGGAGGGGGTCGCGGTGCCGCACAGCAGGGTGTTCGCGACGCTTCAGGCGTACGCCGAGGCGGCGGTCGGCCTCGGGCTCGTGCTGGGACTACTGACCGGCCTTGCCGCGCTCGTCGGGCTCTTCCTCAGCCTGAACTACGGACTCGCGACCCAGTGGATGAGCTTCGGGCAGCAGGGCTTCCACGTTCTGCTCACGACCGCGATGGTAATCTGTCTCGGCGCCCGGGCGGGACGTGCGTGGGGAATCGACGGCTGGATCCTGGCAGGGCGCGGCGGACGTCGGCAACGCTGGCTTCGGCTCTTGATCTGAGCCGCGCCCTCGCGGCGTCAGGGAACGTTCGCGATCGCAATGCCCCATGGGAGCGTGCCGCACGGCACGCGCGCGACCACGGTGTTCGATTGCGTGTCGATCACCGCGACCTCGTTGGGCCGCCCGACCGTCGCCCAGAGGAACCTGCCATCTGGCGTGAGCGCCGTCCACCAGGTCCGAGGCCCCACCGGGATCGCCGCGAGCACCCGCAACGATACGGCGTCGAGGACGCGAACGTCCCCGGACTGGCCGTGAGACACGTACGCGCGGGAGCCGTCCAGCGTGAAGGCCACGTCGACCGGGCGGCTCCCGCCGGTCGGCACCGACTTGATGACGCTCAGCTGCGCCATGTCGACCACGGACACGACGTGCGCCTGCTCGCTCGCGACGAAGAGAAAGCGCGAGTCCGCCGTGAAGCGCATGCCGCGCGGATTCCGCGGCACGGGGATCTGCTTGACGACCGTATCGCTCGCCGTCTCGATCAGGTGGACGTCGTCGGAGGTCTCGTTGGAGACGGCGACCCACCGCCCGTCCGGTGACGCCACCGCCGTCTCCGGCTCCTTCCCCACGGCGATCTTCTTCGTGATCTTCAGCGAGTCGGTGTCCAGGACGGTGACCGATAGCTCGTTCTCGTTGACGACGTAGAGCGCGGTCCCGGCGCGGTTGGGCGTCAGCCCCTCGGGATCGACCCCCGCCGGCACCGTGCTCAGCACCGCCAGCGACCTCGCGTCGATGACGCTGAGGGTGTCCGAGTTGCTGTTGGTGACGTAGACGCGCCGTCCGTCGGGGCTCACCGCCACGCCCCGCGGACGCTTACCGACCGGAATCGTCTGGATAACCTTCCGGGTCGCCGCGTCGATCACGGTCACGTTGTCCGACTTCTCGTTCGTGACGAACACGCGCACCTCGGCGCCCGCTCGGGCATGGCCCAGGACCAGCGCGGCGACGAGGAGAGGGGCGGCGAGCTGCAAGCCCCGCATCTACGTCCTTTCCGGTGTCGGTGGCAGCCGAGATCCTCCCCGACCCGGCCCGTCGGTCAAGGGACTCGAGTCGACGCCCATGGCGGCGCCGACCGGCGGGCCGGGCAGGACGTGCACGAGGAGCCGGTCAGCCTACTGCGGCGGGTATCTGAACGGCGCCCAGCCGGTGCTCTGGATCGGCGCCGGCATGTACGTCGGTGAGGACGCCTTCGACGCGGAGCTCGCGGGCGTCGTCACCCCTGCCGCCGGTTTCTTCGCCACCGGCTTCTTCGCGACGGCCTTTCTCGCGGTCGCCTTCTTGGTCATCTTTTTCATGCCGCGCACTTTACAACAGGCCGCGAAGGGGCGTCAATATAGGCGTATGCGAATCTTGGTTGCGCTCGCCCTCGTCCTGCTCGCCCCGGGGCCCCTCCATGCCCAGACGCTGGAGCCCGCCGCCCAGGAAGCGCTCGCCGCGACGCTCCGGATGCTCCGCGACCCCGCCCTCCGCGCCCCGGCCGTCGCCGGCAACCCGCAGGCCTCGGCCATCGACAAGCAGATCCTGTCGATGACGGGGTCGCCCCAGCTCGCCCAGGAGTTCTACGACCTCGCCGCCCTGATTTTCGAGGACCTCACGCGCAACTCGGGCGGCGACGCGAACAAGATGCGCGAGACGCTGGAGAGTGCCGCCAAGGACCCGGCCGCCCTCGCCGCGCTCCTGCGCCCCGCCACGCTCGACCGGCTCCGCGCGCTCGCCGTCAAGATTTCCGACCGGCCCCGCTAGGCGAGGTCGGGCAGCGGCTCTGGCGTGGCTGAGCGGGACCGGATCGCCGAGTTCAAGGAAGTGGCCGAGCTGATGCCGGACGATCCCGTCGTCCGCTTCGGCCTCGCAGGCGCCTATCTCGATGCCGGGCTCGCCGAGGACGCCGTCGCCGAGTATCGGGAGGCGATCCGGCTCAAACCGGACTACACTGCCGCGTACCGCGGCCTCGGCCGCGCCCTCGAGAGGGCGGGCCGGCCCGACGAGGCGCGGGCCGCGTACGGGCAGGGGCTGGAGGTGGCTCAGCGAACCGGCGATCTCCAGACCAAGAAGGAGATCGAAGTGTTCCTGAGGAGGCTCGGACGTGCTTGAGCCGAACCAGCGAGTCAAGGTGAACCTGAGCGGGCTCACGATCCAGGGCGTCGGGTTCAGCCAGAACGTGCAGGAGGCCCTCGGGACGATCGTCCGGCAGGTCTCCGCCGACCCCCCGGCGTACCTCGTCGAGCTGCTCTTCAGCTTCAAGGGCGTCAAGCGCGTGGAGGTCGCCGAAGACCGCATCCGCCGAGCCTAGCTCTGGAGTACACTCCGCCCGCAAGGAGGGACCAGTGGGCGAAGTGCTCGTCAAGCTCACGTGACCGCCGCAGCGCTCGAGCGCCTGCGCGACCGCGCGTTCCGCCGCCTCCCGTCGCGCCGCGTCCGGAGCGAGCGCGCGGCGCTCGGCTTCGTGGAGGAGGTCGGGTTCTGCTCGACGTTCTATCGCTTCCCCGACGGTGTGGCGTGCCTCTGGGAGGCGGTGGTGGGAGGCGCCAACCCGCGCTGGCCGCGCCGCTCGCACCACGACGCGGGCATCGGGCTCACGTGGGAGCTGAAGGACACGCTCCCGTCGAAGAAGCGCGTGTACTACGGGAAGCTCCTCAAGGGCCGGCCGCTCCTGGTGGCGCTCGAGCTGTTTCCCGCCTTCTACGGTCTGATCCGTGGGCGGCAGCGGGCGCGCGACTATCGCGAGGAGTACGCGGCGGGGCGGATGTCGCACACGGCGCGCCGCCTGATGGACGCGCTGGCCCGGGAGCACCCGCAGTACACGCGCGGGCTTCGGGCGAACACGTTCATGCTCGAGCCCTCGAAGACACGCGAGTTCGAGCGGGCGATGGCCGAGCTCCAGCAGGGGCTCTGGGTGGTGAAGACCGAGGAGCGGTACGAGCCGACGTTCTCGTATCGCTGGGACCTCGTCGAGGCGTGGCTGCCCGGGGCGGTCGCCGAGGGGCGGCGGCTCTCGCGCGAGCGCGCGCTGGAGCGGCTGATCGAGCGCTACACGCGCGGCGCGATCTTCAGCAACGAACGAGTGCTGGCGCGCCTCTTCGGGCTCAGGGCCGAGGAGGTGACGCGCGTGGTGGGCCGGCTGGTCACGACCGGCGCGCTGCGGGCCGACTGCATCGTGGACGGCTGGCCCGGTCGCTGGCTGGTCCACGCCTAGGAGGGTGACGATGCCGATGACGGTGAGGCTCCGCGACGCCGCCGAGTACGCCGAGGCGGCGCAGAAGATGTTCGAGCTGTCGCGGGCGTGGTTCGGCTACGATTTCACGCGGCCCCCCGCGATGAGCCGCGTGATGGCGTGGGATCCGGAGTTCGGCGGTCCGCACGGGCGGGCGATGAAGCGGGCGATGGCGCCCGGTGAGTTCACCCGCGCCGAGAAGGAGATGGTTGCCGCGGTCGTGAGCGGCGTGAACGCCTGCGTCTACTGAGTGCATGGCCACACTGCAGCCGGGAAGCTGCAAGGCATGACGGACGACGCGCTCTGGTACGAGGCGGCGCTGCTCGTCGGGATCACCAACGCCATCAACGTGGTCGCGGACTCGCCACTCCAGTCGCTCGCGCCCGCCGAGACGGGCCCCGAGGCCGAGCAGGTCTTCGCCGAGATCCGCGCCTTCTACGACCGCGCGGTGCCGGCCGTGTTCCGGCGGCTCGGGGGCGACCCGGGTTACCTCGCCGATGTGTGGGCGGCGACGCACCGGGCATTCTCCGACAACCGGCTCACGCGCCGGTTCAAGGAGGCGCTCGCGTTTGCGGTCTCGGTCACCACGCGGTCGCCGTTCGGCACGACGTTCCACCTCGAGGAGATGAAGCGGCTCGGCGTCGGCGAGCGCGGCGTCATGGAGGTGCTCGGCGTGACCCAGATGTTCTCGAGCTACACCAAGATCGCCGACACACTCCAGCTGGAGTCCGATATGCACGACATCGCGCCGGTAGACTGGTCGCCCGCGCCGGGCGGCGCCGCCCGGCACCGCCCCGCGAAGGCCTAGGAGCGTGGCACCCGGCCGCGCTCCGCATTAACCCAGGAGGAGATGGCCATGACGAAGATCGAGAAGATCGCCGCGAAGAACGTGTACGACCCGCCCGCCTACAGCCAGGCGATCCGGGTCACCGGAGCGCAGACGCTCGTATTCGTCTCGGGGCAGGTCGCCTACGACCACCAGGGCGGCGTGCTGCACCCCAGCGATTTCAAGGCCCAGGCGCGCGAGGCGTTCCGCTCGGTCGTGGAGCAGGTCCAGGCGGCGGGCGGCACGGCCCAGTCCATCGTCAAGCTCAACACCTATCTCACCGACGTCCGCCACCGCGCGGATCTCGTCCCGATCCGCGAGGAGATCTTCGGCAAGAAGCTCCCGGCCTCGACGCTCGTCGGCGTCACGGCGCTCGCGCAGCCGGGCTGGATGATCGAGGTCGAAGCGATCGCGGTGATCTAGCGAAGCGGAGCGGGCGGATCAGGGATCGCTGCAATCGCGATTGAAGCCGCATTTTTTGCAGACGATCTTGCAGTGGACCTCTTCCATCCGCTCGCCGCAGCGCTCGCAGTAGTGGGCCCACGCCTTGTTGCCGGGCCGGGAGGGGGCGGGCGGCGGGCTCGGTCGCGGCTCCATGCAACTGGTACACTACATCGCGTGAGCGACGAGTGGCAAGATCTGGAGTTCCTCCGTCACGTCTTCGACGAGACGCGGGTCGTGCGGAAGCCGTTGACCGGGATCATCGCCGGCTACCACGTGCTCCCCTACATCCTGGTGGGGCCCGAGCACGAGCAGCCGAGCCGGTCGGTGGAGGTCCGCGGGCGTATCAAGGTCTCGCCGCGCCTCGTGATCAGGGCGGGCGGCGGCGGGCCGACCTACGGCGAGATCTTCCACGAGAGCGAGCTGATGGACCGGAGGCTCCTTGCCCGCGTCTTCAGCTTCCGCTACGCCTCGCGAGTCGCGCTCGAGAGCGAAGAGCTGAGGATCCGGCGTCACGACCGGGACTCGCACGGCCAGCTCGAGCGGGTGCTGGAGGAGCTGGCGCAGCGCGAGGTGATCAACACGGGGGTGATCGTCTCCCCGGACGCGCGCTTCTATCCGGTCTCGGTCGACCGCTTCATCCGCGAGATCCTCGACCAGGAGTTCCGCGACTAGCAATCGGAGGGGGCGGACGTTACGGCCCCCTCCGAGGCCTCCCCCAGGAATCGTCGCGCGGGCAAAGCCCGCGCTCGAACCGCGGGTAGTCCGACGCGCGACTAGACGACCTTGCGGGCACGGAGGTCGGCGATCGCCGCCGAGTCGTAGCCGAGCTCGCCGAGGATCTCGTCGGTGTGCTGGCCGAGCGTCGGTGCCGGCCGGCGCACCGCCCCGGGCGTCTGCGAGAGCTTGAACGGGATGCCCAGCACGCGTGTCCGGCCCGCCCGCGCGTGGTCCACCTCGACCGCCATCGCGCGCGCCTTGACGTGCGGGTCGGTGAAGACCTGGTCGTAGCTCAAGATCGGCCCCGCGGGAACGCCGGCCGCCTCGAGCTTCTCGAGCCAGACCGAGGTCGGCGCGCTCAGGAAGCGCGGCTGCAGCAACGCCTCGAGCTCCTTCCTGTGCTGGACACGCAGCGCGGGCGTCGCGAAGCGCGGATCCTCGGCGAGTGGCTCGACGCCGAGCACCGCGCAGATGTCCCGCCAGAGCTGCTGTGAGCCACCGCCGAGATTGATCCAGCCGTCGGCGGTGCGGAAGGCCTGATACGGGGCGTTGGTGCGGTGGCCCTGGCCGAGGCGCCTTGGGACCTCGCCGGTCGCGAAGAAGGCGGCAGCCTCGTAGACGGACCAGGCGATCGGCGTCTCGAGGAGCGAGGCGTCCACGGCCTGGCCGTCGCCCGTCCGAGCACGGCTCGCGAGCGCCGCGAGGATGCCGATGAGCCCGAACATCCCGGTGCCGATGTCAGCGATCGGGATCGGCACGACCAGCGGCGGCCCGTCCTCCTCGCCGCTGATCGACATGAGGCCCGACATGCCCTGGGCGATCCGGTCGAACCCGCCGCGTGACGCGTACGGGCCGGTCTGGCCGAACCCGGAGATCGAGCAATAGATGACGCGCGGGTTGAGGCGCCGCACGTCGTCGTAGCCGAGCCCGAGCCGCGCCGCCGTGCCCGGCCGCCAGTTCTCCAGCACGACGTCGGCGCGCGCGGCGAGGCGCCGGACGATCGCGAGGCCGTCGGGCGCCTTGAGGTCCACCGTGATCGAGCGCTTGTTGCGGTTCACGGTCATGAACGGCGCGGACTCGCCGTTGACGTGCGGGGCGCCCTGGCGCGCGTTGTCGCCGCCGACGGGGTGCTCCACCTTGATCACGTCGGCGCCCAGATCGCCGAGCAGCATCGCGCAGTACGGGCCCGAGAGCTGGTTCGAGAGGTCGAGGACGCGGAGGCCGTCGAGCGCGCCGGTCGTCATCACGGATCAGTGTACTGAGCGCTGCCTTGACACGTCAAAGGCGCGGATGCTATCGGTGGTGGACTCCACCTCATTCCGCAGGAGGCTCTCGCATGACCACGAAGGCTCTCGGCGCGGTCATCGCCGCGATGGCCGTGCTCGTCGGCGGTCTTGCCGCCCAGGCGCAAGGGCCGATCCGCATCGGCGCCTCGCTCTCGCTCACCGGGACCTACGCCAAGCTCGGCAGGAACCAGCACGAAGGCTACAAGCTCTGCGAGAAGGACCTGAACGCCACGGGCGGCCTGCTCGGGCGCAAGGTCGAGTTCGTCGTCTACGACGACCAGTCCACCCCGGCGACCGCGGTCCGGCTCTACGAGAAGTTGATCACGGAGGACATGGTCGACGGCGTGATGGGACCGTACTCGTCGCCGGTCACGGAGGCGTCGGCGAACGTGACCGAGAAATACAAGAAGGTGATGGTGGCGCCGCTCGCCGCGACGACCTCCATCTTCAAGCGGCCGCCGGACAAGAAGCGCTACTACGTCTTCATGGTGATCTCGCCCGCCGAGGTGTACCTGGAGGGGCTGATCGACATGGCGGCCAAGCGCGGCCTCAAGACCGTGGCCGTCGTGAACGAGGACACCCTCTTCTCGAAGGCCGCGGCTGCCGGCGCCGTCGACATCGCCAAGAAGAAGGGCATGCAGGTCGTGTTCCAGGAGGCCTACCCGAAGGGCAACACCGACTTCGCGGCGCTCCTCACCAAGGTCAAGTCGCTCAACCCCGACGTCGTCGCCGCCGCCACCTACTTCGACGACGCCGTGGCCCTCACGCGCCAGATGCGCGAGCTGGACGTGAGCCCGAAGGCGTACGGGGTGACGGTGGGCGGTGACCTGCCGGAGTTCTACGACACGCTGAAGGCCAACGCCGAGTACGTCTACGGCGCCACGCAGTGGGAGCACGTCCTGCCCTACCCGGGCAACCACGAGTTCTTCGGCGCGTACAAGAAGGAGTTCGGCCACGAGCCGTCGTATCACTCGGCGGCGGGGTACGCCGGCTGTCTCATCTACGCCGAGGCCGTCAAGCGGGCGGGCACGCTCGACGCCGACCGTGTGCGCGAGCAGTTGCTCAAGCTCGAGATGCGCACCGTCTTCGGCGACTACAAGGTGGACCAGGACGGCTTCCAGGTCGCGCACAGGATGGTGACCTTCCAGTGGCAGGAGGGTAAGAAGGTCGTCGTCTGGCCCGACGAGATGGCTCCGGCGAAGCCGCGGTTCCCGACGCCGCCCTGGAATCAGCGCTGAGTCCATCGCATCGCGCGTCGTGAACGTCTTCGTCACGCCCGCGATGCTGGCGCAGGTGGTCGTCTCCGGCATCCTGTCGGGCGCGCTCTACGCGATGGTGGCGCTGGGCCTGGCGTTGATCTTCGGCGTCATGCGCATCATCAACGTCGCTCACGGGCCCTTGCTGATGCTAGGGGCCTACACCACCTACTTCCTGTACAGCGCGCTCGGACTCAACCCCTATCTGACGGTGCCGGTCAGCATGCTGGCGCTGTTCGCCGTCGGTGTCCTGCTCGAGCGGACGCTCGTCTTCCGGGTGGTGGACGCGCCAGAGCTGTCCTCGCTGCTGCTCACCTTCGGCATCTCGATCGCGCTGGTCAACCTGGCCCAGCTCCTCTTCACCTCCGACCTGCGCTCGGTGGAGTACCTCACCGGCTCGTGGGTGGTGGGGCCGGTCGCGCTCTCGAAGCCGCGGCTCGTCGCCTTCGTCTTCGCCGGTGCCTTGACCGGGCTGGCCTTCCTCTTCCTGCGGCGGACGAAGCTCGGCAAGGCCATCCGGGCCACCTCGCAGAGCCGGGAGGTGGCGATGGTCTGCGGCATCGATGTCCAGCGCATCCATCTCATCACCTTCGGCCTGGCGGCCGCCCTGGCCGCCGCCGGCGGCGCCCTCATCGCGATGATCGTCGCCATCCAGCCCGAGATGGGACAGACCTGGACGTTCAAGTCCTTCCTCGTCATCGTCCTCGGAGGGGCGGGTAACTATCCCGGGGCACTACTCGGCGGGATACTGCTCGGGCTGATCGAGCAGGTGGCGTCTCTGTTTCTGACGACCCAGCTCTCGGAAGTCGTGGCCTACGTGCTGCTCGTGGTCGTCCTTCTCGTGCGGCCGACCGGGCTCCTCGGAGGCCGGGAGACGTGATCCGCCGGGGCGCGGCCCTCGCGGCGCTGGCGGCCGTCGTGGCCGGGCTCGCCGCGTACCCCGGGTTCGCCAGCGGCTACGGCGTGCGAGCGACGCTGCAGATCTTCATGTGGATCGTGCTGGCGAGCTCCTGGAATCTCATCTCGGGGCTCACCGGCTACGTCTCGTTCGGCCACGTGGCCTTCTTCGGCGCCGGCGCCTACACCGGCGCCATCCTGGTGGCCAAGGTGGGCTGGCCGTGGCTCCCGGCGGCGCTCGCGGGCGGAGTCGCCGCCGTCCTCCTCGCGCTCGTCATCGGCTACCCGTGTCTGCGCCTGAAAGGGCCATACTTCGCCATCGCTCTGCTGGGGCTCAACGAGGTCCTTCGTGCGCTCGTGTCGTACTTCGAAGGTCTCACCGGCGGCGGCAACGGACTGTCGCTGCCGACGCTGGACGCGACCATCCCCATCTATTACGCCATGGGCGCCAGCGCGGCGAGCGTGACGCTACTCACGTACGTCATCATCACGTCGCGGTTCGGCCTGCGGCTGATGACGATCCGGGAGGACGAGGTCGCCGCCGAAGCGATGGGTATCGACACCGCCCGGCACAAGCTCTACGCCTTCCTCCTCTCGGCGGCCGGGCCGGGCATCGTTGGCGCGCTCACCGCGCGCGACCAGGGGTACATCGAGCCGATCAGCGTCTTCCCGCTGGCCACCACGATCACGATGATCGTGATGGTGCTCCTCGGCGGCAAGGGCACCGTGTGGGGACCGGTGCTGGGCGCGGTCGTGCTCTTCGTCGCCCAGGAAGTCGTCTGGGCGCGCTATCCCTATGTCCACCCGCTCCTCTTCGGCGCGATCATCGTCGCCGTGGTGCTGCTCATGCCGCGCGGCGTGCTCGGGCTCCTGCAGAGCAGGTACCGGCTCCCGAGAACGATCTGATGCGGCTCCGAGTCACGTCGCCTCGCTTCGTTCTCGGTCGTCGCCGATGCTCACGGTCAACGGCATACGAGACGACCTGATGGCGACGACCGTGCTCGAGATCGAGCGCCTCACGAAGCGCTTCGGCGGCGTCACCGCCGTGGACGGCGTGTCGCTCCGGCTCGAGGCGGGCCGGATCTACGGCCTGATCGGCCCCAACGGCTCGGGCAAGACGACGCTCTTCAACTGCATCACGGGCGTGGAGCGCCGCGACGAGGGTCGGGTGGTCTTTGGCGGCGGGCGCATCGACGGGCTCAAGCCCTGGGAGATCGCGCAGAAGGGGATCGGGCGGACCTTCCAGCTGATCCGCGTCTTCCCCGAGCTCTCCGCGCTGGAGAACCTCCTCGTCGTCACGCGTGACAACCTCGCCGCGGCCCGCGAGCGCGCGCTCGAGCTGCTGCGCTTCGTGAAGCTCGAAGAGCTCCGTGACGAGTACGCGGGCAACCTCTCGTACGGCCAGCAGAAGCTCCTCGAGTTCGTGCGCGTCCTGATGCGGGAGCCGACGCTCATCCTCCTCGACGAGCCCGCCGCAGGCGTGAACCGGACGCTCCTGAACGACCTGCTCGACGCCGTCCGTCACCTCCGCAACCAGGGCAGGACCGTCCTGCTCGTGGAGCACGACATGAAGGTCGTCATGGGGCTCTGCGAGACCGTGTTCGTGCTGGACCACGGCGAGAAAATCGCCGAGGGGGCGCCGGGCGTGATCCAGACCGACGAGCGCGTCATTGAAGCGTACTTCGGTCGCTGAGCCGCTCACGGCGCGGGCGGCTGGATGAGCAAGCAGCTCCTCACCGCCTACGAGCTCGTCGGCGGCTACGGCAAGATCGACATCCTCCACGGCGTCTCCCTGAGCGTCGGGGTCGGGGAGATCGTCAGCGTCATCGGCCCCAACGGCGCCGGGAAGTCCACCGCCTTCAAGACGATCGTCGGCTTCCTGCGTCCGCGGAGCGGCCGCGTCGTCTTCAACGGCGAGGAGATCACCGGGATCCGGCCCGACGTCGTCATCCAGCGCGGCCTCGCCTACGTGCCGCAGGGCCGGCCCGTCTTCCCTCAGATGACCGTGCTCGAGAACCTCGAGATGGGCGCGTACACGGTCGGCGAGCCGGCGCGCGTGGCGAAGGCGCTCGAGCGCGCATACGAGCTCTTCCCGATCCTCTTCGAGCGGCGGCGGCAGAAGGCGGGCACGATGTCGGGCGGCGAGCAGCAGATGCTCGCGATCGGCCGGGCACTGATGACGGCGCCGCGCCTGATCCTGCTGGACGAGCCCTCGCTCGGGCTCGCGCCGAAGTTCGTCACGCTGATCTTCGACAAGCTCATGGAGATGAAGCGCGCCGGGTACACGCTCATGCTGGTCGAGCAGAACGCGGCGCGCGCGCTCGCCATCGCCGACCGCGCCTACGCGCTCGAGCTCGGGCGGAATCGTTTCGAGGGGCCGGGGACCGCGCTCCTGGCAGACCCGGAGGTCAAGCGCCTGTACCTCGGGGGCTAGCCCATCGAAGGGGGCCTCGACGGCCCCCTCCGAGCCACCCCCACAGAGGGTTGCGCGGGCGAAGCCCGCGCTCGAACGGCGTGCCCTGACCCTCCTGGCCCTCGTGGCGCTCGTGCCCGCCGGGCGAGGTCCGCTCCACGCCGAGAGCCCGAAGCAGGTGAAGGTGACGCTCGACTTTCGCCGGGCGTCCACCCAGAGTCGCGACGCGGTGCAGGGCGGCGGGCGCGTGATCGTGACCGAGCGCGGCGCCGCCCGGTAACGCCCATGCTCAGCTGGCTCGCGGACGACCACTTCGGCGTCATCGAGGTCGCCGAGGCGCCGACGGAGCTGATCGTGCCGAACGGCCGTCCCGTGGTCATGGGCGGCAGCGCGACCACGCTGAACGCGCTGACGCGCCCGATCCTCGGCTGCGCGGTGAGCCGGGGCGAGAGCGAGGCGCTCATGATACTGACCGCGACGGTCCTCGAGTAGCCCGGCGTCCGGGAGTCAGCCGCCGAGCGCCTCGCGGTCCACCGGCGCCTGTTCGACGACGCGGTTCTCGTATTCGACGCCACGCCGCGAGAGATCCTCTCTCGCCCTGGCGCAGGTGGGTCAGCCGTTCTTGTTGTAGTTGTAGAGGATGGCCATGGGGCGTCTTAGTCCCGAGTATCATACCGCGCGCCGTGAAGGGAAAAGGCGGTTGACCTTCCTCTGCAGTGCGGCTAATCTCGGCGCACTTCCAACTCTTCACCGGTCCGGATCACTGGGAGGCTCCAGCGTGAAGTGTCCTCAGCGTCCGCACGTGGATCCGCCGCGCGCGACATCGTCAGGAGGTGCCCCATGAAGTTCATGCTCTTCATTCTTCCAACCGTGCCCGGTACGCTCGAAGACCGGAAGCGGCTCCGTCCCATCGGGCGGAACAACGAGCGCTATCAGCAGATGCTGGAGGAGATGCGCAAGCTGGCGGTGCTGGCGGATGACGCGGGATTCGACGTCTTCGCCACGACCGAGCACCACTTCCACTCCGAGGGCTACGAGACGTCGGTCGCGCCACTACTGCTGTACGCCGACCTTGCGGCCCGAACCAAACGCATCAAGTTTGCGCCGTTAGGGCTCGTGCTTCCCGCCTGGGATCCAATTCGGGCTGCCGAGGAGCTGGCAGTGCTCGACCACCTGACCAAAGGGCGGCTCTACGCCGGCTTCGCGCGGGGCTACCAGGACCGTTGGGTGAATGTCCTGGGCCAGCAGTACCACGTGACCGGCGCTCCGATGGACGGTTCCTCCATCGATCAGCATAACCGGAAGGTCTACGAAGAGGCCGTCCAGGTGATCAAGAAGGCGTGGACGGAGCCGACCCTCGCGCTGAACGGGGAGTTCTACAAGGTACCGTTCCCGTACGAGGAAGGGATTCGGCGCTGGCCGGCCGCCCAGTGGACCCGCGAGTACGGCGCTCCCGGCGAAGTCGACGACGAGGGTGTGGTCCGGAGGGTCTGCGTCGTGCCGCGGCCCTATCAGGAACCGCACCCGCCCATGTTTCAGCCGTTCTCCGTGAGCGAAGCGACCATCCGCTATACCGCCCGGGAGGGAATCGTGCCCTGGATTCTGACGGCCCACCCGCCCGAGTTCCGGCGCCTCGCCGGGGTGTATCAGGAGGTCGCCTCTGAGAGCGGACGGAAGCTGCGTCTCGGCGACAGCATCGGCGCCTTCCGGGCGATTCATTTCGGCAGGACCGAGGCCGAAGCGGTGGCGCTTCTCCGCGACACAAACTACGCTGGCTTCAGAAATTACTTCGGCGGCTTTGGCTTCTGGGAGGCGTTCCGTACGCCGGAAGACGCCCAGAAGTACCCGCTGGATCCCTACACCCCGCTACCGGTCGACGAGTGGACGATCGATCGCATGCGGAGGGTGAAGTATGCGCTGGCCGGCACACCGGAGCAGGTGCGGGCGGAGATCGAGGCCGCGCACTCGATCTATGACGGGGGCAAGCTCGAATGGTTCGGCTGGTTCTTCGACCAGGGCTTCATGTCCTGGGACGAGGAGGTCCGCCAGATCGAGCTCTTTGCCAAGCACATCATTCCCTACTTCCGATGATGCCTGCAACCGCGTGGGGAGGAGGGGGGTCGCCATGACCGCCGAGGAGGAGCTCATTCAGCGCTACTTCGACGCCTTCAACCGCCACGACATCGACGCGGTGATGGCGTGCTTCGTCGAGCACGCCGTCGTCGTGGACACGGAGGGGCGGCGCTTTGAGGGCGCGAAGGAGGTGCGGCGTTACTACGAAACCGGGTTCGCCATGATACCGGACGGCCGCTGCGACCTCCGTGCGGTGGCGGGCGCCAACGACCAGGGAGTGGCCGAGTCACTCTTTCACGGCACCAGCGCGCGCGGCCGCATGATCAAGGCCCTTGGCGCCGAGGTCATCGAGTTCGCCGGCGGCAAGATCAAGGAAATCCGCGACTACCACAGACTCGTCGAGTAGGCACGTGTGAGCCGGGAGGATTCGAGCCGCCGATCCGAAGACGAGAGTGACAATGAAGTGGGTCGGACGCTGACCGCGCTCCTGCGAGCATTTCGCTCCTCATACAGGAGAGGCTCGTCGAAGAGTCTGTGAAGAAATCCGTAGCCTCGACACGCCCGGCGCCGCGATACTGCACGCATGACCCAGGTCACGTACTACCGCGACTACCTCACCGGCGCCGGCTATCTCGCGACGGGCGTCGCGTTCAAGGACGTCGGCACGTCACTCAAGGTGCGCGCGATGGTGCTGCCGGGCAACCAGGTGAAGGTCCGTGTGACGCCCGTGCTCAGCTGGTCCGCGGACGACCGCCCGGGTGTCATCGAGGTCGCCGAGGCGTCGACGGAGCTGATCGTGCCGAACCGCCGTCCTGTGGTCATGGGCGGCAGCGCCACGACGCTGCACGAGCTGACGCGTCAGATCCTTGGCCGCGCGGTGAGCCGGGGCGAGAGCGAGACGATCATGACGCTGACGGCGACGGTCCTCGAGTAGCCCGGCGTCCGAGAGTCAGCCGCCGAGCGCCTCGCGGTAGAGCTCCTCCGTGTAGCCGCGCACGAGCAGGTCACCCAGCACGAGCACCGGCACGCGCAGGAGTCCGTCCTCGTGCACGAGGTAGCGGATGATGTCGGCGTCCGTGAGCGGCGCGCCGAGGCTCAGGACGCCGTCGCCCGACTTCACGAGGAGCCGGCGCGCGCCGCGTGCCAGCGCCAGCGTCGCCTCGCGGTCCACCGGCGCCCCTTCGACAACGCGGTTCTCGTATTCGACGCCACGCCGCGAGAGATCCTCTCTCGCCCTGGCGCAGGTGGGTCAGCCGTTCTTGTTGTAGAGGATGGTCATCGGGCGTCTCGGTCCCGAGTATCATACTGTGGACCTGACCGGCTGTGTACCTGAACGGGGTGGTACGGCCACCCTCGAGCTGGGAGGCGAACATACCGAGGCTCGCCCGTCTCTGCGTGCGCGTTGGCTCTCTGGCGCTCGCCCTCTGTGGCTGCGCGGCAGAGCTCACGCCGCAGCAGGAGTGGGCGATGAAGAACTTCGAGGAGTGCAAGCGCGAGACGAATGCGATCAACGCGAAACTGACGCGCGTCACTCCGGACGGTCAGATGTACATCGAAGCCTCGCAGACGCAGACGGAAGCCAACCGTGTCATCGAGTGCATGAAGCAGCGGGCGAACCCTCCGCGATGAGCCCGAGTGCTGGGGCGCTCGGTGGTGAGGATTGGTGGAGTTGAGGGGATTCGAACCCCTGCCCCAAAGACTGCCAGGCGCATCCGAGTGTTCGTCATTCCCGCGCGGCCTCCGGCCGCACGCGCGCGGATCGAGGAGCCTTCTCCGGATGGAACCAGCGCTGGGCGATGATCGTCGGAATCACCGCGCTCGCCACGACCGCGGTCACGAGCACCGAGAACTGCGCCCGGTCGAGGATCCCCGCGTTGAGGCCGTAGAGCGAGGAGATCGTCCCGAAGGTCAGCCCGGTGGACATGAGCAGGGTAGTGAACATCGCGTTGACTGGCACCCAGCGCTTCGCGAGCGGGTACACGCCCGCGATCTTGGTCACTTGCTTGACGGTGAACAGGAGCAGCAGCAGGCCGAAGTTCGCCCAGACGAGCTTCAGCGAGACGTTCATCCCGCCCTTGAGGAAGAAGAACGGGGTGAGCAGGGCGAACGCGACCACCCGGAACCTCCGCGTCAGCTCCGGATACGCATGGAAGATGTGGGCGAGCGCCAGGCCGAGGACGAACGCGGGGAGGATTGCGTGGCTCTGAGCCTTCTCCGCGAAGAACATCAGCACGAGGAGAGCCGCCACGGCGCCCTTGATCTCGGGCTCGATCACCCGCTCGCCGTAGCGCGAGAAGAACCAAGGCTGGAGCGCGAGCATGGCCCAGATGACCAGCACCGAGACGCCAAGGAACGGCACGAGCCACCACGTCGGCCGGACGAAGAGGAGCGCGAGCGCGAGCGCGGTGCCGAAGTCGGTCACGAAGGTGGAGGCCATGATGAGCTTGCCCAGCGGCGTCAGCGTCAGCCCCGTCTCCACCAGCACGGCGTAGACGACGGCGAGCGACGTCGTCGAGAGCGCGACCCCGGCGATCTGCGCCGCGGGCGTCGGCCAGCCAAGGACCCAGACGCAAACGAGCCAGGCGCCGAAAAACGGGGCGGCGAAGGAGAGGCTGCCAATCAGCACGCTCTCCTTGAGCCTCTCCCTCATCACCCGCGGATCGACCTCCGCGCCGGCGAGAAATGTCAGGAGAATGCTCCCGAACGATGCGAGGAAGTCCATCCACGGCGGGCTCGTCAGGCCGAGGAAGTTCCCGGCGACGACGCCGAAGCTGATCTCGATCAGCGCCACCGAGACGCCGAGCTCGACCGAGGCCACGCTCGCCAGGAGGATGAGGAGGCCCACGATTACCGCGATCAGGAGATTTTCCATCCAGCCCCCCGACGTGCAGCACGTTCACCCCGACCTCTGGCTCACTCGCATCCCCACTGGACGTAGCGCCGATGGTCTTCTTCAGCTTCTCGCCACCGATAAAAAACCCCTACCGGTGCGCAGCCGGTAGGGGTCATCAGCCTCGCGAGCCGCGAGGCGGTTTCAGGCGAACCCCATCGCCCTCTGGTCTCTCCCCGATTATCCTCTCTGCCCGTCGCCGGTCAAGGTTTTCGAGCGCCCCGGCGCCTAAAGCCTGAGTATCTTCCTCACTCCCTCGCCGATGAGTACGTTGATCACCGGCTTCGCCAGCTCCCATACTCTTGGCGCCACGGCTCGGAGCTTGTCCCATCCCGCGGCCGTCTTCGAGTCGTCTGGCGCCAGCTCAGCGATGCGGTCGAGCGCCTCCTGAAGTTCGCGTCGCTTCGTGGGCTCAAGGTCGGTCGCCTGAACGCCGGCCTTGAGCCATTGGATCAGCTCTTTGCGTGAGAGCCACGGGGCGGGATTGCCACAGTGAGCACAGAAGTCAGTCCCCTTCCCTCGTGGGTCCCAGGTGAGAGGCCACTCACTTCCGCAGACCGGGCAGTCGGCGAACATCTTCGCTCCGTGGTCGCCACAGAAGGGTCCGACTGGATCCTTGACGGCGTGGCCGGTTGCGGGACAGATGAAGATCCTACGTCCTTCTTTGCTGCTCATCAGTTGAACCAGCCTGCTCGCTCGAGCTCCTTCCCGAAAACTACTCGGGAGGCGTCTTCGAGCGTTCGGCAGAGGAGACCAGCCCCATGGGCTGATAACTGCCGCACCGCAGCATTCGGCTTCTTGCGTGCGGACCATAAACGCCTACTGTTTTGAGCTTACACCTCCCGACGGGAGTTAGCCTTCGGTGGCGCGCCAGAGCGACCGGCACTGCGGTTCCTGCTGCGCGGAGATGTCGAGGAGCGGGTGCGTGCGAAGTGCGGATCAGAAGATGGTGGAGCTGAGGGGATTCGAACCCCTGACCCCAAGACTGCCAGCCTTGTGCTCTCCCAGCTGAGCTACAGCCCCACGCGAGGGATCACGTTACCGGGCGGCGCGGAAGATTGTCAAGGATGCGGCCGATTTTGGTACCGGGGGCGGGATTCGAACCCGCACGCCCTTACGGGCATGGCGTTTTGAGCGCCACGAGGCTGCCGTTACTCCACCCCGGCGACTTTACCGGTCCGCGTACATCCTCAGGGCGCCCTTGCGGACGGGGCTTATTGTACAGCCATCCGACCCTCGGCCTACCTGTTGGGCGTAGCGGGCTGTAGCCCAGAGGCGAGAGGAAACGTTCAGCCTTCGCGCGCTTCCGCGCAAGGCAAGGAACGTCGGGCGCGTAGTACATCCAGCCGATTAACCGGATCGAATCCGCTTTGGCGTAGCGGAGTCGCCAGAGCGATCGCCCTCCTTCCTTTCGCCGTTCGTCGATGACTCCGTCGACTCTCGCCAGCGTTCGAATTCTGGCGCGCATCCAATCCAGGAACAACCGACTCGCTGAGACGAGTGACACATAGAGACGCTCATACACATAGCGTTCGTTCTTGGCTGTGTGATATCGGTCCGTGTACACGAGGACGGTTCCATCGCCGTCGACGCAGCCACGGAAGAAGTCGGCGAAGTATTCGTCCGGCACCGCTAAGGAGCCGAGCGTCAAGCTCTTCGCTGGGGTGAGGCCGATATCTACGAGCCACTCATAGAAACGGCGATCCCTCCACTGGATGTGATAGCAGCGGCCGTTGGTGTAGCGAGTGATCGCATTCGTGAGCTGAAGACAGCGGCGGACCGTTTCAAGCAAGTCGATGTCGTTCGACGACAACGTCAACCCGTACCGGCTTCGGGACAGGTTTCCGTCGGTCGCGACCAAGCCGACGACATAAGCAATTTCAGGCGACCATGTCGAGCGCGCTCTTGAAACGACAGCACTGGCCCGATCGCTGTGTCCGGAGAGTGGCCCGCGCGGTCGAGCCGGAATCCCGAATCGTCGGAGTCGGCGGAGGACTGTGATCTCTGCACAGCCGAGGCGGTGAGCGATCTGGCTGCTGGTCAGCCGCTCCTCCACATACAGCCGCCTCAATACGTCGGGGTCGATCGGCACGTACGAGGGAGGCGGTGTCATACCTCCAGCTTCGCGCTACTCGTCGCGCCGGCAATGCCTCAGATCGGATACACTAGCGGCGCCCAGCCCAGCAGCGCCCAGCCTCAGATTGAAGCCCTCGGCGTAGGGCTCCGACGCACGAATCACCGTGCCCACGGACGTAGTAAACTACAGCCGGCCATGGGTGAGCGATCGTTCGCGGAGGACGTCAAGCAGCTCGGCTACGGCGCGGGGGAGATCCTGCGCGGCGAGGGTATCCTCGCGATCACCAAGGCCGTGCTCCAGTCGGGCGTGAGCTACGTGGGCGGCTACCCGGGCGCGCCCGTCTCCTACCTCATCGACGTCCTGGCTGATGCGAACGAGCCGGTGCTCCGGCCCCTCGGGATCTACTTCGAGCAGTCGGGGAGCGAGGCCGCCGCGGCGGCGCTCCTCGGCGCCTCGATCAACTACCCGATACGCGGTGCGGTCACCTGGAAGTCGGTGGTCGGCACCAACGTCGCCTCCGACGCGCTCTCGCACGTCGCCTCCGCCGGCGTCATCGGCGGCGCGGTCATCGTGATCGGCGAGGACTACGGCGAGGGCGCCTCGATCCTCCAGGAGCGCACGCACTCGGCCGCGCTGAAGTCGTCCATCCCGCTGCTCGACCCGCGCAACAGCCTCGAGTCCTTCGCGCGCTTCGTGGAGGAAGGCTTCGGTCTCTCCGAGGCGTGCCACGAGCCCGTCCTCTTCTCGATCCGCATCCGCGCCTGCCACATGCGCGGTACGCTCGCGTGCCGGGACAACGTGCGACCGACGATCAGCATGCTCTCGCCGCTCAGCGAGCCGAGCTTCAGCCTCGACCGCATCAACCTGCCGCCGTTCACCTATCAGATGGAGGCGCAGAAGTTCGAGAAGCGGCTGCCGGCGGCGCAGCGCTATATCGTCGAGCACCGGCTGAACGAGCACCACCGCGGGGACGAGGACCACGTGGGGATCGTCATGCAGGGCGGCCTCTGGAACACGACGCTGCGCGGGCTCCACGTGCTCGGCCTCGCCGACACGCGCGGCCGCACGGCGATCCCGTTGCTGGTCCTGAACGCCATCCACCCGCTCGTCCCCGACGAGCTGCTCGCCTTCCTCCGTGGCAAGCGGCGTGTGCTCGTCGTCGAAGAAGGGATGCCGAACTACATCGAGCGCGAGCTCGGGGCGCTCGCCCACGACGCCCGGCTCGACGTCGAGCTCCAGGGCAAGGACGTCTTCTCGCCGCACGGCGAGTACGTCCCGCAGCTCGTGATCGGCGGGCTCCGGCGGTTTCTGACCGCGGCCGGGCTCGCGTCGCGGTCCGCGGCCGAGATCGACGCGCGCTACCGCGCGCTCACGGCCCACCAGGAGAAGGTCCGGGCCGTGCTGCCCCAGCCGGTCGCCAAGCGGCCGCCCTCCTTCTGCACGGGATGCCCGGAGCGTCCGGTGTTCAGCGCGCTGAAGATCCTCCGCCAGCGCGAGCCCGCGATCGGCGACACGCACGTCTCAGCCGACATCGGGTGCTCGACCTTCTCGACGCAGGCGCCCTTCAACGTCGGCAACTCGGTGCTCGGCTACGGCATGGGGCTGGCCTCGTCGAGCGCCGTCGCGCCGCTCTTCGGCAAGCGAACGATCGCGGTGATGGGCGACGGGGGCTTCTGGCACAACGGTCTGACGAACGGCGTCGCGAACGCGATGTACAATCGCCAGGACTCGGTGCTCGTGATCCTCGACAACTTCTACGCCGCGGCGACGGGCCAGCACCACGTCCCGTCCACGGGCACGAACGCTCGCCACGAGCCCCTGCGGATGACGATCCCCGACGCGCTCCGCGGCCTCGGCGTCAAATGGATCCGCACGGTGAACTCCTATCGGATCGCCGAGGTCACCCGGACGCTCCGCGAGGCGCTCACCACGCGCGTGCCCGGCCTCAAGGTCATCATCGCCAGGAACGAGTGCATGCTCGAGCGCCAGCGTCGTGAGAAGCCCCGGGTCCGGCAGGCGATCGCGGCGGGGGAGGAGGTCGTCCAGCCGCGCTTCGGCGTGGACCCCGACGTCTGTACGGGCGACCACTCGTGCATGCGTCTGAACGGCTGCCCGTCGCTCACGCTCCGGGAGAACCCTGACCCGCTGCGCGACGACCCGATCGCCTCCGTGGACGAGACGTGCGTCGGCTGCGGCGTCTGCGGCGAGGTCGCGCACGCCGCCGTGCTCTGCCCGTCCTTCTACGAGGTCAAGGTGATCGCGAACCCGACGCGGTGGACGCGCTTCGTGGCCCGCGTGCGTCGAGCCGTCATCGGGCGCCTCGCCGCCGTCACGGCGTGAGTGACGCGCGGCTCCTCTCCGTCCTGATCCCGGCCGTCGGCGGGCAGGGCGGCGGCGTCCTCCTCGAGTGGATCGTGGAGGCCGCGCTCGCCGACGGGCTCCAGGTCCACGGCACCTCGATCCCGGGCGTCGCGCAACGCACCGGCTCGACCACGTACTACGTCGAGCTCTTGGCCGAGCGGGACGGCGCGGCCGAGCCGCCGACCTTTTCGCTCTATCCCGTGCCCGGCGCGCTCGACGTCCTCCTGGCGCCCGAGTTCCTCGAGATCGGTCGGATGATCGAGCTCGGCTTCCCGTCGCCCGACCGCACGACGATCATCGCGAGCACGCACCGCCTCTACTCGATCCACGAGAAGATCGCGACGGGCCGCGGTATCTATCCGATCGAGGACCTCCACGCCGCGGCCCGCGCTTTCTCGAGGACCCTCTACGCCTTCGACGCGCTGGTCCTCGCCCGCGAGCACGGGACCGAGGCCAATTCCGTGCTGCTCGGCGCGCTCGCGGGCTCGGGCGTCCTGCCGATTCGCGTCGACGCCTACCGCGACGCGATCCGGACCAAGGGCGTGCAGGTCGACGCCAACCTCCGCGGCTTCGACGCCGGGCTCGGCGTCGCCACGCGTCTGAAAGCGGGGGCGGGGGAGGGGTCGCCGGGCTTCGGAACCCCACTCGCCCGGGACCCCTCCCCCGCCCCCGCCTCGACGGGCCCGACGCCGGACCCCGACTTCGAGCGGAGGGTCGCGGAGTTCCCCGCCGAGCTGCGGCCGACGCTTCAGCAGGCGATCGCCCGGCTTGTCGACTACCAGGACCGGCGCTACGCCGAGCGCTATTTCGAGCGGCTCTCGCCGTTCGCGCGCGACCCCGAGCTGGCGCGCGTCGTCGCCCGTCACCTGGCCGTCTGGATGACGTACGAGGACGCGATCCGCGTCGCCCAGCTCAAGACGCGCCCGAGCCGGTTCGAGCGGATCCGACGGGAGAAAGGCGCGCAGCGAGGCGAGATCGTCGTCACCGACTTCCTCAAGCCGGACCTCGACGAGATCTACGGCATCCTACCCGACCGGCTCGTCGCGCCTTTCGCGCGCTGGGCCGAGCGGCGCTGGCCCTACGGCCGTCCGGCCTTCGGACAAGAGGTCAAGACCACGACCGTCCTCGGGTACCTCCGGGTATGGCTGCTGACGCTGCTCCGTCCGCTCCGCCCGATCTCGTACCGCGCGCGCCACGAGCACGCGCGCATGGACCGCTGGCTCGCCGCCCTCGCGCGGTGCGCGGGCTGGGACAAGGCACTCGCCCTGGAAGTCGCGCGCGGCGCCCAGCTCGTGAAGGGCTACGGCGACGTGCGGCGCCGCATGACGGCTCACTTCGACCGGCTGCTCGCGGGCGTGATGCGCGCGGCCGAATGGGAAGCCGCGAATCGCGGAGGATTCGAGGCGTCGCGGGAGCTCGCGGCGCGCTACCGCGCGCTGGTGCTCCAGGGACCCGACGCCGAGGCGCGCGCGGCGGCGCTGGCCGACCGTGTGCTCGCCCGTCTCGCTGCGGCCGACCGGAGCGGCGCGCTCGCGTCGCTCGCCGAGGCCTGACCGTTCGTCCCCCCGTCAGCGGAGCACGTCGTCGAGATCCGGCTCGTCCTCGATCACCGGTACTCGCGTCCCGCTCGGACTACCACGATAGGTGAGGTCGGGCGAGAGGCCGCGTCGCGGTCGCGGTGACCGCCGCGTGATATACTCACGTTCCGGGCCCATCCACGAAGGAGGAGGCAGTTGTCGGGCTATCTGCCCGTGTTCATCTTCGCCGTCCTGATCGTCGCGTTCGGCGTCGTGTCGCTCGTGGTCGCGCGGTTGCTGCGTCCCAGCAATCCGGCCACGGTGAAGCTCACGAATTACGAGTGCGGCGCCGAGCCGATCGGTTCGGCGTGGGTCCAGTTCCCCGTCGGCTTCTACCTGGTCGCCCTCGTGTTCATCGTGTTCGACGCGCTCGCGGTGTTCCTCTTCCCGTGGGCGCTCGTGCTCCGCAGCGCGGGACTCGAGGCGTTCTGGGTGATGGCCGTGTTCGTCGCGATCCTCGGGCTCGGCTGGCTCTACGCCTACCGCGAAGGAGTCCTCGAGTGGAAGTGAAGCCGCCCATCCCGCAGATCCCGCCGCCCGTGTGGACCGAGTTCAAGGACCTCCAGGAGTGGGAGAAGTACCACCAGGAGCGCGCGACCGACGACAAGACCTCCGACGCCCTCGCCGCGATCGCCGACACGATCCATCACATGCCGGGCGGCTGGATCGTGACGACCACGACCGAGAAGATCTTCAACTGGGCGCGCAAGTCGTCGATCTGGCCGGTGACGTTCGGGCTCGCCTGCTGCGCGATCGAGATGATGGCGACGTTCGCGTCGCGATTCGACGTCGAGCGCTTCGGGATGGTCCCGTGGGCGTCGCCGCGCCACTCGGACCTCATGATCGTCTCGGGCACCGTGACGATCAAGATGGCGCCGATGCTCAAGCGCATCTACGACCAGATGCCCGACCCGAAGTGGGTGGTCTCCATGGGCTCGTGCGCGAACTCGGGCGGCCCGTTCCGCCACGGTTACCATGTCGTGAAAGGGGTCGATCGGGTCGTGCCGGTCGACGTCTACGTCCCGGGGTGCCCGCCGACGCCCGATTCGCTCATGTACGGCCTGCTCAAGCTGCAGGATCAGGTCGCCGAGTTCCAGAAGAGCGGCACGCGCCCGACCGCCTCCGATTCCAGGTGAGCACGACGGCCGCCGACGCGAGCGCGCGACTCCGGGAGACGTTTGGCGTCGAGGCGGTGGTCGATGGCGCCCTCGTGACCGTCGCCGTCCCGCGCGAGCAGTGGCTTCCGCTCGGGAGCTTCGCGATGCGAGAGCTCGGCTGCCGCTACTTCAACTGGCTGTCCGCCATCGACTGGAAGGAGGAGGGGTTGGAGGTCGTCTGCCGCGTCGAGAACCTCGACGCCGGGCTCGTCCTGACGATGCGGACGCGCCTCGGCCCGGGCGAGACGTGCTGCGCCTCGCTGACGGGGCTCTACCGCGGCGCCGACTGGATGGAGCGCGAGTGCTACGACATGTTCGGCATCCGCTTCGAGGGCCATCCGGACCTCAGGCGGATCCTGCTCTCCGAGGACTGGGAGGGCCATCCGCTCCGCAAGGACTACGCCGTCGACACGCCCTTTGCACCATACCGATGAGCCGCCACGCAAGGAGCCAGCCATGATCTACGAGCTGAGGACCTACACGCTGATGCCGGGCAAGCAGGGCGAGTACCTCAAGCTGAACCACGAGGTCGGTCGCCCGCTGCGGGGTGACAAGTACGGCAAGCTCGAGGGCTCCTGGACGACGGAGTCTGGCACGCTCAACCAGTTTGTCCATCTCTGGAGCTATCCGAGCCTCGATGAGCGCGATCGGCTGCGCGCCGAGCTCCAGAAGAACGACGCGTGGAGCAAGGAGTATGTCCCGAGGATCCGGCCCATGCTCGTCGCGCAGGAGAACAAGATCCTCTCGGCGCAGCTGCCGCTGAAGCCGCCGGCGGACGGCGCGCATGTGTACGAGCTGCGGACGTACCGCGCCCACGTGGGCAAGACGGGCGAATGGCTCGGGCACTTCAAGGCGATCATGCCCGTGCGCGAGAAGTACTCGAAGAACGTCGGGCTGTGGCAGACGGAGATCGCGCAACTCAACGAGGTCGTCCACCTCTGGGCGTACCGCGACCTGAACCACCGCGCGGAGGTCCGGGCCAACGCGATGAAAGACCCCGACTGGCAGGCGTTCATCTCCAAGGCGACGCCGCTGCTCGCCGAGATGCGCGCGATCATCCTGAACCCCGCGCCGGCCTCGCCTATGAAGTAATGCCCGACACCCAGGCCAAGCAGGTCGTCGAGCTGGGCTACGGGGGTAACGAGCGCCTCATGATGAACATGGGGCCTCAGCACCCGTCGTCCCACGGCGTCTTTCGCATGATCCTCACGCTCGAGGGTGAGACGGTTGTCGGCGTGGACGCGGTGATCGGCTACCTCCACCGGTGCCACGAGAAGCTCGGTGAGACGCTCACCTACGTCCAGTATCCGTCCATCGCATCGAAGACCGACTACGTCGCCGCGATGACCTCGGAGCTCGCGTACGTCTCCGCCGTCGAGAAGATCGCGCGGATCGACGTCCCCAAGCGCGCGCAGTACCTGCGCGTGATCGCCGCCGAGCTGCAGCGGATCGCGTCGCACTGCCTCTGGCTCGGCACCTGGTGCCTGGACATGGGCGGGGCGCTGGGCGGCGGCGCCACCGTATTCCTGTACGCGATCCGCGAGCGCGAGATGGTGCTCGACCGCTTCGAGGAGCTGACGGGCGCGCGGCTCCTCTACGGCTTCCACCAGGTCGGCGGGACGCGCTACGACGTCCCGCCGGGCTGGGACACGAAGGTCCGCGAGACCGTCGACTTCATCGAGCAGCGGATCGACGAGTACGAAGCGATGCTCGAGCACAACACGTTCTTTCGCGTCCGCACGCAGGGGGTCGGCGTGATCTCGCGCGAGCTCGCCCAGGACGTGGGCGTCTCGGGGCCGCTCATCCGCGGCTCGGGCGTGAACTACGACGTGCGACGCGCCGAGCCGTACTCGTCCTACGGGGACTTCGACTTCGTCGTGCCGGTCGAGACCGAGGGGGACTGCTACGCGCGCTACCGGGTGCGGATGGTCGAGTTCCGCCAGTCGATCCGGATCATCCGCCAGGCCCTCGACGGCCTGCCCGAGGGGCCGATCTCGTCGCGGCCCGGCGTGAAGTCGGTCGGGCAGGTCCGGGTGCCGAAGGGCGAGGGGTACGCGCGCGTCGAGGGGGCGCGCGGCGAGGTCGGCTGCTACATCATCAGCGATGGCGGCCCCAAGCCCTACCGGATGAAGTGGCGGGGCGCGTCCTTCTCGAACCTGGCCGTGCTGCCGCACATCGTCCCGGGCCACAAGGTGGCGGATGTCGTCGCGATCATGGGCTCGGTGGACCCGGTCTTCGGCGAGGTCGATCGGTAAGGCGCATGACCCTGCCGCCCGTCGCACGGGCCGCGCTCGGCGCGTTCATCGTCCTGAACGCGATCATCCTCCTGGTGACCTACGCGACGCTCCTCGAGCGCAAGTTCGCGGCGCGAATGCAGTCGCGGATCGGCCCCTACTACGTGGGCCGCCCGCATGGGTGGCTCCAGCCGATCGCGGACGCGCTCAAGCTCATGCTCAAAGAGGACGTCGTCCCGGCCGCCGCCGACCGCGGCGTCTACAACCTCGCGCCCGTCGTGTTCCTGGTGCCGTGCATGCTGATCTTCGCGACGATCCCGTTCGCCCCGGAGCTCGGCGTGGCGGACCTGAACATCGGCGTCCTGTTCTTCCTGGCGGTCTCCTCGCTCGAGATCGTCGGGCTCTTCATGGGTGGCTGGGGGTCGAACAACAAGTACGCGCTGCTGTCGGCGATGCGGGCCGTCAACCAGATCATCTCGTACGACCTCCCCTTCATCTTTGCGGCGCTCGTCCCCGTGCTGCTCGCGGGCTCGCTCCAGATGTCGGCGATCGTCGCCGCGCAGCAGGGGCTCTGGTTCGTCTTCTATCCGGTCATCGGTCAGCTCGCGTTCGTCGCGTACCTTGTCGCGACGCTCGCCGCCGAGAACCGCGTGCCCTTCGACATCCTCGAGGCCGAGTCGGAGCTGGTCGCCGGCTTCCGGGTCGAGTACAGCGGGATGAAGTTCGCGCTGATCCAGCTCGGCGAGTACGCCCACATGCTGGGCACGAGCTTCCTCGGGGCACTGCTCTTCCTCGGCGGTTGGCTGGGCCCCGGGCCGGCGTGGCTCGGCCCGCTGTGGTTCCTCGCGAAAGCGGTGCTCGTCTTCCTGGTCGTCACGTGGGTGCGCTGGTCCTTCGTCCGGATCCGCGTGGACCAGATCCTCGCGATCTCCTGGAAGCTCCTGCTGCCCGCGACGCTCGTCCTCCTGCTCGCGACCGGGTTCGTGGTCGCCACGCGAGGTGCCGGTGGCGGCTAACGGCGACCGGCCCGCGCTGGGGTTCTGGCGGGAGACGGCGCAGCTCGTCGGCGCCGTCGGCCGGGCGATGGGTATCACGCTGCGGAATCTCTTCCGCAAGCCGGTGACGGTCCACTATCCGGACGTCCAGCGGCCGTACCCCGACCGCTTCCGCGGGATCCTCGCGCTCACCTACGACCCCGAGACCGGCGAGGAGAATTGCATTGGCTGCCGGCTCTGCGAGTACGTCTGCCCGCCCCAGGTCATCAAGGTCGAGATGCTCAAGGCTACCAAGCGGAACTACGCGAAGACCTTCACGCTCGAGCTCTACGCATGCGAGTTCTGCGAGCTGTGCGTGCAGGTGTGTCCGACCGACGCGATCGTCATGTTGAAGTCGTTCGATCTCGCCACGGCGGACCGCCGCGACCTCCTGCTCGACAAGGATCGGCTCCACGCCCTCGGGCGGGAGTTCGAGCCGTCGTGGGCCACGGGGAACAGGCTGCGCGACATGCAGGCGCCCCCGAAACCGGCCAAGGCCGAGGCCAAGGGAGAAGCGAAGGAGCCCGGCGAGTGACGCTCGAGATGGTGGGGTTCTGGATGGTCGCCGCGGTGCTCGTGGCCTCGAGTCTCGCCGTCGTGCTCACCCCTAACCTCTTCCATGCCGTGCTCTATCTCGCGGCGGCGCTCGTCGCGACGGGCCTCGTCTTCCTCCTGCTGGACTCGCCCTTCCTTTTCGCCGTCCAGCTCCTCCTCTACGCCGTCGGTGTGATGACGGTCGTGGTCTTCGCGATCATGCTGACTGAGCGGCTGGTGGGCGAGCGCATCGTGCAGACGAGCCGCAGCCTCCTGAACGGCGCGGTCGTCGCCGGCGCGGTGTTCGTCGGGGTCGTCGGCTTCCTGATCCGGGCGCCGCGATCGGTCCTGCGTCCCACGCTCGACGCGGATGCCATCCCTGCGATCGGCCGGGCCCTCGTGGGGCCGTTCGCGGTCACGCTGGAGCTCCTCGGCCTGCTCCTGGTCGTGGCGCTCCTGGGCGCGCTCTACTTCGCGAGGACGGACGAGTGAGCCTGAACGCGTACCTCACGCTCGCCGCGCTGGTCTTCGCGATCGGCCTCTTCGGCGTCCTCACGCGGCGCAACGCGATCGGGATCCTGCTCGGGATCGAGCTGATGCTCAACGCCGTGAACATCAACCTGGTGGCCTTCGCCCGCTTCCACGGCGACCTCCGGGGGCTGGTCTTCACGCTCTTCACGATCGCGATCACCGTCGCCGAGGTCGCGGTGGGGCTGGCGATCGTCATCGTGATCTTCCGCGTACGACGGACGGTCGAGGCCGACCGCCTCGACCTGCTCAGGGGCTAGACCGTGCCCACCGCCGTGCCTCATGGCGTCGGCCTCGATCCCGCGGCGACGAACATGGCGCTCCTGGTCGTGCTCCTGCCCTTCGTCGCGTTCGTGCTTCTGGCGGTGGTGGTGCCGCTTCGGCGGCGCGGGCAGGCGGCGGGCGCGGTCTCGATCGCGGCGATCGCGGTGGCCTTCCTCGCAGCGCTCTTCAGCTGGTTCGTGTGGAAGGGCGACGCGCACGTGCAGACGTGGGCCTGGATCCCGGCCGACGAGGGGCCGACGGCGACCGTCGGCGTGCTGCTGGACCCGCTCTCGAACGCGATGCTCGTGCTGGTCACGCTCGTCTCGCTCCTCGTGCAGATCTACTCGCTCGCGTACCTCCGCGACGAGCGGGCGCCGTCGCTCGGGCGGTACTACACGTACCAGTCGCTCTTCGCGTTCTCGATGCTCGGGCTCGTCCTCTCCCCGTCCTTCATCCAGATGTTCGTGTTCTGGGAGCTGGTGGGCCTCTGCTCGTACCTCCTGATCGGGTACTGGTACGAGCGCCCGTCCGCGGCGCGCGCGGCCGTCAAGGCCTTCTGGATCACCAAGCTCGGCGACCTCGGCTTCGTCATCGGGATCGTCATGCTCTGGGCCGCGACGGGCACGTTCGAGTTCCACGCGCTCTTCGCACTGGCCCAGGAGCACGCGCTGGCGATCGAGGGCCTCGGGACGATCATGCTCCTGATCTACCTGGGCGCGGTGGGCAAGTCGGCCCAGTTCCCGCTCCACGTGTGGCTCCCGGACGCGATGGAGGGGCCCGCGCCCGTGTCCGCGCTGATCCACGCCGCGACGATGGTCACGGCCGGTGTCTTCATGGTTACGCGCGCGCAACCGCTCTTCGTCCTGGTCCCCGACGTGCTGGTGCTCATCGGCTGGGTCGGCGCCTTCACGGCGCTCCTGGCGGCGACGCTCGCGTGCGTGGAGAGCGACATCAAGCGCGTCCTCGCGTACTCGACGGTCTCGCAGTTGGGTTACATGATGGCCGCGGTCGGCGCCGGCGCGCCGGACGCGGGCTTCCTCCACCTCCTGACGCACGGCCTGTTCAAGGCGCTCCTGTTCTTGGGCGCGGGCGCCGTGATCCACGCGGTCGGGACCAACGACATCTTCCGGATGGGCGGGCTCTTCCGCGCGATGCCGCAGACCGGCGTCGTCTTCATCGTCGGCACGCTCGCGCTCGCCGGGCTGCCGCCGCTCGCGGGCTTCTTCTCCAAGGAGGCGGTCCTCGCCGGCGTCTGGGACTCGGGGATGACGTGGCCGTTCCTCATGCTGGCGCTGACGGTGCTCCTGACCGCCTTCTACATGTTCCGCGTCGTCTTTCTCACGTTCTTCGGCCGGGTACCCGCAACGGGCCATCCGCACGAGCCCTCGTGGACGATGCGCGGCCCGCTCTGGGTCCTTGCGGCTCTGACCGTCCTCGTGGGCATCAGGCTCGCGGCGGGGAGCGTCGGCGGGCGCCATGGCCCCGGGTGGCTCGCGCCGCTGTCGGTGGCGGCGGCGCTCGGCGGGATCGCGCTCGCCTGGGCCGCGTATCAGCGCGGCGCGGTCGATCCCGGCCGCCTCGCCGCGACGTTCCCCCTCTCGGTGATCGACGTCCTCGCGCGACGCCGCTACGGCCTCGACGGGCTCTACGCCGGGCTCTACCGAGGCTTCATCCTCGGCCTCTCGCGCCTGATCGGGTGGATCGACCGCTACCTCGTGGACGGCGTTCTGAATTTCGTGAGCGCGTTGACGCTGCGCGGCGGTGATCTGCTGCGGCGGATCCAGAGCGGGCACGCGCAGGACTACGTCTACGGCGTCGCGTTCGGCGTGCTGCTGCTCCTCGTCTGGTCGCAGTGGTGGGCGCGATGACGCCCCGCGCGCCTGTGTCAGGCCAATTGAGGAACGCAGCCGGGTCGCACCTCGTCTCAGGCCACCCACGGAGTGTGGCGGCCCCGCGGACCTCGGTACAATGACGCCGCCGCCGGTGTTGTCGCTCATCACCTGGTCGCCCTTCGTCGGCGCCCTCCTCATCATGTTCACGGCGCGCCACCACCCGCTCGCGGTGCGGCTGATCGCCGCCGTGACGACCGGCGTCTCGACGATCGCTTCCCTCTGGATCTACGTCGCCTACGACCGCGAGGCGGCGGGCTTCCAGTTCTACGAGAAGCTGCCGCTCGTGCCGCCGCTCGGCATCTCCTACGAGCTCGGCGTCGACGGGATCAGCCTGCTCCTGGTGCTCCTGACATCGGTGATCATCTTCGCCGGCGTCTTCGCGTCGTGGACGATCGCCGTCCGCAGCCAGGAGTTCTACGCGCTGTTGCTGACGCTCGTCACCGGCGTCTTCGGCGTCTTCGTCACGCTCGACCTCTTCGTCTTCTTCCTCTTCTACGAGCTCGCCGTGCTGCCGATGTACTTGCTGATCGGTGTCTGGGGCTCGAGCGGCGAGATCCGCCCGCGCGGCATTTTTGCCTGGGCGTACCGGGAGGCCGGGGTCGGGACGAAGGAATACGCGGCGATGAAGCTCACGCTCTACCTGCTCTTCGGGTCGGCGTTCATCCTCGTCGGCATCTTCGCCCTCTACGTCAACGCCGGCGCATCCTCCTTCTCGTTCGTGGACCTCGAGGGTGTGTCCTTCGCCCCCGCGGTCCAGCGCTGGGTCTTCCTCGCCTTCTACGTGGGCTTCGGCGTTCTCGCCGGCATCTGGCCGCTGCACACGTGGTCGCCCGACGGCCACGCCTCGGCGCCGACGGCGGTCTCGATGCTCCACGCGGGCGTGCTGATGAAGCTCGGCGCCTACGGCGTCGTGCGCATGGGCATGGGGCTCCTCCCGGGCGGCGCCGCGGAGCTCGCGTGGCTCATGGGCACGATCGCGTGTGTGAACATCGTGTACGGCGCGCTCTCCGCGATGGCGCAGACGGATCTGAAGTACGTCATCGCGTACTCCTCTGTCTCGCACATGGGGATCGTCATGCTGGGCGCGGCGACGCTCACCGAGACGGGGCTCAACGGTTCGGTCTTCCAGATGTTCGCCCACGGCGTGATGACGGGTCTCTTCTTCGCGCTCGTCGGTCTCGTCTACGAGAAGGCGCACTCGCGCGAGATCGGGAAGATGGGCGGCTTCGGCGCGGTGATGCCGGGGATCGCGACCGCCTTCACGGTCGGCGGCCTCTCGTCGCTCGGCCTGCCGGCGACGGCCGGGTTCATCGCGGAGCTGCTCACGTTCCTGGGCGCCTGGCGCTCCGACCACCAGTGGTGGCTCTTCCCCGCGGTCGCGGGCACGTTCCTGACGGCCGTCTACGTGCTGCGGGTCGCCAAGCAAATCTTCTGGGGGCCACCCTCGCCGCACTTCCACGACCTCGAGGACGCGCGCGGCCCCGAGTGGGTCGCGCTCGTGCTTCTCGTCGCGGTGCTCGTGCTCTTCGGCATGGCGCCCGGGGTCGCGATCGGCCCGATCGACACGGCGACCACGCTCCTGCTGTCGCGGATCGCGGGGCCCTGACACCGGTGCCCGGCCCCGAGACGGTGCGCGCGTTCACGCTGGAGATCGGGCTCGGGGCCCTCCTGCTGCTCGTGTTCGTCGCGAACCTCGGCGTCCGGGGCGGCGACCGGCGCGTGATCGGCTGGATCGCCTCGGGGGGCGTGCTGGTCCTCGCCTTGACGAGCTTCCTCGTGACGCCCGCGCCGCCCGCGCTCGGCGGCATGTTCGTGCAGGACGGCCTCGCGATCTTCGCCAAGCGCCTCTTCCTCGTCGCGACGTTCATCGGGCTGCTCGCCTCCCTGTCCAACGTGCAGCCCGCGTTCGTGCGACGCGCCGGCGAGTACCACCTGCTCATCCTGTCGTCGCTCCTGGGGATGTTCGTCCTCGCCTCCGCCCGCGACCTGATCCTGTTGTTCGTCGCCTTCGAGCTGATGTCGATCCCGCTCTACGTCCTGGCGGGCTTCCTCAAGCGCCAGGAGGAGGCGGTCGAGGCGGCGCTCAAGTTCTTCCTCGTCGGGAGCGTCTCGTCGGCGCTGCTGGTGTACGGGCTTTCCTTCGTCTACGGCGCGGTGCGCTCCACCGACCTCGCGACGGTGGCCCGGGCCTCCACCGCGGCTCAGCCGCTCCTCACGCTCGGCCTCCTCACGGCGTTTGCGGGCTTCGGGTTCAAGATCGCCGCGTTCCCCTTCCACATGTGGGTGCCAGACACGTACGAGGCCGCGTCCACGCCGTTCGTCGCGTGGCTCAGCGTCGCCCCCAAGGCGGCGGGCTTCGTGGCGCTCTTCCGGGTCTACCTGGAAGGCGCCGGGGACCGGGCGGCCACGTGGATCCCGCTCGCCGCGGGCCTCGCGACGATCACGATCGTGGGAGGCAACCTCATGGCGCTCCCGCAACAGAACACGAAGCGGCTGCTCGCGTACTCCGGGATCGCCCACATCGGCTACATGCTCGTCGGCTTCGCCGCCGCCTCGGCGTCGGGCGTCGCGATGGTGCTCTTCTACTTGGTCACCTACGTCTTTGGGAACATGGGCGCGTTCCTGGTCGTGGAGGCGCTCGCGCGCGCCGAGGGCTCGGAGGCGACGACCGCCTTCCGCGGGCTCGCGCAACGCTCGCCGCTCCTCGCCCTGGCGATGCTGATCTTCCTGCTCTCGCTCGGCGGCGTTCCGTTCGTGGCGGGGTTCTGGGCGAAGCTCTACGTCTTCTGGGCCGCGGCGTCGGTGGGACTCTACTGGCTCGTGCTGGTCGGGGCGGTCCTCACGGTCGTCGCGCTCTTCTACTACCTGGTCATCGCCAAGCGCATGTACATCGAGCCGCCCGAGCGGCCCGGGCGCGTCCGCCTGGCCGCGCCGCTCGCGCTCGCCGTGCTCCTGTGCGTCGCGGGCGTCGTCGTCCTCGGGGTGTACCCCGCCCCCTTGGTGATGGCGGCGCTCCGCGTGGCCGCGCCACTCTTCTGAGGCTCCGAAAGCGGAGCGGTCTACTCGCTAAGTAGCTGAAATAGTAAAGCTTGAAGCTATCTGTTGACGCTCCTGATCGTCGAAGCTAAAGTATGTACCGACTGGTTGGTACAGATGGCCACGAAGACGGCAGCGAACGGGACCAAGGCTCGAGGCGGGCGGTCGACGCGCGAGGCGATTCTCGAGGCGGCGAGCCGCCTGATTCACGTGCACGGCTACAATCACACGTCGCTCGACGACGTGCTCCGCGAGAGCGGCGTCGGCAAGGGCAACTTCTATTACCACTTCAAGAGCAAGGAAGAGCTCGGCTACGCCATCCTCGATCAGGTCATCGCCTCTTTTCTCGCCGAGACGCTCGAGCCGTGCTTCTCGGACCCCGAGGGCCGACTGCTCGTGCAGATCCGATGCTTCCTCGACCGGGTGCTCGAGATTCAGCGTGAGCAGAACTGCGTGGGCGGCTGCGCGCTTGGCAATCTCGCCGCCGAGCTCTCGGACGTCCACGAGGGATTCCGCACGCGCCTGGCCGTCGTCTTCAGCGCCTGGCGCGAGCGGCTGACCCAGGCGCTCCACGAGGCGCAGCGCCGCGGGGACATCAATGACGACTGCCGCCCGGAGGCGGTCGCGCACTTCCTCGTCGCCTCGCTCGAGGGCGCGATCCTGCTCACGAAGCTCACGAAGGACATCGCCGTCATGGAGCAATGCGTGGACGAGATGAAGCGCCACCTGTCACTCTACGAGTTGGGAGCGTGACGGCCGTGGAGACGCGGAAGGTCGATACCGACGCGGCCCTCGTCGAGGGGCTCCGGCGCGACGACCCGGAGGCCCCCGAACTCCTCGTGGAGACGTTCGGCGACCGGGTGTACCGCCTCGCGCTGCGCATCACGGGGTCGAACGAAGACGCCGAGGAGGCGGCGCAGGACGCGCTCTGGACGGCGGCGCGCAAGATCCACACGTTCAAGGGCGAGTCGGCGTTCGGCAGCTGGCTCTACCGCATCGCGGCGAACGCGGCCTACCAGAAGCTCCGCGCGCGGAAGGCGAAGGCCCACGAGGTCGCCCTCGACGACGTGCTGCCCTCGCTCGACGGTGACGGCCAGCACTTCGAGCCGATGGACGACTGGTCTAATCGGGTGGACGAGCAGGCCTTGCAGGGCGAGATGCGGCGCGTGCTCACCGACGCGATCGACTCGCTGCCGCCCGACTACCGGACGGCTCTGGTGCTGCACGACGTCGAGGGGCTGTCGAACCCCGACATCGCCGAGTCGCTCGCCATCAGTCTGCCGGCCGTGAAGTCGCGGGTGCACCGCTCGCGCCTGTTCGTCCGTAAGCGCCTCGCCGAGTACATGAAGAGCGCATAGCTTGATCGGAGGGGGTCTCGACGACCCCCTCCGAGACCTCCCCCGGCGCCATTGCGCGGGCAAAGCCCGCGCTCGAACGGTGGTGGCTCGGACGCGCGCGTAGCGTGTCGGTGGCGGACCCTCTTACAGTTGACGCGAGGCGTTGCCCTGTGGTCAGATAGGTGCTCGTCGCGATTCACGATTCAGGAAGGTCTGGGTCCCATGGAAGCGGTCATCGCAACCGGCGGCAAGCAGTACCGCGTGGCGCCGGGGCAGGTCATCTCGGTCGAGAAGCTGCCCGGCGAGACGGGCTCGTCCATCGAGTTCCGACGCGTGCTGCTCGTGGCGCGCGACGGCAACGTCATCACGGACCCCGAGGCGCTCAAGGGCGCCAGGGTCTCCGGCGAGGTCGTCGGCCAGGGACGCGGACGGAAGGTCTCGGTCGTGAAGTTCAAGCGTCGGAAGAACTACCGCCGCCATCGCGGCCACCGCCAGGCGGCGACCACGGTCCGCATCACCGAGATCGAGGTCTGAGAGTCTCATGGCTCACAAGAAAGGTGTCGGCAGCTCGAGGAACGGGCGGGACTCCAATCCACAAATGCTCGGTGTCAAGCGGTTCGCCGGGCAGTTCGTGACCGGCGGTTCCATTCTGGTGCGCCAGCGCGGTACGCGGTTCAAGCCGGGCCCCAACGTGGGGCTGGGCTCGGACGACACGCTGTTCGCAAAGGTGGACGGCTACGTGCGGTTCGAGCGGCGCGGAGACTCACGCTACGTGAGCGTCGCCACCGAGCGCGCGTGACCACCGGCGGGCCGCCCCCAGGCCCGCGTGGATGGGTATGTTCGTCGACGAGATCGATATTTTCGTCAAGAGCGGCGATGGGGGCGCCGGCTGCGTCAGCTTCCGCCGCGAGAAATACGTCCCGCGCGGTGGCCCCGACGGCGGTGACGGCGGCGACGGCGGGAGCGTCTGGCTCGAGGCCGATCCCTCGCTGACGACGCTCCTCGACTATCACTACAAGCGCCACTACCACGCCGAGCGCGGCCGGCACGGTGAGGGCTCGAACCGTCACGGCGCGAGCGGTAATGATCTCGTCCTCAAGGTCCCCCTCGGTACCGTCGTCGCCGACCGCGACACCCGCGAGCACCTCGGGGACCTGGCAGCGTCGGGCCAGCGGATCCTCGCGGTCCGCGGCGCCCGCGGGGGCCGGGGCAACGCGCGCTTCGCGACCTCGACCAACCGGGCGCCGCGCCGCGCCGACCTCGGGCGACCGGGCCACGAGCGGTGGCTCCGCCTCGAGCTCAAGCTCCTCGCCGATGTGGGCGTCATCGGGTTTCCCAACGCCGGCAAATCCACGCTCGTCTCGCGGGTGTCAGCGGCCAAGCCCAGGATCGCGGACTACGCGTTCACGACGCTCACGCCGACGCTCGGCATCGTCCGCGTGGACGACGAGCGCACGTTTGTGATCGCCGACCTGCCCGGCCTCATCTCGGGCGCGGCGGAGGGCCGGGGCCTCGGTCACCAGTTCCTCCGGCACACCGAGCGGACACGGCTCCTCCTCCACATGCTCGACCTCGATCCTCAGACGAGGCGCGATCCCCTGGACGACCTCCGCGTCATCAACCAGGAGCTCGCGGCGTACTCGCCGGCGCTCGCCGAGCGCCCGCAGATCGTCGTGGCCAACAAGGCCGACCTCCCCGAGACCCTGGCGCGGCGGGACGCGGTCGAGCGGCACTGCGCCGCCCACGACCTCCCGCTCCACGTGATCTCGGCGGTCACGGGCGCGGGGCTCGCCGACCTCGTGCGGGCCGTCCAGAAGAGGCTGGAGGAGCTCAAGTGGGCGCGGGTCGCAAGCTAGGCCGTGTCCGCCGTCTGGTCGTCAAGGTGGGGAGCGGCCTGGTCACCAAGGCCGGCGCCGGCGTCGCGCCGGAGCGCATCGAGGCGCTCGCCGCGGAGATCGCCGCCGTGCGCGAGGGGCGCCGCGTGGTGCTGGTCACCTCGGGCGCCATCGCGACCGGCGTGGCGCGCCTCGGGCTCGCCGAGCGGCCGCGCGCGATCCCGGAGAAGCAGGCCGCGGCGGCCGTCGGCCAGTCGGCGCTCATGTGGCAGTACGAGGCCGCCTTCTCGCGCCACGGGATCCCGGTGGGGCAGGTGCTGCTGACGGCGGAGGACGTCAGCGTCCGCGCGCGCTACCTCAACGCGCGCAACACGCTCGACGCCCTCCTCCGATTCGGCGTCCTGCCGATCGTGAACGAGAACGACACGGTCGCGGTGGAGGAGATCAAGGTCGGCGACAACGACAACCTGAGCGCGCTCGTCGCCTCGCTGATCGACGCCGACCTCCTCGTGCTCCTCACCGACGTGGACGGGCTCTACACCGACGATCCGACTGTGAACGCGCGGGCGCGCAAGCTCGAGACGGTCGAGGCGGTGACCGACGAGATCGCGCGGCTCGCGCGTGACCGGACCGACGGCGTCTCGGTCGGTGGGATGGCGACGAAGCTCCAGGCGGCGCGCAAGGCCGCCGCCGCGGGCGTGCCAATGATCATCGCGAGGGGCGACGCGCCGGGCGTGCTGCGCCGCGTCCTGGCCGGTGAGCCGCTCGGGACCTACTTTGCGCCCAAGGCCGCACGCCTCACGGCGCGCAAGCGCTGGATCGCCTTCGCCGTGCCGCCGCAGGGCAAGCTCATCGTGGACGCGGGGGCGCTGGCGGCATTGACGCAGCATGGCAAGAGCCTCCTGCCGTCGGGCATCCTCGAGGTCGAGGGGGACTTTGCCTCCGGCGAGGTGGTGGCGCTCCTCGCAGGGGCGGCCGGTCGAGAGTTCGCGCGGGGCGTGGTGAACTTCGACGCCGACGAGGTGCGCAAGATCCGGGGGGCGAAGACAGCGGAGATCGAGGGACGGCTGGGTTACCGGAGCTTCGACGAGGTGATCCACCGCGACAACCTCGTGATCCTCTAGGGGGCTGTGCGAATGACCATGGACGTCCGCGAGCTCGTGAAAGCCAAGGCCCGCGCCGCCCGGGATGCCGCGCGCACGCTCGCGCTCTGCCCGACGAAGCTCAAGAACGACGCGCTCGGGCAGATGGCGCACGGGCTCATCGAGAAGACCGCGGCGCTGCTCGAGGCCAACCGGGCCGACGTCGAGCGGGCGCGGAGTCGGGGCGCGGCGCGGGCGTTCCTCGACCGTCTGACGCTGACCGAGACCCGCCTCGAGGAGATGGCGCAGGGGCTCCGGGAGATCGCCGCGCTCCCGGACCCCGTCGGGACCGTTGTCGAGGCGTGGCGGCGACCGAGCGGCATCGAGATCTCCCGCGTCCGCGTCCCGCTGGGCGTCGTCGGCTTCATCTACGAGTCGCGGCCGAACGTCACCGCCGACGCCGCAGGCCTGTGCGTCAAGTCAGGCAACGCGGTGGTCCTCCGCGGCGGCAGCGAGGCGATCGAGTCGAACACGATGATCGCCGCGGTGCTGGCCAAGGCCGTGGAGAAGGCAGGGGGGCCTGCCGAGGCGATCCAGTTCATCGACACCACCGACCGTGAGGCGGTCGCGGTGCTCCTCGAGCTGGACGACCTCGTCGACCTGATCATCCCGCGGGGCGGCGAGGAGTTCGTCCGCTGGGTCGCCGAGCGCTCGCGCATCCCCGTGCTCAAGCACGACAAGGGCGTCGTGCACGTGTTCGTCGACGCCTCGGCCGATCCCGCGATGGCCGCGCAGATCGTGCTGAACGCGAAGGCGCAGCGACCGAGCGTCTGCAACGCTCTCGAGACCCTGCTGGTGCACGGGGAGATCGCTCCGCGGCTCCTGCCCTCTCTCGCGATGCGCCTGGCGGAGGCGAGTGTCGAGCTCCGCGGCTGCCCCGGCACGCGCGCGCTCGTGCCGTCCGCCAGCCCGGCGACGGAGGCGGACTGGGACACGGAGTACCTCGACCTGATCCTGGCGATCCGGGTCGTGGACGACCTCGACGCGGCGATCGAGCACATCCGCCGCCACGGCACGGGCCTCGCCGAGGCGATCGTGACCAACGACCTGGGCCACGCGCGGCGCTTCACACGCGAGGTGGACGCGGCCGTCGTCCTCGTCAACGCGTCGACGCGGCTCGTCGACGGCGGGCAGTTCGGCATGGGCGCCGAGATGGGGATCTCCACCTCGCGCGTCCACGCCCGTGGCCCGGTCGGCGCCCGCGAGCTGACGACGACGAAGTTCGTCGTGGTCGGCGATGGGCAAGTGAGGGAATAGTGCGGCTCCTGGTACCTCGGGCGTCGGACTAGGCTTGGCCCGCACGGCGGTCTTCGGCGGCTCCTTCAACCCGATCCACTTCGGCCACCTTCTGCTCGCCGACGAGGTGCGCGACGCCCTCGACCTCGACTGGATCCTGTTCGTGCCGGCCGCCGTCCCACCGCACAAGTCGCCCGCGTACTTGGCGCCAGCGGCAGACCGGTACGCGATGGTGGAGCTGGCGGTGGCTGCGCAGCCGAGGTTCGCCGTCTCCGACCTCGAGCTGCGCCGCGCGGGCCCGTCGTACACCGTCGACACGCTCGAGGCGCTCCGCATCCCGCGTGAGGACTTGTTCCTCATCGTGGGCTCCGAGACGTTCATGGACCTCCTGACGTGGCGCGAGCCGCGGCGGATCGCCCAGCTCGCCCGGATCGTCGTCGTGCCGCGGGTGGGGAGCGCCTTCGACCCGGAGAGCGCCGCAGTGCGGAAGGTGGTGCGGGAGATCGGCGACGAGCCGCTGATCGTGCGCGCGACGTCCCTGCCGATCTCGGCATCCGACCTGCGGCGCCGGGTGCGCGAGGGGCGGTCCGTGGCCTACCGGCTCCCCGAGTCGGTCGCCGCGTACATCCAGGCCAAGCGGCTCTACCGGACCGAGGGGACGTGACGGGGCTCACGGCCGAGCGCAAAGTCCGCCGCGCCGCACGCGCCGCGCTCGACAGGCGTGCGACGGACGTGCTCGTGCTCGACCTGCAAGGGCTCTCGAGCGTCACCGACTACTTCCTCCTCTGCAGCTGCAAGTCCACGACCCACATGGAGACGACCACAGACGCGATCCGTGACGAGCTCAGGAGCGAAGGAGTGCGGCCACGCCACGCCGAGGGCGTCGCCGCGAGCGGCTGGATCCTGCTCGACTACGGCGACGTGCTGATGCACGTGTTCCTGGAGGAGACGCGTGCATACTACTCGCTCGAGCGGCTCTGGGGCGACGCCCCGGCCGTGTCCCTCGACGGCTCATGATCGCCCGGTCAAGGTGTTGCGCGTTCCCCAGGCGCGTGTTAGCGTCTCAGTCTTAAGTGCGCATCATCGGAGTCGCGAGGGAGGTCCCGATGCGGAAGGATCGACTAGCGTACTTCAAGAAGCGCTTGATCGAGAAGCAGCGCCAGCTGGCGGACGAGGTCGGCCGGACAGCGCTCTACGGTAAGGACCAGGACGACGACTCGATCAAGGATCTCGGCGACCAGGCGAACACCGCGTACAACCGCGAGTTCTTCTTCGAGCTCGGCAATGGTGACCGGCGCCTGCTGCGCGACGTCGTCTCCGCCCTGCAGAAGCTGGACGACGGCGCCTTCGGCGCGTGCGAGCGGTGCGGGGAGACGATCTCCGAGAAGCGGCTCGAGGCGCTGCCGTTCGCGCGCTACTGCATCGACTGTCAGCGGGCGATCGAGCAAGAGGAGCGCATGGCCACGGGCTAGGCGTGCGTGGCGCCGCCCCGCGACGCCAGCCGCGCGCGCACCCGTCCTCACCGTGACGCTCTTCTCCTCGCTCGGCACGCTCCTCTCGGTCGGCTTCGACCTCAAGCGCCTCTTCGACTGGCGCCGGTCGTCCGCGCCCGGCGCGGACGACACCGAGACTGCGGCGCTGCTCGCCCGCGCCGACGAGGTCCGCCGGGCGGGACGGTCCCACGAAGCGGGGACGCTCTACCGGCAGATCCTCCAGGCCCGGCGGAGCCACCTCGGCGCGTTACGTGGCCTGCGCGACGTCGCCGCCGAGGCCGCGCAGTGGGGGGAGGCGCTCGAGCTCCAGCAGCGCATCCTCGGCGGTGTGGGGCCCACGCAACGGGCGGCCGAGACCGAGTGGTTGGTCATTATTTACTACGAGCTCGGGCGGGCGGAGCTCGCCCAGTCGAACACGGCCGCGGCGCTCGCGCACCTGAAGAACGCCCTCCGCACGGACCGCACGTTCCTTCCCGCAGCGCTCGCCCTCGGCGACGCCTACGAGGCGACCGGCGATCGCCGCGAGGCGGTGCGAGTCTGGGAGCGCGCCGCGGAGGCGCAGCCGGCGCTTCCGCTCTTGGTACGGCTCGAGCGTGGCTTTCGCGAGGAGGGGCGGCCCAGGCGGATGATCGCGCTCTACCAGCAGGCCCTGGAGCGTGCGCCCGACGAGCCCGCGCTCGCCCTGGCGCTCGGCCGCGTCTTCTTCGAGCTCGAGATGCTGGACGAGGCGGCCGACCAGTTCGAGAAGGTCGAGGTGCGGGCGCCGGGCCTCCCGGCCGTGCACGCGTATCTCGGCGCCGTGTTCGAGCGGCGCGGCGAGACGCGTGCGGCCTTCGACGAGTACCGGCGCGCGCTCCAGCTCGCTCACGCGTTCGAGTGGCCGCACCGGTGCGCCGCGTGCGGCGCCGTCAGTGCCTTGTGGCAGGACCCGTGTCCCGCCTGCCGCCGCTGGAACACCCTCCGTCCCGTCCGCGTCTGACCCCGTTGTCCCTCGCGGTCTTCCCGAGGCTCGCGATCGCGGCGCTCGATCTCGTCTTCCCCGCACTCTGCCCCGTGTGTGGCAACGAGCTCGGCCCGCGCCGCCGCGATCCCCTGTGCGGACCGTGCTGGGACGCGATCGACCGCATCGCCCCGCCGTTCTGCGACCGCTGCGGCGCGCCGATGCCGATGCGCGAGCCGCCGGAGAGCCGGGAGCGCGGCTCGGAGGGGGCCATCGAGGCGCCCTTCGATGACCCGGAGGAGGGTCCCCCGCCTCCCGCCGTCTGCTCGACGTGCGTGGCCGACGGGCCGGCGTACGATTACGCGCGCAGCGCGGCGGTGTACGGCGGGGTGACGCGTGAGGCGTTACATCGGCTCAAGTTCGGCGGCCGGCGGGCGCTGGCCCGGCCGCTGGCCGACCTAACCGTCGAGCAGTGCGGCGCGACGCTCCGCGACGGGATCGCCGCGGTCGTCCCCGTGCCGCTCGCCCGCGATCGGGAATGGGAACGCGGCTTCAATCAGGCGGCCCTCCTCGCCGAGCGCATCGCGAGACGGCTCGAGGTGCCCGTCCGGGCGGCTTGGCTCGCGCGCGAGCGCGCGACCAAGCCGCAGAGCGACCTGCACGCCGCCGAGCGCATGGCGAACGTCCGCGGCGCGTTCCGGGCGGCACCCGCCGTCGCCGATCGCCACGTCCTGTTGGTCGACGACGTGCTGACGACGGGCGCGACGCTCGCCGAGTGCGCACGAGCGCTGCGCGCGGCCGGCGCCGGCTGTATCGGCGCCGTGACAGTTGCCCGTGTCCGCTGAGCCGCCGTATAATTGGGTCCGAGCTGTCGTGATCGACGGTCCGTCGTCCCCACAAGGAGCCCTCTGATGAGCACTCGCGTCGGCGTCAACGGGTTCGGTCGCATCGGACGCGTCTTCTTCCGCACGGCCCTCGAGTCGAAGGACATCGAGGTCGTCGGCGTCAACGACCTGGCCGACGCCAAGACGCTCGGGCACCTCCTGAAGCACGACTCCGTTCACGGGACCCTCGTCGCCGACGTCCAGGCCAAAGGCGAGGCCATCTTCGTCAATGGGCGCGAGGTTCGTGTCTGCGCCCAGAAGGATCCGGCGGCGCTCCCGTGGAGGGAGCTCGGGGTCGACGTCGTCGTCGAGTCGACCGGCATCTTCCGCGACACGGCAACCGCCTCCAAGCATCTCCAGGCGGGCGCCAAAAAGGTGATCATCACGGCACCGGCGAAGGACCCGGACGTCACGCTTGTCCTCGGCGTCAACGAGGCCGCGTACGAGCCCTCGCGCCACCGGATCATCTCGAACGCCTCGTGCACGACCAACTGTCTGGCGACCACCGTCAAGGTGCTCGACGACGCGTTCGGCATCAAGCGCGGCTTCGCCTCGACCGTACACTCGTACACGAACGACCAGCCCGTGCACGACTTCCCCCACAAGGACCTGCGCCGGGCCCGCGCCGCGGCGCTCAGCATGATTCCGACGACGACCGGCGCGGCCACCGCGGTCGGCCTCGTGCTGCCGAAGCTCAAGGGCAAGCTCGATGGGCTCGCGATCCGGGTTCCCACGGCCAACGTGTCCGTCGTCGACCTGGTGGCGGAGCTCGAGAAGCCGGCGATGGTCGACGCGGTGAACGACGCGTTCCGCGAGGCCGCGGCCGGCAGGCTCCGGGGCATCCTCGAGGTGTGCGAGGAGCCGCTCGTGTCGTGTGACTTCAACGGCAATCCTCACTCGTCGATCGTGGATCTGCCCTCGACCGCGCTGATCGAGGGGAACCTGGTCAAGGTCCTCGCCTGGTACGACAACGAGTGGGGGTACTCGTGCCGGGTACGCGACCTCATCCGGTTCATCGCCAAGACGCTCTAATTGCCCAAGCTAACGATCGAGCAGCTCGACCTGGCGGGCAAGCGCGTCTTCATCCGCGCCGACCTCAACGTCCCGCTCGCCGGCGGAGAGGTCGCCGACGACACGCGGCTGCGCGCGGTCGTGCCGACGATTCAGTACGCGCTCAAGGCCGGCGCGGCGGTCGTGCTCGCCTCGCACCTCGGGCGGCCTCAAGGAAAGGTCGCACGCGAGTATTCGCTGCGTCCGGTCGTCGACCGGCTCGAGGCGCTCCTGGGCCAGCGAGTCGAGCTGGTACCAGACTGCGTGGGCCCGGAGACGCTCGCGCGCGCCCGCTCGCTCAAGCCGGGGGAGACCCTCCTGCTCGAAAATCTGAGATTTCACCCCGAGGAGGAGGCGAACGACGACGGGTTCGCCCGCGAGCTGGCCGCGCTCGCCGACTGCTACGTGGACGACGCGTTCGCGGCCGCGCACCGGACCCACGCGTCGATCGTGGCGATCACGCGCTACGTGCAGCCCGCCGCGGCCGGCCTGCTGATGCAGCAGGAGCTGTCCGCACTCGGCCGCATCCTCCAGTCGCCCGAGCGGCCGCTCGTCGCGATCCTGGGGGGCGCGAAGGTGTCTGACAAGCTGGCGCTCGTCGAGCACCTGCTGGGACGGGTGGACGCGCTCCTGGTCGGCGGGGGCATGGCGTTCACGTTTCTCCTGGCGCTCGGCCATGCGGTCGGCCGGTCGCTCGTCGAGGCCGACTGCGTCGAGACCGCCCGGGCCGCGCTCAACGCGGCGCGCCGCCGGGGCGTCCGCCTGGTCGTCCCCCTCGACACGGTCGTCGCGGCGAGCGTGGACAGCGCCTCCGGGCGCGCGGTCGGGATCCGCGAGATCCCGCCCGATCAGATGGGGCTCGACATCGGGCCGCGGACATGCGAGACCTTCGCTGCCATGATGCGCACGGCGCAGACGGTCGTCTGGAACGGGCCGATGGGCGTCTTCGAGAAGACCCCCTTCGCCGCCGGTACGCTCGGGGTGGCGCGCGCCGTCGCAGAGGCGCCGGCGTTCTCGGTCGTCGGCGGCGGGGACACCATCGCCGCCCTCGCGGAGGCCGGCGTGACCGAGCGGATCGGCTACGTCTCGACGGCCGGCGGCGCGTTTCTCGAGTTCCTCGAGGGCCGGCGGCTCCCGGGCGTCGAGGCGCTCACCGAGGCGCCGGTGTGAGGACGCCGATCGTCATCGGCAACTGGAAGATGCACGGGACCGTCGCGGAGGCGCGCACCCTCGCGGGTGCGATCCGCGAGGCGATCAAGCGGCCGCGCGGGGTGCAGGTCGTCGTCTGCCCGCCCTTCACCGCCCTCGCCGCCGTCGCCGAGGTCCTCGCGGGCAGCCCGATCCAGCTCGGAGCGCAGACGTGCCACCACGAGCCGGCGGGCGCGCACACCGGCGAGATCTCGCCCCCGATGCTCGTCGAGCTCGGCTGCCGCTGGGTCCTCCTCGGGCACTCCGAGCGGCGCAAGGAGATCGGCGAGTCCGACGAGGTGATTAATCTAAAGCTCCGCGCGGCGCTGGCCCATGGCCTCACGCCCGTCCTCTGCGTCGGCGAGACCGCCGAGGAGCGGCGCCAGGGATTTACCTTCACGACGGTGGAGGGCCAGCTGCGCGCCGGGCTCGCCGGCGTGACGGCCACACAGCTTGGGAAGGTCGTCCTCGCCTACGAGCCGGTCTGGGCCATCGGGACGGGCGTCAACGCGACACCGGCCCAAGCCGGCGAGGTCCACGGGTACCTGCGCGGTCTGCTCTCGGAGCTCGGGTCGAAGGAGGTCGCTCAGAGCATCCGGATCCTCTACGGTGGCAGCGTCAAGGCCGAGAACGTCGACGGGCTCGTGGCCGAGTCCGAGGTCGACGGCGCGCTGGTCGGCGGCGCGAGCCTGAACGCGCCGGGATTTGTTGCTATCGTGAGAAAAGCGGCGCGCTCCGGCGCGGCGGCGAAGGAGTGACAGAGTGACCATCGTCCTGATCGTTGTTCACATCATCGCGTCCTTCGCGATCATCGGGATCGTGCTCCTGCAGGCCGGGAAGGGTGCCGACATCGGCTCGGCGTTCGGGGGTGCCGGCAGCCAGGCGGTCTTTGGCTCCATGGGCACTCCCACGGTGCTCGGCAAGATCACGGCCGTGATCGCCATCATCTTCACGATCACGTCGTTCAGCCTGGCGCTGCTGGGCGGCGAGCGCGGCGGCTCCATCGTGCGCGAGGCTGCGCCGCCGCCGGCCGCCGCGCCGGCCCCGGCGGCGCCGGCGCCCGCCGCGCCAGCAGCGCCCGCGTCTCCGGCAGAGCCGCGCTAACGTGAAGCGGCGGGCTCCGTTCGCGCGGCTGGCGCTGATCCTGGCGCTGGGCCCCGCCGGCTGCGGGGTCGAGGCCGACCTCGTGGCCGACCATGCAGCGCCGAGCGAGAAGCCCGCCCACGGCGACACCTTCATCGAGGCGCTCACCGGCAACATCTCGGGCCTGATCCCGAACGTCCTCAGCGACAGCGCGTCGTTCGAGGTCGGCTCGCTGATCTACAACGGCCTCGTCACGCGCGACCGTGACCTCAACCTCATCGGCGAGCTCGCCGAGTCGTGGCGGTTCAGCCAGGACTGCCTCGATCTCGAATTCCACCTGCGGCGCAACGTGCGCTGGCACGACGGTGAGCCGTTCACGGCGGCGGACGTCGTCTTCACGTACGAGACGATGATCAACCCGAAGACCCCGACCGCCTACCGCGAAGACTTCCGCGCGGTCGCGTCGGTAGAGGCGCCCGACCCCTACACGGTCCACGTCCGCTACACGCAACCGTACGCGAAGGCGCTGCAGAGCTGGGGTATCTGGATGCTGCCGAAGCACGTCCTCGAGCCCTACGTGCGCGAGGGCCGCCTCCGCGACGCGCCGCAGAACCGGTCGAACCCCATCGGAACGGGCGCGTACAGGTTCAAGGAGTGGAAGCCCGGCGAGAAAGTCGTGCTCGTCGCCAACCCCGACTACTTCGAGGGGCGGCCGTACATCTCGCGCGTGGTCTACCGGATCATCCCGAGCCAGGCGACGATCTTCCTCGAGCTGAAAGCGAAGGGTGTGGACTCGGCGGGGCTCACGGCGCTCCAGTTCAAGCGCCAGACGGAGTACCCGGCCTTCCGGAAGGCGTATCACAAATACGAGTACTCGGCGAACGCCTACACGTACCTCGGCTTCAACCTGAGGGACCCGCGGTTCGCCGACCGGCGCGTCCGGCAGGCGTTCGCCTACGCCATCAACAAGCGCGAGCTCATCGACGGCGTGCTGCTCGGCCTCGGGCGCGAGGCGACGGGCCCGTACAAGCCCGGCACCTGGGCGTACAACCCGAACGTGAAAAGGTTCGCCTACGACATGGACAAGGCGCGCGCGCTGCTCGCGGAAGCCGGCTGGAAGGAGCGGAACGCCGACGGCCTGCTCGTCAGGAACGGCCAGCCCTTCGCGTTCGAGCTCCTGACCAATCAGGGCAACGACGAGCGCAAGAAGGTCGCGGAAATCGTCCAGGCGTCGCTCAAGGAGCTCGGCGTCCAGGTGGACATCCGCGTGATCGAGTGGGCGTCCTTCCTCAAGGAGTACATCAAGAAGCGGCGGTTCGAGGCGATCATCCTCGGCTGGGGCATCGGCCTGGACCCGGACCAGTACGAGATCTGGCACTCGTCGAAGACGGGCCCGGACGAGCTCAATCAGATCTCGTACGCGAACCACGAGGTGGACGCGCTGCTCGAGCAAGGACGCACGTCCTGCCACCAGGAGGAGCGGAAGAAATCCTACGCCCGGCTCCAGGAGATCCTCGCCGAGGACCAGCCGATCGTCTTCCTTTACTTCCGCGACGCGCTCCCGGTCGTCTCCTCGCGCGTGCGCGGGATCGTCCCGTCGGCGAACGGGATCCTCTACAACTTCAACGAGTGGTACGTCCCGAAGCACCTCCAGCGCTACACGGCGGGGTGACGTCGCGGGCTAGGATACAATAGCGCGCCATGCTCGGGTACGCGCTGCGGCGCCTCTTCCTCGCCATCCCGCTCCTGCTCGGTATCACCTTCATTTCCTTCCTCGTGATCCATCTGGCACCAGGCGAGCCCGCGGAGATCCAGACCGGCGACCTCTCGGTCCAGTCCGACGCGCAGGCCCGGCAGCTCCTGCGCGAGCTGTACGACCTCGACAAGCCGCTGCACGTCCAGTATACGAAGTGGCTCACCCGCATCGTGCGGCTCGACTTCGGCAAGTCGTTCTCTCCCGACAGCCGGCCGGTGCTGCAGAAGATCGGCGAGCGGCTGCCGGTGACGCTGCTCCTGAACATCATCGAGATGCTGGTCATCGTCGTTCTCGCCGTCCCTATCGGGGTTCTCGCCGCCACGCGTCAGTATTCGCTCTTCGACAAGGTGACGACGGTCTTCGTCTTCGTGGGCTTCGCGACGCCCGACTTCTGGCTGGCCCTGCTCCTCATGATCCTCTTCGGCGTGCAGCTCGGCTGGCTGCCGATCTCGGGGCTGCGCTCGCTCAACTGGGAGTACCTCTCGTTCTGGCGGCAGCAGTGGGACTTCGTCAGCCACCTGCTCCTGCCGATCCTCGTCGCGACGTTCGGCGGGCTCGCCGGCTTCTCGCGCTACATGCGCCAGTCGATGCTCGAGGTCGTCCGCCAGGACTATATCCAGTCGGCGCGAGCCAAGGGCCTGGCCGAAGCCATCGTGATCGGCAAGCACGCCCTCCGCAACGCGCTGCTCCCGATCGTCACGATCCTCGGGCTCTCGCTGCCCGGCCTCATCGGCGGCAGCGTCATCGTCGAGTCGATCTTCGCGATCCCGGGCATGGGGCAGCTCATGGTGCAGGCCGTGTTCGAGCGCGACTATCCGGTGATCATGGGGAACCTCGTCATCGTCGCCACGCTCACGCTCGTGGCGAACCTCGTCGCCGATGTCACCTACAGCCTGATCGATCCACGGATCCGCGTGGGCGTGCGGCGGGGACGCCGCTGACGGCGTTCTGGCGCGCCCTCCGGCGGAACCGCCTCGCGCTGGTGGGGGGGATCGTCGTCGTCTGCCTCGTCCTCCTCGCGATCCTGGCACCGGTCATCGCGCCCTGGGACCCGAACCGGCCCGACATCAAGAGGATCCTCGACGCCCCGTCGAACACGCACCCGTTGGGGACCGACCAGCTCGGGCGCGACGTGCTGTCGCGCATGCTCTACGGCGCGCGCGTGTCGCTCGCGGTCGGGTTCGTGTCGGTCGGGATCGCGTCCCTGATCGGCGTCATGCTGGGCTCGCTGGCGGGCTACAACGGCGGCCTGGTCGACGCGGCGACCATGCGTCTCGTCGACCTGATGCTCGTCTTCCCGCGCTTCTTCCTGCTCCTCGCGGTGCTCGCGTTCCTCCGCCCCTCGATCTGGACGATCATGGCGGTGATCGGCCTCACGGGGTGGATGGGCGTGGCGCGGCTCGTCCGCGCGGAGTTCCTCGCGCTCAAGGAGCGCGAGTTCGTCGTCTGGTCGCAGGCGGTGGGCGCGAGCGGCTTCCGGATCGTCTGGCGCCATATCCTCCCGAACGCGATGGCGCCCGTGCTCGTGGCCATGACGCTCGGCATTCCCGCCGCGATCCTGACCGAGTCGGGCCTGTCGTTCCTCGGGCTCGGCGTCCAGCCGCCGCACGCGACCTGGGGCAACATCCTCAACGAGGGCAAGGACGCGATCGAGATCGGCTGGTGGCTGTCCGTGTACCCGGGATTCGCGATCCTCGTCACGGTCCTCTCGTACAACCTTCTGGGCGAGGGGATTCGCGACGCGCTCGACCCGCGCCTGCGGCAGAGGATCGGGAGGTTTGTCAGTCGCGTGCGGTAGCGGTATACTTCGGCCTCGCATCGCCGAAGTGGCGGAACTGGCAGACGCGCACGTTTGAGGGGCGTGTGGGGCAACCCGTGGGGGTTCGAGTCCCCCCTTCGGCACCAAAGAAGTTATCCCGCAAGATAGAACGCTGAGGCGACTCCCCACCTCGTGAGGGCCTTCGCCCTGTCTCGAGTGGCGGCTGGCGTGGGTAATCCCTCAGAAAAAGACGGAGCTACTCGGACCGTGCCCCCCGTTTACTCAAGTTCCATGAAGGAAGCACTCATCGCGGACGAAGTGCGGCTGCCCATCGATTGCGACACGGACATCGTTGCGGCCCGCCGGAATGGGCAGGAGCTGGCGGGGTACTGCGGTTTTCCCTCCACCGACCAAGTGGTCGTTTCCACCGCGATCTCGGAGCTGGCGCGGAACATCGTCCGCTACGCGGCGCGCGGCGAGATCACCCTCCGGCTGGTTGAGGACGGCGGGAGGCGCGGGGTCGAGGTCCTCGCCGCCGATGCCGGGCCCGGGATCCTCGACGTGGCGCTGGCCATGCATGACGGGTTCTCCACGTCCGGCAGCCTCGGGCTGGGCCTGCCGGGCGTGCGGCGGCTCATGGACGAGTTCGAGATCAGCTCCGAGTTCGGCAAGGGCACGACGGTGACCGCCCGAAAATGGATCTGGGTCAGCTGGGAGCCGCCCGAGCTTGATGATTGGCTGGTCCGATTCGCCCAGGCACGGGCTGGGCGGATGACACCAGGCGCGTCCCCGTCCGTGCTTGACGGCGGGTGAAACGCGCGCCACCATGCGGCCGCACCGACCGAACCGTCGGGAGAGGACGCGATGCCCCAGGATCCGGTCGCCCGACCGCCATTCGTCAGGGTCGCTGACCTCGCCGAGATCCGGCCGGGGACCTCCAAGCTCGTCGTGGGCCCCTTCGACAAGCCGATGGCCCTCTTCAACGTCGACGGCGAGATCTTCGCGATCAACGCCGTCTGCCCGCACAGGGGCGGGCCCCTCGCCGACGGAACGCTCACCGGCTCGATCGTCGCGTGCCCATGGCACGGCTGGACCTTCGACGTCACGACCGGCCAACCCGACCATCCCGGTGGCCATTCGGTGGCCGCGTACCGCGTGAAGATCGAAGCCGGCGCCGTCTATGTGGGATGGCTCACGCGATGACCCGGAGCCCGTGGGCCCGCGAGTACGTGCGAAAGCCGAACGAGTACATCTGGGGTCTGGCGCCTTCGCAGTTCGCCCGCGAGGTGCGCGCGCTCCTCCCGCCGGGCGCTCGCGTCCTCGAGCTCGGCTGCGGCGAAGGACGCGACAGCGTGTACTTCGCGAGCTGCGGCTGCGATGTGACGGGCGTGGACGTCTCGGCGGCCGGGCTCCACAAGGCGGAGCGCCTCGCGCGCGCCCACGGCGTCAAGGTCCGTTGGCTGCGCGGCGACGCGGCCCACGACGTCCCCGCCGGCCCGTTCGACCTCGTCTACTCGTGCGGCGCGATCCACTACATCCCTCGGCGCCCGCGTGCCCGCCTCTTCCCCCGACTGAAGGCGCGCACGCGCCCTGGTGGGTGGCACGCCCATGTCGTCTTCACCGACCGCGCCGTCTATGTCGAGAAGGGCGAGCGGATCGATTACTTTACCGAGGGCGAGCTGACCCGCGCCTACGGCGACTGGCTGCTTCTCCGGTGCGAGCCGATGCTGATCGCCTGTGCCCAGGACGGCATCCCGCATCGTCACAGCGTGGAGCAGTTCATCGCCAGGGCGGTCGGCTCGTCCCGGCGCTGATCCCGTCCGGTCGCCTCGCCGGTCCGCGTGGAAGAGCCGTATGGCATAATGATTTGGTTCGAGTGAACGGAATAACTGCTCATGACATACGCACTTCCCGTGATCCAGCCCTCGAGCCGCATCCCGGAGGGGCGCAAGCCGGCGTGGCTCAAGGTCCGCGCCCCCGGCGGCCCCAACTACATGCGCCTCAAGAGCCGGCTGCGCGAGTGGAACCTCCACTCGGTCTGCGAGGAGGCGCACTGTCCCAACATCGGCGAATGCTGGGAGGACGCGACCGCGACGTTCATGATCCTGGGCGACATCTGCACGCGAAACTGCGGCTACTGCGCGATCGCGCACGGCACGCCCGTCTGGGAGGACCGCGAGGAGCCCGAGCGGATCGGCCGGGCGGTGGGCGAGCTCGGGCTCGAGTACGTCGTGATCACGTCCGTCAATCGTGACGACCTCGCGGACGGCGGCGCCGCGCACTGGGCCGCGACGGTCCGCGCGGTGGGCCGGCACGCGCCACGCTGCCGCGTGGAGGTGCTGATCCCTGACTTCCAGGGGCGCGCCGCGTCGCTCGAGACGGTGCTGGACGCGCGACCGGACATCCTCAACCACAACACCGAGACGGTGGAGCGCCTCTACAAGGTCGCGCGGCACGGCGGCCGCTACGCGCGCGCGCTCGGCCTCTTCCGCCACGCGCGCGCGGTCGCGCCCGAGATCCCGACCAAGTCGGGCATCATCCTCGGCCTCGGCGAGGAGCGGGAGGAGCTGATCGCGGCGATGCGCGACCTGCGCGAGGTCGGCGTGTCGATCCTGACGCTCGGCCAGTACCTGCGGCCGTCACCGCAGCACCTGCCCGTCGCGCGCTACTATCATCCCGACGAGTTCGCGGGGCTCGCGGCGGTCGGCCGGGAGCTCGGGTTCGCGCACGTCGAGGCGGGGCCGCTCGTCCGCAGCTCGTACCACGCCAAGCGCCAGGCGGATCGTGCGCAGCGACACGAAGCGAACAGCGCCATGTCGGACGGAGCCGGGTCGCACCGTGTCTCAGGCCACCCGCCGAGCGCGCCGGCCTCGCGCACCCCGTTACAATGACCTACGCGCCCATGCTCATGACGTTCGCCTTCGCGGCGCTCGTCGCCGGCGCGCTGCTCGGCATCCCCAAGCTCATCGCGCCGCGGCGGCTGACGCCCGTGAAGGCCGAGCCGTTCGAGTGCGGCAAGGACCCGATCGCCGTGTCCGAGGGCCACTTCGCGATCAAGTTTTCCACGATCGCCATCTTCTTCATCCTGATCGACATCGAGCTCATGTTCGTCTGGCCGTGGGCGGTGGTCTATCGCCGGCTCGGATGGTTCGGGTTCGTGGAGATGATGGTGTTCCTCGGGATTCTCATGCTCGGGTTCCTCTACATCTGGCGCAAGGGAGGACTCGAGTGGGACTAGGGGCCTTCTTCACGTCCAAGCTCGATGAGGCCATCGGCTGGGCGCGGAAATACTCGATCTTCCAGTACCCGTTCGTGACGGCGTGCTGCGGCATGGAGTACATGGCCACGGCGTGCTCGCACTACGACATCGACCGGTTCGGCGCGGGGCTGCCGCGCTTCTCACCCCGGCAGGCGGACGTCCTCTTCGTCGTCGGGACGATCAGCCACAAGATGGCGCCCGTGCTCAAGCGGGTGTACGACCAGATGACCGAGCCGAAGTGGGTCGTCGCCTTTGGCGTCTGCACGTGCACCGGCGGCTTCTACAACAACTACGCCACCGTGCAGGGCATCGACACGATCATCCCGGTGGACGTCTACATCCCCGGCTGTCCGCCCCGGCCCGAGTCCGTCATCGACGGGCTCATGAAGCTCCAGGACAGGATCGCCGCCCAGGCCCAGAGGTACTGATCGCGTGGAGGTGGAGAGCCGCCGCACGAAACGCGAGGCGAGCCGCTGATGGACGGGGCGGCGATGCTCGCCGAGCTGCGGGCACGGTTCGGGTCCGACGTCGTCGAGACGCACGAGCACCGCGGGGACCACACGGCGGTGGTCACACGCGAGGCGCTCCGGCGCGTCCTCGCCTGGTGCCGCGACGAGCCGTCGCTCGCGTTCGAGATGCTGACGGACCTGACCGCGGTCGATTACGTGAAGTATCCCGGGCGCCAGGACGGCCCGCGCTTCGAGGTCGTCTATCACCTCTACTCGCTCACGCACAACCACCGGCTGCGACTGAAAGTGCGGGTCGACGAGGACGACGCCCTGGTACCGACCGCCGTCGACCTCTGGCCCATCGCCGACTGGTTCGAGCGCGAGGTCTGGGACATGTTCGGCGTGCGCTTCGCGGGCCATCCCGACCTGCGGCGTCTGCTCATGTACGAGGAGTTCGTCGGTCACCCGCTGCGGAAGGACTACCCGATCGACCGGCGCCAGCCGTTGATCGGTCCGGCGAGCTAGGAACGGTGATGGCGCAGACGACGCAGCGCGAGTTCATGCTGGGCGAGGGGAGCGGCACCGGCAGCGGGAGCCAGAACCTGCGCGTCGGCGTCGGTCCGGCGCACCCGGCCATGCACGGGATCATCCGGATCACGACCGAGCTCGACGGCGAGGTCATCGTCAAGGCCGACGTCGAGATCGGGTACCTCCACCGGGCGTTCGAGAAGGACTGCGAGGAGGGCGGCTACAACAACGCGATCCCGTTCACCGACCGGCTGAACTATGTGTCGCCGCTCATCAACAACTTCGGCTACTGCGCCGCGGTCGAGAAGCTCCTCGGCATCGGCGTCACCGAGCGGTGCAAGTACATCCGGGTCATCATGTCGGAGATCTCGCGGATCTGCGACCATCTCACGTGCATCGGCGCTTCGGCGATGGAGCTGGGCGCCTTCACCGTGTTCCTCTACATGATCAAGGCGCGCGAGTTCCTCTGGGAGCTGGTCGAGGACGTCACGGGGGCGCGGCTCACGATCTCGTACGGGCGCGTGGGCGGCGTCAAGGCCGACCTGCCCGATGGCTTCGCCGAGCGGACGGCCAAGGCCTTCAAGGAGACGCGCGAGGTCCTGGACGAGGTCCACCGTCTCCTGACCGGCAACCGCATCTTCATGGACCGCATGATCGGCGTCGGCGCGCTCAGCCGGGAGGAGACGATCGCGTACGCGATCACGGGCCCGCTGCTTCGCGCCGCCGGCGTGCCGTACGACGTGCGCCGGGCGCAGCCCTACGACGTGTACGACCGGCTCGAGTTCGAGATCCCCACGCAGAAGGACGGCGACAACTACTCCCGGTACCTGGTCCGCATGGCCGAGATGGAGCAGTCCATGCGCATCGTGGAGCAGGCGCTGGCCATGGTCCCGGGCGGCCCCATCAACGTGGACTTCGAGGGGCGGCCGGTCGACCCCGCGTGGTACGTGGACCGCGGCAAGCAGGGCAAGACGGAGGGGCTGCTCCTCGTGCCGATCACGCTGTCGCCCAACCTCCTGGGCTCGGAGCGGCCCGCCCACGAGCGGATCAACGCGCACGACAAGCGGGTCGTCCTGCCGCCGAAGGAGACGACGTACGGGTCGATCGAGGGGCTGATGAACCACTTCATGCTGATCATGGAAGGCAACGGCATCCGGCCGCCGCGGGGGGAGGCGTACGTCGCGGTGGAGGGGGCAAACGGCGAGCTCGGCTTCTACGTCGTGTCCGACGGTACCGACCGGCCGTACCGGGTGCGCTGCCGGCCGCCGTGTTTGCCGCCGATGGCCGCGCTCCACCGGATGATCGAGGGCCAGATGGTCGCGGACCTCATCCCGACGTTCGGCTCGGTGAACATGATCGGCGGTGAGCTCGACCGGTGAGTGCCGGCACCGTCGCGTTCTCCGACGCGCAGCTCGCCGAGGTCCGTCGCCTCCAGGCGCTCTATCCGGACGCGCGGGCCGCGCTCCTGCCGGTGCTCCACATGGCGCAGGAGACGTTCGGCCACATCTCGCTCGAGGCCGAGGAGTACGTCGCCGGGCTCTTCGACGTGACGCCGGCCCACGTGCACGAGGTCGTGACGTTCTACACGCTGTTCTTCCGCCAGCCGAAGGGCCGCCATGTCGTCGCCGTCTGCCACAACCTCTCCTGCCATCTCGCGGGCGCGCCCGAGATCATCGCGCACGTGATGCGCCGGCTCGGCATCGGCGTGGGCGCGACGACCGACGACGGCCGGGTGACTCTCCAGGCGGTCGAGTGCCTCTGCGCGTGCGAGCACGCGCCGATGATGCAGGTGGACGACCGCTACGAGTTCGGCCTGACCCCCGAGAAGGTCGATCAGATCCTCGAGGGCCTCCGGTGACCGCCGAGAAGCTCCTGACGCGCAACTTCGACCGCGCCGACTCGCACACGCTCCGGGCGTACCTCGAAACCGGCGGCTACACCGCCTGGCAGAAGGCCCAGACGCTCGAGCCCGCGGCGATCACCGAGGAGGTCAAGCAGTCCAACCTTCGCGGGCTCGGCGGCGCGGGCTTCCCGACGGGGACGAAGTGGTCGTTCGTCCCGAAGAACCACACCGGCCCGGTCTACCTCGTCATCAACGCCGACGAAGGCGAGCCCGGGACGTTCAAGGACCGCTACCTGCTCGAGCGCGATCCGCACGCGCTCATCGAGGGCATGCTCATCGCCGCGCGGGCGATCCGCTCGCCGACCGGCTTCGTCTACATCCGCGGCGAGTACGTCGAGCCGTGGCGGCGCTTCTCCGCTGCCGTCGGCGAGGCGTACGACGCGGGGTATCTCGGCAGGGGCTTCGACGTTGTCGTCCACCGTGGCGCAGGCGCGTACATCTGCGGCGAGGAGACCGGCCTCATCTCCTCGCTCGAAGGCAAGAAGGGGTGGCCGAAGCTCAAGCCGCCGTTTCCGGCGATCAAGGGCGCCTTCGGCGCGCCCACGATCGTGAACAACGTGGAGACGATCGCCCACGTGCCGCACATCATCAACCGGGGCGCCGCGTGGTTCGCGTCGCTTGGCACCAAGACCCAGGGCGGCACGCGGATGTACTCGGTCTCCGGGCGCGTGACACGGCCGGGCGTCTACGAGGCCTCGGTGGCGATCACGCTGCGCCGGATCATCGAGGACCTCGGGGGCGGCGTCACGGGCAACGGGCGACTCAAGGCGGTCGTCCCCGGCGGCTCGTCGGCGGCGATCCTCCGCGCCGACGAGATCGACGTCACCGCGGACGTGGACGGGCTCCGCAACGCCGGCACGATGGCCGGCTCGGCGGGCGTGATCGTGATGGACGAGACGGTGTCGATCCCCGAGGCGCTGATGGTCGTCGCGCGGTTCTACGCCCACGAGAGCTGCGGGCAGTGTACGCCCTGCCGCGAGTCGACCGGCTGGATCTACAAGATGGTCCGCCGGATCGTGGAGGGGCGTGGGCAGAAGGACGACCTCGACACGATCCTGGACGTCGCGCGCCGCGGCGCCGGCACGACGATCTGCGCCTTCTACGATGGCGCCGTCGGGCCCTATATCTCCTACATCGAGAAGTTCCGCGCGGAGTTCGAGGCGCTGATCCCGAAATAGTCACATGCCCAAGCTGACGATCAACGGCGAGGCGGTCGAGGTCCCCGCGGGGACGAACCTCATCGAGGCGGCGCGGAAGGTCGGCGTCGAGGTCCCGCACTACTGCTACCACCCGGCCCTCTCGATCGCCGGGCAGTGCCGCCTCTGCATGGTGGACATCGAGAAGACGCCGCGGCCCACGATCGCGTGCAACACGCCGGCGTCCGACGGGATGGTCGTGTGGACCGAGACCGACCGCGTCAAAGAGACGCGCAAGTCCATCATGGAGTTCCACCTGATCAACCACCCGCTCGATTGCCCGGTGTGCGACCAGGCGGGCGAGTGCTGGCTGCAGATCTACTACATGCGATACGGCCTCTACGACCCGCGCATGCGGGACGAGAAGGTGCACAAGCCGAAGGCCGTGCCGCTGGGCCCGCACGTCATGCTGGACGCCGAGCGCTGCATCCTCTGCTCGCGCTGCGTGCGGTTCTGCGACGAGGTCACCGGGACGGGCGAGCTCGGGATCTTCCACCGCGGCGACGACTCGGAGATCGGGCTCTTCCCGGGCAAGGAGCTCGTCAACAAGTACTCCGGCAACGTGGTGGACATCTGCCCGGTGGGCGCCCTGACCGACCGCGACTTTCGCTTCGCGGTGCGCGTCTGGTATCTCGACAGCACGGCGTCGATCTGCCCGGGGTGCGCGCGCGGCTGCAACATCGAGGTGCACGTGAACCGCCGGCGCCCGCACCACAACGAGGGGCGCCGCGTGGCGCGTCTCAAGCCGCGCTTCAACGCCGACGTCAACCGCTGGTGGATCTGCGACGACGGGCGCTACGGGTTTACGTTCGTGGACGACAAGACGCGGCTCGTGGCCCCGAGCTCTCGTGAGGACGGCGCGGTGAGCGACGCCACGTGGGAGGAGGCGATCGCCGCGATCGTCGGCGCCCTGGGGCGCTTCGCCCCCGCGGAGATCGGCGTCTTCGCCTCCCCGAAGATGGCGAACGAGGATCTCTGGGCCCTGCGGCGCGTCCTCGAGCAGTGCGGGATCCGGCGCGTCGCCTTCCGCGTGCCGCCGCCGGTACCCGGCGACGAGGACACCCTGCTGATCCGCAGCGACAAGAACCCGAACTCCCGCGGCGCCGAGCTGCTCGGGCTGGACGGCGACGGGGCGGCCATCCTCAGGGCGGCCTGCGTTCGACAGGTGAAGTGCCTCTGGGTGTTCGGCCATGACCTCCTCGCGAGCGCCTGGGACCCGGCCGAGACCGACGCCGCGCTACGGGCGCTCTCGCTCCTGATCTTCATCGGGACCAATTCCAACACGACAAGCGAGCGCGCCCAGTGGGTCTTGCCGGCCGCCGCGTGGGTGGAGCGCGAGGGGACGTACACGAACTTCGAAGGCCGGGTGCAGCGCTTCCGCCAGGCGGTCGAGCCCCTCGGCCAGGCGCTCCCGGAGTGGGACATCCTGGGCCGCGTGCTGCAGGCACTCGGCGCGGAGGTCGGCGCGCCGCGGGCCGAGCGGTGGTTCCGCGAGCTCACCAGCGGTGTCCCCGCCTTCGGCGGGATGAGCTACCAAGCCATCGGTGACACGGGAGCGGTGCTGAACGCACCGAGCGCAGGCCAGCCACGGTCGGAGCCGGCCTCGCGGACCCCGCTCCGATGAGCGCCGCGGACCTCGGCATCGCCTTCGGGCGCGTCGCCTTCGTCATGCTCTTCGTCCTCAACCTTGGCGGGCTCCTCACGTGGGTCGAGCGCAAGCAGTCGGCGATCATGCAGGACCGCATCGGCGCCAACCGCGCGTCGATCTTCGGGTTCCGCCTGCTGGGCCTGTTCCACCCGCTCGCCGACGCGATCAAGATGCTCACGAAGGAGGACTTCCGTCCGGCGCGCGCCGACCCGTTCCTGTTCGGCCTGGCACCGTTCGTCTCGGTCTTCTGCGCGCTCGTCGCCTTCGCGTCGATTCCCTTCGGCGACGTGCTCCGCGTGGCGGGACGCGAGATCCCGTTGCAGGCGGTGACGCTGAACGTCGGAATCCTCTACGTGTTCGCGATGCTCTCGCTCGGTGTCTACGGCGTGATGATGGCCGGCTGGTCGTCGGCCAACAACTTCGCGCTCCTGGGCGGCCAGCGCGCCGCGGCCCTCATGATCTCCGCGGAGATCGCGATCGGCGCCTCGATCATGGGCGTGGTGATGATCTATGGCTCGCTCAACATGATGGACATCGTGCGCGCGCAGGGGCGCCTGTTCTGGGGGTGGCTCCCGGCGTGGGGGATCGTGACGCAGCCGCTCGCCTTCGTCCTGTTCCTCACGGCGGGCATCGCCGCCACCAAGCGGATCCCCTTCGACACGCCGGAGGGCGAGTCCGAGATCATCGGCTACTTCATCGAGTACAGCGGGATGAAGTTCGGGATGTTCGCGATGGCCGACTTCCTCGAGACCGTGGTGATCGCGGGGATGACGACCGCGCTCTTCCTCGGCGGCTGGCAGGTGCCCTACCTCGTCCCGGACGGCTTCCGGTTTCCGTGGGGCGGCGCGGTCGCGCTGCCTCACCTGCTCGTCACCCTGCTCCAGGTGGGCGCGTTCGTCGTCAAGGTCTGCGCGATGATCTTCGTCATGATGCTCATCCGCTGGACGCTGCCCCGCTTCCGCTACGACCAGGCGATGCGTCTGGGCTGGCTCGGGCTCTTCCCGCTGTCGATCCTGAACATCGTCGTCACCGGGATCGGGCTCCTGCTCTGGGGGGGGCGCGCGTGAGGCTGCTCCAGCGCTTCTATCTCGTGGAGGTGCTCTCGGGGCTGGCGCTCACGGCCGCCCACTTCTTTCGCAACATGGGCCTCCACCTCGCGCACGCGCTCGGACGGAAGACCGCGCGGGGCGCGGTCACGATCCAGTATCCCGAGGAGCGGCGGCCGTACTCGCCGCGTCTGCGATCGCTTCACAGGCTCGTGAGGCGCGAGGACGGCTCGCCGCGCTGCGTGGCGTGCATGATGTGCGAGACCGTGTGCCCGGCGCGCTGCATCTACATCGTCGCGGCCGAGCACCCGAACCCGGAGATCGAGAAGGTTCCCGCGCGCTTCGACATCGATCTGGGCAAGTGCGTCTTCTGCGGCTACTGTGTGGAGGCGTGCCCGGAGGACGCGATCCGGATGGACACGGGGATCCTCGAGTTCTCGTCCTACAGCCGGGACGGGATGATCTACACGAAGGAGATGCTGTTGGCACTCGAGCCCGCCGGCCGCGACGGCCGTCCGACCTCGCCCGTGCCGATCCCCGCGGACCGGAGGCCGTGATGGCGCACGCGGCCTTCTTCGTCGTCGCCGCGATCGCCGTCGTCGCCGCGCTGGGGCTCGTCCTCAGGCGCAATGCGATCCACGGGGCGCTCTTCCTCGTCGTGAACCTCGGCGCGATCGCCGTGCTCTACCAGACCCTCGGCGCCGAGTTCCTGGCCTGGGCGCAGGTGATCGTCTATGCCGGCGCGATCATGGTCCTCTTCGTCTTTGCGATCATGGTCCTCATCCCCGGCAAGGAGGAGACGGGCCCCGACCCGCGGCGCGCCTGGCGGCTTCTGGCGCTCCCCGCGGGCGCGCTCCTCTTCCTCCAACTGATCTTCGTGGTGCGTGGCGCGCGTGGCGGAGCCGGGAGCGGCGCCCCGTCCGTCGGCGGCGGCGTCGAGTCGATCGCCGGTCTCCTGTTCACCAGGTATCTCTTCCCCTTCGAGCTGACCTCGGTCCTGCTGCTCGCCGCGATGGTCGGGGTGCTCCTCCTGGCGCGGCGGAGGGTGTAAGGTATGGTGCCCGAGTCGTACTACGTCGGGCTGTCGGCGATCCTCTTCACGATCGGGGTGGTCGGGGTCGTCATCCGGCGCAACCCGCTCGTGATGTTCATGTCGATCGAGCTCATGCTGAACGCCGCGAACCTCGCGCTCGTGGCGTTCGGCCGCCGTGTCGGTAACGCCGACGGCCAGGCGGTCGTGTTCTTCGTCATGGCGGTCGCCGCGGCGGAGGTGGCCGTGGGTCTCGCGATCATCGTCGCGATCTTCCGTCTCCGCCGACGGCTGTCGGTGGACGACCTCAGCCTGATGCGCTGGTAGCAGGAGGGACGCATGGCCAAGACGATGCCGGAGCGGAAAGGGCATTCGGCCCTCGGCCTGGACGCCGAGCTGGCCCGGAGGCTCCTGTACACCATGCTCCTGATCCGCCGCTTCGAGGAGAAGGCGGCGGAGGCCTACACCCTGGGCAAGGTCGGCGGGTTCCTCCATCTCTACATCGGCCAGGAGGCGGTCGCGGTCGGGGCCAGCTCGGTCCTCCGCGCCGACGACTACGCGATCTCCGCGTACCGCGAGCACGGCCACTGCCTCGCCAAGGGCGCCGACCCGAGGCGCGTGATGGCCGAGCTCTTTGGCCGTCGCGACGGCCTCTCGAAGGGCAAGGGCGGATCGATGCACCTGTTCGACCGGAGCGTCAACTTCCTCGGCGGCCACGCGATCGTGGGCTCGCACCTGCCGCTCGCCGCGGGCGCGGCCTTCGCGATCAAGTACGAGGGGCGCGATGCGGTCGTCGTCTGCTACTTCGGCGACGGCGCCGTGGCCCAGGGGGAGTTCCACGAATCGCTGAACATCGCGGCGCTCTGGAAGCTCCCCGTGATCTATCTCTGCGAGAACAACCGCTACGCGATGGGCACCTCCACCGACCGCGCCCTTGCGCAGACGGAGATCTGGAAGTTCGGCCAGACCTACGGGATTCCGTCGGAGAAGGTCGACGGCATGGACGTGCTCGCGGTGCGGGCTGTCGTGGGGCGGGCCGTGGCCCGGGCGCGCCAGGACAAGACGCCGTCCCTGATCGAGGCGGACACCTACCGATTCCGCGGCCACTCGATGCGCGACCCGGCGGGCGCGGTGTACCGAACGAAGGAGGAGGTCGAGCATGAGAAGGAGCGCGACCCCATCGTGATGTTCCGGGAGCGAGTGCTCACGGCCGGGATCCTCACGGAGGCCGACGTGCGGGCGCTGGAGAAGGACGTCAACGACCGGATCGACGAGGCTGTGGCGTTCGCCGACGCCTCGCCGGAGCCGCCGGACGAGTGGCTGTTCACCGACATCTACAAGGAGGACTGAGATGGCGGTGATGACCTATCGCGAGGCCCTGAACCTGGCGCTGCGCGAGGAGATGCGCCGCGACCCGAGCGTGTTCGTGATGGGCGAGGAGGTCGGGCTCTACGAGGGCGCCTACAAGGTCACGCAGGGGCTCCTGAAGGAGTTCGGGCCCAAGCGCGTCGTGGACACGCCGATCGCCGAGTCGGCGTTCACCGGCATCGGCATCGGGGCCGCGGTGCTCGGGCTCCGGCCCGTCGTCGAGATGATGACGTTCAACTTCGCGCTGCTCGCCCTCGACCAGATCGTGAACTCGGCCGCGAAGATGTTCTACATGTCCGGCGGGCAGTACAGCGTGCCGATCGTCATCCGCGGGCCGGGCGGGCCGGCGGCGCAGCTCGCGGCTCAGCACTCGCAGTCGATGGAGGTGTACTTCTACCACGTGCCGGGGCTCAAGGTCGTCCGCCCCACGACGCCGATGGACGCAAAGGGTCTCCTGAAGTCCGCGATCCGGGACGACAACCCCGTCATCTTCATCGAGGCCGAGACGCTCTACCCCGTCAAGGGCGAGGTGCCGGAGGACCCCGACTTCGTCATCCCGCTCGGCCAGGCGATCGTTCGCCGCGAGGGCACCGATGTCACCGTGATCGCCTACATGGGGATGATGTACCGGGCGATGGAGGCGGCGGACGAGCTGGCGAAGGAGGGCATCTCCGTCGAGCTGGTCGATCCGCGCACGCTCCGCCCGATGGACGTCGAGACGATCATCGGGTCGGTGCGGAAGACCCACCGCGCCGTCGTTGTGGAGGCGGGCGCGGGGTTCGCCGGCATGGGCTCGGAGATCGCGGCGTTCGTCACCGAGCACGCGTTCGACGACCTCGACGCGCCGGTCGAGCGCGTGACGGGTGCCAACGCCCCGATGCCGTACGCCAGGAACCTCGAGAAGCTCAAGACACCCTCGAAGGACAAGATCGCAGCCGCGATCCGCCGCGTCTGCAACGCGAACGGGAGCTGACGATGGCCATCACCAAGGTCGTCATGCCGAAACTCTCCGAGGCGATGGAGACGGGGAAGATCATCAAGTGGCTCAAGAAGGAGGGTGACCGGGTCCAGGGCGGCGACATCCTCGCCGAGATCGAGACCGACAAGGCGGACGTCGAGATGGAGGCGTTCGGCGCGGGTGTGCTGCGCAAGATCCTTGTGTCCGCCGGCGAGAAGGCGCCCGTCGGCACGCTGATCGGGGTCATCGCGGAGCCGGCCGAAGACATCGCCGCGGCGCTCGCGTCCGCGCCGGCACCGGCAGTGGCGGCGGGGGCCGGGGCGGCTTCCTCTGCTCGGAAAGACACTCGCCCGGAAGCCGCCCCGGTCCCCCCCACCGCCCCAGCACCCGGTCAGCCGCTGCGACCGGCCGTGGTGTCGACACCGGCCCCCGCAGTGCCCGCCGTCAGCGCGGGGGCCGTGGGCATCCCCGCCCCTGCCCTGACCGCTTCGACGGCGGTGGCGACCGGGCGCGTCAAGGCGTCGCCCCTCGCGAAGAAGATCGCGGCGCAGACGGGTGTCGATCTCCGGCTGATCCGAGGCACCGGTCCCGGTGGTCGCATCATCCGGCGTGACGTCGAGGCGGCCACAGTGACCGTGGCGACCGCGCCCGTCACCGTGGCGGCCGCGCCTGTCACCGCTCCGATCGTCCCCGGCGTCGAATACGAGGACCGGCCGCTCTCCCAGATCCGCGCGGCGATCGCCAGGCGCATGCCGCTCTCGAAGGCACCCGTCCCGCACTTCTACGTCACGAGCGAGGTCGCGATGGACCGCGCGTGGGAGCTCCGCGAGGAGCTGAATGCGCTCGAGGGCCAGCCGAAGATCTCGGTGAACGACTTCGTCGTGCGCGCGTGCGCCCTGGCGCTCCTCAAGCACCCAGGCGTGAACGCCTCCTTCCAGGGCGAGTCGATCCGCGTCTGGCACCGCGCGCACATCGGCATTGCGGTCGCGCTCGAGGACGGGCTCATCACGCCTGTGCTCCGCGACTCCCACGCGAAGTCGCTCGCCCAGATCGCCGTCGAAGCGCGTGATCTCGCCGAACGCGCCAGAGCGCGGAAGCTGCGCGCCACGGAGCTCTCCGGCGCCACGTTTTCCATCTCGAACCTCGGGATGTACGACGTCACCGAGTTCTCGGCGATCATCAACCCGCCCGAGGGCGCGATCCTCGCCGTGGGGTCCGTGCGGCGCGTGGCGGTGGTGGACGACGCCGGGCTCGGCGTCGGGCGGCGGATGGCGCTGACGCTCTCCTGCGACCACCGGGTGATGGACGGCGCGATGGGTGCGCGGTTCCTCCAGGACGTCAAGCGCCTGCTGGAGGAGCCGCTGCGGCTCCTGGTGTAGACCGATGGCCACGCGCAACGTCGACGTCGCCGTCGTCGGCACGGGACCGGGGGGCTACGTCGCCGCGATCCGCTGCGCCCAGCTCGGTCTTTCGGTGGCGGCCGTCGAGGACGACCGGCCCGGCGGCGTCTGCCTGAACTGGGGCTGCATCCCGACCAAGGCGCTCTTGCGCAACGCCGAGGTCGTGAACCTCTTCGAGCGCGCCGCGGAGTTCGGCATCCGGCTCGCAGGCTTCGAGGCGAACTACGCCGAGGCGATCCAGCGGAGCCGCCGCGTCGCCGACCGCATGTCGAAGGGCGTCGAGTTCCTGTTCAGGAAGAACAAGATCACGCTCGTCCCGGGTCGCGGCGTCCTCAAGTCGCGCGACACTGTGGAGGTCGCGGGGACGGGCGGGAACGAGACGATCCAGGCCAAGGCGGTGATCCTCGCCACGGGCTCCGAGCCGAAGTCGCTGCCCGGCGTCCCGATCGACGAGAAGACGGTGATCTCTTCCAACGGCGCCGTGCGGAGCGAGCGGTCGCCCAAGTCCATCGTCGTGATCGGCGCCGGCGCGGTCGGCGTCGAGTTCGCCGATGTCTACGCCGCCTACGGTGCCCAGGTGACGATCCTCGAGGCGCTGCCCCGCCTGGTGCCCATCGAGGACGAGGAGGTCTCGAAGGAGCTCGCGCGGGCGTTCCGGCGCCGGTCCATCGAGATGAAGACCGGCGTGAAAGTGGCCTCTGTGACGCCCGGGGGCCCGGGCGTGATCGTCGAAACCGACGCCGGCAAGGTCGAAGCCGAGCAGGCGCTCATGGCCGTCGGCCGCGGAGCGAAGGTGACGGGGCTCGGGCTGGAGGCGCTCAGCGTTCGGCTCGACCGGGGATTCGTCAGGGTCTCGCCGCGCATGGAGACGTCGGTCCCGGGCGTCTACGCGATCGGCGACATGGTGGGGCCGCCGCTCCTCGCCCACAAGGCGATGGCGGAGGGCGTGGTGGCCGCCGAGGCGATCGCGGGGCGCAGTCCCCGCCCGCTCGATTACGGCAACGTGCCCGCGTGCACCTACTGCCGTCCCCAGATCGCCTCCGTCGGCCTGACCGAAGCGAAGGCGCGCGAGGCCGGGCGAGAGGTGAGCATCGGCAAGTTTCCGTTTACGGCGAACGGCAAGGCCGTCGCCCTCGGCGACACGGAGGGCTTCGTGAAGGTCGTGGCTGACAAGGCGTCGGGAGAGATCCTGGGTGTGCACATCGTCGGCCCGGAGGCGACGGAGATCATCCACGAGTTCGCGGTGGGACGCACGCTCGAGGCGACGCTGGAGGAGATCATCCACACGATCCACGCTCACCCGACCCTGTCCGAAGCGGCGCTCGAGGCGACGCTCGGCGCGCTCGGCCAAGCGATCCACATCTGACCATATCCGATGCTTCTTGAGCTGAGTGCGGCCGTCCCGCGACGCCGGGCAGGGTTCGTGACCGTCTTCGTGGCGCTCGTGGTCTTGGCGCCCGTGATCGCCGCCGCCGACGTGCCCGATCCGACATGGATCGGCGGGTTCTACGACGGCGCGGACGGCGACGAGCTCGGCGCGCTCGTCTGGGACCAGTCGCCGGCGCTTCCGTTCGACATCGTCACGCTGGCCCTGCCGTCCCCGGCGCCGGCTTTGCCGCTCCATCAGGATTCGTCTCCCACGCGCGAGCGCTCGCTGCCGCGTCCGCCGCGTGCGCCGCCCCTCGCGTAACGTCCGCCGGAGTTCGGCGCTCGGACACACGAATCAATTTCGCGAGGAGGAGGTTGGCCATGTTTGGACTGGGGAGTCAGGAACTCATCGTCATTCTCATCATCGGACTCGTGCTCTTCGGCGGGAGCAAGCTGCCCGAGCTGGCGCGCTCGCTCGGACGCTCCATCAACGAGTTCAAGAAGGGCATCAACGAGGGCCTGCAGGCCACCGGCGAGAAGGACGAGGACGCGAAGGCGAAGGGCGAAAAGAAGTAGCGCGGCGGGCGCCACACGGGGGGGCATGATGAGCCTGTTCGTTCCTGAGATCGCGGTCTTGGAGAAGGTGCTGCGGTCGGTCGTCGTCTACCTCTTCATGCTCCTCGCGTTCCGGTTCACGGGCAAGCGCCAGGTCGGTCAGCTCACGCCCTTCGACCTCGTCGTGCTGCTGGTCATCTCGAACGTGGTCCAGAACGCGGTCATCGGGCCCGACAACTCGCTCGGGGGCGGGCTCCTCGGCGCGGCGGTGATCCTCGGCCTCAACTACCTGGTCGTCGAGCTGACATTCCGCTCGAAGCCGCTACGCCGACTCCTCGAGGCGACGCCGACGCTGCTGATCCACAACGGCCACATCCTGTACCAGAACCTCCGGAAGGAGCGGATCACGCTCGACGATCTCCACGCCGCGCTCCGCCGGAGCGGCATCGTGGACCCCGAGCAGGTGCGCGCGGCCGTGCTCGAGGAGAACGGCGGGATCAGCGTGATCCCGCGCCAGGCCGGCGGGCCGGCCTGAGCGGGAGCATGGTCTCTCGGCTCTGACCTCAGGGCAAGAGAGAGGCGACGCGGATGCGGGCCCTTGGCGCGGCGAGCGGCGTGACGACCGCGTTGCGCCGCAACAGACGGACCGAGTCGTACTTCCATTCGGCGTGCCCCGGCGGCCCGCACACCGGCTCGCGGTAAACCTCGAGCACCTCGTCGAGCAGGTTGACAACCCAGTAGTCGGTGACTCCCGCCCGCGCGTACAGGCCGCCCTTCCGCAGTCGATCCAGGGTGAGCGACGTCTCGGCGACCTCGACGACCAGCACGGGCCGAGAGGGATGGGCGTCCAGGTAGTCCCGCGGCCGGCCTGGCACGACGACGATGTCGGGTTCGGGCTCCGATTGCTCGTCGAGCGCGATCGGTTTCTCCTCGCGCACGTGGTAGGAGCGGCCGAACGCCTTCTCGAGCACGGCACGCGCCAACGCGACGACCGTAGCGTGGCGCGTGCCTTGCGGCTCTCGGGCGACGAGCAAGCCGTCGAGCAGCTCGACCCGGTCGTCCGGGCCGAAGACGCCGGCCTCGACGAGGCGGTCATATCGCGCCCGCGGCATTCGCCACAGCGGGAGAGGCGGCGCCTTCATGGCGCTTGCCACGATACGGGAATCGCGATCAGCGCTCAACGTCTCAGTTCGGGTGCCCTAGTGCCCGGTGGCGTGGTGCAGGAAGGGCAGCGCGAAGAGCTGGGTGAAGCCGTTTGCGGTGAGGATCGCGCCGATCACGGCCAGGACGAGCGAGAACCAGAACATCGGCCGCGACGTCGACAGGATGGCCACGGATGAGGTCACGATGGCGATCTGGAGGAAGACCTCGGCGAAGTCGAAGTACGGGTCGCGGTTCCGGTGGCGGTCCCGCAGGTGCTCGAGCTTCTTCGCGTCCTGCTCGATGTCCTTCTTCTCCGCGTTGTAGCGCTTCTCCTCCTCGGCGAACCGCGTCGCGAGCGCCTCGAACTTGGCGCGCTCGGCGCCCTTGAGGCTCGAGGGCTCGGCGAGCTGCGCCTCGAGCTGGAGCTTCAGGCCACGGTACTGGTGCTCGCGGATCACCTTCGCCTGGTAGAAGGCCCACTGGTCAGAGGACTGCTGCTGCGCGAGGAGCATCTCCTTCATCGCGTTGTTGCCCCCGAGCGCGGCGATCGCCAGGACCACGGCGTAGATCGCCGTCGTGAGGGCGACGCGACGGCTGAAGTGCTTCTCGCGCCGCTCCCCAAGCTCCTCGGGGTTCGGCAGCTCGAGCTCAGGCACGCGGCGGCGTCGATCCCTTGCGGATTTCCTCGCGCATCGCGTCCTTGCCGGCCTCGAAGGCGTTCAGGAGGCGCTGCGTCTGCTCCTCGAAGAGCTCGCGGCTCTTGTCGAGCCACTCGCCGGCGCGCCCCTGCGCCTCGGCCGCGAGCCCCTGCGCCTTCTTCGCGACCTCGCCGCTCCGCTGGGTGAGGAGCTGGCGCGTCTCCTCGCCGGTCTTGGGCGCCAGCAAGAGGGCCGCCGCGGCGCCGAGCGCTGCCCCGAAGAGAAACCAGCCCATGTATGCCCCGCCGTCGCCACTGTGGTCACTCATGGTCATCTCCTTGTTCCTTTCGGAAGCGCTGAACGAACACCCCCAGGCCCTTCTTGAGCCCCACCGCCATGCCGACCAGCTGCCCGGCGCGCGTCAGGCCGCCCAGCATCCCCACGAACCGCGCGAGCCCATCGGCCACGCTCTCGACCTTGTCGGTCACCGCGCCGATGCGCTCGAGCTCGCGGCTCGTCTCGCGGATGAGCCCGCGGACGTCCTCGGTCAGCGCGTGGGCCTGGCCCACGAGGGGCCGGAGCTCCTGTGCGACGATCGTCAGCACGCTCTCGGCGCGCTGCGCGACCCGCCGGAGGGCGAGGGCGGCCGCCACGGCCGCCACGAGCGCCAGCATCAGCGCGACGGCGGCGAGGATCAGGAGCGTCTGGGCCCAGAAGGGCATGGGGTGCTGAATTATTGGTGGAAAACGGAGCGAAAGTCAATGAAACTAGAGGCTTGATGTCGCTCGAGGAACGGTTCGACGAGCTTCGTCGGCGCCAGGCTCAGGCCGAGCTCGCCGGGGGCGAGGAGCGCGTCCGTCGCCAGCACAAGGCCGGGAAGAAGACCGCGCGCGAGCGGCTCGAGCTCTTGCTCGACCCGGGCTCCTTCACCGAGATCGACAAGTTCGTGGTGCACCAAAGCCACGACTTCGGCATGGCCGAGCAGCGAGTCCTCGGCGACGGCGTCCTCACCGGCTCCGGCCGCATCCACGGCCGGGCGGCCTTCGTCTACGCCCAGGATTTCACCGTCTTCGGCGGCTCCCTCTCGGAGGCGTACGCGCGCAAGATCTGCAAGGTGATGGACCTCGCCATGAAGACGGGCGTGCCGATCATCGGGCTCAACGACTCCGGGGGGGCCCGGATCCAGGAGGGCGTGGTCTCGCTCGCGGGGTACGCGGACATCTTCCTCCGCAACACCCTCGCCTCCGGCGTCGTGCCGCAGATCTCCGCGGTCATGGGACCGTGCGCGGGCGGCGCGGTGTACTCGCCGGCGATCATGGACTTCGTCTTCATGGTGAGGAACACGTCCTACATGTTCGTCACGGGCCCCGACGTGATCCGGGCGGTGACGCACGAGGCCGTGTCCGCCGAGGAGCTCGGCGGCGCCACCACGCACTCCACCACGTCGGGCGTCGCCCATTTCGCCGCCGACAGCGAGGAGGAGTGCCTCGCGCTGATCCGGGAGCTCACGACCTTCCTGCCGCAGAACAACCTCGAGGACCCGCCCCTCCGGCCCACGCAGGATCCCGTCGATCGCCGCGACGAGTCGCTGCAGACGATCGTTCCGGACCAGCCGAACAAGCCCTACGACATGCACGCGATCATCCGGACCGTGCTGGATGATCGCTACTTCTTCGAGGTCCAAGCGGCGTTCGCGCCGAACATCATCGTCGGGTTCGGGCGGCTCGGCGGCCGGCCCGTCGGGATCGTGGCGAACCAGCCCGCCCACCTCGCCGGGTGCCTCGACATCAACGCGTCGTTGAAGGCGGCGCGCTTCGTGCGGTTCTGTGACTGCTTCAACATCCCGCTCGTGACGTTCGAGGACGTGCCGGGGTTCCTCCCGGGCACCGCGCAGGAGTTCGGCGGCATCATCAAGCACGGCGCGAAGCTCCTCTATGCCTTCTGCGAGGCGACGGTGCCCAAGCTGACCGTGATCACGCGGAAGGCGTACGGCGGCGCATACTGCGTCATGTCCTCGAAGCACGTCCGCGGCGACGCCAACTTCGCTTACCCGACGGCCGAAATCGCGGTCATGGGACCCGACGGCGCGGTGAACATCCTCTACCGGCGCGAGACGGAGCAGGCCACGGACGCCGCGGCGTTCAAGGAGGAGAAAACGCGGGAGTACCGCGAGAAGTTCGCGAACCCGTACGTGGCCGCCGAGCGTGGCTACATCGACGAGGTCATCGAGCCCAAGGACACGCGCGCGCGCCTCTGCGCGGCCCTGGAGATTCTCCGGACGAAGCGCGACTCGAACCCGCCCCGGAAGCACGGGAACATCCCGCTATGACGCCGGAGAAGGACCCCGAGACGTCCCGGTCCACGCCGCGCAAGCCCGTCGACGGCCCGGAGGACGCTCCAGCCGAGCGCATCGCGGAGCGGCTGGGCACGCCCGGCCAGTTTCCGTTCACTCGCGGGGTCCACCCCGAAATGTATCGGGCGCGACTGTGGACCATGCGGCAGTACGCCGGTTTCGGCGCGGCCGCCGAGACGAACAAGCGCTACCGCTTCCTGCTCGAGCAAGGCCAGACGGGGCTGTCGGTCGCCTTCGACCTGCCGACGCAGATGGGCTACGACCCGGACGCGCCGATCGCACGCGGCGAAGTGGGGAAGGTCGGCGTCTCGATCGCGTCGATGGAGGACATGGAGGATCTCTTCGAGGGAATCCCGCTCGAGCGCGTGTCGACGTCGATGACGATCAACGCCACGGCCTCGATCCTGCTCGCCCTCTACGTGGCCACGGCGAAGCGGCGCGGGATCGCCCCCACGGCGCTCGCGGGAACCGTGCAGAACGACATCCTCAAGGAGTACATCGCGCGGGGCACCTACATCTTCCCGCCGGGCCCCTCGATGCGACTGGTTACCGACACCTTCGCCTACTGCAAGGACCACGTGCCGCGCTGGAACACGATCTCGATCTCGGGCTACCACATGCGCGAGGCGGGGTGCACCGCGGTCCAGGAGGTCGCGTTCACGCTCGCCAACGGCATGGCCTATGTGCGCGCGGCGCTCGGCGCGGGCCTCGGGGTCGACGAGTTCGCGCCGCAGGTCTCGTTCTTCTTCAACGCCCACAACAACCTCATCGAGGAAGTCGCGAAGTTCCGGGCGGCCCGGCGGCTCTGGGCCCGGATCATGCGGGACGAGTTCGGCGCGCGCGATCCGCGATCGCAGGCCCTGCGCTTCCACGCCCAGACCGCGGGCAGCATGCTCACGGCGCAGCAGCCCGAGAACAACATCGTCCGGGTGGCCGTGCAGGCGCTCGCGGCGGTGCTGGGCGGCTGCCAGTCGCTCCACACCAACTCGATGGACGAGGCGCTCGCGCTCCCGACCGAGCGCGCCGTGCGCATCGCGCTCCGGACCCAGCAGATCCTCGCCCACGAGTCGGGCGTGGCGGACGTCGTCGATCCCCTCGGCGGAGCGTTCGCCCTCGAGCGGCTGACGGACGAGATCGAGGAGGCGGCGCGCGCCTACATCCGGAAGATCGACGAGCTCGGGGGTGCGATCGCCGCGATCCCGTTCATGCAGCGCGAGATCCAGGACGCGGCGTACCGGTACCAGCGCGAGGTGGAGGAGCGGGCCCGCATCGTCGTGGGCGTCAACGAGTACCTCACGGACGAGCCGTCGCCCACCAACCTCTTCCAGGTCGACCCCGCCGTGGGGGACGCGCTCGCCGAGAAGGTCGCGCGCGTTCGGGCGAAACGCGATCGCGGTGGGGCTCTGCGCGCGCTCGACGCGCTCGAGGCCGCCGCGCGCGGGCATGAGAACCTCGTCGCCCGCATCGTGCAGGCGGTCGAGGCGCACGTCACGCTCGGCGAGATCTGCGACCGGCTCCGCGGGGTGTTCGGGGTCCACCAGCCGTCGGTGACGTTTTGATTCGCGGTCCCGGCCGGGCCCTCGGCGCGCTCGTGGCGCTCGGGCTCCTCCTGAGCGCCGCGCCGGCGCGCGCCGGGCTCGCCGACCGCGTGGGCGCGACCTTCGTGCTGATCGCCGAGGAGTTCGTGCGCGCGTTCCAACCGCTCGAAGGGCTCATCGTGAGTGTGGAGGGCGACGCGCTCTACCTCGACCTCGGGGAGAGCCGCGGCGCGCAGACGGGCCAGGAGCTGCTGATCTTCCGCAAGGGAGAGGAGTTCTACCACCCGCTCACCGGCAAGCCGCTCGGGCGCTACGAGGAAACGCTGGGCTGGGCTCAGATCCGGCGCGTCCAGCCGCGGTTCGCCGAGGCCCTGTACGTGCCCCTCGACGGCAAACCGCGCCCGCTGGCGGACGACGGCGTGCGCATCACGCGGGGGCGCATCAAGATCGCGATCGCGCCCGTCCTCGACCTCACCCAGTCGAAAGCGGACCTGCGTCGCGTGCCCTACCTGCTCGCGACCGTGCTCGAGCGTTCGAAGCGGTTCCAGGTGGCGGACCCGCTCGCGGTCGCCGAGATCTTCGCGCCTGGTGGGGCGCGCGTCGAGGAGGTGCTCGGCCTGCCGAACCGGGCGACGCGGCTGGCGAGGACGCTCGAGGTCACCGGCTGGCTCGTGCCCGTCGTGCTCGAGCGCCGCGGCGTCACCTACCTCGACACGACGTGGATCTCCGCGGTCACCGGGACTGCCCTCTTCTCGCGCCGCCAGCCTCTGGTGGCCCCGGCGGCGGCCGAGGAGCAGCGCTTCCCGTGGGAGCCGCCCGTCGAGGACTGACGCGAGGTGTGTGCTATCTTATGGGCCGTTATGGGCCGGGGCACGAAGCACCGCCTCACGCTGTGGCTCGCGCTGGTCCTGGCGCTCTCCAGCTGCTCCTCCGTGCGCCAGGCGCTCGGCGTTCCGTCGCCCGGCGATCCGTCCGTCACGATCAAACCCGCCGAGACACGCTGGCTCTTGATCAAGAACCCGCGCTTCGGCGACGTGCCGAGCGAGCCGGAGTACATCTGGGTGGAGGAGGACAAGATCCCCTTCACGTTCACGGGACTCATCAACAAGAACGCGCTCATCGCGCCCCCGGAGATCGTCGCCAAGTACGGCCCGCCGCCGGGCGGCGGCAAGATCAGCCCGCGTCAGGGCGTGCCGACACAGACCTCGGCGCCGTCGCCCGAGCCGCCACGCGCCGCGAGCACGGCGCCCGCACCGGCCCGCGCGGCGCCGCCTGCCGCGGGCGGGCGGGACGGCGCTGCCGCCGTGCCCGAGATGCCCCGGCGCGGCATGGTGGTCTACGTGGACACCAACCGGATCGTGATCGACCTCACCGCCGCCGACG